>PJTS01000229.1_pt1 | contig 49510 bp, 48 predicted proteins | sample 1512251 | NCBI WGS metagenome assembly PJTS01 (sample SAMN08177686, study PRJNA422409) | Soil metagenome, whole genome shotgun sequencing project. | isolation source: Soil (2) enriched on wood chips: alkali lignin treatment | place: USA: Madison | collected 2015-01-15 | reverse complement strand
TACCTACTTTGATAGTCATATATTCCACCAGCTATTTGTTAGTGAATAAAAGGTTGCCTGTAAAATTACAAAAACCTTACGCAGCGTCAAGCGGAATCGTGTCAATCATTGCGACAAATCAATCCTGTGACTAACGTTTGTGCGACTGACTCGCCTCACTTTCCCTTTGAGCTAGCAACCACATGGGGGCTGCGGCCGGAATTTTAAAGGCCTCGCAGGATAAAAATGTGAAACAGATCACAATTGCCTGACCGCCTTTTCGCGACACATAAGTTTAGAACAAAAGTGCACGCAAGGGTGTTAATGTTTTGTTAGAATTCGGGTCAGAAGATGTCTGTTTCTACAGCGAGATGTAAGCATATGTCGAACCAACGTAACCCCGACGATTTGAAAAAAAACCTCACAGAAATGCAGTTTTACGTGACGCAGAACCACGGAACGGAACCGCCATTCACCGGGCGTTTACTGCACAACAAACGAGACGGCGTCTACCACTGCCTGGTGTGCGATGCGCCGCTGTTTAATTCGCAAACAAAATATGATTCAGGCTGTGGCTGGCCGAGCTTTTACGAGCCGGTGAGCGATGACGCGATCCGCTATCTGACGGACTCCTCGCACGGCATGGTACGCACTGAAATTCGTTGCGGAAACTGTGATGCGCACCTCGGGCATGTCTTCCCTGATGGGCCTCAGCCAACGGGTGAGCGTTTTTGCGTGAATTCAGCCTCGTTAAGCTTCACTGATGACGAAAATGGCGATCACACTAAAGGTTGAAAAATCGATTCAGCAAATTATTCCTTTAAAAGGGAGACATCATGAATATTGATGACATGATTAGCGGTATGACACCGGAGGTTTATCAGCGTCTGGTGACGGCCGTTGAACTGGGAAAATGGCCAGATGGTGTGGCGCTCACCCCGGAGCAAAAAGAGAACAGCCTGCAGCTGGTGATGTTATGGCAGGCGCGCAACAATACTGACGCGCAGCACATGACTATCGATACCAAAGGCCAGATGGTGATGAAAAGCAAGCGCGAGCTGAAAGAAGACTTCGGCATCACGCCGAAGCCGATTGCGACTTTCAAATAATGCTCTCTGTGTAGGCCGGGTAAGCGTTAGCGCCACCCGGCACACTACACCTTAGTGTGGTATCCCGAGCGACTCCGCCAGTTGCTTTGCTAACTGGTTGTTGTCGTCCGCGCCGTACTCCCAGAACATCGCCCCTGCCAGACCTTTCTCTTTGATGTAGTCCGCTTTGATCGCCACAGAACGTGGGTTCTCATAGGAAATCGCAAACAGCGCCTTCCCGTCGGCAGAATTCACCGACAGCCACGGCACCTTAGCCTGGTCATCCCAGTGCTCAGTAAAGCGCTTCTGCGGATCGTTCAATAGCTTCTTCACGATATCGTTGTACTTCACGTAGGTATCTTTGGTAAGGTCATAGCCGAGTGACGTGAACAACCCGATCTCCTGAGGTCCGAAGTAGGGCTGGGTCACCGGATTTTTTTGCGCATCCTGTTTTGTCCAGTCGATCCCCGGCTCGACGGCGCGTTTCGGCACGCGACCATAGAATCCGATCCCGAGGTTCATCTGCTGTGGCTTCAGCCCGGCGGCAAGATAGTTGTTCACCACAAAATCGACGCTGTATTTATCGGCCGCGGCAACCGTCGGCCAGGCGCTGGAGTCATACAGGTTCGCGTTGAAATACTGCGTCCCGTACGCCATGTCGTAGGTCATCAGGTTGATGTAGTCGAGCAGCGGGGCGATGGCTTTGACATCCACCCAGCTTTTCGGACTTTCCGCATTCGCGCCTACCGCGATAGTGACCAGTTTTTTCTGCCCGAACGCCTCACGCATCTCTTTCAGCAGGGCGGTGAAGTTATCCCGGTCGGCAGGCGTGCTGGCAACCAGCCCCCACGCGCCGTTGACCGGATACTCCCAGTCGAGATCGATCCCGTCCAGGCCGTATTTATCGACGATCTCCTGCGCAGAGCGGATAAACACCGCGCGCGTCTCTTTGGTTGCCGCCGCGCCAGAGAAGCCACGCGCGCCCCAGCCGCCAACAGAAAGCAGCACTTTGAGGTTCGGGTTTTGTTTACGCAGGGTCGGGATGAGGGCCAGATCGGAGGCGACTTTTGGCGATAGCCAGATCTGATGCAGCTTTGCCGGATCTTTTAGGGCGGCGTTGGTTTCATCTTTCTCATTGTTATAGACAAGGCCAAACGAGTAGTTCAGGTGGGTGATCTGGCGAACGTCGAGCTTATTGATGTCGCCACCCGGTCCGGCGGTGACATCGCCACCCCCGTTAAAGTAGCCCACGGACATCAGGGTACTGGCGGAGGCAACTGACGCGCAAAGCAAGGGTAATGCTGCCAGCAAGGGCAAACGTTTCATACAAGTTCCTCTTTGACTTATCAAAAAAAACCACGCCACAGAAAAAGCGTGGCGGAAAAATAACCTGATGAGAATAGCATTGCCGCTTCGCTGAGGATGCGAGGGAGTTCACTTTATGGGAGATCGGAGAGGGGATTGCCGGGTGGCGGCTGCGCCTTACCCGGCCTACGGGGAAAGGTAGGCCGGGTAAGCGTCAGCGCCACCCGGCTAAAAAGGTTTACGCCTGCGTTTCCAGCCAGTCTTCCAGCGTATACAGCGTCGCGCCTTCGGCGGCCATATCCATAAACGCCTGGGCGCTGTCCTGCGGGTTAATGTTCACCCCGCGGCAGCCATCGGTGATGACGCTGACGGTATACCCCAACTGGAGCGCGTCCAGCACGGTAAACTTCACGCAGTAATCCGTCGCCAGGCCCAGCACAATCAGCTCATTGATTTCGTGGTGACGTAACCATGCGTTCAGCGCCGTTTTCTGGCGATGCCCGTTATCAAAAAACGCGCTATAGCTGTCGATATCCGGGTTTTCCCCTTTATGGAACACCGCGTCGATGGCTTTCTGATTCAGGAGCGGATGCAGCTCCGCGCCTTCCGTCTGCTGTACGCAGTGATCCGGCCAGAAGGTTTGCGCCAGCCCGTCGAGTTCACCCTGGGTGAAAGGCGCAACGTCGTGCTGGCTGGCAAAGCTGCCGTGGTTCGCCGGGTGCCAGTCCTGGCTTGCGACAACCGCTTCGCCGCGGGCTTTGCACCAGTCAATCAGCGTATTCGCCACATCAACGGTACTGTCACCTTCCGCGACGGCCAGCGCGCCGCCCGCGCAGAAATCATTTTGCAAATCGACCAGTAACAGAGCGCGTTGCTTCATGTAGCCTCCTTATTCGTCCGGGGTCAGCTCGCCGCGCAGGTTTTGCATCATCGCGCTGCGAATAGACTGAATGTCCAGGTCCTGACTCAGTAAATAGTGAAGTTTAGTCAGCGTTGCCTCAACGGTCATATCGAAGCCGCTGATGACTCCGGCATGTGCGAGTGCGTTGCCGGTGGCGTAGCCGCCCATGTTCACCTTGCCGGACATACACTGGGTCAGGTTCACCACCACGATCCCGCGCTCGCTGGCTTCCTGAAGCTCTTTCAGGAATTCGCCGTTCTGCGGGGCGTTGCCGACGCCGTAAGAGCGCAAAATCAGCGCTTTCACCGGCTGACGCAGGAAGTTACGTACCACGTCCGCAGAGATCCCTGGGTAAATCGTCACCACGCCAATCGGTTGTGGGGTAATCGGGTGCACAATCAGCTCACCGGCGGTGTTCGGCGCAGGCGGCGTGCCCAGACGACGGATATGAATACCCGCTTCCAGCAGCGGCTGCAGGTTAGGCGAGGCGAAAGCGTCGAAGCCGTCGGCGTGCGCTTTGGTAGTGCGGTTCCCGCGATACAAACGATTATTGAAGAACAGCGACACTTCGTTAATCGGATAATTCGCTGCAACGTACAGCGAATTCAGCAGGTTGATCTGCCCGTCCGAGCGCAGCTCCGCCAGCGGGATTTGTGAGCCGGTGACGATAACCGGCTTGCCCAGATTCTCCAGCATGAAGGAGAGCGCGGAAGCGGTAAACGCCATGGTGTCGGTGCCGTGCAGGATCACGAAGCCGTCGTACTGGTCGTAATGGGCTTTAATATCATCCGCGATGTGCTGCCAGTCTTCCGGCGTCATGTCGGAGGAGTCCATCAGCGGCTCGTATTCGTGGATGGTAAAGTCAGGCATTTCCGGGCGGTGGAATTCAGGCATCAGTGCAAGCTGACGCTGCAGGTGGCCGGAGACAGGAATATAGCCGTTTTCAGAGCGCTGCATCCCGATGGTACCGCCAGTGTAGGCTACATAAATCGATTTCTTCTGCATGGGTGTGAGTTCTTGTTCTTCAAAAGAAAAAAATCCCCTCTTCGCGGGAAGAGGGGACGGTTTTTAACGAACGTTCGCGCAGGTCAGGCAAAACGCGTAACGACTTTGTGGATCATTAAAGGCCGCGAGCTTATCGCTTTCCGCCTTCATCGCTTTCGCCGCCGTGGCAACAGGCGCAGGCAGGTAAGCCTGCAGCGCCTCCGGCAGCATGGCGCGAACGGAAACGGACATGCTGTCCATCACCATATCGAAGAACGACGGCTCGTCCTGATAATACTCAACGTGCCACTGCTTGAGCTTCGCCAGTTCGGCCGCTTTCTTAACGGCGTCGTCAAAGTCACCCAGACTGTCCACTAGGCCGTTGTTCTTCGCGTCCTGTCCGGTCCAGACGTGGCCCTGCGCAATCTGGTCAATCTGTTCTGGCGTCTTTTTACGCGAGTCGGCAACCAGCGTGATAAAGCGCTTGTACCCGTTTTCAATGCTGAGCTGCATCATCTCAGAGACTTCAGGCGGCAGAGATTTCGTCACCGACACATCCGCCAGCGGAGACGTGGAAACGCCATCGGTATGCACGCCCAGATAGTCCAGACTGTTTTCAACGGTATTGATCACCCCGAAGATGCCGATAGAGCCGGTCAACGTGCTTGGGTTAGCGACAATGTAGTTCGCTGGCGTCGAGATCCAATACCCGCCCGATGCGGCCATTCCGCCCATTGATACCACCACCGGTTTGCCAGCGGCGCGAGCCGCGGCCAGTTCGGCGCGGATCACCTCTGAAGCACTCACGCTGCCGCCTGGGCTGTTTACGCGCAGAACAATCGCTTTCACTTTCGGATCAAGGCGCGCATCGCGGATTTGCGACGCGGTGGTGTCCCCGCCAACGTTCCCCGGCGTCTCCTGTCCGTCCATGATAGCGCCGTTAGCAAATACCACGGCAACGCTGTCGCCGGTCTCATCCGGTTTTTTTGCTGCGTAGTCATACATGCTGATGGCGCTGAAGTTTTTATCCTCTTTGCTCCAGCCAAACTGTTTGGTCAGTGCTTTTTCGACATCCGCACTGGAGCCCAGCGCGTCAACCAGCTTGTTGTCGAGCGCATATTTCGCGGTATCGCCGTCAACCTTACGCAGCCCGTCCAGCATGCCGCGCGCGCCAGGGAAGACCTGTTCAGCGGTAATCTGACGGTTGGCGGCAATGGTGCCGAGATAGTTCTGCCACAGTTCGCCAATCCAGCGGCTGTCCGCTTCACGGGCAGCAGGGGACATATCGTCGCGGATAAACGGCTCAACCGCAGACTTATAGGTACCGACGCGGAAGACGTGGGTGGTGACTTTCAGCTTGTCGAGCAGCGACTTGTAATACAGCCCGTTGGTGGCAAAACCATGAAGGTCGACCGTACCCTGCGGCGAGAGCCAAATTTTATTGGCAAAGCTCGCCAGATAATATTGCCCCTGGCTGTAGCTGTCGCCCACGGCAATCACCGGCTTGCCGCTGTCGCGGAACTCGCGCAGCGCTTTACCGATGTACTGCATGGAAGGCTGATCGCCTCCGGCAAAATCTTTCAGATCCAGCACGATCCCGGTGATGTTGCGGTCGTCTTTGGCCTGACGAATGGTATCGACGATATCGAACAGGGAGTTTTCCTGCAGACGGTCGGATGTTGCGCCAAACAGCTGGCGGCCAATCACGCCCAGACGGTTGCTGGTAGATGGTTTATCAACGATGACGCCGGTGATGTCGAGTAACAGCGCCCCGCGGGTCGAATGTTGAGCCTGGTTGGCGTTGCTGATGTGCATCCAGACGCCTACGCAAACCAGCACCAGGAAGATGAAAAAGATGTTCATCACCAGGTTGCGGACGAAGTTGAGCAGCCGCCACGTCCATTTAAAGAAACCGGCAAAGATTCGCCAAAGGGTTCGCATGTATTCTCCCTAACCAGAAAATGACTGTTTCCGTCGCCACGGGACGGTAATGTTGGGCTATCGTAATGACCCAACCGCCACTTGTCAGCAGGAATCGCCTGACACGCTGTAACAAAATCTGCCGTCGTGTTAATTTTGTGAGTAAATTTCAAGAAAGGAGTTAACCAATGGATGCACTTGAACTGCTTGTTAACCGCCGTAGCGCGTCGCGTCTGGCCGAGCCTGCTCCAGCGGGCGAGCAGCTGGAAAACATTCTGCGTGCGGGCCTGCGCGCGCCGGATCATGGCACGCTCCAGCCCTGGCACTTCTTTGTGATTGAAGCCGAAGGCCGCGACCGCTTCAGTGCGTTACTGGAAAAAGGCGCGGTGGCTGCTGGTCAGGATGAGAAAGGGATTGATAAAGCCCGCAGTGCGCCGTTCCGCGCGCCGATGATCATCGCTGTCGTGGCGAAATGTCAGGCCGACCATAAGGTGCCGGTCTGGGAGCAGGAAATGTCCGCAGGCTGTGCGGTGATGGCGATGCAAATGGCCGCCGTCGCGCAGGGCTTCAATGGCATCTGGCGCACCGGACCGCTGACCGAAAGTTCGGTCGTGCGTGAGGGCTTTGCCTGTGGCGAGCACGATAAAATTGTCGGCTTCCTCTATCTTGGCACCCCGCAGCTTAAAGCCTCCAGCACCATCAGCGTGCCGGACACCACGCCTTTCGTCAGCCGTTTCTGATAACCCGCGCTAAACTGTCTGGATTCTGAGCATCCGCCGCAGAATTCAGACAGTCATACTTACCTCTTTATGGAATGAGCGCTACCATAGCGCGATTGAGATGACAGGAGACGTCCATGAGCGAGCAAACCATTCGTTTAACGCAGTACAGCCACGGAGCCGGTTGCGGTTGTAAAATTTCCCCGAAAGTGCTGGAGACCATCCTGCACAGCGAACAGGCGAAGTTTGTCGACCCGAACCTGCTTGTCGGTAACGAAACGCGTGACGATGCAGCGGTTTATGACTTAGGTAACGGCACCAGCATTATCAGCACCACTGACTTCTTTATGCCGATTGTCGACAACCCGTTCGATTTCGGGCGCATTGCGGCGACGAACGCCATTAGCGATATCTTCGCGATGGGCGGTAAGCCGATCATGGCGATTGCCATTCTGGGCTGGCCGATTAACACCATTCCACCTGAGATTGCCCGCGATGTGATTGAGGGCGGGCGCTTTGCCTGTCAGCAGGCGGGGATTGCCCTGGCCGGTGGTCACTCTATCGATGCGCCGGAGCCGATCTTCGGCCTGGCCGTTACGGGCGTGGTACCGACCGAGCGCGTGAAGCGCAACAGCACCGCGCAGGCGGGCTGCAAGCTGTTCCTCACCAAGCCGCTGGGCATTGGCGTACTCACCACCGCCGAGAAAAAATCCCTGCTGAAGCCCGAGCATGTTGGTCTGGCAACGGAAGTGATGTGCCAGATGAACCTCGCCGGTGCGGCATTCGCCAATATCGACGGCGTGAAGGCGATGACCGACGTGACCGGTTTTGGTCTGCTGGGGCACCTGAGTGAAGTCTGCCAGGGCGCTGGCGTTCAGGCGCAGGTCTGGTATCAGGACGTGCCGAAGCTGCCAGGCGTGGAAGAGTATATTGCTCAGGGCGCGGTGCCGGGCGGTACCCAGCGCAACTTCGCCAGCTACGGTCACCTGATGGGCGAAATGCCTGAAGCGTGGCGCAACCTGCTGTGCGATCCGCAAACCTCCGGTGGCCTGCTGCTGGCGGTGACGCCGGAATCCGAAGCTGACGTTCAGGCGACCGCCGCTGAGTTTGGCATCACCCTGACGGCGATCGGCGAGCTGGTGACCGCGCGCGGCGGCCGACCGATGATTGAGATCCGTTAATTCGATGCGGTTGTTTATTGCCGAAAAGCCGAGCCTGGCCCGCGCCATTGCCGATGTGCTGCCTAAACCGCATCGCAAAGGCGACGGCTTCATCGAATGCGGTAACGGGCAGGTGGTCACCTGGTGTATTGGTCACCTGCTTGAGCAGGCGCAGCCGGATGTCTACGACAGCCGCTACGCCCGCTGGAACCTGAACGATCTGCCCATCGTGCCGGAAAAATGGCGCCTGCAGCCCCGGCCTTCGGTCACCAAACAGCTCAACGTGATCAAGCGCTTCCTGCATGAAGCGGCTGAAATCGTGCATGCGGGTGACCCGGACAGGGAAGGGCAGCTCCTGGTCGATGAAGTGCTGGACTACCTGGAGCTGGCGCCGGAAAAGCGCCAGCAGGTGCAGCGCTGTTTAATTAACGACCTCAACCCGCAGGCCGTCGAGCGGGCAATCTCGCGCCTGCGCGCCAACAGCGAGTTTATTCCGCTGTGCGTCTCGGCTTTAGCGCGCGCCCGCGCCGACTGGCTGTACGGTATCAATATGACTCGCGCCTACACCATCCTCGGGCGCAACGCGGGCTATCAGGGCGTGCTCTCCGTGGGCCGCGTGCAGACGCCGGTGCTGGGGCTGGTGGTTCGCCGTGATGAAGAGATTGAAAACTTCGTCGCCAAAGATTTCTTTGAAGTGAAAGCGCATATTGTCACCCCAAAAGACGAGCGCTTTACCGCCGTCTGGCAGCCGAGCGACGCCTGCGAGTCATACCAGGATGAAGAGGGGCGTCTGCTCCATCGTCCGCTGGCCGATCACGTGGTTAACCGCATTACCGGGCAGCCCGCTATCGTCACCAGCTATAACGATAAACGGGAATCAGAACCCGCTCCGCTGCCGTTTTCGCTCTCTGCACTTCAGATTGAGGCGGCCAAAAAGTTTGGCCTGAGCGCACAGAACGTACTGGATATCTGCCAAAAGCTCTACGAAACCCATAAGCTCATTACCTATCCGCGTTCGGACAGCCGCTATCTGCCGGAAGAACATTTTGCCGGACGCCACTCGGTGATGAACGCCATCGGCGTGCATGCGCCGGATCTGCTCCCGCAGCCGGCGGTCAACCCGGACACCCATAACCGCTGCTGGGATGATAAAAAGGTGGATGCCCACCACGCGATTATCCCGACGGCGCGTGCCAGCAGCGTCAATCTGACCGAGAACGAAGCGAAGGTGTACAACCTGGTCGCCCGTCAGTACCTGATGCAGTTCTGCCCGGACGCGGTGTTCCGTAAATGCGTCATTGAGCTTGAGATTGCCAAAGGCAAGTTTGTCGCCAAAGCGCGTTTCCTTGCGGAAGCGGGCTGGCGCACGCTGCTCGGTAACAAAGAGCGCGACGAGGAGAACGACGGCACGCCGCTGCCGGTGGTCGCTAAAGATGACGAGCTGCTGTGCGAGAAGGGCGAAGTGGTTGAGCGTCAGACCCAGCCGCCGCGCCATTTCACCGACGCGACGCTGCTTTCCGCCATGACCGGGATCGCCCGTTTTGTGCAGGATAAAGATCTGAAGAAGATCCTCCGTGCCACCGACGGTTTGGGTACGGAAGCAACCCGCGCGGGGATTATCGAGCTGCTGTTTAAGCGTGGTTTTCTCGAGAAAAAAGGGCGCTATATCCATTCGACAGAGCCGGGCCGGGCACTGATTCACTCCTTGCCAGAGCTGGCCGCGAGGCCGGACATGACCGCGCACTGGGAGTCGGTGCTGACGCAGATCAGCGAGAAGCAGTGCCGCTATCAGGACTTTATGCAGCCGCTGGTCGGGACGCTTTACCAGCTGATCGATCAGGCGCGCAGCACGCCGGTGAAAACGTTCAGAGGAATGGTGGCACCGGGCGGTGGCACGAAGAAACCGTTTAAAAAGAAAAAGAGCGCGGCAGCCTCTTAAACCGTAGGCCGGGTAAGGCGCAGCCGACACCCGGCGAAAAGCAGCTCTGCGGCCTGAAAAAAGCCCGGTGGCGCTAACGCTTACCGGGCCTACAAGGGCGAGAATGCAGCGAAAGCTTAAATCACGCCCTGCCCAATCATCGCATCCGCCACCTTCACGAACCCGGCGATATTCGCCCCGCGCACGTAGTTGGTTTGCGATGCTTCACCGCCGTACTCCACGCAGGCATGGTGAATATCCAGCATGATGTGGTGCAGGCGCGCATCCACTTTCTCCGCTTTCCAGCCCATACGCGCGGCGTTTTGCGCCATCTCGAGTCCGGAGGTCGCCACGCCGCCCGCGTTAGCGGCCTTGCCCGGCGCAAACAGCACGCCCGCGTCCAGGAACAGGTCCGTCGCGTCGATGGTGGTCGGCATATTCGCCCCTTCCGCTACCGCTTTCACGCCGTTGCTAATCAATGTACGCGCGGCGTCCACATCCAGCTCGTTCTGCGTTGCGCACGGCAGGGCGATATCCACCGGCACGCCCCACGGCTGTTTCCCTTCCAGGTAGGTCAGGCCAAACTCCCGGGCATAATCCGCCACGCGACCGTCGCGGCTGGCTTTGATTTCACACAGGCGCGCCAGTTTCTCCGCCGTGAAGCCCGCTTCATCCACCACCGTGCCGCTGGAGTCAGAGGCGGTTACCACGCGAGCGCCAAACTGCATCGCTTTCTCAATAGCGTACTGCGCCACGTTACCGGAGCCGGACACCGCGACGCGCATCCCTTCAAAACCTAAGCCGTGACGCTTGAGCATGGCCTCGGTGAAGTAAACCAGGCCGTATCCGGTCGCTTCCGGGCGGATCAGACTCCCGCCAAACGACAGCCCCTTGCCGGTAAAGACGCAGGCGCTGTTATTGGAGAGTTTTTTCATCATCCCGGCCATAAAGCCCACTTCGCGTCCACCGACGCCGATATCACCGGCAGGAACGTCGGTGTCAGGGCCAAGATGACGATACAGTTCGGTCATTAGCGCCTGGCAGAAGCGCATCACTTCGCCTTCGCTTTTGCCTTTCGGATCGAAATCGCTGCCGCCTTTCCCGCCGCCCATCGGAAGCGTGGTGAGGGCGTTTTTAAAGGTCTGCTCGAAGCCGAGGAACTTCAGAATCGACAGGTTTACGGACGGGTGGAAGCGCATGCCGCCCTTAAACGGGCCAATGGCGGAGTTAAACTGTACGCGCCACGCACGATTGACCTGCACCTGATTGCGATCGTCAACCCACGTCACGCGGAATTGGATCACGCGTTCTGGCTCGACAAGGCGTTCAAGCAGAGACATCTGACGGTAGCGCGGATTTTGTTCAAGGAAGGGCCACAGGGTGGTCATCACTTCACGAACGGCCTGCGCGAACTCGCTTTGGTGCGGGTCGCGCTGCTGAACATGGGCAAGGAAACTTTCCAGAGTGCGTGTCTGATCCATAGATATAAGAACCTCTTATAGTAATTTATGTATGTTGCTTATGCGATTTGTGTTGTTTTTTTGACTATACCACCCGTACCGCTTTGTGAGGCAAGCAGAAATGTGTGCCGAAAGGGAAATTCATGAGAGAGGGCGGGCCATAACCAAAAGCGATGACGAGATAAATTAAAGGTTCTGCTCAGGTTTACCGTTATAGTCAATATCAGGACACAACAGGAAGACAAGTCGATGAACCGTTACGTGATGACCGCGTTATGTTTGATGTTTACCGCTGGCGCTCAGGCGGACCGCATTCGCCCGGATGTGGAAGTGAACGTGCCGCCAGAGGTTTTTAGCTCCAGCGGCCAGCGCGCGCAGCCGTGCAATCAGTGCTGCATCTATCAGGATCAAAACTATTCTGAAGGGGCGGTGGTTAAAGCGGACGGTGTTTTACTGCAGTGCCAGCGTGATGAACGCACCATTAGCACGAATCCGCTGGTCTGGCGTCGCGTAAAAGAATAAAGGCCTCCAGCAGCGGAATATCCGCCGGGGCTAAGTCGTAGGCGAACGCCTCTTCCGGCGTACACCACACCAGCGCGCTGTGGTAATGCGCCGTGAGCTCTCCACTGAAGACGGGAACATGCCAGGCGTGCAGGTTGATTAACCGCTGCGACACTTCGCGCTGGTGGCTTGCCACGTAGCGCGCAGGCTGAGCCTCAATGCCCAACTCTTCACGCAGTTCGCGGATCAGCGCCTCGGGCTGGGTTTCACCGGCTTCGACTTTCCCGCCTGCAAATTCCCACATTCCCGGCTGGTCGGCGTGGGCAGGGCGCTGCGCCAGTAAAATGTTGTCGTCTTTTTCGATGATGGCGGCAACGACATCGAGTGTTTTCAGCATGGTCGTCAATAATTGTTAGCGAAAAAAGACATATTATCGTGCCCTTTCTCAGAGTCCAGCTATCAGGAGAATCAGGTGAAAAAGACCACCGCCTGGGTTGCCCCCATCGAATCCCTTCCCGCCAGCCTTAAGCCGATTGCCGCCATGCAGAAAAAACATTTTGGCGCGGTGCTTAATCCCACTCGCTGGTGGGGACGGATGCCGCGTCTGTTCTGGCTGGTTGCGCTGTTTGTCGGTTATCTGGAGCGCCGCAAGGCACCTCTTTCCCCGGTGCTGCGTTCACTGCTGATGACCCGCGTGTCGCAGCTGTGTCACTGCGCATTTTGTATCGATGCCAACAGCCTGCGGCTTGCCGAGCGGGCGGGCGCACTGGATAAAGTTCAGGCGGTGAGCCACTGGCGTGAAAGCGATGTATTCAGCGACGAGGAGTGCGCTGCGCTGGCGTACGCCGAAGCCGTCAGCGCCACGCCGCCTCAGGTGGATGACGTCGTCAAAGCGCAGTTGAAGCGCCACTTTACAGACGACGCGATTACCGAAATGACGGCGTTGATTTCGTTTCAAAACCTCTCGGCACGTTTTAATGCCGCGCTCGACATTCCTGCTCAGGGGCTGTGCGCGACCTTTAAAGAGAAACCCCATGCTTGATAAACACCTGCATCCTCGCCTGAAACCTCTCCTTAACCAGCTCGTGGCCGTGCTGGATAAACCCTTTATTACCCCTGATGGTCTGACGTTAACAGGATTTGCCGTCGGCGTGCTGGCGCTGCCGTTTCTGGCGCTCGGCTGGTATTTTGCTGCGCTGGTCGCCATCGTATTCAACCGCCTGCTGGATGGCCTGGACGGTGCGCTGGCGCGCCGCAGGGGATTAACCGATGCGGGAGGGTTTCTGGATATCGCGCTCGATTTTCTGTTTTACGCGCTGGTCCCGTTTGGCTTTGCCCTGGCTGCACCCGCCGAGAATGCGCTGGCCGCCGCCTGGCTATTGTTCGCGTTTATCGGCACCGGCAGCAGTTTTCTGGCGTTTGCGGCGCTGGCGGCGAAACACGATATCGACAACCCCGGCTATGCGCACAAGTCGTTTTATTACATCGGTGGGCTAACGGAAGGGACGGAAACCATCGCGCTGTTCGTACTGTGCTGCCTGTTTCCGGCGCACTTTACGCTGTTTGCGTGGATATTCGGCGCGTTGTGCTGGCTGACCACCACAACGCGCGTCTGGAGCGGCTATGTGACGCTGAAGTCACTCAACGCTTAGAGGGTACTCTCAGGCCCGCGTTTGCCGGTAGAGACCGGATTTTGTGGATGACTGCTCCATTCGTACCAGCCGCCGTCATAGACGGCGACGTTCTTCCAGCCCATCGCGCGGGCGTACATAAAGCTTTCTGACGCCCGCCAGCCGGTGCCGCAGTAAAACGCGACGTGCTGCTCAGGCTGGATGTGCCAGGTCTTCCACATAGCGGCTATATCATCGGCGCTGCGCATGGTGCCATCCGGGTTATGGAAATCTTCCATATGGGTCGCGTCGCTGCCCGCGTGACCCCATCGCGCCCCGGCAATGTCACCTTTGGGCTTGATGTAGCTGTAGCCGCTGGTGTCACCGATAAACTCCGGCCACGAACGAATGCTGACCAGCGAGGCATCCTGACGGTTCAGCATGCCGCGCGCCTGTTCCATATCCACCATCAGCTGCGGCTGGCCGGGGATCGGTGCGCCAAAATCCGGGGCAGGCTTCACGTTTGCGGGCATACCGCGCTCAACCGGCAGGTTGGCCTCTGACCATGCTTTCCAGCCGCCGTCGAGAATGCGAACATCCCTCACGCCCGCATACAGCATGATTTGCGCCACGCGCGCGGCGGCGTAAACGTCACGGCCATACAGAATGACGGTGGTATCGTGACGGATCCCGTGTTTCGCCAGCATCGCTTTCAGCGCGTCGTCAGAGACCTTATTCCACAGCGGCTCGCTTTCCACCTCGTTAGTGTCGATGTAACCCGCGCCGGGGATATGGTTCAGCAGGTAAAACTTCGGTGCGCCCCAGGCGGCTTCAATCACTTTCCAGTCGCCAGCCGGGGCGGCGGTGACCGGTTTGCCTTGTTGCAGCTGGCGGATCCACTGCGGGTAGACAAGTTGTTCAAAGTGCGGCAGGCGCTGTAGGCGGTCGGGCGTTTGCAGGGCATCGCTGAGAAGCGACACATGCGTGTATCCGGCCTTCTCCAGGCGGGCTTTAACGGCCTGATTGTCGGCATCGCGACCGTAAAGAGCAATGGGCATGGACGAGGTAAGCTGGTGCTGTTTTATCCACGCGCCAATCTGCTCGTCGCTCATGGCGCTAAGCCAGGAGGCCGCCAGGTTGAGCGCGGCGGGTTCATGCCCGGAGGGGCCGCTGAGCGTTTGCGGCCAGCCGTTGTAAAACGCGCTGGGGCGGGTGTCGATGGCTTTGCCCTGTTGTGCCTGCAGTTCGGCCAGCGTAAGGGAAGAGGGCATATCAGCCGCCACGGCGGAGAGTGAGGCGAGGCCGCAGAGCAGGGCCAGCGCGGTCAGTTGAGAAACACGTTTCATCGAATAACCTGACGTCAGTAAAAGAGGGGGGCATTGTCGTCTCTCCCGGATCTGAAAACATTGCGTTAGCACATTATTGCCAGCGAGAAATCTCGATCACCTCGCCACCGGGCGGAATGTCTTCCTCATCATGAGTGACCAGTACCACCGGAATATTACGTTCCCGGATGACGTCAAACACCCAGGTTCGAAACGTCGTTCGTAACGCTTTATCGAGGCGGCTGAAAGGTTCATCCAGCAATAATGCCTGCGGCTCCGCAAGCAGGGCGCGCAGCAGGCTGACCCGGGCGCGTTCTCCGCCGGAAAGCGTAGCAGGGTCGCTGGCAGAGTAATTTGCCAGCCCGGCCGAACGTAGAGCCTGCTCAACGCGTTCCCGACGCGCCTCGCCTTTAATGCGGGAAGGCAGGGCGAGCATCAGGTTTTGCCCGACGCTGAAGTGGTCAAACAGCAGGGCGTCCTGAAAGAGGATCCCCAAACCACGCGTTTCCACGGGCAAGGTGTCACAGCGGCGTTCATCAAGCCACAGTTCTCCCTGCGCCTTAAAATCAGAAGATAACGCCCCCACCATCCAGGAGAAAAGTGTCGATTTCCCGCTACCGGACGGCCCCATCAGGGTCACTATCTCCCCGCGCGGTACACAAAAATTGACCTGCCGGAAAAGCGGTTCAATGGTGAGATTTTGCACCTTTAACATTAACGTAATCCTCGACGGTAGCGGCCTGCCAGTCTGGATAAGAGGGCGGCGATGCCAAAAACGATGCCCGTCACCAGCAGTAATCCCAGCGCGCGGGTCGCCAGGATCGGAAGACTTCCCCCGCTGCTGAGCGCCACGGTTTCAGTGGTCAGCGTGGCAAAACGTCCGGCACCCAGCCACAGTGTGGGCATGTATTGCGCCATGCTCACCGAAAACCCGGTAGCAAAAGCCAGTAACGCCGGGCGTACCAGCAGCGGGCATTTTAGCATCCAGAATATTTTCATCCGTCCCCAGCCAAGCGTTCTGGCGGAGAGGAACAGTCGGGGATCCAGCTTTTGCCAGGCAGGTTGCAGCACCAGCAGCATCCAGGGCAGTACCCACAGCAGGTGCCCCCAGAGCACGGCAGCGAACTGCCCGTCGATGCCCAGCGTGAGCGCAACGGCATATTGACCGGAGACAAGAGGTAGAGCGGGCAACGCGAGCGGCAGCCAGACCCACAGCGCGCCTCTTCTGGGCCCCCATTCGAGCCAGAGAAAACTCAGCCCAAGCGCCAGCACGCCAGAGAGCATCCCCAGCGTAAGGCTGGTGGTTAACGGGGACAGCGCGGCCTCTTCGGGACGCGCTAAACCGAGCAGCACGATGGCGCAGAGGATCCCACATCCCGGTAGCCACCAGGCGAGCGGCTTTTCCGGGACCGGCAGGGACGCGCGGCGCCTGACGCCGGAGAGGTTCGGCAAGGTGCGTCGCCAGGCTTTCCAGATGCCGAATCCCACGCCGGCCAGCAGAGTCAGAGTCAGGAGTAAGAGAAGGCAAACGAGCGTTCCCTGCGCCTGCTGCTGCGCATCGCCCTGGCTGAGCCACTGCCAGGCCAGCACCGCGAGCGTGGGGGGATTACCTGGCCCCAGAATAATGGCAACATCCACCACAGACAGCGACCAGGCCAGCACGGCCAGCATCACGGCACCCAGCGCGGGGGCAATGGTCGGCAGGACCAGCCAGCACAGGCGCTGAAGGCGTCCGTAACCCAGGGTACGCAAAACCACACTCTTCTGCGCCAGCTGCGCTTCAGGCAGCGCGGCATAGAGTGCCCACAGGACAAACGCGCTCTCTTTGACCGCGAGCGTCAGCCCCAGCCCGATGCCATAACGATCGAGCTGCGGTGAGCAGAAAGTGCAGACCTGATAAAACAGCCCTCCCTCGGCAAACAGGAGTAGCGCGCTGGTCGCGAAAGCGACGTGGGGCACCGCCAGCATCCAGGGTAACTGCGCGCACAAGCGACGCCAGCGTTCGCCGGGCCACAGTAGCGTGATGAACCCCAGGGCAATCACCAGCGAACCCAGCGTTGCCAACAGCGTCGAGACCAGCGTGGCGGCAAACGCCTGCGGCAGCTGGGGATCGTTAGCCAGCGCCTTCCAGCTATCGAGCGACAGCGCCGGAGTAAACAGCATAGCGACGGCAGGAAGCAGCGGGAGATAAATCACCGCCATTACCAGCCAGATCGCCGCGCTTAGCGGGTGCCGTAACGGCGAAGCCATTCCTGCTCCAGCGCGTTAACCCAGGCGGCGTGCGGTTCAGGAAGCACTGCCGGTAACGCTTCTGGCGTGTGGCTGCGAAGCCGCTTCGCCTCATCGGCGGATAGCGTTCCCGCGTCCAGCACGCTCGGGTCACCCCACACGGCCGGGTCGGCTTTGCGGATCTGCGCCTGCGGTGAAAGCAGGAAGTTTGCCACCACCTTTGCCCCCGCACTGGCGCTGGCATTCGCCGGAATGGCGACAAAATGGACGTTACCGATTGTGCCGTTCTTAAACCCGAAGCTGTAGCTGTCGGCAGGCAGTTCACCGCTGGCGACCTTTTGCCGGGCATGCGCCGGGTTAAAGGTCATCGACAGAGCCAGGTTGCCGCTGGCGAGCAGAGCATCCATGCGCGCGGGCGAGGGAGGAAAATCTTGCCCTTTACGCCACAGCAGTGGATGCAGCGTGTCGAGGTAGCGCCACAGCGGCGCGGTAACCTGCTGGAAGTTATCATCCGGTGCTTTTTTTAGCGCGTCAGGCTGCGTGGTGAGCGTCAGAAGCAGCTGTTCCAGGAACGCCGTGCCGGTAAAGTCAGGCGGGCGAGGATAAGTGACGTTGCCCGGATGCTGCTGCGCCCAGGCCAGCAATGCCTGAGGGGTATCTGGCGGCGCGGGCATGCTTGCTTTACGGGCGATAAAGGTCAGCTGCGCGCCGCCCCACGGCGATTCTGCTCCCTCGGTTGGGATGGCAAAATCCTCCATAACCGGTTTACGCGTATCAACGTATCGCCAGTTCGGCAGCTGCTGTGCCCATTCGGTTTGCAGCAAACCCGCCTCTTTTAGGGTGCGGAAATTTTCTCCGTTAACCCAGAGTAAATCGACCGAGCCGTTGTGGTTTCGCCCTGCGGCATGTTCCGTCTGGATGCGTTTTACCGCATCGGCGGCATCCGCCAGACGAACAATCCTGAGGTCAATCGCGTAGTGCGTTTTCATTTCGCCGCTAACCCAGTCCAGGTAGCGGTTAACCGCCGGATCGCCACCCCAGGCATTAAACCAGACGGTCTGGCCTTTTGCCTGTTGTTGAAGGGATTGCCAGCTGTCTGCAGAAAAGGCTGGCGTCGCCAGCAGCAGGCTTGTCAGAAACGCGCAAAAACGCACACGGCGCATAATGCCTCACTTTTTGAACGAAGAGGTGTAACGGGAAAAGAGCCAGCGGGTGGCCAGCGGGAATAACCCCAGTAGTGTAAAGGCGAACAGCAGGCCCGGCGACAAAATATCGCGCAGCGATGTCACTCTTCCAAGCTCGCGCCCGGCGTTGAGAAAGACAACCGTTGCAGGCAGCATGGCGACCTGGCTTACCCACCAGTAGCGACGCACCGTGATGCGGGTCAGCCCCATCAGCAAATTCACCAGGAAAAACGGAAACAGCGGCATCAGGCGAAGGGCAAAAAGGTATCCCGCGCCGTCACGCGCCATCCCGGCATTGACCGTTTTCATCTGTAGCGTAAAACGCCGTTGCACCCCGTCGCGAAGCAGATAACGGCTGGCGAGCATCGCCAGCGTGGCGCCGAGCGTGGACGCAAACGACACCAGCAGTACGCCTTCCCAGAAGCTGAAAAGTGCACCACCCAACAGCGTCAGGATGGCTGCGCCAGGGATCGACAGGGCGCTTACCACGACATAGATAACAAAATAGGTGAGCGCACTCCGAAGGGGGGCATGTTCGACCTGCGTGAGCAACGCCTGCTGGTGAGTTTTTATCACGTCGAGGGATAGCGTACCCGGTGGCAGGAGGAAGAACGCCAGCGCAAAGGCGCCCAGAAGGGCGCACAGGAAAAGTGTTTTTTGAAGGTTCACTCAGAGTTACAGCTTGAATTTCGCCCACACCGGCGCGTGGTCAGACGGTTTTTCCATGCTACGGATATCGTAGTCAATACCGGTTTCGATGCAGCGTTCTGCCAGCGGGGAGCTGGCCAGCAGCAGGTCGATGCGCAGGCCACGGTTGTCATCAAAGCCTTTTGAGCGATAGTCAAACCACGAGAAGCGATCCTGCGTATCCGGGTTGGCGGTACGGAAGGTATCCACCAGGCCCCAGTCCAGCAGGCGCTGCATCCACTCGCGCTCTTCCGGCAGGAAGGAGCATTTGCCGGTACGCAGCCAGCGTTTGCGGCTGTCTTCACCGATGCCAATATCCAGGTCGGTCGGGCTGATGTTCACATCACCCATAATCAGCACCGGGTTGTCTTTGTTCAGTTCGGTGGTCAGATAGTCCTGCAGATCCTGATAAAACTTGGCTTTGGCCGGGAATTTGGTCGGATGGTCGCGGCTTTCGCCCTGGGGAAAGTAACCATTGATCACGGTGATGTTCCCCAGCGGGGAAGGCAGCTCCGCCATGATGATGCGGCGCTGTGCTTCTTCGTCATCGCCTGGAAAACCACGGCGCACAGAAACGGGCGTCTCTTTGGTCAACAGCGCAACGCCGTAATGGCCTTTCTGCCCATGATAAAAGACGTTGTAACCGAGTTTCGCCACCTCTTCGAGGGGGAACATGTCGTCGTGAACCTTGGTCTCCTGCAGGCCGATCACATCTGGCTGATGTTGCTCAACAATGGCTTCAAGCTGATGAGGACGGGCGCGCAGGCCGTTGATATTAAAAGAGACAAATTTCATAGTCGCTGCCAGTGCAAGGTGAATAGTGCATGGATGGTAGCAGAAATTGTGTCGTCTGTTATCCGCTTCGCCCAATTACTGCGACAGATAATGCCAACGGTGCAATTTTTGAACCATTCTGATGCGCCGTGCCCCCAAACAGAGCGTAAATGGTCAATAAATTTCGCGAGCGATCACAATTCCAGAATTATATTTGGCCTGTGCATACTCTTTCTGATTTTCATGCGGCAAAGCGCCGCTTGTCGTAAAAATATTCACTTTTTATGCATTAACAGTGAATAACTCCATATCGTAACCTGTTGATATTCTGTCTTGCTATCCCGTTTATGCATTTTTATCGCTGGCTGGCACGAAGCGTGCAATCTACATTCACAGTGCAAACACCCAATTATTTAACATTCAAATAACTTTTTATTTACCGGATGAGGTCGCTATGTCTCTGTCAATTACGCGTGAAAATTTCGATGAATGGATGATGCCGGTTTACGCTCCGGCGGCTTTTATTCCGGTACGTGGGGAAGGCTCGCGCCTGTGGGATCAGCAGGGCAAAGAGTACATCGACTTTGCGGGGGGGATTGCGGTGAATGCGCTGGGCCATGCGCACCCGGCGCTGCGTCAGGCGCTGAACGACCAGGCTGCGAAGTTCTGGCATACCGGTAACGGCTTTACCAACGAGCCTGCGCTGCGCCTGGCAAAAAAACTGATCGACGCGACCTTTGCCGAAAAAGTGTTTTTCTGTAACTCGGGGGCGGAAGCCAACGAAGCGGCGCTGAAGCTGGCGCGTAAATATGCCCACGACAAGTTTGGCACGCACAAGAGCGGGATTGTGGCGTTTAAGAATGCCTTCCACGGCCGCACGCTGTTTACCGTCAGCGCAGGCGGTCAGCCCTCCTACTCTCAGGACTTTGCGCCGCTGCCACCAGATATCCGTCACGCCATCTATAACGATCTGCAGTCCGCCAGCGAGCTGATTGACGACACAACCTGTGCGGTGATCGTCGAGCCGATGCAGGGCGAGGGTGGCGTACTTCCGGCGCAAAAAGCCTTCCTGCAGGGGCTGCGCGAGCTGTGCGATCGTCACAATGCGGTGCTGATTTTCGACGAAGTGCAGACCGGCGTGGGCCGCACCGGTGAGCTTTATGCCTATATGCACTATGGCGTTACCCCGGACGTGCTCTCAACCGCCAAAGCGCTGGGCGGCGGCTTCCCGATTGGGGCAATGCTGACCACCGATAAATTTGCCAGCGTGATGACCGTGGGCACCCATGGCACCACCTACGGCGGTAACCCGCTGGCTACCGCCGTCGCCGGGCAGGTGCTCGACATCATTAACACCCCTGAGGTGCTGAAAGGCGTTAAGCAGCGTCACGACTGGTTTGTTGAGCGCCTGAATGCCATCAACAGCAAAATGGGGCTGTTTAAAGAAATTCGCGGTCTGGGGCTGTTAATCGGCTGCGAACTCACGCCGGAGTTTGCCGGAAAAGCTAAACTTATTTCACAGGAAGCGGCAAAAGTGGGCGTGATGGTGCTGATTGCCGGTGCCAACGTGGTGCGGTTTGCCCCTGCGCTGATCGTCAGCGAAGAAGAGGTGAGAACTGGCTTAGACCGTTTTGCGCTGGCCTGTGAACAGGTGAAATCCGGGGTGTCATCATGATGGTCATCCGTCCCGTTGAGCGCGGCGATCTCGCCGGGCTCATGCAGCTTGCCGGTAAGACGGGAGGCGGGTTGACCTCGCTTCCTGCCGACGAAAAAACGCTGTCGGCGCGCATTGAGCGCGCCCTGCAAACCTGGCAGGGGACGTTGCCAAAAAGCGAACAGGGCTATGTGTTCGTGCTGGAAGAGACCGACACGGGCACCGTGGCCGGGATCTGCGCTATTGAAGTGGCCGTCGGGCTTAACGATCCGTGGTACAACTACCGCGTCGGCACCATGGTTCACGCCTCGAAAGAGCTGAACGTCTATAACGCGCTGCCCACGCTGTTTCTCTGTAACGACCACACGGGTGCCAGCGAGCTGTGCACGCTGTTCCTCGATCCGGCGTGGCGCAAAGAGGGCAACGGCTATCTGCTCTCCAAATCGCGCTTTATGTTTATGGCCGCCTTCCGCGATCGCTTTAACGAAAAAGTGGTTGCCGAGATGCGCGGCGTGATTGATGAGACAGGCTACTCGCCGTTCTGGGAGAGCCTGGGCGAGCGCTTCTTCTCGATGGAGTTCAGCCGGGCAGACTATCTCTGCGGCACGGGCCAGAAAGCCTTTATTGCCGAACTGATGCCGAAACATCCTATCTATACCCATTTCCTCACCCCGGAAGCGCAGGCAGTGATCGGCGAAGTGCATCCGCAGACCGCGCCCGCCCGCGCGGTGCTCGAGAAAGAGGGGTTCCGCTATCGCAACTATGTCGACATCTTCGACGGCGGCCCAACGCTTGAGTGTGACATTGACCGCGTGCGCGCCATTCGTAAAAGCCGTCTGGTGACGGTCTCCGAAGGACAGCCCGCGCCGGGCGAGTGGCCAGCCTGTCTGGTCTCCAACGAAAATTACAATAATTTCCGCGCCATGCTGGTACGTACTGACCCTAAATGTGAGCGTCTGGTACTGACGGCGGCGCAGCTGGATGCGTTGAAATGTAACGCGGGCGACTCGGTTCGCCTGGTGCGTCTCTGCCCTGAGGAGAAAACAGCATGACTTTATGGATTAACGGTGACTGGGTAACGGGTGAAGGCGACCTGCGGGTAAAAACCAATCCGGTCAGCCAGGCGGTGCTCTGGAAAGGAAATGATGCCAGTGCCGGGCAGGTAGAGCAGGCGGGCCAGGCTGCTCGCCGCGCGTTTCCGGCATGGGCAAAACAGCCCTTCGCCGTGCGCCAGGCGATTGTGGAAAAATTTGCCGGGCTGCTGGAGGCGAATAAGGCCGAACTGACGCGCATCATTGCGTCTGAAACCAGCAAACCGCGCTGGGAAGCGACCACCGAAGTGACGGCGATGATCAACAAAATCGCCATTTCGGTGAAGGCCTACCACACCCGCACCGGTGAACAGCATGCCGAGATGCCGGACGGCGCTGCCACGCTGCGCCACCGTCCACACGGCGTGCTGGCGGTATTTGGCCCGTACAACTTCCCGGGGCATCTGCCGAACGGCCACATAGTGCCCGCGCTGCTGGCGGGCAATACCGTTATTTTCAAACCGAGTGAGCTCACGCCATTAACCGGCGAGGCGGTGGTGAAGCTGTGGGAACAGGCCGGTCTGCCGCCGGGCGTGCTGAACCTGGTGCAGGGCGGGCGCGAAACCGGTCAGGCGCTGAGTGCGCTGAGCGATATCGACGGCCTGCTGTTTACCGGCAGCGCCGGAACGGGCTATCAGCTGCACCGCCAGCTGGCAGGGCAGCCGGAGAAAATTCTGGCACTGGAAATGGGCGGCAACAACCCGCTGATTGTCGAAGATCCTGATGATATCGACGCTGCGGTGCACCTGACGATTCAGTCCGCCTTTATTACCGCCGGACAGCGCTGTACCTGTGCCCGCCGCCTGTTGGTCAAGCGTGGCGCGCAGGGGGAGGCCTTCCTGAAGCGTCTGGTAGAGGTGAGCGCGCGTCTGGTGCCTGCCGCGTGGGATGCCGACCCGCAGCCGTTTATCGGTGGGCTGATTTCCGAACAGGCCGCGCTGAACGTGCTGAAAGCCTGGCAGGAGCACGTCGCGAGCGGCGCGAAAACCCTGCTGGAGCCGAAGCAGGTTCAGCCTGGTACCTCGCTGCTGACGCCGGGCATTATTGAGATGAGCGGCGCGAGCAACGTGCCGGATGAAGAGGTCTTTGGCCCGCTGCTGTGCGTCTGGCGCTATGACGATTTTGATGCGGCCATTGCGATGGCGAATAACACCCGCTACGGCCTGTCGAGCGGGCTGATTTCACCGCATCGCGAGAAGTTTGATCAGCTGTTGCTGGAAGCGCGCGCCGGGATTGTGAACTGGAACAAACCGCTTACCGGGGCGGCAAGTACCGCGCCGTTCGGCGGCGTGGGCGCGTCGGGCAACCATCGCGCCAGCGCGTGGTATGCCGCCGATTACTGCGCGTGGCCGATGGCGAGCCTGGAAACGCCGGCGCTGACGCTGCCGGAGACGCTTAATCCTGGACTGGATTTTACCGGAGGGGATCGTCATGAAAGCGCGTGAGGTCAACTTTGACGGGCTGGTGGGGCTGACGCACCACTATGCCGGTCTCTCATTCGGGAATGAAGCCTCGACGAAGCACCGTTTTCAGGTCTCCAACCCGAAGCTGGCGGCGAAGCAGGGGCTGCTAAAAATGAAGGCGCTGGCGGATGCCGGTTTCCCGCAGGCGGTCATCCCGCCGCAGGAGCGCCCGAACGTGGCTGTCCTTCGCCAGCTCGGCTTTAGCGGTACTGATGAGCAGGTGGTGGAAAAAGCGGGGACGCAAACGCCGCACCTGCTCTCTGCCGCAAGCTCCGCGTCGTCAATGTGGGTGGCAAACGCGGCGACCGTCGCGCCGTCAGCCGACACGCTGGATGGCAAAGTCCATCTGACCGTGGCGAACCTGAATAACAAATTCCACCGCGCCACCGAAGCGGAAACCACCGAGCGCGTGCTGCGCGCCATTTTCCAGAATGACGCCCGTTTCGAGGTGCATCAGGCCCTGCCGCAGGTGGCGATGTTTGGCGACGAAGGGGCGGCCAACCACAACCGGCTGGGCGGTGATTATGGCGATCCTGCCGTGCAGCTGTTTATCTACGGGCGGGAAGAGGGCGGTCACAACGCGCCCACGCGCTATCCTGCACGCCAGACGCTGGCGGCGAGCCAGGCGGTTGCCCGACTGAACCAGGTCAATCCGTCACAGGCGATCTTTGCCCAGCAAAACCCGCAGGTGATCGACCAGGGCGTATTCCATAACGACGTGATTGCCGTCTCCAACCGTCAGGTGCTGTTCTGCCATGAACAGGCGTTTGCGCATCAGGAGAGGCTGCTCGCCACGCTGCATGAGCATGTGCCCGGTTTTACGCCGATTCAGGTACCCACACAGGCGGTGAGCGTGCAGGATGCGGTAGAAACCTACCTCTTCAACAGCCAACTGCTGAGCCGTGACGATGGCAGCATGATGCTGGTGCTGCCGCAGGAGTCCCGTAATCATCAGGGCGTGTGGCGTTATTTGAGCGAACTGGTGAAAGCCGATAATCCGATTGATGAGCTGCGCGTCTTTGACCTGCGTGAAAGCATGGCCAACGGCGGCGGGCCGGCTTGTTTACGTCTGCGTGTGGTGTTAACCCAGGACGAAATGCAGGCGGTAAACCCGGCGGTCATGATGAACGATACGCTCTTTGCGCGGCTGAACGACTGGGTCGATCGCTACTATCGGGATCGCTTGACCCAGGCCGATCTGGTTGACCCGCTGCTTCTGCGTGAAGGGCGCGAGGCGCTGGATGCGTTATCGACAATCCTGCAGCTGGGATCGGTTTATCCGTTCCAGCGCTAAGGGGCTGATATGGAAAATTTACTGGCGCTGACGCTGGCAGACGAAACGCCCGAACAGACCGAGGGCGATGGACCCTCATTCCACTGGCGCTGGCTGGGACGAGGCGTACTTGAACTGACGCCGTTTGCGCAGAGCGACGTATCGCTTCTGCTGTCGAGCGGTATTCACGGCAACGAAACTGCACCTGTTGAGATTGTCGACCTGCTGCTTCGCGCGTTGTACCGTGGAGAGATTACGCTCGCGTGTCGCGTGCTGGTGGTGTTTGGCAATCCGCCAGCGCTGGCGCAAAACAAACGTTACCTGGTGAGTGATATCAACCGGATGTTTGGGGGCCGCTGGTCGCAGTTCACCCCAAGCGATGAAACGGCGCGCGCGCAGTGGCTGGAGAGCGTAGTGACGACGTTTTTTGTCACCGCGGGGGGAACGCGCTGGCACCTCGACCTGCATACGGCTATCCGTGCCTCTTATCACGTGCGTTTTGGCGTCCTGCCGCAGCGCAGTCAGCCCTGGGATGAAACCTTTCTGAGCTGGCTGGGGGATGCGGGGCTGGAAGCCCTGGTCTTCCATCAGTCGCCGGGCGGTACGTTTACCCATTTTACGTGTGAAAACTTCGGCGCGCTGGCCTGCACGCTGGAGCTGGGAAAAGCGCTGCCTTTCGGGGAAAATGATCTGACGCGCTTTGCTCCGACGCACTCTGCGCTTCGGGCGCTGCTCGGCGGCACCGCGCCGGAACATGCGCAGGAGCCTGTCGTGCGTTATCGGGTTGTGCAGCAGATCACCCGTCGCAGCGATGCTTTCCTTCTCCATATGGCGGCCCACACGCTGAACTTCACGCCGTTCCGTCAAGGGGTACTCCTGGCAGAAGACGGTGACGAGCGATACGAGGTGCAGAAAGCCACAGAGTATGTTTTATTCCCCAATCCGTCGGTGGCATTTGGTCTGCGAGCCGGACTGATGCTGGAAAAATTAGCCTGATCTTTTCCCCTCTTGAAGTGAGAGGGGAAATTATTTCCTTAGCAATGAAGGCGGTTATATCTCTTTTGCAGAATATTCCTGGATAATTGCTTTATTAATAAACGCCACTTCGTTATACTTCTGCACAATCTCTTTAAAATCAGTATATTGAATATTTATGTTTCACCTCTCCATGTTTTATCCTTAATTCCTCCACATTTGGCGAAAAATTGTTTTTTACACTTTCATTGTTTTACCGTTGCTCTGACTAATTGACGATAAACCCCGTAAAGTGAATATCGTCAACACGGCATAGCGCCGAAGAATAACTGAAAGTAAGGAAATACATTATGCGTAAGTTAACTGCACTGTTTGTTGCCTCTACCCTGGCTCTGGGCGCTACCAGCATGGCGTTCGCCGCAGATACCGCCACCACGACCGCCGCGCCAACTGAAGGCAAAATGATGATGCATCATAAAGGCAAGCCGGGTATGCACCATGAGATGATGATGTTTAAAGACCTGAATCTGACCGACGCGCAGAAACAGCAGGTTCGCGACATCATGAAAAGCCAGCGTGACCAGATGAAACGCCCTCCGCTGGAAGAGCGCCGCGCGATGCATGACATCATTGCCAGCGACAGCTTCGATAAAGCGAAAGCGGAAGCGCAGATCGACAAAATGGCCGAGCAGCATAAAGCCCGCATGCTTGCCCACATGGAAACCCAGAATAAGATCTACAACATTCTGACCCCGGAACAGAAAAAACAATTTAATGCCAATTTTGAGAAGCGTCTGACAGAACGTCCGGCGCCGGAAGGTAAAATGCCAGCACCAGCCGAATAATCGGTTCACCCTCTTAAGACCGCCGGGATCCTGTTCACATAAGCAAAAACGCTGTGGACAGGACCGGCGGTTTTTTCTTTCTGCCCACCTCTTGCCTGCCGCCGCCAGCGCGGTATTCTCCTGTAGTCGCGTCAGAGATTTACTAAGGTTTGCCCACTCTGCTGCCGATAATACGTCTGTAGATTTCCAACGATAATAAACAAGACAGCAATGACAGCAATGTCGTTGCCCTGGCGCAGGTTGCGCCCCTCAGGAGTGGTGATGGAGTTCTTTGATATCCGTAAGATGCCGGTCAGTCTCTGGCGTAATGGCGCTGGCGAAACACGCGAAATATGCTGTTTTCCTCCCGCGACGCGTGATTTTTACTGGCGCGCCAGCATTGCCTCTATTGCCAGCAATGGCGAGTTCTCGTCATTTCCCGGCGTCGATCGGGTGATCACCCTGCTGGAAGGGGGAGAGGTCACGCTGGATGCCGGTCAGGCATTTTTCCATACGCTGAAACATCACCAGCCCTACAGTTTTGCCGGCGATCTGCCGGTGAAGGCGCTGCTGACGGACGGGCAGATGTCGATGGATTTTAATATTATGACCCGGCGGGATTGCTGCCAGGCGAAGGTTCGCGTCGCGGATCGGACCTTCACCACCTATGGCTCCCGCGGTGGCGTGATATTTGTGTTAAGCGGGGCATGGCAGCTTGGCGAAAAATTGCTGACGGCGGATCAGGGAGCCAGCTGGGAGGAGGGCACGCATACCCTCCGGCTGCTGGAATCTACAGGGACGCTGTTGTTCAGTGAAATTACGTGGCTGCCAGGTCATTAAGCGAAATGATCTCGTACTTGCCGGTTAACACGGGTTTACAGAGTATTTTGTAGCCGTCGTGGTCGAATCCGGCGGGGGTACGCAGCAGGGTTGCGGCGTCTTGCAGCGTATCAACGGCGCCCAGCCAAAGCCAGTTGTGGACGATGTGATACTGCGTCATCAATTCCCCCACTTCCTTCAGGGCAACGGCACCTTCCCATGGCCAGCATTTGACGCTGATGGCCCCCAGCCCGGCGAGCAGTCGGGCATTATGCTCCTCGATGCTCTCTTTCCCACAACAGGCACCCGCGCAGCGTTTCAGCGCCGAGCGGAAACAGGCGCGGCCGCGCGTGGTGCCCTCTAAACCTAAAAGGCTGTAGCAAAGCTGTAAATCGTCGGCGAGCGCCTGCAAAGCCTGCAGTGCCGCGCGTTTATTGGCGAACAGGCCATAGAGGTTCGGCTCATGGGAAAAATCAACGTCACGGGCGTACACAACCTGTGGTTTGCCGTTGCTGATCTGCAGGGAACAGAGCTGGCGATTGCGCCGAAGCCGCTTATTGAACAGCGGCTGCTGCTCTTTTATCAATCGGGCTTCCAGCAGCAGCGCGCCCATTTCACCCGCAGTCGGAAACCAGGTGATGCGTCTCGACTGGCGGAGCATCGCGGCTTCGTCTGGCGTGCGCAGATGGGATAATACCCGGCTGCGAATATTCACGCTTTTACCGATATAGAGCGGTAGGGTGTCGCTTTCGCCGTGAAAGATGTACACACCCGGCTGTTTGGGCAACGCTTCAAGCCAGGGGCGAAGATGTTCGGGATATTCATAGATAGCCGCCGCTTCAAACTCAAGACGCGGGGCGGATTGACGCCTGCTCACATACTGCTCCATATACTGTTCAGGTATACAGTGTAGCAGGTGTGTGGTGGTTAAAAAAGAGTCGGGTGGAGGCTACGCCTTACTCGACCATGACGTGCGGCCTGATGCCCTCACCCCAACCCTCTCCCACGGGAGAGGGCGCAAACACTAAAAACGGTAACCAGGTTACCGTTTTGCTTTATTTTTTCCAGAAATCGTCGAACACCGTAATCGGCGTGTGACGCTTGTGCTCGGTTTTGAGATACCAGCCCTCGATAATCTTCGCGGTACCTTCATCCAGCTGTTTGCCTTCCAGATAATCGTCAATATTGTCATAGGTCACGCCCAGGGCTGCTTCATCCGGCAGGGAAGGGCGATCGTCTTCCAGATCGGCAGTTGGTGCCTTCTTGTATAAATGCTCAGGGCAGCCAAGTGCGGCGAGAAGCTGTTTACCCTGACGCTTGTTCAGGCGGAAGATCGGATTAATGTCGGTGCCGCCGTCGCCGTATTTGGTAAAGAAACCGGTGACCGCTTCCGCTGCGTGATCGGTGCCGACAACAACACCTTTGGTCATGCCCGCAATGCTGTACTGCGCTTTCATACGCTCACGCGCTTTTTCGTTGCCGCGGACAAAATCGCTCAGCTCAATACCGGCTTCGCGCAGCGCCTGTTCGCTCGCCAGCACGGAACCTTTAATGTTCACGGTCAGAACACGATCGGCCTGAATGAAGGTAATCGCGTCCTGGCAATCTTGTTCGTCGGCCTGCACACCATAAGGAAGGCGCACGGCGATAAACTGCAGCGCATTATCACCCGTTTCTTCACGCAGCTCTGAAATGGCCATCTGGCACAGTTTGCCGGTCAGTGTGGAGTCCTGGCCGCCGCTGATGCCCAGCACCAGAGACTTCAGGAAAGCGTTTGTTTTTAAGTAGGACTTCAAAAAATCAACGCTTCGGCGGATCTCTTCATTTGCATCTACCGCAGGTTTCGCGCCCAGCGCCTGGATAATCTCTTGTTGCAGAGCCATTACGCCCTCCCTATGCAGAACGAGACAGAAAAATGTTATCTGTTAAAACTAACCCTTTGGGCGTAAAACGACAAGGATCACAGTTTCGAGTGCGCTAAATTGCGGCGCTTTAGCAGCTTATCGTTGTTTTATTAGAATTTTCCGAAATTCGTGTGGCGTAACTCGCAAAGTTGAACAATAGTATTTTTTATCCCATGCTTAGATAACACGCTGATAAACAAGAGGACGGAATATGAACAAGAACGTAGCAGGAATTTTAAGCGCAGCGGCGGTACTGACTATGCTGGCAGGGTGTACGGCTTACGATCGCACCAAGGATCAGTTTACCCAGCCAGTCGTAAAAGACGTCAAAAAAGGGATGACGCGTTCGCAGGTTGCTGCAATTGCAGGTAAACCTTCTTCTGAAGTCACCATGATTCATGCGAAGGGAACCTGTCAGACCTACATACTGGGTCAACGTGATGGTAAGGCAGAGACCTACTTTGTCGCGCTGGATGATACCGGTCATGTGATTAACTCCGGCTATCAGACCTGTGCAGAATACGACACCGATCCACAGGCCCCTAAGGCGCAGTAACCGCGCTTGCCTGAGGATGTTAACTAACCGGCCTGGTGGCCGGTTTTTTTATGCATACGTAAATCTTATTTCTTTGCGCGAATTATTTGCCCGAAATGTGAAGAGAGTCAACAAGCCAGGTCAATGAGAGACAATTTGACCCTATCCAGAATTATCCCCTCCTTGTACCATTGCGTATACTCGTTTCAACGACAAACAACAGTAAGTAACCTACCCGTCAGCCGGGATAGCAAGTCGAGTGATAGCGCGACGGCGGGGGGCACACAAGAGGGAAGTTATTATGGAAAAGAAACATATCTATCTGTTCTGCTCTGCGGGCATGTCAACCTCACTTCTGGTTTCCAAGATGCGTGCGCAGGCCGAAAAGTATGAAGTTCCTGTGGTGATCGAGGCGTTTCCAGAGACGCTGGCGGGCGAAAAGGGCCAGACAGCAGATGTTATTTTACTGGGGCCGCAAATCGCTTATATGTTGCCAGAAATTCAGCGTTTGCTGCCTCATAAACCGGTCGAAGTCATCGACTCGGGGCTGTACGGTAAGATTGATGGTTTAGGTGTATTAAAAGCTGCTGTTGCAGCCATTAAAAAAGCTGCTAATTAATTATTTATTTTTCCCGTCAAAGAGTTATTTCACACACAATACGCCGTAACATGCGTTACGGCATTTAAGGGTATTTTCCTATGAGTAAAGTCATCGCTTCACTTGAAAAGGTACTCCTTCCTTTTGCTGTTAAAATAGGAAAGCAGCCTCACGTTAATGCCATCAAAAACGGCTTTATTAAATTAATGCCTTTGACGCTGGCCGGGGCAATGTTCGTTTTAATTAACAACGTTTTTCTGAGCTTTGGTGAAGGTTCCTTCTTTTATTCATTAGGAATTCGGTTAGACGCTTCCACTATTGAAACCCTTAATGGTCTTAAAGCCATCGGCGGCAACGTATACAACGGTACGTTGGGTATTATGTCGCTGATGGCGCCTTTCTTTATCGGGATGGCGCTGGCGGAAGAGCGTAAAGTGGATCCTCTGGCCGCAGGTTTACTCTCTGTCGCAGCATTTATGACTGTTACCCCATACAGCGTCGGCGAGGCTTATGCTGTCGGTGCTAACTGGCTGGGTGGCGCAAATATTATTTCGGGTATTGTTATCGGTCTGGTCGTTGCGGAAATGTTCACGTTCATTATTCGCCGCAACTGGGTTATCCGTCTGCCGGATAGCGTACCGGCATCGGTATCTCGTTCATTTTCCGCGTTGATTCCAGGCTTCATTATTCTCTCCATTATGGGGATTATCGCCTGGGCGCTCTCTCACTGGGGCACAAACTTCCACCAGATCATTATGGACTCTATCTCTACGCCGCTGGCGTCAATGGGTGGAGTGGTGGGTTGGGCGTATGTCATCTTTACCTCCCTGCTGTGGTTCTTCGGCGTGCATGGTTCACTGGCACTGGCGGCGCTGGACAGCGGTATCATGACCCCTTGGGCACTGGAAAACGTTGCGCTTTATCAGCAGTACGGCTCCGTTGATGCGGCGCTGGCAGCCGGTAAAACCTTCCATGTGTGGGCGAAACCTATGCTTGACTCCTATATCTTCCTGGGCGGTACCGGGGCGACGTTGGGTCTGATCATCGCGGTCTTTATTGTCTCTCGTCGTGCCGATCATCGTCAGGTTGCGAAGCTGGCGCTGCCGTCAGGCATCTTCCAGATTAACGAACCGATTCTGTTTGGTCTGCCAATCATCATGAACCCGGTGATGTTCATTCCATTCATCCTGGTGCAACCGCTGCTGGCGGCAATCACCCTGACCGCGTACTACCTGGGCATTATCCCGCCGGTGACCAACATTGCACCGTGGACCATGCCAGCCGGTCTGGGCGCGTTCTTTAACACCAACGGTAGCGTCGCGGCCTTCCTGCTGGCGATATTCAACCTCGGGATTGCAACCCTGCTTTACATGCCATTCGTGGCAATAGCGAACAAAGCGGCAACCGTTATCGATGAAGAAGAGAGCGAAGAGGATATCGCCCTCGCACTGAAATTCTAAAATTGCACGGCGCGGGGCAACCCGCGCCAGCTAAAAGGAGCTTAACGATGTTAGATTTGGATAGTATTGTCGCAGACGAAACCGTAGAGAACGATCTGGAAGAAGTGGTGATGGGGCTTATCATCAACTCTGGACAGGCACGCAGCCTGGCGTATGCCGCACTGAAGCAGGCCAAGCAGGGGGATTTCGTCGCAGCAAAAACCATGATGGACCAGTCCCGTCTTGCACTGAATGAAGCGCATCTGGTGCAGACGAAGCTCATCGAAGGCGACCAGGGCGAAGGGAAAATGAAGGTGAGCCTGGTGCTGGTACATGCCCAGGATCATCTGATGACCTCTATGCTGGCGCGCGAGCTGGTGGCAGAGTTAATCGAGCTTCACGAGAAGATGCAGTAAGTCAGGTCAGGCAGCAGGAGGTCAGCACGATGGAAATTAAAACCGCACTTGAGCAGCAGCTGTTTAATGGCAAGAATTTTCACGTGGTTATTTACAACAAGACGGAGAGCGCCAGTGGTCTGCACCAGCATGACTACTACGAGTTCACGATTGTTCTGACCGGCCGCTACTACCAGGAGATCAACGGTAAGCGCGTGTTACTGGAGCGCGGAGATTTTGTCTTCCTGCCGATGGGGTCCTATCATCAGAGCTTTTACGAGTTTGGTGCCACACGCATTCTGAATGTGGGCGTCAGCCGACGCTTCTTTGAGAAACATTATCTGCCGCTGGTACCGTTCTGCTTCGTGGCGTCACAGGTCTATCGCGTCAAAAACGAGTTCATGACCTGGATCGAAACGGTTATTGCCTCACTCAACTTCCGCGACAATGAGTTCGACGAGTTTATTGAAACCGTGACGTTTTATGTGATGAACCGCCTTCGCCATCATCGCGAAGAACAGCAGGTCATTGATGATATCCCACAGTGGCTTCGCAGCACCGTTGAGCTCATGCACGACAAAGGGCAGTTCAGCGACAACGCGCTGGAAAATATGGTTTCGTTGTCGGGCAAGTCGCAGGAGTATTTAACCCGCGCGACGCAGCGTTATTATCGTAAAACGCCTGTGCAAATCATTAATGAAATCCGCATTAACTTTGCCAAGAAACAGCTGGAAATTACCAATTACTCTGTCACCGATATTGCTTATGAGTCAGGTTACAGTAGCCCCAGTCTGTTTATTAAAACGTTTAAGAAGTTTACTTCGTTCACACCAAACAGTTACCGCAAAAATCTGACGGTAATTAATTAATATCCGGCGATTTTATTCGCCACGAATATTGACGTAATTGCTTGCCCAAATAGCGGGAAGAGAACGCTATACCTTGCAGGCGGTTAACCTGATACGCTAAGGGAGATATTATGCAACAGAAATTAAAAGTCGTAACCATTGGTGGCGGCAGCAGCTATACCCCGGAATTACTGGAAGGTTTCCTGAAACGTTATCATGAATTACCGGTCAGCGAATTATGGCTGGTGGATGTAGAAGAAGGTCAGGAAAAGCTGAATATTATTTTCGATCTGTGTAAACGTATGGTTGAGAAAGCCGGTGTGCCATTGACCGTACATAAAACGCTGGATCGCCGTCTGGCGCTGAAAGATGCTGATTTCGTCACCACCCAGCTGCGCGTCGGCCAGCTGAAAGCACGCGAGCTGGATGAGCGTATTCCGCTGAGCCACGGCTATCTGGGACAGGAAACCAACGGTGCGGGCGGTCTGTTTAAAGGTCTGCGTACCATTCCGGTGATTTTCGACATCATCAAAGACGTGGAAGAGATTTGCCCGAATGCGTGGGTGATTAACTTCACCAACCCGGCGGGCATGGTGACGGAGGCAGTCTATCGCCACACCGGTTTCAAACGCTTTATCGGCGTCTGTAATATCCCGATTGGCATGAAGATGTTTATCCGCGACGTGCTGGCGCTGACCGACAACGACGAGCTCTCCATCGATCTGTTCGGCCTGAACCACATGGTGTTTATCAAAGACGTGATCGTTAACGGCACGTCGCGCTTTGCCGAACTGCTCGACGGTGTTGCTTCGGGTCGACTGACCGCCGCATCCGTGAAGAACATTTTCGATCTGCCATTCAGTGAAGGGCTGATCCGCTCCCTGAACCTGCTGCCGTGCTCGTACCTGCTCTACTATTTCAAGCAGAAAGAGATGCTGGCTATCGAAATGGGCGAGTACTATAAAGGCGGCGCGCGTGCCCAGGTGGTACAAAAAGTTGAGAAGCAGCTGTTTGATTTGTATAAAGATCCAAATCTTAATGTTAAACCGAAAGAGCTGGAGCAGCGTGGCGGGGCATACTATTCCGATGCGGCCTGCGAAGTGATTAACGCCATTTACAACGACAAGCAGGCTGAGCACTACGTCAACGTGCCGCATCATGGCCACATTGATAATATCCCGGCTGACTGGGCCGTTGAGATGACCTGCATTCTGGGTCGCGATGGCGCGAAACCGCACCCGCGCATTACCCACTTTGACGACAAAGTGATGGGCCTGATCCACACCATTAAAGGCTTTGAGGTGGCAGCAAGCAATGCGGCGTTGAGCGGTGAACTGAATGATGTGCTTCTGGCCCTGAACCTCAGTCCGCTGGTGCACTCCGACCGTGACGCCGAGCAGCTGGCGAGTGAGATGATCCTGGCGCATGAAAAATGGCTGCCAAACTTTGCTGCAACGGTTGAGAAACTGAAGTTCACCCACCGTTAAGAGGATGTACGATGGAAAACCTGCTGATCGTAAACGCCGATGATTTTGGCCTGTCGAAAGGGCAGAACTACGGCATCATTGAAGCATGTCGTCGGGGTGTGGTGAGTTCAACCACGGCGTTGATTAACGGCGAGGCGGTTGAACATGCGGCTCAGCTAAGTCGGGACGTTCCCGAGCTGGGTGTGGGCATGCATTTTGTTCTGACGCTGGGTATGCCGCTTTCACCGATGCCGGGCCTGACGCGTGACGGACAGTTAGGGAAATGGATTTGGGAAATGGCAGAGCAGGACGCTCTGCCGCTCGAAGAGATTACCCGTGAACTGGATTGCCAGTTTAACCGCTTTGTTGATGTGTTTGGCAAGGCGCCGACGCACATCGATAGCCATCACCACGTGCATATGATCCCGGCGATTTTCCCGATTGTCGCGGAGTTTGCACAGCGTAAAGGCGTCGCGCTCCGCGTGGATCGTGAGGTGCCCGGCGTGCCGGACTGCGCTGTGAAATCAACAGATGGATTCAGCAGTGCATTTTACGGCGACGAGATTGACGAAGCGCTGTTCCTGAAAGTGCTGGATGAGTCCGCCGCTCGCGGTGAAAAGTCCGTAGAGGTGATGGCGCACCCGGCATTTGTCGATAATACCGTGCGGAAAAGTGCCTACTGCTGGCCGCGTCTGGTGGAACTGGATGTGCTGACGTCGGCGTCGCTGAAGTATGCGATTGCCGAGCGCGGGTATCGTCTGGGGACGTTTGGGGATTTGTGAGAAATCCCCCTCACCCTAACCCTCTCCCCAAAGGGGCGAGGGGACTGGGCGGTGCGGCCTGTAATGCCAGCACAGGTCTGCATTTCTCCCTCTCCCTTTCAGGGAGAGGGCCGGGGTGAGGGTATTGTTTACGCCGGTATCTGGTCAATCTTACTGCTGCGCGACCAGACGCGGTGCGCGGCGAGTAAATCAAACAGCTTCGTCATAAAGGCAGCGTCAACGTTATCGCCCTCGACAATGCCGTCCTCACCCTGATCGGCCACCTTCAGCTGCGCCTTAAACTGTCGCGCATCGCCTGCCAGGGCGATCGGTTTCAGGTGCTTATAGGCTTCCAGCAGATAATAGACGGCGTCACCGTTGGTCAGCAGGCTGTCAATATCTCCACACGGCACAATCACCGCATCAACGGTCAGCGAAGGCGCCCCGGCAAAGGTCGCCGCCACCGGCAGCACGGAGCCATCATCGGCGGTCACTTCGCCCATACGGGAATAAAGCAGTTTCGCATGCACGCCCTGGGTTTTCAGCGCCTGCATAATCCCCAGCACGTCGCTGGCGCGGGTTTTATCGTTCAGCAGGATGGCGACCACGCGGCCCTTAATCGATCCGCCCGGTACGGCATACAGGCTCAGAGACGGATCTTTTTTCAGCCCGTTAACGTCTTTCGGTGGAGCGGTGTTACGTTGCTCATCGGTCAGGGTAATACCAAGGTTATCGGCGACGCTCTGCGCAAGCTGGATATCGATTCGCGCCAGCTGATCAACCACGCGCTCGCGGATGTAGGTGCGCACCACCTTGCTCAGCTCAAAGCTGAAGCCGCCGATGATATGCTGCTGCTCAATCGGGGTCTGGCTGTTCCAGAAGAGGCGAGGATGGGCGTAATACTCACCGAAGGATAGGCTGCGTTCGCGAATTTTGGTCCCCTCGACGCGTTCCTGATACGACTCAAACCCGCCACGTTTCGGGCCCGGTGGTGTTTCACGCGGCCAGTTATCGTTGATCGAGTTCGGTTCGTAGTTCGCCGGGTTGGTGTCGATATCCTGGCGATGCATCCCGTCGCGCTGGAAATTGTGATACGGGCAGGTAGGGCGGTTAATGGGGATTTCGTGGAAGTTCGGTCCGCCGAGACGGCTAATCTGCGTGTCGGTGTAGGAGAACAGACGACCCTGCAACAGCGGGTCGTTGGTGAAATCCAGACCGGGGACAATATGGCCCGGGTGGAAGGCGGCCTGTTCATTCTCGGCAAAGAAATTATCCGGATTACGGTTGAGCACCATTTTCCCTACCAGCTGAACCGGCACCAGCTCCTCAGGAATGAGTTTAGTCGGATCGAGCAGGTCGAAATCAAATTTGAACTCGTCCTCTTCCGGAATCAACTGTAACCCCAGTTCGTATTCCGGGAAGTCTCCGGCTTCAATGGATTCCCACAGCTCGCGGCGGTGGAAATCGGGATCGCGGCCAGTCAGCTTCTGCGCTTCATCCCACACCAGCGACGCTTTACCCGCCACAGGTTTCCAGTGGAAGCGCACGAAAGTGGCTTTGCCTTCCGCGTTAATCAGGCGGAAGGTGTGGATGCCAAACCCTTCCATGGTGCGATAGCTGCGCGGAATGCCGCGGTCTGACATTGCCCACATCACGTTGTGCAATGTTTCTGGCTGTAGCGAGACGTAGTCCCAGAAGGTGTCGTGCGCACTTTGTCCCTGCGGTATGGCCCAGTGGGGCTCCGGTTTTACCGCATGGACAAAGTCAGGAAATTTATGCGCATCCTGAATGAAAAACACCGGGGTATTGTTGCCGACCAGGTCGAAAATACCTTCTTCGGTATAAAATTTAGTGGCAAAGCCGCGGATATCGCGCACCGTGTCGGCCGAGCCTGCGCCACCCTGCACGGTAGAAAAGCGCACAAACACCGGGGTGATTTTATCCGGGTCGGAGAGGAAATCCGCTTTGGTAATGTCTTTCAGACTTTTATAGGGCTGGAAGTATCCGTGCGCAGCCGAGCCGCGCGCGTGAACGATGCGTTCCGGTATGCGCTCGTGGTCAAAATGGGTAATCTTTTCCCGCAGGATGAAATCTTCCAGCAGGGTCGGCCCACGCGTGCCTGCGCGAAGGGAGTTCTGATCGTCAGCAATACGCACGCCCTGATTGGTCGTGAGCGCAAAACCTTCGCTACCTTTACGGTGTGGCTCAAGCGATTCCAGCTTCTCGTTCCCCGTATCCGGCGATTTCATGCTTCCCGGTGCGGTAGGCTGCTCGCCAGGCGCGGAAGGGCCCGGTGAGGGGCGGTGAGAGCCGTCAGCAGGAGCGAGAGAGTCCATACCCGGTTGCGATTCTTCAGTGCCATGAATCGGTGATTGATGTGTTTTATCTTTGTTCGACATTGCACGTTTCTCCTTTATCCATTGCAAAAAACCCTATTAAGGATAGAACAATGTCGTGAGATGGCTCGCCAACTAAGAGTTTTCACATGCCGTCATTAACGAAAGGAGCCATCTCACCCACTCGGAGCGCGACGGAAGGTAGTCGGATCGGCTATCATAGAATTTTCCTGCTTCAAGAATTTGCTTTAGTGAACCCGTCGCTTATGAAACCTCTTCGTCAACAAAACCGCCAGGTTATTAGCTATGTGCCCCGCGTTGAGCCCGCGCCGCCTGACCATGCCCTGAAAGTGGATGGTTTTCGCGACGTCTGGCAGTTACGGGGTAAATACGTGGCCTTTGTGCTGATCGGCGAACATTTCCGCCGCTCTCCCACGTTTACGGTGCCGGAGTCAGCGCAACGTTGGGCGATGCAGATCCGTCAGGATGAAGAGGTTGAAGAATAACAGCCATAAAAAAACCGCCATCAGGCGGTTTTTTTATTTCAACAGTGATTAACGGTGCGCCAGTTCGGCGTCGTCTTCACTGTCCAGAATCGCTTTGTCGGTCTGCTTCAGCCACTGGCTGGTTAGCGTACCGGCGGTCATGGAGCCACTCACGTTCAGCGCGGTACGTCCCATGTCGATCAGCGGCTCAACGGAGATCAGCAGCGCAACGAGCGTCACAGGCAGACCCAGCGCAGGCAGCACAATCAGCGCGGCGAAGGTTGCACCACCACCGACACCCGCAACGCCTGCGGAGCTGATGGTCACAATGCCCACCAGGGTGGCAATCCACACCGGATCCAGCGGGTTGATACCCACAGTCGGCGCAACCATTACGGCCAGCATTGCCGGGTACAGACCTGCACAGCCGTTCTGTCCAATGGTGGCACCAAAGGAAGCAGAGAAGCTGGCGATGGACTCAGGAACGCCCAGGCGACGCGTTTGCGCTTCCACGTTCAGCGGAATAGACGCTGCACTGGAACGGCTGGTAAACGCGAAGGTCAGCACTGGCCACACTTTACGGAAGTATTTCAGCGGGCTGACGCCGTTCACGCTCAGCAGGATGCCGTGCACCACAAACATGATGCCCAGACCCAGGTAAGAGGCGACGACAAAGCTGCCCAGCTTGATGATGTCCTGCAGGTTTGATCCCGCAACCACTTTGGTCATCAGTGCCAGCACGCCGTAAGGCGTCAGCTGCATGACCAGACGGACCAGCTTCATTACCCAGCTCTGCAGGGTATCGATAGCGGTCAGCACGCGTTCACCTTTTGGCGCATCGTCTTTCAGCAGCTTCAACGCAGCCACACCCAGGAACGCGGCGAAAATAACTACGCTGATGATCGAGGTTGGGCTCGCACCGGTCAGGTCAGCAAACGGGTTTTTAGGAATAAAGGAGAGCACCATCTGCGGAACCGTCAGGTCGGCCACTTTGCCAACATAGTTGGTTTGAATCGCCGTCAGACGCGCGGTTTCAGCCGTACCCTGGACCAGGCCTTCAGCGGTCAGGCCAAACAGGTTGGTCACCAGCACGCCCACCAGCGCGGCAATCAGCGTGGTGAACAGCAGCGTACCGATAGTCAGGAAGCTGATTTTCCCCAGCTGAGTCGCATTATGCAGACGAGCAACGGCGCTCAGAATAGACGCGAACACCAGCGGCATCACAATCATCTGCAGCAGCTGCACGTAGCCGTTACCGACAATGTTGAACCATTGAATGGAATCTTTCAGTACCGGGTTATCGGAGCCGTAAACAGCGTGTAATGCCAGACCAAAGGCCACACCCATGACCAGACCGACCAGCACTTTTTTCGCCAGGCTCCACTGTTTGTGGCGCGCCTGCGCGAGAAGCAATAGCAATACAACGAACACAATAATGTTCGCGATGAGTGGAAAATTCATCCCCGTTCTCCTGATTTATTATACGGTCGGTTTTTACCGATCCTGATGGCGCAAGGTTAGCAGAAGTGTGATGCAGCGCTTATATCCAAATGGAATGGTTTATGACAAACGGGATTATTTTGTTTGTTTACTGTTCAATCTGGTGATGAATGAAACGATTGAACTGAAATTGCAGCGAATTGATCATTTGCGATGACCAGCGAACTGCACCATTTTCGGGCAACGTCTGCGGCATCCAGACGGCGTACGCGAAGAGTGCCATGCACAAAACGCGCTCCAGCTGATTGCCTTTTTGCGGGGCAAGAATGGGAAAACGGAAACGCCACCGGCAGGGCCACAGGAGGGGGACACCGGCAGGCGTCAGCATATCGGCAAGAATATGACTTAAATAGCCGAGCACCATCCCCTGTATGGCATCTGCCGGCACTATCCAGCTTTCAGGCACTTTTAAATAGAACAGGGTAAGCAGGGCAAACACGGCCAGCAGGCTGTGGGTAAATCCCCGATGACCAAACGCTCTGGCAATGGGTTTGGCGATCCACTTCAACCGTTGTCCAAGAAACGACTTCGGGTGATCGATGTCCGGCAGGAGACAGGTTAATACGGCGGAAGGGACGATATGCCACCAGTCACCCTGTGCCAGCACAGGGGTCAGTTCAGCGTTTTTGGCAAACACTGCGCATGCAATTGAAAAAAGCAGGTGGCCTTCCGCCGTCATGATAAAACCCAACAAACTGTCAATTCATACAGTATAGGGTTTTTATACAGTATGCGAAAGAGGTGACGGTGTAACTCTTTGTCACAAAGCGGCGTCAGCGCGCCAGCCAGCCACCGTCTACGGCCAGGGTGTGACCGTTGACATAATCCGATGCAGCAGAGGCAAGGAAAACAACCGGACCTTGCAAATCCTCCGGCAATCCCCAGCGCCCGGCCGGGATACGCTCCAGGATCGCCTGGCTACGCTGTTCATCATCGCGCAACTGCTGTGTGTTATTGGTCGCCATATAACCCGGCGCAATGGCGTTCACGTTGATGCCATGCGTAGCCCATTCGTTGGCGAGCAGGCGCGTGATACCCAGAACACCGCTTTTAGACGCGGTGTAAGAAGGCACCCGGATCCCCCCCTGGAATGAAAGCATCGAGGCAATATTGATGATTTTCCCACCCTGACCCTGCTGGATAAACTGTTTGGCCACCGCCTGAGAGAGGAAAAAAACCGATTTGAGATTCAGGTTAACAACGTCGTCCCAGTCTTTTTCACTGAATGCCAGGGCATCCTCCCGCCGTATGGTCCCGGCGTTATTCACCAGAATATCGACGCGTCCCATCTCGGCGACAGCGCTATCCACTACGCGCTGAATGCTCTCTTGTTGACCGAGATCGGCCCGAATCGCCATAAATCGACGCCCGAGAGCGGTGATGCGCGCGGCCGTTTCGTCGGGAACTTTACGGTTCACGCCAACAATATCGCATCCGGCTTGTGCGAGCGCCACGGCCATGCCCTGTCCCAGCCCGGTATCGCATCCCGTGACGATGGCCACTTTTCCTGCAAGAGTGAAGGACTCCAGTATCATACGCGCCTCAGAAGTAAGGTTATTGTCATTCTGAAGGTAAGAATAGGAGGTGAAAGCGGGAAATGCAATTAAATGAAACGATGTTTTATTTTTATTTCAGGCAGCGAAGGGCTGCCTGAAAGAGAAGGTCACTCGCCGCGCAGATGGGCAACCGTAAGGTCTTCCAGCGAGGCCAGTTTCACATCCGCCAGGGCAAAGCGGGGATCGTGGCGGCCTTCTTCGGCAGGCACAACGATAGAGCGCATGCGTGCGGCTTTGGAGGCCACCATGCCGTTAACGGAATCTTCCAGCGCCACGCAGGTGAGCGGATCCAGACCCAGTTTTGCGGCGCAGTCCATATAGACCTGAGGGTGCGGCTTGCTGTAGGGCAGTTTCTCGGCTGAGGCCAGCGCGTCGAAGCTGTCGCGCAGTTCGAACAGGGACAGCACTTTTTCCAGCATATGCAGCGGCGAGGCGGAGGCCAGTCCGACCTTCAATCCTTGCGCCTTGCACAGGGCGATCGCATCACGCACGCCCGGAAGCAGGGGCTTCTGCTCTTCAACCAGCGTAATGGCGCGGTTAATAATACGCGCGGTGACTTCATCACGACCGGGGCCAACCCATGGCTGGTGGGCATACCAGAGGTCTACAACCATATCAATGCGAAGTCCCAGCGTATCGGGAAGTTCGTTCCGGCGGCTGATATCGACGCCGAGGCTCGCCATCACATCCAGTTCAGCCCGATCCCACAGCGGTTCGGAGTCAATCAGCAATCCGTCCATGTCAAAAATGGCGGCAAGTATTTGGCGCGGTGTCGACATCACAACGTCTCCTTATCTCAGGTGTTCGACAGACGATACGTGCTAAGCACAATCTGCAATTTAGCATAATGCTTTTAAAGAACGGGCGAAAATGATGGGCAGCAGGTAGACTTAGGCAAAAATAACGCGTCTTTTTGAAGGGGAACGAATGACGTATCAACAAGCTGGACGCATCGCTGTCTTAAAACGTATTGCCGGTTGGGCCATTTTTATTCCGGCTGTAATTTCCACGCTGATTTCCGTACTCAAATTTATGTACGATCACAGTGAAAAGCAGCCGGGTATCAATGCGGTAATGCTGGATTTCGCGCATGTGATGATTGAAATGATGCGTTTTAACACCCCGTTCTTAAACTTTTTCTGGTTTAACTCACCGACACCGAATTTTCATCAACAGGCGAATGTTGGCTTTTGGGTGATTTACGCGCTGATTTTTATCGCGATGGCATTGCAGGCATCAGGCGCGCGCATGAGTCGCCAGACGCGTTTTTTACGAGAAGGTGTGGAAGACCAGCTCATTCTTGAGCAGGCGAAAGGGCCGGACGGGATGAGCCGCGAGCAAATCGAATCCCGCATCGTTGTTCCGCGGCACACGATTTTCCTGCAGATTTTCCCGCTCTATGTATTACCGGTAGTCATCATCGTGGCCGGTTATTTCTTTTTCTCACTGCTCGGTTTTATCTAGAGCCACAGCGGGTGGTGCATGACCGCCCGCTACGCCGCCAGTACCCGCTCCAGTGCGCGCTGCGCATTCACCAGATGTTGACCACCAAACAGAATTGCCCGATTCAACAGGGTATAAAGTTGATACACCGGCTGGCGGTCGAGGAAGTCAGGCGGCAACGGCGAGACCGACTGGTATCCGTCATAAATCTGCGGCAGCTGTTCAGGATGCAGTGGCAGCATAGCGAGGTCGCACTCTCTGTCACCCCAGTAACAGGCAGGGTCGAAGATATAAGGGCCGTTCGGACCCAGCGCACAGTTATCTGACCACAAATCCCCGTGCAACAGCGAAGCCTGAGGCTGGTGCGCGGCAAGACGCTGCTGCACGTGTTCGACAATGGCATCAATGTTGCCAAATTCCAGCCCTTTCTCTGCCGCCAGTTCCAGCTGCCAGCCTATACGTTGCTCTGCAAAGAAGATCGACCAGCGGCGTTGCCAGGCGTTCGGCTGCGGTGTGGTGGAGAGATCGTTGTCGAAATCGAGTCCAAACTGCGGTTGATCGCTCCACTGGTGCAATCGTGCTAGCTGCTGTCCAAGAATAAACGCGTTATGGGCATCCAGAGGGCGAGCGGGGAGATATTCCATGACCAGAAAACTGTAGTCGCGGTCACTGCCCACGGCCCAGACGTGCGGGACGGTGACCGTTTTGCTGCGCGACAGCAGATCCAACTGATCGGCTTCGGCAGTGAAAATGGGGAGAAGTTCACGTTCATCGCATTTAACGAAAAGGTCGCGCCCCGCGTAGCGTAAATGCCACGCGGCGTGGATCTCACCGCCAGGCAGTTCATTACGCAGTTCAATTTCACCTTCACCTAATTGCTCGCTTAAAAGATGACTGATAGCCTGCCACATGATCTCTCTCCCATGTTGTCTGCCAGATCATAAAGTTAGCGCAAAACGGCTGTTAAAAAATACGAACTAACGCACACCTGAGCGGTTTAAATTCATACAACGCACTTATTGTTCTTTTTTTCGCCAGCTTTCCCAGGTCTCTACCTCAATATCCGCGTCCTTATCGGTCACACTCTCAGCCAGACTGCTTGCCAGGGCGTGAACCTCCTCGTCGCTGAGGGCGCTTATCAGGCCAAATGTCAGCGTGCCTAAATCATGAATATTGCCCTCGTCGTCCGTGAGGGTGAGCAGAAAATTTGCCCGTGTAAAAGCGTTGTTGAGTTCATTGAGCTCGGTCAGTGACGCTTCATGAATGTTGACGGTAATGACGTAGCGGGTGATGTCACCACTGCTCATAGTTCACCTCATTGTTATCATGAAAGTTTTCTTAGCATAGTCGATAGTACGTTTTTGGCGACTATGGCTCGTCTTTCCCCTCTCTCCGGAAGAGAGAGGTGGCGGTTAATTTTGGGACAGATAATCAACAATTTTTTCGGTGTCAGGCAGCGAACAAAGCCGCGTTCCCTGATTGATGGTTGCAGCGCTACCTGCTGCAACGCCGTAGCGCGTCATCTCCAGCAGCGACGCCCCCTGCGCCAGCTTCAGCGTCATCGCCCCCACCATGCTGTCGCCTGCGCCAACGGTGCTCTGGCTTTTCATGGGGGGTGGCACAACCTGCACATAGCCCGTTCCATCCACGGCCAGCGCACCCTGAGGGCCAAGGGAAACCACCACACGCAATGCCTTGCCGCTGCGTATTAGCTCTTGCGCAGCGTTACGGACGTCATCCGGCTGGGTGAGTTCACGATTCACCAGCGCGCTTAGCTCTTTCTGATTAGGTTTGACCAGCTCAAGGTTGCCCGGCTCCAGGGCGGCTTTTAACGCCTCGCCGGAACTGTCGACAATGCACCGGATGCCCCGTTGCTGGGCTGCCCGAATTAATGCTGTGAGTTTCTCTGTGCTCACGCCCGGCGGCAGGCTGCCGCTGATCACCAGCAAAGCACCCCTTTCAATTGTCAGGACCTTCTCCTCAAGCTGACGAAACTCATCATCACTCAATTTTGCCCCGGGCATGACAAAGCGGTACTGCTCGCCGCTGGACTCAACGTGAACGTGCAGGTTCTGACGCGTCCAGTTGCTGGCCTCTACGGTCTGCACGGCAACCTGTTCGTCTGCCAGCAGAGACACCAGATGTTCACCAGTGGCACCACCGGCAGGAAAAATAGCCGTCGCTTTGCCTCCAAGGTGGGTAATGGCGCGTGCGACGTTGATACCGCCACCACCGGGCTCAAACACCGGGGCGCTACAGCGTAGTTTACCTTCCGGGTAAATCTGTGCGGTTAAGGTAGCGGAATCGAGAGAAGGGGAGAGTGTTAGCGTGTAGACAGGAACCATCATAACCTCCTTTTTGCATGGGTTCCTTTAAGCCTGGCACCAATCGACAGGAAGACAACGTAAATAACAGTATGATTTTAAATATGAATGCTGACAAAAGGGCGGTATTGTTTTTATAAAATAAAAGTCGTTTTGGGATCGTTCTTATTCAAAAAATGAAATAAGAAAACATTGCTATGTTATTTGCGGCTTTTTATAATTTGTTACCTTTCTCTGGACGCCTTGTCATTGATCCTCAAGAAAGTTTCCGAGACCGTGATGGTCTCTTTTTTTGTTGTATGGACTCCTTAATAAAATGAAGCTTTTGAAGACAGTACCCGCTGCAATGATGCTGGTGGGTGGCGTGTTTGCGTCAATGAATGCAATCGCCGATGATACCGTTTTTACTGTCATGGACGATCCCTCCACAGCGCAAAAACCTTTTGAAGGTAACCTGAACGCAGGGTATCTGGCGCAATCCGGCAACACGAAAAGCTCTTCCCTGACCGCAGACAGCACCCTGACGTGGTATGGCAACACCACCGCCTGGTCACTGTGGGGGAATGCCAGCAACACCTCAGCGAATGACGAACGATCGTCAGAGAAATACGCCGTAGGCGGGCGTAGTCGTTACAATATGACCGATTATGATTACCTGTTCGGTCAGGCAAGCTGGCTAACCGACCGCTATAACGGCTACCGGCAGCGTGATGTCTTCACTGCGGGTTATGGTCGCCAGTTCCTGAATGGACCGGTACACAGCCTGCGTTTTGAATTCGGTCCAGGCGTACGTTATGACGAATACACCGACGGTGATACCAAAACCCAACCGCTGGGCTATGCGTCGGGCACTTACGCCTGGCAGATGACCGACAACACCAAATTCACGCAGGGTGTTTCGGTATTCGGTGCTGATGATACGACGCTGAACTCCGAGACGGCGCTGAATGTGGCCATCAATGAACACTTTGGGTTAAAGGTAGCGTACAACGTGACCTGGAACTCAGCACCGCCTGAAACTGCGCCGGATCATACCGACCGCAGGACGACAATTTCTTTGGGTTATAAAATGTAATCTGAATGGGTCGACATTATTTCGGCCCTTTTTTAATTTTTGAAATTGTGCTGATTTATATTAAACGGTGTTTTAAAATAATTGGTCCGAAAATATCTCCATACTTTCTTCATAATTACACCGCTCCCCGAATATTCAGATTATTTGACACGAATTGATAAATAAACTGACTATGCAAAAGTGTGATCCAGATCTACACTGACACTACAGGCAAAATTCAGCCTTAGGTCTTTATGCTCTAATTAGGTATGAGAATAATCATGATGAAAAAAATCAAAACTGCTGCAGCAGCAATGGTGCTTTCAGCACTCTCTTTTGGCGTATTCGCTGCTGATCGCACTGGTATTAGCACCGCCTCTGATGTTGAAGCGGGTTCAAACATCGCCCCGGCGTCACAGTCTACCGGTCAGTCAATGAATGATGCGTTTGACGTGCATACACTGGTAGCCGGTGAGTGGTCCTGATACGTGTTTCAGTTTTAAACTTCACCGTAAAAAACCGGATTGTGATGTACCGGTTTTCATCACATCAATGCTGTAAAGATATTCAAAGATTTTTCAGGGTTTGATGTCTTATTACTTTTGCTTGCAATGCGTTAACACTAACCCCATATCATTGCAGCCCAGCGCAATAACAACATTGCACCGCAGATTGCAATTAATACGACCACCATTTTCCAGTGCTTCGCGGCAAAGCGTTTTGTTGGCATAACCTCTTCCTTGTCAGTTTATTGTTCCAGTCTACCAAAAAAATGCGGTAAAAAGCGCATTATTCGGGACAACGGGTTATGTCACGGCATTGATTCATGTCAGAACCAATGGAATCTGTCGGCAAGAATCAACACTAGACCGGCAGCGGAAAGGATATTCAATATCACAACGGTTCTACTGGACACATTCATGTGATGCCCCTTGGGTGTGTAAGGACCTGTTCAAGAATAGCTCAGCACTTTTGAATTGCGAGCCATGGTTCGCGAAAGTTCCTTCACTCATACCGATGAGTGAAGGTTCAAACTGGTCGCAGAGGGTGCATTCGCCCTTTCATTAGTGTTACCATTAGGGTGCTTGCCGTAAATCCGCATTTGTCTGAAATCGGCGGGAGCATGATGACGAGCCAATTTGACGATTGTTGGTCAGATGGTTTCGTAATCTATTGTTAAATAATGATTATTTTCTTTGTATATGCTCTTATGTGTGGGGCATCACTGCAAATAAGGATATAAAATGCCTGTAATTACTCTTCCTGATGGCAGCCAACGCCATTACGACCACGCTGTTAGCCCAATGGATGTTGCCCTGGATATCGGCCCTGGACTCGCGAAAGCGACCATCGCTGGCCGTGTAAATGGTGAGCTGGTTGATGCGTCCGATCTGATCGAGAGCGATGCGACGCTGTCTATCATCACCGCGAAAGACGAAGAAGGTCTTGAGATCATTCGTCACTCCTGCGCGCACCTGTTAGGTCATGCGATTAAACAGCTGTGGCCAAACACCAAAATGGCGATCGGTCCGGTTATCGACAACGGCTTCTACTATGACGTTGACCTCGATCATACCCTGACCCAGGAAGATATCGACGCGCTCGAAAAACGTATGCACGAGCTCGCCGAAACCAACTATGACGTCATCAAGAAGAAAGTCAGCTGGCACGAAGCGCGTGAAACCTTCGTGAAGCGCGGTGAGAACTATAAAGTCTCTATTCTTGACGAAAATATTTCGCATGATGACAAGCCTGGTTTGTACCATCACGAAGAATACGTCGACATGTGCCGTGGACCGCACGTGCCGAACATGCGCTTCTGTCATCACTTCAAGCTGATGAAGATCGCGGGCGCCTACTGGCGTGGCGACAGCAACAACAAGATGTTGCAGCGTATTTATGGTACCGCATGGGCAGATAAGAAAGCCCTGAGCGCGTACCTGCAGCGCCTTGAAGAGGCTGCGAAGCGTGACCACCGTAAAATCGGTAAGCAGCTTGACCTGTATCATATGCAGGAAGAAGCGCCGGGTATGGTGTTCTGGCATAACGACGGCTGGACTATCTTCCGTGAACTGGAAACCTTCGTTCGCTCCAAGCTGAAAGAGTACCAGTACCAGGAAGTGAAAGGCCCGTTCATGATGGACCGTGTGCTGTGGGAAAAAACCGGCCACTGGGACAACTACAAAGATGCGATGTTCACCACCTCGTCTGAGAATCGTGAGTACTGCATCAAGCCAATGAACTGCCCGGGTCACGTTCAGATCTTCAACCAGGGTCTGAAATCCTACCGCGACCTGCCGCTGCGTATGGCGGAGTTCGGTAGCTGCCACCGTAACGAGCCATCAGGTGCGCTGCACGGTCTGATGCGCGTTCGTGGCTTTACTCAGGATGATGCGCATATCTTCTGTACTGAAGATCAGGTACGTGACGAAGTTAACGCCTGTATTCGTATGGTCTACGATATGTACAGCACCTTTGGCTTCGAGAAGATCGTGGTCAAACTCTCAACGCGTCCGGAAAAACGTATCGGTAGCGATGAGACCTGGGATCGCGCAGAAGCGGATCTCGCCGTGGCGCTGGAAGAGAACGGCATTCCGTTCGAATACCAGCTGGGTGAGGGCGCATTCTACGGTCCGAAAATTGAATTTACCCTGTATGACTGCCTCGATCGCGCATGGCAGTGCGGTACTGTACAGCTGGACTTCTCCCTGCCGCAGCGTTTAAGCGCCTCTTATGTTGGCGAAGACAACGAGCGTCAGGTACCGGTAATGATTCACCGTGCAATTCTCGGTTCTCTGGAGCGCTTCATCGGCATCCTGACCGAAGAGTTCGCGGGCTTCTTCCCAACCTGGCTTGCGCCAGTGCAGGTCGTGGTGATGAACATTACCGATTCTCAGGCGGATTACGTTAAAGAATTGACGCAGAAACTACAAAATGCGGGCATTCGCGTAAAAGCAGACTTGAGAAATGAGAAGATTGGCTTTAAAATCCGCGAGCACACTTTACGTCGTGTCCCGTATATG
>PJTS01000228.1_pt1 | contig 49520 bp, 48 predicted proteins | sample 1512251 | NCBI WGS metagenome assembly PJTS01 (sample SAMN08177686, study PRJNA422409) | Soil metagenome, whole genome shotgun sequencing project. | isolation source: Soil (2) enriched on wood chips: alkali lignin treatment | place: USA: Madison | collected 2015-01-15 | reverse complement strand
TGGAGCGGGAAGCCCCTCAGTCTTCTGTAATATGGTTTTAGCAATAGAGCAACATGTCGAGTGGGTCAGTGCCTGTATCAATTATATGAAAGAAAAGGGTAAAACGACAATAGAAGCTAAGCTGGAAGATGAAGACGAATGGGTACAACATTGTATTGAGGTTGCTAAACCACTTTTTGTTTCAAGAGGGGACTCCTGGTATGTAGGTGCCAATGTACCGGGTAAACCGAGGGTATTTATGCCCTATATCGGCGGGATGCCAAATTATATCGCTAAATGTGATGAGGTCGTAAAAGATGGGTATACAGGCTTTATAATTCAATAAATTATCTGATCATACCGTGACATAGGAGATTACAAAAGTTTTTGATTTAAATTATATGACAATGAATAGATTAGAAAATAAAGTAGCAATCATAACAGGAGCAGCGAGTGGTATTGGACTGGCAACAGCAAAATTATTTCATCAGCATGGGGCAATCGTGATAGCGGCAGATATTCAAGAGGAACTATTAAAAGAAGAACTGACTTCTCTGCAGGATTCGGGAAAGATAAAAACCGAAAAATTGGATGTGAGTTCGGAGGAAAATTGGCATAAACTGGTTTCAGATACAATGGAGAGCTTTGGTCATATCGATATCTTGGTTAATAACGCCGCTATCCATTCAGCAGATGCAGGTATATTAGGAACAACCTTAGATTCTTGGAATAAATTGATGTCGATAAACTCCACAGGAGTATTTTTGGGAACAAAGGCTGTGTTGCCCTATTTACAAAAAAATGGTGGTGGTTCAATTGTAAATATAGCATCTATTGCGGCTTTGGTAGGTGGTATGAATGCGGATGCCGGAGCGGCGGCATATAGTGCATCCAAAGGTTCGGTCCGTTCATTCAGCAGGCACACCGCTCAGCATTTCGCGAAAGATAAAATTCGGTGCAATTCTATCTATCCAGGTGGTGTATTGACTCCAATGATGTTAAAGGGGCTTCGAGATGGTGGATTTTCTGCAGAACAGCTTTCAGGAACAAGCCCAATACCATTACCGCCACATGTAGCCGAGGCCATCGATATTGCTTATGGTATACTGTACCTTGCTTCAGATGAAGCTAAATATGTAACTGGTGCGGAATTAGTGATAGATGGAGGTTTTGTATCAGAATAAAGTAAATTGATTCAAATGCCAAATGAGCAGTATTACCTGTAGATTTTCTTTGTATATGAGCAAAATCAATTTGTTGCTTTAGCGATAGTTAAGCTAACAAAATATACCATCTTTAAAATTGGATTAAATATTTATGTGGAAAAAAATTAATAATGAAAAGATTTGAAAATAAAGTAGCCTTTGTAACAGGGGGAAACTCTGGGATAGGCAAAGCGATAGCACTTTTAATGGCAAGCGAGGGAGCCAAAGTAATGATAGCTGATCTACAACGAAATCAGGAGACCCTCGATGAGATTCTAAAGGAGGGAGCTGAAGTGAGGTTTGTTGCTTGCAATGTATCGGATCCAACAGCTTTAGAAAACGCAATTTCAGAAACAATAGCTTTGTTCGGGAGCCTTGACATAGCCGTAAATAATGCTGGAGTTGTCGATGCAGCGCCCATCCATGAGAAATCACTTGAGGAGTGGCATCGGGTTATTAACATTAACCTTAATGGCGTTTTCTATGGTATGAAATTTCAGATAGCACAAATGCGTACACAAGCGTCTGGAGGTTCTATTATTAATATCGGTTCCATTATGAGCCAGGTAGCAGAAATTGGAATAGCGGCTTACGCTTCATCAAAGCATGCATTGGTAGGGCTTACAAAAGTCGCTGCCCTGGAGAATGGCGTTAACAACATCCGTGTCAATGCAATTGGCCCCGGTTACATAGAAACACCTTTGTTGATGGACAATGCAGCAGGGGGGGCAGAATACAAATCCATAATGGAATCCAAACATGCTATGAAAAGGTTAGGGAAACCTGAGGAAATAGCACGGGCGGTTTTGTTTTTAGCATCAGATGACGCCAGTTTCTGTACAGGTGTTTACCTACCTGTTGATGGTGGATATTTGATTCAATAACCCTACTTGTAAATAATCAGAAATGCCGTTTATACATTTATTGTTCCTCGCTTTTCGCATCAGACAGTCCTCGGATTGTCTGATGCGAAAAGTGAGGATGGCATGAACTGGTATCGCAAGTCAATCTTTTGATATTTTATGACTGATATATTCAACTTCTATTGGCAGGATAATGGTTAGGCTGAATTTAATATCCAATAAGCTTTGTCAATCTAGATTGAGTTAAAAAGATGACTATAATTTTTGATTTAAATTATACAACAACGAATAGATGGGAAAGCATAGTAATAATAATGAGTAAGACTTTTTACAATATACTTTCTTTGGAAACGAGGGTTAACAACTCAGTCGTATTGCTTACCTTAAATTTCTGCAGCAGGTACTTACAATAGGTATCTATCGTTGAGTTGCTTAAAAGCAAGATGCCTGCAATTTCAGCTATTGTTTTCCCTTGAACTAGATAGCGCAATAGCTCTCGTTCACGCCTGGTTAGGGTAGGTCGAGGACTTGGATTGTCTACAGATCTATTTAACAAGCTGTCTGCTTCGGGACTCAAGACAATCTCTCCGCGCATCACTTTTTCAATCGCTTCCAAGATCTCGGTAGCTTCGGTATTTTTAAGAATAAAACCCGATCCTCCTTGTTGCAAAAGTTCAATGATCGTACTTCGCTCAAGTGCGCTGCTCATGCCCAATACACGAACCGAAGGGAACTTTTCTTTAACTTCCTTACAGACATCAATTCCACGTCCATCACTGAGAAACATGTCCACCAAAAGCAAATCCACTGGCTTGACCCTGATGAAGTCGTTAAATAGCATAATACTCGGAAAACCAATGACTGTTGCATTGGCGATATTCCTCCTGATAATTTCTTGAATGCCATCCAATACCATTGGATGATCATCGAGTATAGCTATAACCAATTCTCTATCATACATAAATCTCGATATTTACGGAGGTACCATTTCCTGGGTCACTATCAATTGACAATTTCCCTTTGAGAAAATCAACGCGATTCTGGATATTTTTAAGACCTATACCAGTTACATTTGACATTGTTGCTGGGTCAAATCCTTTACCATTGTCATCTACGGTGATCAAGATAGTATCTTGTTCATGGATAAGTTGCACCAGAATATTTTCTGCCTTACCGTGCTTGATCGCATTGGTCAATAATTCCTGTACAATACGGTATATATGAACAGTATTATTCATGGAAAGATCAGCTGGCAAACCACTTGATTGAAATTCAATCTGTACCTCGGAGCTTATCAGATCTGTACATAGGTCATGTAGTGCTGTTTCTAGCCCATTTTTCAGTAGACTTTCGGGCATCATTCCCCGTGCGGTTCTTCGGAGCTCAACAATGGCGGTGCCAAGTTGCTCATTTGCCCTTTGGACCATTAATTCTCTATCTGCAGTTTGATCTGAAAGTTTTAGTTTTATTCCACTCAATGTCCCCCCGATACCATCATGTAAATCACGCGCTATCCGCATACGTTCACGATCTTCGCCCTCCAGTAACGCCTGGGATATCTTAAGCTCTTGATCCCGACCGATTTCCTCCAAGCGTTTTTTATTATTCTTTTTATTTGTCCTCAATACATAGAAAAGAAACAACATGACCAATAGGAAAGTAAGGGCACCAATACCCAAAACCAGATTCAGTAAAACTTGGTTTTTACTTTTTAATGCAGCTTCCCGTTGCTCATTTTCCAATAGTGCAATACGTTTCTCTTTTTCGGCAGTTTGATAATTGATTTCCAGATCATGGATTTCAACCTCCATATTTTCAAATTTCGTGCTATCCGAAATAGCGGAGTATCGTTGCTGAAAGGTATAGGCCGTCTTGTAATCACCGAGTTTGCTGGCGAGAAGGGCAATGTCCTTTGCGTGTCTTGCAGCAATAGAAGCTCGGTTATCTTCCTTTGCCATGTCAAATAAAATATGCGAAGCTTTCAAAGCACCCTGATGGTCCCCGGCCAATTTGGCAACCTCATATTGTGAATTGTAAAAATCGTAATAATTGGTGCGGCTCTCCAGATGCTTGAGTGACTTTTCTGCTTGTGCGAGTGCTTCTCTTGATTTTTTTAAATCCTTTTTTTTGACGTAATACCAGGTCAAATAAGCATAATATCGACCTGAATATAATGAGGTAACGCCCACCTCATCGAGGTAAGACTTTACTTGATCGAGGTAGGTTTTCATCAGCACAAGATTATTCTGTCCGTAGGTAATCAAAGCGCCTGTAAGGTAATTGCCAATTTTATGCTCGGCATCAAAATTATTTTTATTTAGAAACTCAATTCCCTTTTTAAGATAAAAGGTCGCTTTTTCAAAATCCTCCAATTCGTTAAATGTGACAGCGATATTTTCTAAAGTGACTTGGTAGAGTTTATTGTCTTTGATCTTTTCGAATCTTGGCAAATTTTCGATGAGAAGTTCGGCCGTTTTTTTGAGCTGTCCAGTGACTTGGTAGTTAGCAGCCAGGTTATTTTTGGCATAAGCAACAACCCGTATTTCTTCCGTTGATTTTGCATCTTTTAGGATTTGGATAACCTGATTATTGTAATATTTTGCGCTATCCATATGAATCAATATGGTATGCAGATAACCCATGATCTGGTTACCCTTTGCTTGATACAGTCGAACCTTAGTTTTTCGAGCAAGAGCGAGCGATGTGTATCCATATTTGAATGCTTTAATGCTGTCCCCCCGGATAAAATATTCCCGAGCAAGCTTATTGGAGAGCGATAGCTTGGCAGTATCGGATTTTGCTGCCGTAAATTCATTTCTTAAACTATCTATAGCATTGGTATCTTGGCCATATACCGGGGATAGCAGTAGTATTGTTAAGGTAAATTGGAAAAGCAGTTTCTTCATCTGAGGTATTTTAATTGTATGCTTTTCAATGATTTAAAAAGACTGATTTTAACACGTTAACAAACGTATTAAGTATTTTCAATTATTACAATACAGATAAATCGTGAAATTTATCCTCCTATTTATAGGAGGGTAAAGTAAACACACCATAAAGGTATTCCCAGTTTTGATATTGTATTGTTTATTAAATTTAATATTAAAATTTCAACTAAAATCTTTCTAAAAAATATCTACCTTTTTATGCCAGAAGTTATGCTTGGAATCTTCATTACTGTGTCTTGGAAGATCTACGATTTTTTAACCATCTGCGAAGGGGTTCATCATACCATTTCAGACTTATATAGGCTAATAATATACTGACAATTAAGATGAGCAACGCATAGGGCCAAGCCTGCGCGAGGGTCATCCCTTGATGATTACTGATCCAGGCGACGTAAAAATAAACAATTGGGTAGTGGACGAGATAGAGTGGGTAGGAGATATCGCCAAGGAATTTGCAAATCTTGTACTCTCTTTGTGTCTGTGTTGTTCCGCTGGTTCCCAAGTAAACAATAAGGGGGAAAATAATGATTATACAGATTGATTCGTAGACTCCATTCATCCAAAGATTTTCTGCACCACCAATGCGAGGCATATACAATACAATGGCGAGCAAGAGGCTACAGTACAAAAAGGCATACTTTATTCGAGTGGCTTTGGTTACCCTTGAAAGTAATAAACCGGCAAAGAATGGATACATGGTCCGGGTAAAGCCGATGTGTAGTTGTTCCATATTGAGTGTCCAACCACCACTGACATCACCATTAGGGCTTGTAATGGCTAGATGGGCGAGCGCGACGGCCGAGATCAGCACCAAAATGGTGAGGGCGGTTTTTGATAGCTTTCGAATGCCAATCGCATAGAGGATATTGGCAATATATTCAAAAAATAACGACCAGCCCACACTATTAAGAGGATGCATTTCTTGCCAACCACGAATATCCAAAGAGAGGGGGATGGGTAATATGGTATAACCAATAAGCATCACCAGCAACATTTTCCAAAGAGGAACTGTATGAATAAGCGGCCAGATAGTTGAATCTGTAAAATAGAATCCAACAGCACCAAGGGTCATCCCTAATATAACCATGGGCTGAAGTCGCTCGATTCGGCGTTTTAAAAAGGTACCGACACTCATCTTCTGCCAACGGTCATCATAGGCATAACCAATGACAAAACCGGACAAGAGAAAGAAAAAATCAACGGCGAGATAACCATGGTTGACTAGGATGTCCAGATGTCCGGTTCCTAAAGGTTCAGTCAAGTGGAAGGTGACAACGATGATGGCCGCGACACCACGCAATCCATCCAGGATAGGGTAATGGGATTTTGTAGAAAGACTACTTTGGTTCATTGCTTGTTGGATATGGAATTTAAGTTCGATTATCGTCAGTAACTTGCTATTTTATGAAGTTGATGAAATTAGAAAAATAACCGATCAGAATGCCGTCAAATCATATCAAATTCCCGCTGATTAGTCTCATTTTCTTGTTTGACATGGATCAGATTTTATCATATCAGAAACCTTTCTAACAGTGCGAATACTGAGCAGTTCACAAACACTTCTTATAAGTATATTGTTAGGTGAGTGAAAAAGTTGATAGGCAAACTTTATTATCTGACTATGGTTCTAATTATGTGTATGTAATAATGATTCTTACACAACGAATGATAACTGATCGCTGACAGATATAGGATTGTGACTAGACAAGAAATAAAAATGCCCTATCTTTATTTATAAACAATTTGACCTTGTATAATAGTTTAAATTTTGAAAAATGTATAAATTAGTTATTTTATCCTTGTTTTTGATCGGCTGTACTGAAACAAAGAACAAGACCTCAAATTCGCATGGAGTTATGAAAGATGTGGTAATAAAATCTATTGAAGTCATCAATACAGGAGGGCAACTGGGTTCTCACTCGCGTATGTTGATAGATAGGGACTCCACACATTATAGACTAACTGTTGCGGCTAATCCAGCAGATAATTCAGAATATCATAAGAAAACAGTGCCCAAAGATTGGAAAGACCTGACAGCTCAAATCAATTTAGCAGAATTTCGGTCTTCGGAGGAAGGTAAAAGTATTCAACCCGTGGATGGTGTTGATACCCAAATTATTATCATAAGTGATGTCGATACCATCTCAAAGATGAATGCTTATAATAATAAGATATGGAAGAGCATTGTTGAACATGTATACCAACACAAGAAATAAGGTATTGTATTAAAAATTGATGCGACTAATATAGATAATACAGAATTATTCTCGTCTCTTTCCGAAGAATGTCAAAAACAGCAGATAAATGATTACTATAACAACGGTACATACAAGAATCTCAAATAGGGACAGACCCAATAATAGTAAATTTTTCATGTGGTTAATCTTTAAAATAAAGCGTTTAAACTTGAGCTACCAAATGGGAAGCTCTATCTCGAAGATACTATGAAATAAGAGGCTTAAATAATGCAGATCATTAAAAAAGTTATTAAAATTATCAAATCAATGATTTAAACAAAAAAAGCTAATCTTTTGATTAGCTTTTACTGTTTAGAACTTGAGTTATTTAAAAATTAGCAAGTCCATTTGCTCCCAGTGCCATGTAAAGGTTGATCCTTTCAATGCGCTGTTGGAGATGGAGATCGATAGTGTTCATTTCTCTTTTTACCAGGTCTCTTTGTTTTTGGAGTAGCGTGAAACTGTTGCTGCTGCCGACATTGATCTGTTTTTTTGTTAAATCTATATTTTTCTCCAACGAAGAAATTGCCCGTTGCTGGAAAGCCTCTTGCTTGTCGATTGAACCTAAATTTGCTAAGGCAGATTCCACCTCGTTAAAAGCTAATAGCACTGATTTTGCATACTGCTCAACAGCTTGTTTTTGTTGTGAGGTTTTTACTTCTACATTCTTTTTTAGTTTCCCACCGTTAAAAATAGGGGTTGTTAGACCACCACCAACTTTTATCAATGGATTGGAAAACAGATTGCTGATCCCCTCAACATTTGTTTCCGCAGCTCCAAATGCAGCACTGATGTTAATAGCAGGTAGTCGTGCGGCTTTTGCTTCCTGAATTTCATAGAAACTGGATTCTATTTGAAATTGCTGTGCCATAATATCGGCTCTCTTTTCCAAAACATTGAGCGGAAAATTTGTCGGGATATCCTGTTGTAAGGCCGAAAATTTCGCACTTACTTTTATCAAACCCTCGGGGTATTTTCCACAGAGCATTTCTAAACTTCTTCTTGATTGCGAATTCGCATTTTTGATTTTCTCCAAGTAAGAGCTCAGGAGAATAGACTCGCTTTCTATGTTGGACAAATCGAGGGCGTTTGCCGTTCCAACTTTATTCTGAACAGTTAAAATCCTTTTTAAGTCTTCGGTTTTCCTAATATACTCGCTGATTTTTTGTTCTTGGTACTGGCCTGCAATATTCAGGTAATATGCCTTAGCAATCATCCCGGCAACGGACTGCTCCAGCATTTTTTGCTGAAACGTTGCCGAAAAGTATTGGCTTACACTCGCCATTTCCGCAGATTTGTTTTTTCCCCAGAGATCAAGTTCCCAGTTGGCTTTTAATTGCAACTTTCCAATGTGGCTTCCACTGACAAGATTGTTCCCTGTATTTGCTAATGCATTAACACTTGGATAAAGGCTACTTCCGGCGATATCCATCGCTAATTCAACTTGATTCAGTTTTTCTTTGGAGATGATAATATCCGCATTGTGGGCAAGCCCTTCTTTGATTAATACTTCCAGTTCTGGAGTGAGTAGTTCGTTCATCCACGCATAGGAAAAAGCCGGTTGGTTCTGTCCTTGTTCCTGAATCCATTTATCAGATATTTCAACATTCGCCTTTATTGCGCTCGTGTTTTTTAATTCTTCAATCTTCTCCGGCGTTGCATTTTTGTAGCCGATACAAGAAGTCAAGTTGAATAGGAGGAGAGCCCCCATACTTATTTTCTTTATCATGTTAATGCAGTTTTGGAATTAAGTAATTGATTTTGCTGCTCACACGCACCATTACTTTACGGATAAGATGTAAGGGTTTGATATGGTCGGAATAAATGACAGCCGTTCCTCTAGCACCGACAGTTAGCGGTTGCTCGTTTTCATCCAATACAAATTTTGCGATGAGCTTTCCATCCGTTTCAGGCACTTGTCGCGCTGTTTCAGGAATTCCTGAAGTTGTGGCATTACCACCAAGCATTCCACCGGCATTGTTCATAATACCCTGACTGGTTGCATCAACCACATATTCCAATTTGGCTTTGACCACTTTCCCTGGAGCTGTTTTTAAAGCAAGCTCTACTTCATTTCCCTCTTTTACTGTTTCCAACTCATTTTGAGAGAAGAAGGCGATAATAGATTGTTGTTTTTGAATCAGCACGAAAGCAGATTTAAAAGGCGCCATCATGGCTCCTTCATTCAGCTGTACATTCGGAATCAGACCATCGGTAGGCGCTAAAACTACTGTTTGGGAAAGATTCCATTTTGCCTGATCCAATTTAGCTCTTAGTTCTGCAATAGACGCATTTTCGCCGTTATGAGTCGAATGATATTTGGCTTCCAACGATGTTTTTTGTGCCTGAGCAGCACTAATTCGCGATTGTAGATCCTGCGAAGTAGCGACAGCTTGCTCAAGGTCAAATCTGTTGGCAGCACCGGCAGCTACAAGTTCCTGATATTGCTTTATTCTTTTATTGCTCAGATCAAGTTGAGATTGTAAACTCAGTATATTTTTGCGGGAAGCATCGATATCCGAAGTGTAGGAGGAAACGGTAGATTTCATATTGCTAAGCTGAGCCTCCAACGATTTTATCTCTTGCTCGTAGGGTACCGGATCTATCGTAAATAGTGTATCTCCTTTTTTCACTTCCTGATTTGTTTTTACATATACTTTTTTCACCTTCCCTAGGGTTTGAGTTGTAATATCGACACTGCGGTTACCTACCTTTACGTCCGATGTAATGGGGCAAAAATAGTTGAGACTCAATATCAGTGCTATAGACCCAAAAATAGGTAACGAGTATACAACAACTTGTGTATTGAAATTCCAAGGGATTAGTTTTAGTTTTTTAATGAGAAGCCAGCAAATACCAGCATATATTCCTATTAGTAATTCTAACATAATTTTTTGTTCTAGATGATTCTGTATTTCTTATAGAATTTATTTCTTTTCTTCAATAGGTAAGTTTTCGTCACCTGAAGAAGAGTCCGATTCGCCTAAATTTGGAGCAAGCACTTTATCTTTTTTGTAGTCGTAGTTTGCCCATATCAAAGCAACTGGCCAGAGAAGACCACCGAATATCAATGAAAGTAAACACATACTTTTTATGGCACTTAGCTGTGGATGATTTTTCTCCTCCGCTATTTTTTCAGGATAAATATGTACTTTCCAAAACAGAAAAATTCCAGCGATAGGTAAGATAAATATGATAAGCCATGATGCTACATCTGCGAGCGTGTCTTCGGCACCGCCTGTAGCGGCATGCGAAACGCTGCACAACAGCAATAAGCAAATTGTTGCGAATAATTTTTGCATGATAAAATAAATTTGGTGATAAAAATCTCGGCAATATCAATTAAGATAAAGCCGAGCATCATGAAAACATGATTTAAAACGAGTCTTTAGTTCCATATTCTTCGCGAAGTACATTTCGCAAAAGATCAACATTTTCATGGTAAATCGTAGTTTGCTGCGGGCTTAAGACGTTGTCAAATGCTTTGTCCGTTTTCTTTAGTGCTTTATGCAGTTTACGTTTTGCATTTCTTTTACCCCGATTGTTATCCGCAGAAAAGTATATGTCTAGGTCTTCTCTTACATTTTTTACTACTGTTTGATTGATCTCAAAAACTGGATCGAGCTGATCTTGGGTTAAATCCAACATTTTAGCCATGACAATAGTTCTAAAAGTTGCAGCTCTTATTATTTTGTTTTCCTTAAAGAGTTGAAATTGTACCGGTGATAGAATTTCCTGTACAGCTAGGTTTCTTTGTTTTAGGATATCTGTAAAACCTTCGATGTTCTCCGCAGTGCCTATTTGTTGAACATTGCTATTTTGGCGTAAGTTTTCTACAGCATTGGCTGCCTGAAGGTTTATTTGATAAACCTGTTCGGCTTGTGTTGTTGTCATATTTAAAAATGACATTTCTTGGGTGATGTACAGGCCAACCTTTTCTGCTTCCTGAGATTGGGCATGTACTGCATTCGTTTCTAAAAGTGCGAATAAGCTTAAGACACCTATTCTTACAATAAATTTGTTCATTTTGTTTTCGTTTTAAATCATACTATCTGTACAAATGGCTGTTTTACAGCTTTTTTGACGAAGCAAAATTAGAACGAATACAGGCTAAAAAAGTATTCTTAAGTTAGTTTTTTGGTGGCCGTTTTTTTTGTATACGGGCTGTTAATCTGGACAGAGAATTAGGTGTAATACCCAAGAAATTAGCGATATGCTTACGATTTGTGTTCCTGGTGATGTACGAACGGTTTTCTAGGAAAACCTCATAGCGGGCGCTTGGAGAATCGCTACACAGCTGCTCTGTACGGATACGCAAGGTATCAATAATAATTTTTAAGGATTTGACATAGAACTGGAAAATCCCTCTATGTTGAAAAGCCAAATCTTCAAATAACTCTTTCGGAAATAGCAGTAACTGTGTATCTACAACAGCTTCGATGGTGTATTTTGTTTCCCGTTGGTCAGCATAATACTCAGGGATACTGGCAATAAAGGCATGATCTGCTTCCGAGGAGAAGAAAACATTATTTTCGGTACCATCATCCGAATAGAAATACCAACGTAATAGACCCGCCGTGAGCACAAAGACGGAATCAAATCGGTCATCCGTTTCCACGAGTTTGGTCTTTTTGGACAAAAATAGCGGTTTGCATATTTTGGACAATTCGAGGCGTTCTTCATCATTCAGCTGCTGAAGGGATTCCAAATGTTTTAATATTTCCGACTGGCTCAACATCATCGTTAACGTGTAAGTTCAAATTTAATAAAAATCGCTTTCATTTTAGTGAAAAATGGCTTGTGCAATGCAATTGTAACAGCTATCTGTCTTATGTCCGATCTTTTTTACCTTTCTAGTCGATCTTTCTTCTTTATTTTAAATTTGCTCTTCAATAAAATGCCAGCAAACTCCAGCAATGTCAATAATGTTGACCTCTATACCATATGGTTGTTTTACTGGTAGTCCAATTTCCGGGATGCCAAACTTTTCTGAAAGTTTTTTTCGGGTTATCTCACTCCAAAAGGTATTCATATTTTCAATCTTAACCACTAGCATTAAATTTTGAGCGAATGTTTCATTATCATATTGCTGTAATATGAATTTGCAATTTCCATTTTGAAAACCGATAAGATTTTCCTCTTCCCATGCTATTGAAAAACCAAGCTCTTGGAACAATAGCTTTGATTTTTGAAAATCTTTGCCAGAAGGGATAAAGGGTTCAAGTGATAAAAAATCCATATGAAAATATTTATTCTGTTAAAAACTAGCTATTTGATGGTTCTTAATTTATGAAATAGAACGGATTTTATAAAATATGATCGTTAGTTTTTGTGTTTTTTTCTCAATTATTTCTGTGGTACTCTTGTTATCGGCCTCCAATAGAAGTAAACAGTGCAAATAAATATTTCATTAATACGAATTGTAAACTGGGACATTCGAATATTAAATTTTAATTATCAGTAATAAGAAATAACATACATTTAAGCAGAATTTGATTGTTGCTAGACCAGGAGGGAAGTCCGTATGGATTTTTTGGTTTAGACACTCCGTTTAAAAAATAGTGAATATTCAAATAGAGACTACGTTTGCGATATAATGAAAACGTTGAAATATAATCAAAAAGGCAATGAATAATTTTTTCATAAATGAACTACAACGTCGTGGTCGGATAATTATCGGCATTATGTTGTCAATAATCATAATTCCTCCCATCATTTTTTTTATTGGTACTATGATGGAAACGGAATCTTATGGCAGGACACTTTTGGGTGAAGATCGTTATAATGCAAGGGTAAACGATAGTTATCTTTACACATTCGGACTTTTTGGCTGTTTGCTCTTATTGGTAATTCCAGGTATTCCTTTTATTAAAAAATATATTGATAATTATCGGCAGTTTATCATTACACTTTCTGAAAAAGACATGGAAAAGCTAGTAAAAAACAACGACAACGCTCCTTTTTATGAAAAATTTATGCCACCTTATATTGTAAAAGAAGATGCGGTTCGTTTTTTTACAAACCTGCAGCAAACGACCATTGCTTTTAAGAATATAACAAACATTCATGTCTCACAAACACATTACAGAGGGTACAGTGCTACAGTGAAAATTCAAACAGCACAAGAAACATACCGTTTTCGTTTGAGCGGAAATGTTCTTAAAGTACTAAATCTAGTAGACGAAGCCCTGCAAAGCAATCCTCAGATAACAGTCAATAAAAATTGGAATGTAGTTTAAAATAATCCTGTATATCGATCTGTTGCAGTATCACTTTCTTTACACAGCGAATTGCCTATTGAGTAGATCGCGCAAAAGAAAGTGGGTGAACTACTCATTAAAGAAAAGCTAATCTTATGATTAGCTTTTCTCATGTTGTGGCTATTGATACATGTGACGAAATGTTCTTAGGCGGATAAAGGAGTTATTTTAGTTATTTTGTCCGTTGAGGGTCTTCTTGGCTTCTTCAAGCGTTACGGTTTTACCCAATGCACCAAATTCATGTAGATCGCCGAATACCTCGATACGGATAGACTGATTGATACCACCGATGTGGAATGGTTGAAAACCACTATCGGTAATAAGTTCCTCTACTTGTTTATTGCTGTTTGTGCTGTCCGAGGCGTAGAAAAGGACCTTTCTATGAGGCTCCGTAAACGCAGCTTCTGACAACGAGCTAGCTCCCAATGTACCGAATGCTTTTACAAAATGTGTTTCTTTTGGGGTCAGATCCAACAAGACTTGACCGGCAGAGATGTCTTTGTCAATAATTTTTTTGAAGCCTCCCTGACCGTCAGGAGCAATGGGATTGGAAACATCAATAATTATTTTCCCCATTAATTCTGATGCATATTGGCTTAAAAAATCCTTGATTTTGTCAAAGTAGATGGTCGGAATGATTATATCGGCATCTTCTATTGCTTTAGCTGTTTCTTCGGCTGTCGCTAGAATGCCTAATTCAGCAGCAAAACTTTGCGCTTTACTGATTTCGCGTGATGAAATAATAACGGGATGGTTGCCTTTTACAAGATTGGAGGCAATTGCTCTACCAATATTTCCCAAACCGATAATGGCGACTTTTGTTTTTTGACTTGTTGTATTCATTGCTGTATGTTTTAAATGTTGTTTGCCTTTATTGACAATACAAAGTTGTGATAAACAATTCAGCCAAGCTTATAAGATAAGTTAAGAAATACCCTTAATGTAGTTTAAGGGTAAAGCTATTTTTTAAATCTGTCATTCTTTATTTTACTCAGAAATTCGGGGGTTACGCCTAGATAAGAGGCAATTTGGGTATTTGGTAACCTATTGGCTAAATGTGGATATTGGGTAATGAAACGATCATATCGATCGAGTGCGGTGGAACTAAACGCCTGCAATAAGCGATTTTGAAGTTCGATATATTTATCTTCCATGATGACACGGAAGTTCCGGTCAAACTTTGGGTGGTTGCTGTACAAGTACCATAGATCTCCTTTAGATATCTGTAATACGACAGACGGTTCGATTGCTTCTATGAACAATTTAGAAGGAAGTTCTTTGTGTAAGCTACCAATATCCGAGATCCAGTCATCTTCTGCTGCAAACACAAGATTGTGTTCAACACCCTTATCATCCACACCATACATTTTAAAACAGCCACTTTGCACATAAGTAAAGTACTTACATACATCTCCTTCTTGCAACAAGAATTGCCTGCGTTTGATTTTCCTTTCTGTAACACGACTCATCAAAGCCTGTTTTTCCTCATCATTAAGAGGAAGATACTTTTCAAAATGGTTTATTATATTTTCCAAATGATGGTTGCTTTTTAAATTACTTCTAAATATACAAAAATGAAAATAATCGGATCGGACCGACCGCTTCGCTTAATTTCCTGCAACTTGGGACATGCGCAATTGCGATTATTTGATTGATGGACGCTCAAAGCACCATTGTGCTGTTATTCTCGTCAATACAGACTATTGTAAAACTTAGCATGGAAGTATCATGAATCATAGCAAATGTTCAAGAAATAATACTATTTTTAGTACCATAGCCCAACACAAGCAAGTGTAATTAACAGTCCACAAATCCACAAGTGCAAAAATGACAATACATAGAAATACACCATTAATAAGTGCGCTGATCTCCGTATTAGGGTGGGGAATGGTAGGTATCTTTATAAGACTTTCATCTCTTCAATCGCCTTTATTGATTATTTCAATTCGATTTTTCATAACTTTTATTGTTTTGTTTCTTGTTTTATTATTTCAGGGAAAAACCAAACAAGTTTTTGTGGAATTTTTCACAAGTCGAGTTACAATCATTTTAAGTCTGGTTTTATTCCTGACGTATTTTTTAGGTACAATGGCTTTTATGTTGGCGAGTATCGGTGAAGTAACGTTATTGATAAGTATTTCGCCTTTTTTTGTGATATTATTCAAGCGATTGAAAGGAGAGGGGACATCAAGAAATGAACTGTGGGGTACCATTATTGCAATTTTAGGTGTTATTATTATAATGCTTCCTAAAATCACTATGCAAATAGACATCTCTTCTAGGTCTTTATTGGGAGATATTCTTGCATTAACAGCGGCTTTATTATTTGCTGTCTTTGTCGTTATTTCCAATACGCAGGATCGCAGAAAAAAACAGGTAAATAGCTTAAGTGTAACTTTGGGTACCTGTTTTTTTGGTATTCTCGTATTCCTATACCTCATGCTGTTTGACCGCTCAAGTTTCCCATCAAAAGACCTTACTACGCTTAATATATTAAGCATTTTTGCACTCGGTTTTTTTTCGACCGCTGTTCCAACTTTCGGTTTTGCCTATGCTTCCAAAAAAACACCGCCAGTGCTGTTGTCCAACATTTTATTATTGGAGCCTGTTTTTGCCATTAGCTTTGCCTATCTTTTTTTAGCCGAAATACCGCATACCTATATATATCCGGGCATATTTTTGATTTTCATTGGGTTATTGAAAGTATCAAGAAAATAATAGGCAATCATAAATGCCGATTTTTCGGTTCTGGCTCGCTAAGAGAAATATGTGAGAGTCCATTTATTAGCGGGAAAAAAAGCCAATAAAAGGAATGGTTAATAAAGGCTAAATTCAACTAAAAGCATGATTGAAATTCCGGCAATACCTTCTATGTCAAGATTTTCTCTTCCTATGATTTCAAGGCTATCTCCTTTGAAAAGTAAACGGCCGCCAATTTCGCAACTGCCCTCAATGAGATGACATACGTGGAGCCTGAACCTTTGGTCACATGGTAAAACCGACGCGTATTTTGTGGGTAGTATTCCGATGCGTAAGGAAAATGGTAAATCATCCTGTCGCCCTAAATTAATAGTATTGAGATTATTGCGCCAACCTATCATCGGAAGGTCGACGATCTGGCTACCTGTTTTTGTGTGCTCAGTCTCAAAGTAAATATAGATAAATGAAAACGACAAGAGATCCTTGTTAGCGTTTTCAACTGCAAAAGTATCTCCTGCGATCATACCTGTACGATACATTTGGCTAATTCCTACAACTGTATTTTTATTGGAATAAGGTACAGCTATATCCCCCTCTAAGGGGATAATCAGGCAATAACCATCTTTAGCCGCATGGATATTGTAAATTCCACCGTTCTGGGTAACTTCCCTCATTATACATGATGTATTAATCTGATTTTCATTACATGCTTCTCTATAGTATAGTACACGTTTACCGAAGTCGTCGGGAAGTTCCATACTCTGGATTATCATACGAATATTGCTTTGTTCCATTTTATTTTATAATTGGTCTTATACGTTCAATGTAATTGTCAGTTTGAATCCGGTTTCTAGACTTCCTGTTACACTAGCGACCTGACGTCCCGCTCCGTCTCGAAAAATACTGTCGACATTATTGTATGTATAGCCTGATAGGCCCTGATATCCAAATTGACGGCCATGCGTGTACACGGAGGTTGCAAGACTATCCTGAAAAGCAATTTGTGTAATCAACAATGAATTTCCGGTTCGGTCATAAATATGTACATGGATATGCACTGCTCTCCCGGAGTACCAACCGGGAAATATGGTGTCAAAATTAACTTTACCATCCTTATCCGTTATTTGTCGTCCACGGAACCAATTGTCATTATCTCCGCTGCCATACTGAGAATAGTCGCCATTGATATCACAATGCCATATATCGACCACAGCATTCTCCATTGGAATACAATTTTTCTGCAAATTCTGAATTTTAATTTCAGCGTTCATATGCGTACCAAACCCGTCTTTTTTTCTGATATCGGATCGAATAAAGGAGTTAGGTGTCTTGGTTGGAAATGGACCAGCTGTTTCTGCTGGAGTAGATAGACATCCGTCCTCCGGGAGAATGTCTGATGGCTCGCCCTTATCCTTGTTACAAGCTATACTCCATATCAATGGCGTGGAAAATGCGAATGCCGAAAGCGATTTAATAAACTGTCCTCTTTTCATACTCCCTAAATTAGATACATTTAGCTTCGTAAAATATCGTGGATTATTAAATCTATTATGAAAATCATTAATAAATACTTTTTTACACTATCTCATCAATTTTAGATCAGTTCGCCGCCATTTATAGCGGTTATCTATTTAAAATTTAAAATAAGTTGAAATTAATCGCAAGTGGATTGATTTTAATCTTTCATCGATCATTTTTTGGAGTAAATTGGAGTATCATTTATACTATTAGGTTGAGTACCTAACTTTTCAGTTGCCAGCTGTTGTGAAACCGCTGGCTTTTTTATGTGACTTTACACTAATTCTGGGCATAAAAATTGATAAAATATGGGACGTTTTATTTATATTAACTATTATCTTTTTTACTAGGTAGGGGCGCGTAACTGGTATAGGATGCAGGCAATAGCTTACAAATTTTAATAAATTCATAACACACAAAATACTGATGGAAACATTCAATCGTAAAAATCACTGGGAAAATATTTATCTAACCAAAGCACTTAATGAGACAAGCTGGTACCAGCAAATACCTCAAACGTCATTGGATTATTTAAGTACGTTTAATGTACCTACCTTTGCGAAAATCATTGATATCGGTGGTGGCGACAGTATGTTGGTGGATCATCTGTTAGACCTGGGATATGAAGATATTACTGTACTGGATATTTCCGCAAAGGCCATTGACAAGGCAAAACAACGGTTGGGCGATAGGGCTAATAAGGTAAAATGGATTGTAGCGGATATCGCTCATTTTATGCCTACTGAAAGCTATGATTTCTGGCATGACCGTGCCGCTTTTCATTTTTTGACAGATGAAGACGATATTGCAAGTTACGTAGAAACGGTAAAAGAAAATATAAACCCAGATGGTATTTTGGTCATCGGTACCTTTTCAGAACAAGGTCCCAAAAAATGTAGTGGTATTGAGATCAAACAGTATTCGGAAACAAGTTTGGTCAATCCGTTTAACGTTTATTTTGATAAGATCAATTGCCAGATTGTGGATCATCGGACCCCATCGGACAGTATACAAAATTTTGTGTTTTGTAGCTTTCGGAAGAAAAAATCATAAAAATACTTCATGGGATTTACAATCAGACAGAGAAATTTGAAATTGAATATGTAGACGGTAACAATCATAAACGGAAGGGCACATTCAAAGGAATACCATTTAAGACATATACAAGTGCTATTTCAGAAAAAATAGAACCATTAACAACGGCATTTAGAACAAACGATTTGGCTATCTTAAAATTTCATTCATTTGAAAATGGTTATAATGAAACGGACAGAAAAGTTGCAGAAAATCAATTAGATCACTTTTTTACACAACTTGACAGTTTGAAAACTAAAAATTTGATTATCGATTTAAGAGATAATGGCGGCGGTTCTGGAGATATTGCGAACTACTTATTTTCATATTTAACCAGCAGCCCTTATTATTATTTTGATTATGTCGGCGCAAAATATGGAAGCGTAAAAGAATGGCGGCATTATGCGCAATATCCAGACAATATCGAAGAAATAGATCTGAATGAAACAAAACTCAGGGATGGATTGAATTGCTATACAGAAACTGACAGTACAGACTATTGGTGGTTTGAACAACAACAAAATAAACCAAATTTTTACAAAGGGAAGATCAGTGTTTTGATAAATGGTGGATGCTTTTCAACCACTGGACATCTATTAGCTTTGATGAGAGAATATAAGATCGGAAAATTCTACGGAGAATATACGCAGGGGAGTAACTATAGCAATGCCGGTGGACAAGCATTTGTTTTGCCCTATTCCAAATCATTGGTTTGGATACCTACTTTTCAATACAAAATGAGAACAGCTCATTTTATCAATGATCCAAAAGGAATTAAGCCCGATGTTGAAATACAAGCACAACCCAATGACCTGCGAACAGGATTTGACAGACCAATGGATTTTGTCATTAAGCTGGCCGAATTGCAAAAATGAGCAAATTATCTTGCGAAGCTTTTTGCGCCTGTCACACAAGATTGGTCTAATCCTACAATTCCAGCGCATGGGGCTGCATCTTTTTTACGGAGATAGAAGATATTTTTTATGATTTGTCGGCATTCTTTTTGACATAGATCATCGTTATGAACCATCAAAAAAATAGAAATTTGGTTAGCTTTTCAATAATGGAAGGTCTACAAAACTAAATGAATAATCATGGAAATAGGAATAGATAGTTTTATTGCCACCGGTGCATATAATGATGGGTTGCGTCCTGAGGAAAATATGATGGCTATGGAAGCTTTGTTGTCAAAGATAGCGTTTGCGGATCAGGCTGGATTACATGTTTTTGGACTTGGAGAGCATCATCGAAAGGAGTTTTTGGATGAGTCTCCGGCAGTAATATTGGCAGCAGCGGCAGCCAGAACTCAGCATATTCGTCTAACGAGTGCGGTTACCGTACTCAGTGCGGCAGATCCTGTTAGGGTATTTCAGGAATATGCAACATTGGATATTATTTCCAAAGGCCGGGCTGAGATTGTAGCCGGAAGAGGATCATTTATTGATTCATTTCCTTTATTTGGGTTCAATACCCAAGATTATGATGCACTTTTTGAAGAGAAGATTAAATTGCTTCTTGAAATCCGTGATAATGAAACTATAACCTGGAAGGGAAAATTCCGCCCAGAGCTAAAGCAACAAGCCATTTATCCAAGGCCAGTGCAGGAGCAGTTGCCTGTTTGGATAGGGGTAGGAGGAACTCCGCAATCTTTTATACGCGCCGGAGTATTGGGTCTTCCATTGATGGTGGCCGTTATTGGAGGTGAAACCCACCGTTTTCGTCCGTTGATAGACTTATATTATGAGGCCGGAGAAAAAGCAGGACATGCGAGGGAGAAACTTAAAGTAGGGCTACATTCATTAGGCTTTGTAGCGGATACAACAATGAAAGCGAAGAATATTTACTTTCCAGGATACCAGGAAATGATGGGGAAGATCGGCAAAGAGAGAGGATGGTCTACGCCTACAAGAGAAATGTTTGAGGCCCAGGCCAACCCCACAGGTGCGTACGTTATTGGTAACCCTGAGGAAGTTGCCGAAAAGATTTTACGACATAGCGAGGCGTTGGGCGGTATATCAAGATTTACGTTTCAGATGGACAATCCAGGACTTAGCAAAGAAGATATATTCAAAGCCATTGAATTAATAGGGACAAAGGTAATTCCTATGGTAAATCAATCCTGATTATTTTTTGACTGCTCTAGACCGGATTCTGCTAATGGTTTCTTGCGTAATACCTAAATACGATGCAATCATGCGTTGTGGAAATCGCTGTACAAATTCAGGATAGTTATCAATAAGCATATTATAGCGTTCTTCAGCTGTCATACTTATGGCGGCATTGATTCTTTTTTGACTGGCAAAAGAATAATTTTCATCCAACTGGCGTATGAGTTCACTCATGATAGGAAGGGAGAATACTTCTTCCGCGGCTTTCTTGGTTAAGATCAGTAAATCAGTAGCTTCACAGGCCTCAATATTGAAGGAAGAAGGAGTGAGTTTTGAAAAACTCTCGCGATCGACGACCCACCAGCCTTCAATATAGAGGCTCATTATGTGTTCGGTACCCTTGGTATCTGTACTGTATTTTTTCATGGAGCCTTTGACCAGAAATCCAATATGGTTACTTACATCACCTTCCTGTAAAAAGATCTGTCGCTTTCTGAGTTTATGCGGTACAAAATTATTTTTGAGAATGTTAATTTCACTTGCTTCCAACGGTCTGGAGACCCGCGAATTGATATATTCGATTAAAGAGTTATACATGAGTTATTATTTTACCGAACCCAAAGGTAAATATACTGAAAATATGAATCCGTCATAAGATATCATCAAATGCGGAAGGATGCCGATAAAGCCTGATCGGAGAGGCGTAGGGTGATTGCTACAATGGAAAGCTAAAATTGCCACGCAAAATTTTGAATAAACAATTATAGCACATTGAAATATAAATCAATATATGTACATTGTTTTATAATTTCATATTATGTCAGCAAAGATTATTTTTCACCATGGAGCGGAGTGCTCAAACAAAGTGCGAAGCGTCTTTAGAAATATCCTCCTTTTGTTGTTTATCTTCTGCGCTAGTCAAATTAAAGCTCAAACGGCTGCAGAATCCCTGACAGCTGCACTTACTACGGCATATAAACAAAATGACTTTCCAGGCTTCAGTGTTGCCATTGTAAACAGCGATAGTATTTTATATGAAAATGCCTTTGGCTTCGCTGATCTGGAAAAGAAAACTCCTTATACAACCACCACCGTACAGCCCATTGCATCAGTAAGTAAGCTGTTTATTGGAATGTCGGTAATGAAAGCCATAGAACAGGGCCTGTTTACGCTTGATACGGAGATCAACAGTATATTACCTTTTAAATTACAACATCCTTACACCCCCGAAGTACCAATTACTTTGAGACATCTGGTTACACATACTTCTGGAATTACTGATCATGCTGATACGTACAAAAAGACATACCTGTATAATACACCGGTTAATGAGGATAATCCAATTTACAGGCTGCTCAAATCGAAGGGATATGGCGCCGAAGGGAAAGACACTACTTTGGCAGCTTTCCTACAGGATTATTTAAGCACTGCTGGTTCTTACTATTCCAACAAAAACTTTAATAAACAGGCACCAGGTAAAAGGTACGAATATTCAAATATCGGATCGGATTTAGCTGCCTGGCTGATCGAGCTCAAATCGGGTATGTCCTTTGCGGAATACACCCAAAAGCATATTCTGCTTCCACTACAGATGACACATGCCACCTGGTCTACTGCTAATGCAGACCAGGCTAAGCTATCCGCCTTATATACAGGTGACAAAAAAAGCTATCCCAAATATAGTTCCGTAACCTATCCCGATGGAGGACTTACAACTTCATGTCATGAGCTTAGTCTTTTTCTGAAAGAGGTAATTGCAGGGCAGCAGGGGAAAGGAAAAATCCTTAAACCCGAAAGTTATGCCAAGATGCTGCAGCCGGCTTTTTCAGATTCCTATAAGCCAGAAAATTTAAACCCTGCAGAGCCAAACATCGGCGTATTTTATGCCATAAAAAAAAGTGGCATCATTGGTCATAGCGGTAGTGATGGTGGTGTTACTGCGTTCTTGTTCTTTAATCCTGCCAAAGGTTATGGCATGCTGTTCATTGCCAATACGGAAATGGAAGGGCTCAATGGTGTTAATAAAAATATGATGACAGGGTTCGAAAAAATATGGAGCATTATGGGGCAGTATGCCAGCAAATTGCAACCCGAAAAATAAGCAAGTATTGGTAAATCGGCAGATTCTCAAAAGCGTTTTTGAAAATATTTATGAATAGACATTGCGGGCAAGGGGTTTTACTTCAATGCCATTTGAATGATCAGGCCAGCTTAATATTAAAAAGTGAGTTTTCGTTCAATGCTCTTTTTTAGAAAGCGGGACTGATTGGCGGTGGTTTCATATTCTTGCTTTTTAATCCAAAGACCATTTTCATATTGATATTTATACTCCAAAAGCTTCCACTTTCCATCGTTTGAAGTTATTTTACTTGAATCAAGGTTGTGCTGTTCGTTGTATTGGTTCTTATAGGTTTGTCCATCTGTTGTATACTCGATCAGGTTCATGTGGCTATCATATACATAGGTTTCCTCTTGTGGCTGCGATATTACAATCGTATCATTTCCGGTTATCTTCTGAGTTTTCCGCATCGGTAAAGCCCTGTTGCCACCCATGCCGGGGTAAGTGTAAATGTCTTCCTGTTGCAGTTCCCAGTTACCATTATTGTCCTTATAATATTTTAGGCCCAATAATCTTTTTGGTTCATTGTATTCGTATATTTTCTTGCTCGCATTACTGCCTTTTCTGCTAGCAGGTTTAGAAATTTCAACGATGCTATGCGAATCCTTATCGGCAAGGACGGAAATGATATAATTGTCCTTAATTACTTTGCCCGGTAGGTATTCTATGACATTAGATTCTATTTGCTTTGTATTTATCGGAGCTTCAAAATACTCCATCATAATTGGGTCTATGATTAACCGGGAAGGTAATCTTTTTATATTTTCCTCAGGAGCAATAACGCCGGGTACTTTTACCTGGGATAAAACCGGAGTAGCAACTATGGTTGATAGAAATAGGAGGCAGATTGTGAACCTGGTCTGTAATTTAATGCTCATAATTGTCGTTTGGTTTTTTCTAGTTTTTATGCAATTATTATGCCTAGTAAACTCCGCGCTGTATTTCAAGTTGCGATGCTTTTTGCACTTGGGAAAAGAAAGAAGCAACTTTTAAAAGAACTTTATAATTAAGTAACATTTGAAAGAATGCCGATGAAATCATTTTTTAATGAATTATGCCTGTTTTTCCACTGATAGAAAGGACAGCCGTAATACCAGGCTCCGTGGCACTGAATTTGCAGAATATAGGTGCTGTAAAAAAGAGGAATTTATATATCCATATGCAGATGGATAGCCTTTTTTGGAGGAATTATAAACTGAAGGCTTATCTTTTAAGAACGCATTCCTGAATTGGCATTAGAATGAAAATATAATATTTTATCCTGGAAACAATGGTTATAAAAGTGGAACGCTATAGTACCGAAGACTTGCTTAAAGTCCAAGCGGTAAAAGTTTCTGTAATCTCCATAGAGGCGTCTATCGAGAGTGAAAAATTACACGCTATCAAAAAGCTCTTGCAGGCAAACAGTGAGATACGAATTGTATTAATCGTTGATCCTGCGACAAGTGCAAGCGAAGGAAAATACAGTAATTTGGAGATCATAAGAACTTTAGGCGAAATTAATCATTTAACCATTCTTGCCTTTGGTTCCGTTGCCTTACAAGATTTAAATTTATTGGAGGGTTTGACAAAGCTCGTTTCCTTTCGCCTGGATGGGAATTATAAAAAAGATATAGATTTAGGACCGTTAAAAAATGCGACCGGGATAGAGGAGCTGGAATTGGAATTTGGGTTGTCAGGAGCAAAGCAGATTGCATTTGTAAATGATCTTGCCCATCTGCGGCGCATAAGGGTCTCTGCGCTTGATCTTAAGGCGGTGCCATTAAATTACGGTGTGGAAGAACTAATAATAACGAGTACGTTAAAGAGTCCTGAACTTCTGGCCTCGATCTTTCCCCGGCTAAAAATGCTAACGATAGGTAAAGCTAAAGGTATAGATTCCTTTGATTTTATTGCTTCACTAAAAGGCCTGCAATCCTTGCAAATAGGACACACCAGCAAATTAACCAACCTGCCAAAAATGGATGATCCCTTGAGACTCAGATCGCTTCATCTGGTAGCTGTCAAACAGTTTGACGACCTGGAAAACATATTGCAATTCAAACAATTGGAGGAGCTGAAGATTACCGAACCGACACGAATGGAACTTTCGGAATTTATAAAATTGAAAGATATTAGATCTTTAAAAAAGGTCTACGCGGTCTTTCCAACCGAAGCGGAGGATAGGGCCTTTCAGCAAATGGCAACACAAATAGGATGGGAGTTTTGACCTTTTAAATAGATTTTTATATGAAAAACCTAAGCAGACAAGAATTGATTGATTTGGTAGAAAAAATCAGCAATGCAGAAGGTAAGACGGAACAGGAAGACGACGATATGTTAGACCTCTTCCTGGAAAATGTGCCTGATCCCAATGCAGCAGGTTATATCTTTAGCAAAGAGTACGAAGGCTTATCGCCGGAAGAGATTGTAGATCGTGCCCTGTCTTACAAGCCGTTTATTATGTGATTGCAAAAATAGCCTCCGTATAAAGCTGTTTGATGATTAACATGACAAGGATTGTAGAAAGAAGTATTCAATAAGATGGGCAAAGTCAGTATCCGGGTAATTTAGGATTAAAAATGATATCCAGTAAAATACCTACTAATAAATATTATGACACGCAGAAAAATTATACTTACTTATCTCTGGCTTGCGCCGCTCATGTTTGGGCTTATTACACTGGTCTCTTATGATAATGACATCGACGATATAAGGTTTGGATTCCCCGAGACCTTTTATTCAAAAATACATGGCATGAGTCTCATTACCGGACAAACAGGGTATGCAATATCATTTCGCATATGGGATTTTTTGCGGGATTTTGGTTTTGCGCTGATCGTTACATTGGTGGTCGTTTTAGTATACGCACGATTTAGAAAGAAAAAAGGGGGCCAGGCTACGACTCAGTCCCACGGTTCCCGCAAGCCCTCCTGAGCCTCGAATGGATCGAACCCGGGCGACACTTCTTTCGAATCCTGATTTTGTTAAAACAAAAAAAGCTAATCTTGCGATTAGCTTTTCTCTTGTGATCCCGCTGGGATTCGAACCCAGGACCCATACATTAAAAGTGTATTGCTCTACCAGCTGAGCTACGGAATCGTACTTCTTTTTTGAACTACCGTTCCTTGTTTGAAGTGATGCAAAAGTAGGGCTTTAATCCTATTCCTGCAAATTTTTTTGGCTTAAAATCGTAGCTGTTTGCTTAAAAAGCTGATTTTAAGCCAAAAAAATTAATCATTTTCCAATTCCATAATTTCCTCGGCCAATTGCTCCCATTGCTCTTGATACTGGGTTAATTGGGCCTTAGCAGAATTGTATGCGCGCGTAGTTTCCTGTAACTTAGTCGCATCCGAATATACAGCTTCATCAGCCAGTTTCAATTCTAAATCTTTGACCAATATTTCCTGTTCTTCGACTTTTTTCTCCAATGCAGCAAGCTCTTTATTCTTTTTGCTCAGTAATCGTGTCCGGTCTTCAGATGGCGCTTGTTTCTCTTTTTTAACCTTTGGCTCTTCTTTGACTTTTTTCTCTGGTTTTGCCTCTGTTTTTACAATACGCTTAGCTGCCCATTCTTCATATTCCTGATAGGTACCCGGATATTCTTTGATCTCCTTGTCCTCGATATACCAAATTTTGTTGGCCACGTGATCCAAGAAATAACGGTCGTGGGATACAACAATACATGTTCCCTCGAACTGTTGTAGGGCCTGAATCAAAATATTAACCGATTGCATATCCAAGTGATTGGTAGGCTCATCGAGCGCCAAGAAATTGGCGTCTGCGGTCAAGGCCTTAGCAAGGGCTACACGGGATTTTTCACCTCCAGACAACACTTTAATTTTCTTGAATGCATCATCGCCCGTAAATAGGAAACAACCCAATATCGAACGTAATTCAGTCTCCGTATGTTTTGGCGCAAAGGCCTGTAGTTCGGCCAAGATCGAGTTTTCGAGATGGAGCGCTTCCAGCTGATGCTGTGCAAAGAACGTTTGCGACACATTGTGTCCATGTTCTGCTTTTCCCTCAAACTGAGTATCTGTGCCCGCCACAATACGGAGTAGGGTAGACTTACCTTTTCCGTTCGCACCGATCAAAGCGATCTTATCACCTTTTTCAATAATCGCAGAAGTGTTTTTTAATATCTCTAGGTTCGGATAGGATTTAGAAATATTGTCTAATGTCACCACATGACGGCCAGAAGGTTTTGAAAACTTAAAGCTAAAGTTGACCGTTGGATTATCGTCATCGACATCCTCAACTCTCTCCATTCGATCCAAAGCTTTAATCCGGGATTGTGCCATTTTAGCTTTGGATGCTTTGGCGCGGAAACGCTCGATAAGTCGCTCTTCCTGTTTGATCTTAGCCTGCTGATTTTTGAACTGGTTGGCCTGTAGCTCGTTTCTCAACTCCTTTTCTTCCAGGTAAAAGCTATAGTTACCCGCATAAAGTGTTAATTTTCCTTTGCGCGACTCCACCGTCTTTTTGATGATGCGGTCTAGAAAGTATCTATCGTGCGATACAATGACGATTGCTCCATCAAAAGCCTGTAGGTAATTCTCAAGCCACTTGATGGAAGGTAAGTCCATGTGGTTGGTCGGCTCATCCAATAATAGAATATCCGGTGTCTGCAATAAAATTTTCGCAAGCATCACACGCATACGCCAGCCCCCAGAGAATGTTGCCAGTGGCCTTTTTTGTTCTTCTTCTGAAAAACCTAGACCGGCAAGGATCTCATGCGCTTTGAATTCAAGATTATAACCATCCAGCGCTTCAAATTCCAGTTGTCTATCGCTTAGTTTATTGAGAATATCGTCCGAATAATCTGTTTCTAATTTCGCAAGTAAGTCTTCGATTTCGGCATGTAGCTGATTTTGGCGTTCGAACGCTTCCATAGCGACGTATAGAATGCTCTTGTCCGAATGGTAAGATAATAAATCCTGGTTTAGGTAACCGATCTTTAAATCTTTTGCCATGGAAATTGTTCCCGAAGTTGGGGCATATTGTCCAACGATCAAACGCAATAAGGTCGATTTTCCGGCTCCATTAGCACCAATTAAACCTACTTTATCACCTGGTTTGATGTGCCAGTTTGCCTCATCATACAACGCTCGGGATCCTATTTCAAATGTTAAATTATTTATTGATATCATTTCAAATGCAAAAGTACAAAAGTAATGAATATTTCTTCTTGTTTGACTAACTTTGCGATTATGTATAAATTAGTCAAACCTATATTCTTTACAATGAATCCGGAGATGGCTCACCATAAAGTGACCAGCGGATTAAATGTCTTCTCAAAAATTTGGGGTGCCAAGCAATTATTGAATGCTATTTTTACGGTAGAAGATCCTCGCTTGGAACGTGAGGTATTTGGACTGAAGTTTAAAAATCCAGTAGGCCTAGCGGCAGGCTTCGATAAAAATGCCGAATATATCTCCGACATGACTAATTTAGGTTTTGGTTTTATTGAAATCGGAACCGTCACTCCAAAACCACAACCGGGGAATGATAAACCACGCATGTTTCGCCTTGTACCGGATGAAGCGCTGATCAACCGCATGGGGTTCAATAATCAGGGCGCAGACGTCGCTGCAACCCGATTGAAGAACCTAAAAGACCGAAAAGGACTTTTGATCGGTGGTAACATTGGAAAGAATAAAGTGACACCAAACGAAGAAGCGGTAAACGACTATATTTATTGCTTCAATGCACTCTTTGATGATGTAGATTACTTTGTTGTCAATGTCAGTTCGCCAAATACACCTGGCTTAAGGGATTTGCAGGAAAAGGAACCGTTAAAAAATATATTAAATACACTACAGGATCTGAATAAAACAAAACCGGCTCCCAAGCCAATTCTGCTCAAGATTGCACCTGATCTAACAGATAGTCAACTGGATGATATCGTTGAGATCGTTATGGAGACACAGATAGCGGGAGTTATCGCGACTAATACCACAATCTCAAGAGAAGGCTTAAAGAGCCAGCAGGATTTGACACAAGAGGCCGGAGGGGTGAGTGGACGCCCGTTGACCAAGCGTTCAACTGAAGTGATCCGCTACCTCAGCGAAAAATCCAACAAAGCATTTCCGATCATTGGCGTAGGTGGTATTCATTCTGCCAAAGATGCTATTGAAAAACTTGATGCCGGTGCTAGTCTTATTCAGGTCTATACCGGATTTATTTATGAAGGTCCGGGATTGATCGCAAATATCTGTAAAGGCATACTACAGACAGGACGATAATCAAAGACCATGGCTGTAGATTTTAATTTAAAAGATTTTTTGGATAAAAAGGTTGATGAATATAATCAACCTAATTTTATTCTCAATGATCCCATATCCATTCCACATCAATTTTCAAGCAAGAATGATATCGAGATTACGGGGTTCCTGGCGTCTATAATGGCTTGGGGACAACGTAAAACTATCATCAATAAGTGTAATGAACTGATCGAAAGAATGGACGGCGCACCTTATGATTATATCATGAACCATACCGATCAGGACCTCAAGAGCCTGCTTGGTTTTAAGCACCGTACATTCAATGATACGGATATTCTTTATTTCGTTGCTTTTTTCCGGTATCACTATAGCCACTTTGCGTCTTTAGAAGATGCTTTTTTGGTAGGGCAGGAGACCGTAAAAGAGGTGGATTTGGAGCAGGCGCTGAATGCATTTAAAACTTATTTCTTTTCGCTTCCGGACTATCCGCACCGGACGCGTAAACATATCAGTAGCCCAGCCCAAAAATCTACTGTCAAGCGTATCAATATGTTTTTACGCTGGATGGTCCGAAAGGATAATAAAGGAGTAGATTTTGGAATTTGGAACCGCTTGTCACCAAAAGACCTCATCTGTCCTTGTGATGTGCATGTCGAACGTGTAGCGCGAAAATTTGGACTGATTACCTTGGAAAAGGTCAACTGGAAGACCGCACAAGAGTTAACGGGCAACCTTCGTCTATTGGATCCCAACGATCCGGTAAAATATGATTTTGCGCTTTTCGGCTTGGGGGTAGAACGGGAACTATAAAGTCGCCTCAAGTCCCTTCAAGTCCGCTCAAGTCCCTTCAACTGCCTTACTCCAGTACAGATGTTACACAGATGTAATACTAATATACCAGTATAACCCCAGCAACAGGGCATGTAATCAGCGGGTACGCTAGGTGACAGACGGTACACCTAGGGGTACTGATCACTCGAAATATCCATGCTTAGGATAGCAGCTATTGACTGATATTAAACAAAACGAAAGATGCTTTTCTCGTACTTTACCTGCGCCTGGTCTAAAGTGCTGATACCTTGTAAATAGGCCTGTAAAAGTTTGAAAGAGAAAGCCCGTATTTTTAGGATACGGGCTTTCTTTATTTTCAGCTGCTTAGCTTAAACCAGCTGGTCAATCTTAATCAGAAGGTCCACCAAACGATTGGAATAACCAAATTCATTGTCATACCAACCCACAACTTTCACTAAGCCACCCACTACTGAAGTCAATTGTGCATCGAAAACACAGGAATAGGGGTTGTTGATAATATCAACAGACACGATTGGGTCTTCCGTATAAAACAATACCTGCTTTAATTCGTTTTCCGCTGCAGCTTTAAAAGCTTTGTTGATTTCTTCAACTGTTGTTTCTTTTTCTAACGTACAGGTAAAATCTGTTAGCGAACCATTCAGCACAGGAACACGTATACCTGCTCCACCCAACTTATTCTGTAGATGTGGAAAGACATTGGTAATTGCTTTGGCAGCACCTGTCGTTGTCGGTATGATAGCCGAAGAGGCGGCACGTGCCCGTCGCAGATCTTTATGTGGTGCATCATGCAGGTTTTGATCTCCCGTCATGGAGTGAACCGTGGTGATATATCCGTCTTTTATCCCCCAATTGTCATCTAATATTTTGACCAATGGGGCGACGTTGTTGGTTGTGCAGGAAGCATTAGACAGGATCGAAGCTGAGAGATCGACAGCATTATCGTTGATCCCCAATACGACTGTTGCAATATCCTTGTCTGTTGGCGGAGCTGAGATAATAACTTTTTTCGCACCCGCTGTTAGATGAAGCGTTGCTTTTTCACGGTTCGTAAAATGCCCCGTTGATTCAACAACAACATCAATATGCAAGGATTTCCAGGGTAGTTGGGCCGGATCTCTTTCATTGGTAACCAAAATAGAATGGCCATTCACGATAATATGATGTTCATCGTGTGTGACCGTACCAGCGAAGGGTCCATGCACCGAATCATACTTGAATAAATGGGCCAAAGTCTTGGTATCAGCCAAATCATTGATGGCGACCACCTGCAATTGATCAAAAGCATCGCGAAGAAAAATATTACGTAATGTGTTTCTTCCGATGCGTCCAAATCCGTTTATCGCTATATTGAGCATTTCAGCTTATTTATGAAATTGGCTTATCGCCTCATTGATATTTTTCTCACCTTCCCAATGTGCTTTTAGTTTTCCATCAGCACCGTAGACATAATTTGCTGGGAACTGTGAAGGAACATGTATGTTTTGGATAAAGGTTTGATCTTTGTCAATCAAGACTTCCACATTGGAAGATTTAGATAGCTTTGGTGCGAAGCTATCGAAGAATCCTAATACCAATGCCGGATCATTCATAGAAATATAGAAAATATTGACATCTTTTATGCGATCAATATTTTTTTCGAGTTCAGTTGCTTCATGCTGACAATGGCTACATCCCGGATCAAATAAGATGAAGACTGTATTCTTATCTTTAGCTAGATTCTCATTGCTGACACGTATGCCGGATCGAAGTTGATAAAAAGTGAAATTAGGAAGAATTGCAGCCGGATCAGAAGACTGGGTAGGGGCAGCTTGCGCATGATCGTGACCAGCGTGGTCGTGACCCGCATGGTCATGATTTTCAGCCGTATTTTCTGCGGTACTACTTTCCGTACCGGCTGTCTTTTGATTGCCCTTGTTGTTACATGAATAAAGCATGCCCGCCGTGAGTACAGCAGTTACTCCTAAGATTATTTTTTTGTTCATAGACTACCTTTGATTTTAAACCAGTTTTAGTGATTTGTTGTTCTTTTTCAGACGCGCTAGCAGAATATATTTATACCGTTCAGCTTGAGCTGAAGATCGATCATTCCACTACGACGCCATTGAAGAACCAAAACTAAAAAAAAAATGGGATTATGCAGTGTCCAAACTCAAGTTATGACAGTTTACTGGTTATCATCTTTGATGCTTCCCACTGCGATATGTCTCCAAATTTTATGCTATTCCATTGTATCTGTGGTGTTGCTGGGACTATTGGGGTCTATCAAAGTCGTAGATTGTATAATTTCCGGTGTACTTCGACCAAATTCATTGCTATATACCTTGAGTAAGACTCCCACACAGGATAGAATAAGTGGACCAAATATCAATCCTAACATACCAAAGAGATTTAATCCCAATAGTACCCCAAAAACGGTTATTAAGGGATGGACATCTCCAAGTTTTTTCAAAATTGTAAAGCGAAGAATATTATCAATGCTTCCAATGATAATGATACCATAAAGTGCTAACCCTATCGCGTTGCCGGATTGCCCATTTGCTAAGAGAAATACCGCTGCTGGAAGATAAACGACCATCGTACCCAAAATTGGGATTATGGTGGCAACAGCTGTCAGAATACCTAAAAAAATGGGGCTTTCCAAGCCGAAAAACCAGTAGCCTAAGCCCGCGACAATACCTTGGCACATCGCAAGGATCGGAATACCAATGGCATTTGATTTAACCATCATATCAAATTCTTTCCACAATTCAGCTTTACTTGCTTTGGAAAATGGAATAGCATTGTAAATACCCTGTTCTAGTTTTTTGCTGCTGACCAGCATAAAATACAGCACAAATAATGCGACTAAAACATTTACGCCTACCTCAGCGACGGAATTTAGGATGTTGGGGATAAACTTGGCCGCCCGTTGAAGCGCCCCCATCAATGCCGTGTCGGATAGATCGATGTTGCTGAGATATGGGCTATCTTTGAAATAGGTTTTAACGGAATCAAATTTTTCCATAATCTCATTTTTATTGCTGATCGCATCAGTCACTTGCGGAACCATATAGTTGATCAAGAGATACAATGGTCCAACTAGAAATATAATCGTAAGCAGGATTAACAATATACTCGCAACGGATTTGTTCCATTTTTTCTCTTCTGTCAATTTGAAATTGATTTTTCGGAAGAGGACATATAATGTTATTGCGCCCAAAAAGCCCGGAAGATAGTAGAATAGACTCGTAAATATCAAAATGCATATCAGCAAAATAATGATGATAAGCATAATCTGGTTAATGGAGTTGTTGTTTATCTGTTTGTATTTCATGTGTCTGGAATAAGTACCGCTTTAATTTCTATTTTACGTATGACAATATTTTTTTATAAATGTTTTGTATTGTTAAATTAAACTTACTTTTTTAGAATTTCAATGATTTTTTTAATTTCTTTTTCAGGGCAGTAAAGCGAGGGAGTAGGACCTATGAGAGTAGACTAACTTCTTAGTTGCAAGAAAAGCGATAGATCAAGTATAACAGCATTGACCAGATGTAGATCATGGCAGGGGTAGGGCAAGAAATTTCCTTGCCTCCTGAATCATATAAATTTTTCGCCAAAAACTAATTCTGGTTCTGCGGCATTAAAATCTCCTTTAAGATACCCATGATATCATATTGCTTGACAAAAAGCATAGATGAGGTCGTCCGATGTTCAGTGGATTGATTGTTGTTTTCTGCCGCTAAATGAATTGTCGATTTAGCTGTTTTATGAAAAAAAGGATGAGACCCTTTTCCTTTTCGGTTATTTGAAAATAAGCCCATAATCTTTTGTTTTTTGGTTATAGCGACAGTTTTTTGGCTTCTGTCGCTATATCTAATCTACAAAATTACTTTGGGATTTACAATTAATTAATGAAAATTTGACTACCATGTTCTTCATCTTTTTCGATGGAAAGTGAGATAGGGATCCGTTCTTTCAATTCTTCGACATGCGAGATAATACCGACTATTCGATTTTCTTTGTGCAGGTCAAGTAAGGTTTCGAAGACAATATTGACAGAAGCGATATCTTGGGTACCAAAACCTTCATCGATAAAAAAGAAGTTTTTAGCGGCTTTGGTATTGGACTGTACACTTTCAGCTAGGGCCAGCGCAAGACTCAGGGACACCTGAAATGCTTGACCGCCGGAGAGTGTTTTTACGCTCCTGCTTTTGCCTTCATTCAAATAATCAATGATTTCAAATTCATTGTTTTCATTAATCTGTAAACTTAGCTGGTTGCGTGTCATTCGGTGAAAACGGATATTGGCATGGTCACAAAGCTGGCGCAGATAGATTGATGAAACATACTGCACAAATCCCGCTCCCTTAAATAAGTTAAATAGCTGTTTCAGATTATCATTACGAAGGTTTAATTGCATTTGTTGTTGCAGTAAAGTTTCCTTTTTTTCGTAGGCTGTCTCCAACTGATTCAACTCCTGTTCGCATTTAGCAACGTTCTCGGTCAGGATTTTAAGGTGATGGGAGCTTTCTTCCAAAGCAGCTTCTTCCTGTATAAAGACTGCCTCATCGTAAACTTTATCTGCTAATTTTTTGTCTAATTGCATGATCTGGGCTTTCAGGGTTTCAAATTGAATTTGAAACTGTTCCAGTTCGGCACGGATTTTCTGTACAGGTAGGTTCTCCGCTAATGTCTCTTTTACCTGATCTATCGCGTTGAATACAGAAGCCTGGAGAAGTTGTTCGATCGTCGTGTTAATATGTAAGATTTCAGACTTTATGTTGATAATCCGTTCCTGAATGGATTGAACCAGGCTATTTTGTGCAGCAAATTGACTATTTAGCTTGTTTAAGCGATCTGTCAAGGTATTATAGTCCTGTTCTATACGAAGATTTTCGGCTTTTAATGTATGATATTCGTTTTCGACCGTAGCTTTCTCCCGGAATTGATAATCAGCCCAGTTCAAGTGTTTTAGATGGCCTATATTTTGATTGATCTGGGTTTGCTTTTGCGCTTCCTCAATTTCAAGGCCACTTAATTTTACATTCGCTCTTTCCAGCTTGCTCTCTATATCTGCCAAGGTGGTCTGATGGGTCGTAGCAATCTGTTCTGTAGCTACGATCTGGGCTTCGATGTTAGAAAGCTCCTGTTTTTTTTGTGTATAAATTGACTCATCCGTGCTGCTGTACGCTGGCCAGGTAAATTGAAGTAGGTGAGTGGCCTTCTGAGATTTGTTTGCCTGGATCTTGCTTGTGAGATCATTTTGTTGTACTTGTAGGGATTGTAGACGGAGTAGGAGCTTTTCAATCTCGAACTTTTGATCAACTTTGGATTTTATGCGCGCATTGATTTCTACTGTCGCCCGTTGGTTTTCTGTCAGCTCTTGTGTAATATCCATTCCTTCCGTGATTGCAGGGTGTTCCAGGGCTCCACATAAGGGGCAGGGAGATCCCGCACTTAGATTTTCCGCGAATTGCGTGAGCTTCTGCTGCAATAGAAGATGTGCTTTCTCATCGTTTAGCGCGTTGAGTCGGGTTTCAAGTTCCTGTAATTCTGCTGCATACGCTGAATCAAACGCGCTGGCATCGAAGTTTTTGCTTTGCAAATCAACTTGCAGATCGGTTATGGAAGCTTTGAGCTCCAGGAGTTGATGGTTGAGTTCGGTCTCCTGTTGCTGGATGGCCTGCTGTTTGGTGTACCATTGTCCCAGCTCCATCAGTTCATTAGCCGATGGTTTCGATTGTTTTAGTCGAAGGAGTAGGGTTTCGGTTTCCTGAATGTTGTTTTTACATTGCACCTGTTGCTCCTTAGCTTTCTGGACAAAATCCCGTCCTTTCTGTGCACTTTCTTTTAAACCTTTTATCTCAGTTGAAAAATTGATCAGCTGTAGAATAAGTTCCAGATCCAATTCACTGATCCTTCGTTCAGGCAATCGCTCATATTGCGGTCTTACCTGTTGCAGTTGCTGTGATAGCTGTTGGGTAGCTTGTTGAAGTTCCACAGATTTTGCTTCCTCTAACTGTAACTTGCTTTGTTCCTGCGCATCTTCCTGATTCAATTTCTCCTGTGTCTGGAGGATGTGAAAAAAGTTTGTATGCGCTTCTTCAAAGCGTATCATCCGTTGACGCAAAGCTTCCTTTTCGGCTTGCTGATCAGTCAGCTGCTGAAATAGAGCCTTCATTTTGCTCAATTCCAGGAAATCTTCTTTCACATTTTTCAATGCCTGAAATTTCTCCTGAAGCAGCTTGTTTGTATCCTGCACCTTCCTGAAAGATTCCCGCTCTTCATTCAGCTTGTCACGTGTCGCGATGATACGTTCAGTGTTGATCTCTTCGAAACCCATCAACTGACCATTGAGCTGATCCAGTTCGGATTGATTTTTTTTATAAAGGGCCGCAACTTTGTCCTGCAAATCGAAACGATGGAGCTGAAAGATTTCTTTCATCATATCAGTTCGTTCCTTTGCACCCAGCTCAATGAACTCCTTAAATTGCCCTTGGGGAATGATGATTGTTCTTTTGAAATTTTCGTAACTTAATCCAATGATCGATTGTGTGTTACTGCTTTCCAATGGAACCCATTGTTCATTGATATTTTCATATAATACAACCGTAGGAGATTTGACATCTTCAAAATTTTTGGAATTGCGTTTAAATTCCCTTGTTACTTTGAATGTGCGGTTTTCGAAGTTAATGAAATCCAATTCGATATAGGAACGGTTTGATTTCAGATTCATCATATTGTAAGCGCGTTTGTCCCGCGCATTTAACCGTTCGGTTTCACCATATAGGGCATAGGTGATCGCTTCCAAAATAGATGACTTACCAGATCCAACAGCACCAAATATCCCAAAAAGACCAGCATCTGTCAAGGCTGTGAAATCTATTGTCTGACGTTCTTGATAGGAATATATACCTTCTACAGTTAACTTTAAAGGGATCATGGGCTTAAGAATTTAGTATTTCGCGAAAAAGGTTGAGGATATCGTCATTGGGCGCCTGGTTGGCGTTTTTGGATTTGAAATAATCCTGAAAAAGTGCGGATATATCTTGGGTCAGATTAATTTCTTTTGCATCAAGTGGGTTTTGTTTGTCGTGCTGCACAACCGGAATTAAATAGACGATACCCGGATGTGTCTGATAAATCAGCTTACGGTCTTCGGCTTTGAGGAAGGTTTCGGATTTGAGCGTTAATTCCACTAATGTTTCTGGATGCTCGGAGAGCCATGTGATACATTGGTCGATATCGTCAAAGGATTTCCGGACTAAAGGTTTTCCTTGCTGGAGTGCAATGCGCTCGAATGTGACATGTGTACCGGGTACAGCATTGACAATGCTTACATATTTGGTCTGGCCAGCTTCGGCAAAACTATAACAAAGGGGAGATGAGGCGTATACAACAGGCTTTTCCGGAGAACCGATATTTTTGAATCCATGAATATGGCCGAGTGCGGTGTATTGAATCTGAGCCGGGATGGACTCTGAATAGATCAGGTCAGCATTTCCAATTTTAATTGGCTTTTCCCCATCAGGTTCGTCGATTAATGGGGATCCCATTTTATTCATATAAAGGTGTGCTGTTAGTATATTGACACCCTTTTCGTCGCAGTAGGTCTCCGCCAATTTTTGCCAATTGTCGGCCAATGCTTTATTTAATTGAACTTCTTTGTCTTCACCAAGATATTGTTTCAGCCGGATTTCATTGGCATAGGCGGTATGAAGGATCCGGATAGGGTAGTTGTAACCTTCCAGGTTCAACTCGATAAAACCATTGTCTGAGCGGAGGACAGAAAAACCTTCGGCCGTAAATGGCGTTACAACCGCATTTGGGTGACCAATGAGAATAATGCCAGATGCCCGGGCTAAAGGATCTGGTGCATCAATCAAATTGGGTGAATCGTGGTTTCCGGCGATAGCGATAACAGGGCGGGTGCCATTTTTTGCCAATCGTTTGATCGTTTTGTAAAATAACTCGATAGCCTCTACACCGGGATTGAACGTATCAAAAAGATCTCCTGCGATAAGAACCAGGTCGACCTCTTGCTGGTCTGCTAGCTGAATAATCTCCTCCATGACCAAAAGTTGTTCGTCCATCCGAGAGAAGCTATCCAGTCGTTTCCCTAAATGCCAATCGGCAGTATGCAGTATTTTCATGATGAGCCCTTATTTTTTACGTAATAGTACAAACTAAGATAAATTTGGTCTGATATGCAATTATAATTGCATATCAGACCAAATTTGTAGGAACACAGGTTTGAAGAGCATAGTTTGACGTATTGAAAATGTTAAAAGTTGTTAAATGCGGCAGGTAAAAATAGTTTAATTGTATTTTTAGTCCTCCAAAATTAAGCTAAGTAATCGTAGATAAAATAAATTTATGCGTAAAATTTACCTGTCTTTGTGTGTTTTCTTTCTGTTTTTGATGAAGATAAATGCGCAGGAAATAGAAGCGATCAAAGGGGAAACAGCTTATCCTTTCCTATTAAAAGAAGCTGATGCCGATGATGAAGCCTCGGAAAAACAACCTGTCTTTGTGTTTTTGCATGGCAGAAGTCTGTCGGGTACGAATTTGGATCGGGTAAAACGTTACGGAGTATTGTATGCGATTAATAAAGGGCAGGAGGTGCCCGGAATTATTGTTGCTCCCCAATCTCGCGGGGGCTGGGATCCGGATAAAGTGATGGAGATCGTTGATTATGTTATCGCGCATTACAATGCTGATCCTGACCGCATTTACGTCTGCGGTATGAGTATGGGTGGTTATGGGACCATGGATGTTGCCGGAAAATATCCAGAGCGGATAGCTGCAGCCGTGGCGATTTGTGGTGGCGGATCGAGCCAATATGCTTCCAACCTGACGCAGGTTCCAATTTGGTTACATCATGGAACAGCTGATCGTGCTGTGCCCATTTCAGAATCAAGAAAAATTATGAAAGCCATAAAAAAGGCGGACCCTGAAGCTGATGTGAGCTTAAATGTGATAAAAGGAGGGACACATGGTAGTGTGGAACGCTTATTCCACGATGATGCGATCTATGACTGGATGTTAAAATTTAAGAAAAAGCATAAATCCTAAGCTGTATGCTATAGCTATTTTATTTGTGGCCTTTTGGTCACTTAAAAATATAATGATATAAAAAAAATGGGATGTTCAGTAAGAATCTGGACATCCCATTTTTATGAATTTTGTTCGTAGCCCTTTGAAATCTAATTTTAAATAGCCAATTCTCGGGCTTCGTTTTTACATTTTAAATTTTCTTTATGTTAACCTTCATCTGCAATATCAAGTCGTTGTTTTCGATTGAATTGCGCCATCAACACATTTGGTTGATGGATCAGGTGCGTTTTGGCAAGGTAGTCCGGATTATCCGCATAGATAAAGAGGAGTGTTCCATCCTTTATTGTGTTGATGATCGGTCCGGCATATTCCCGGGGAACCGCAGGGCATCCGTAGCTTTTGCCTAACCTTCCCAAGCTTGATATGGTGCCTGTGCTGCAGTAATCTGCGCCATGCATCACCACATATCGTGCTTTGGCATTGTCATTTATACCTTCTTCAAGGCCATCCAGTACCAAGGAGTAGCCATTTTCACCATTATAGGTGTTTTCGGTAACAAAAAATCCCAATGAGCTTTTTAATGACTCTTGCTGATTCGAAAAATTTGTAGCATAATTTTCACCACTATTTTTTCCGTGTGATACCAAGGTGTTAAAAAGCACTTTTTTGTGTTCCAGATCAAGTACAACAAGTCTTTTTTCCGTGGATGCCATGGAAAAGTCGATAACTGTCATAATATCTTTGTTGTGGATGGAAAGCTCTTTTCTACCTTCCATTGCTTGTCGAAATGCCTCGTATTTTAATACTGGGCCTAGATTCATTTCATCATATAAAGAATCAACGGCTGTCCGTTGACGTTCTACATTTATATGATGGGTATTGGTTTGTTGATCTGTTGTTTTTAATTCTTCTTTTGATGACAATGCTGTATTAAGTGCCATTAAAAGAAACATAATCGTATTTCCCATTCTCCTCCCTTTTCTGTGTAGATGTTTACAAAAATAATTATTAAAGTTAATACATATTTGATTTACAGAATGTTAAATATTGTTAATCAATAACAATGACCAAGGAGGAAAGGTCTTTTGACCGTTTATAGACAAATTGAGCGTGAGATGACGCATTTCTGACACACATATGTGACTTAGGGGTTGTGCCCAAACTTTCACTGTATTCGATGATGCTACCGTTTGGATTATTGACCGGTACACCATGAATATATGCTCCAGCGGTAAACCGGGTCGCATAGGGAGCAAATCCGCCATAGGTTCGCGTTCCATCTTCAAAATAGAACATTTTTGATTTGTGTTCCTGGACGACAAAAAGTCCGGTGGGTGTTTCTTGGGCATGCGGCGGTTTGTGTCGGCCACTGGTAACCGGGTTCATGCTACGCACAAGCCACTCTTTACCCACTTTTTCCAATGTGCAGATGTTTTGGTTTTTGACATCAACAACATTAATAATATTAAATTGTACACTATCGCTTATCAGTCGCAGATAGCGCTTAGGGACGGTATATTCCCCTTCAAATGATACTCCGGCAATAGGTACCCGCGCCAAAGTGTCTGAACCCTTTACACGGACCAGCCAACCATCACGTCCATAACGTACCGGTTTGTCTGTTGTTGGGTCATACAATGGTGCTGCCTGATAACGCTCGACATTGAAACTGTCTGACACACGTTTGTAAGAATCCCGTTTGAAATCTTTGATCGTAGGAGCTTCACCTTTTTCATTTTGATAGTTTTGAAGGACAGCGTACAATGAAGGTGTCTGCTGAAAATTTTCGACATAAGCTAGACGTTCCTTTATTTTGTCCCATTGAAAGCTACGCGTGGTATCCTTATAGGGATAGGTATCTTCAAGTGTGTATTTTTTGTAAAGCAGATCTTTTTTGATCATAATATCTGCTGCTGTCACTACTTTAGGTTTTACTTCCTGTTTTTTGGCAGTGACAGTGTCTTGATGTCTAATTGGTTGCTCTTTTTCTGCTGTATTCTTCTTTTGCTGCTGGCAGCCCAACGATAGAAATAATAGGCTAAATACGAGACATGTTAATCCTTTATGCATATATGGATTATGTAAATTATTGTTTTGTTCTTTAAATATAAGAATAAAACACATTTTTTAAATGATTGACAAAAAGTTAGTTTTGTAATTTCAAGTAAAAAGTATGCATAGGATTGTAATTTGTTCGGCTATGATGCTGAACCCTGAAGGGGAACTATTGATGGTTAGGAAAAAGGGCTCAAAATATTTTCAATTGCCCGGCGGTAAGATTGCTGCGGGAGAAAGCGATTCGGAAGCCTTGGTTCGGGAACTCCGGGAGGAGTTGCAATTTGATGCAGACCCCGCGACATTGCAGTTTATCGGTCGGCATGTGACGCAGGCGGTGAATGAGCGTGATACGCTGGTAGAAGGGTATATTTATTTGATCAAACTCGCTATGAAATTTGATTTTCCACCACAGGCCGAACTGGAAGAAGTGCAATGGATTAATAAGGCCAACTGGCAAGATTATCGGTTGGCACATCTAGCCGAAGAGTTCGTTATTCCAAAGTGGCTATCAGGAGATTTTTGATGTTGGATAGCTTGATGTGAACAAATTAAGGCTTTGCTTGTTAATGTTTTATATATAAACAATTAATAAACAAAGATTATGGAAAATCAGCTTTTAAAATCAGCGAAAGACTTTTTTGATGATGAGGTTCTTACTCGGATCGGGCAAAGTTTAAACCAGGATAATGAACAGGTAAAACAGGGCTTAAATGTTGTTGTTCCCTCTTTGTTTTTGGGATTGAGTCAGCAGACGGAAGGCGGGGGTGGGATTTTTACAATTCTGGAGCAGGCGAAACAGCGTTTTTCGAATTTTGATGTGAATCAACTTCTTGGCGGACAGGAAGCTCGTGGCGATGCTGAGGGGCAGTCGGGAGAATCCGGAGGTAGCAATATACTGACTTCAATATTTGATGGTGGTCTAGAGACCGTATTGGGTACAGTGGCAGGTTATCTGGGATTCAGCGCTGAGTCGGTACAAAAATTGATGGGCTTGTCCCTGCCAGCTATATTTTCAAGTTTGACCAATAAAGGTCAACAGTGGGATGCGAATACCATAAATCAAACTTTACAGGATAATAAAACAGCTTTTGCTGCCGCTATTCCGGCGGGATTGGGTTTGGGCGCTTTTGGGAAATTATTTGATGGTGGCCATTTTTCTGCACCTGAGGAAGTAAAATCTGAGGAGATCGTGCCTGAAGAAGTCATACCGGATACTCCTGTAGAAGAACCGGTAGAACATATTGAAAACCGTCCCGGAGCAACAATCATTAATCCAGCTACTGAGTTGGAGGCACATAAGGAGCCGTTGGCATTGCCTAGAGCAGATGGAGCCAGAGCGGCCGCGGCATCAACGGGCTCCTCGGGCGGAGGCTGGTGGAAAATTTTGATTGCTTTGATCGTTATTGCTTTGCTCTGGTTTTTGTTTGGAAAAGGCTGTAGTGGCAATAAAAATGGTGCTGTTACAGATACCAGTGTCAATCAGGGGCCGGTGGACTCAGGAAATACAATGGGAAATGGTGCAGCTAGTCCGGTCGATCGTGAGCATTTGGATGTGATGTTGCCGAATGGCGGGAAGCTGGGGGCATTTAAAAGTGGTATAGAAGATCGGTTGGTGCAATTTTTAAAATCCGACTATAAGTCTTTGGGAGAAGATTCATTGAAAAATACTTGGTTTGATTTTGATAACCTGAATTTTGAAACGGGTACTGCGAAAGTATTACCTGAAAGCCAGGCTCAGCTCAGTAATCTGGCCGAGATTCTCAAAGCTTTCCCTGCTGCCAATGTGAAAATTGGTGGGTATACAGATAAAACCGGAAATGAAGAGTATAATAAAAAATTATCACTGGAACGGGCAAATGCGGTGAAGGATTACCTGGACAAGGCGGGGCTGTCTAAACAGGTGATCGGAGCGGAAGGCTATGGTTCGCAATTTGCAAAATACCCGGCAGATGCACCAGAGACGGACCGGATTTTAGACCGACATGTTGCGGTTAGTGTAAGGTAGTAGGGGATTTGAGATGTGATATGCTAGACTTGAGATAAGAGACTTGAGATTCTAGATATGATAGGAGAAATAAAAAGCGGATCCAAAAGATCCGCTTTTTCTATTTGCAGAGATTGTATTTAATGGATATCTAATTGATTTCGCGAGGATATGAAATCATTCTTGCAAGCATTTATAGGTAAAGAAGAGTGTGGATAATACTTCATTTAGAAGCTATATACACATGCTAACAAAAATTGTCCGGCCGATTTTGTTGGGGATAGGTCATTCTTAATGAATTTTTCGGTATTGCTTTTGTCAAATCTAATTTCGGGAATGAATTTGAAGCCGTGGTAGTTGTATTCTGCTGTCAAGGTAGTTGCTAGCATATTTGAACTTGGGATGCCATTTGCTTCCTCTTTGTGGGTTTGAAAGAACTCCTCACGTAATCCTATTCCAAAATGCTCAGAGAGATGAACCCTTGGATAGAGCGCTATCCCAGTGTAACCACCTTCGGCTCTTCTCTTATAATGTGTAGCATTTACGCCGAGAAAGAATTTGGGTGTGAAATCATAATTGCCCACAAAATCTACGAGTGTGCCTGAGCTGTAGTTTGATTTACCACCAACGGAGGAGCCTGTTAGGAAGTTGAGGTAGAAGCTGCCTTTATCGTTAGGTCTGTAAGTTAATTGCGAACCGACATGCGATACCCCATTTAGATCTTGGTATACATTCCAATCGTTAAATATACCGACCATTAGTGCAAACTTGTCGGAGAAACTATAAGTTGCTTTCAGTCCGGCATCTTGAAAAGGACCAGCGCCGAATAAATAAGAGGTGGAGTAATGAAAATTGTAGGTGGGTGAGATGACTTCAAATCCGACAAATGTTCCCATAAATCCGGCGGTCAGATTGAGCTTATCCGTTAGATTATAACCTACATAGAGATTTTGAATGTGGAAGCTGTTTTTATCGTCTCCGGGTTGGCCGTCTCCATTTACGATAGATCGATATTGTCCGCGGGGTCCAAAAGATAGTTCTCCTACAAAAGATGCTTTTTTGAAATTCTTCTTTAAGGCCAGATCAACCATACCAATGGAGACTGAATTATTGTCTTCAGTAAAGTAAGTATTGATGTTTGGTTTGTTTTGGAAGTCATATTTCCAATAGGTATCTACTGATCCTGATATTTCTACTGATTTTTCCTTGTTTTCTTCTTGTGATTTTGATGTTTTGATGAAAATTATTGAAAAAATAATGAATGTTAAGATTTTTTTCATGTCTAAGAGGTTTTAAGTTTGATTTGTTTTGGGTTTTTGGTTGATTTTTAACTGATTTTTTATAGGTTTTTGCTGTTTTTGTCTTTGTTGATGTGAAATTATGTAAAAAATATTACAAAAAATAATATTTGATAGTAATTTTTCAATAAAAACACTTTATATTTGTCAAAACAATAAGTAAAAATGGGTTTTTGTTTTGTTTTTGTATTTTAAATAATAATTTATTGATGTATTAATAAAGACTAATCAGTTTAAACAAATGAAAAAAATTATTCCACTTTTAGTTCTGGTACTTTTGGGCGTATTGGGACTTGTATTTCCATCTATAGATTTGTCTGCACTGGACAAAGCGGAGTTTGATACAGGTGATACGGCCTGGTTATTGACTTCCTCAGCGCTGGTGTTGATTATGACCCCCGGTCTGGCATTTTTTTACGGCGGGATGGTCAGTAAAAAGAATGTGATCTCGACGATGATGCAGAGTTTTATCTGTATGTGTCTGATGACAATCCTTTGGGTCATTGTCGGATTTAGTTTGGCCTTTGGTGATGATATCGGTGGGATTATAGGTGATCCGCGCACATTCTTTATGATGAAGGGGACCTTAGGAAATATCGCCTGGGGAGCATTACCAACTATTCCATTGGTTTTATTCGCGATGTTCCAACTGAAATTTGCGATTATTACGCCGGCACTTATTACTGGGGCGTTTGCTGAGCGTATCCGATTCAATTCCTATATGTTGTTTATAATCTTATTCGGCATCTTTATTTATATGCCCTTGGCGCATGCGACCTGGCATCCAGAGGGGATTTTGGCGAAACTTGGTGTCCTTGATTTTGCCGGCGGTACTGTCGTGCACATGTCAGCAGGTTGGGCAGCGTTGGCGGCAGCCATTTATTTAAAAGGCCGTAAATCACAGACGCATAATCCAGCCCGTATAAGCTATGTGATCCTGGGAACAGCCTTATTGTGGTTCGGCTGGTTTGGATTTAATGCCGGTTCGGCTGGCGGCGCCAATACAATTGCGGCCTATGCATTTGCAACAACAACAACGGCTTCGGCGATGGCAGCAATGGCATGGATATTTGTTGATATTATCCGAGGTAAAAAACCATCGGCGATGGGTGCATGTATTGGTGCTGTTGTGGGTTTGGTTGCAATTACACCAGCAGCAGGCTTTGTCAGTATTCCACACGCCATGGTCATTGGATTAGTCGCTGCATTGATCAGCAATCTGGTTGTCTATTTGAGAAGTAAAACAAGTATTGATGACACCTTGGATGTATTTCCTTGTCATGGTGTAGGTGGTATGGTAGGGATGGTGTTGACTGGGGTATTTGCCCACCATAATGTCAATCCTTTGGTCGTTGACAATGGCTTGTTCTTTGGTGAAACGAAGTTATTTTTCGTGCATACCATTGCCTTGTTCGCCGTATCTTTCTTTGCCTTTGTAGGCTCTTTGGTTCTATTAAAAGTAACGGATCTGATTTCTCCTTTACGTGTGGAAGAAACAGATGAAGAACTTGGTCTGGACGTTTCTCAGCACGCTGAGGCTCTTTAGGCCCTCTGACCGGAATAATTAATCATCCCAAACAATGCTTTTCCTTACAGCATTGTTTGGGATTTTTTTTGCACCTTTGCCAAAGGTTGAATAGACTGGAATATTTGAGTTTATGCTATGAAAGATACTACAAAAGATACTTTACGTTCGGATTTTGAGAAAATGATGCGCTATTCCTTACAGAAAAATGGCGATTTTGGTTTTAATACATTTGGCGATTATGCCACATCTGTTCTCAATTTCTATGTTGGAAGTTCTATTTTAGCGTTAGCTGAAAAGCGTGATGCCGCGCTATTTCTTGCGAATCTATACAATGCTGGAATCAAAAATGCCATCGACCAACAGGATCTTCACGAGATTGCTGATGTTTTAGCACAGGATCCCACCCTCAATTATCAGGTGCTGGCGCCGATTTTCGACTAATGTTTTGTCCAGACCAGATTGCCGGTTTCATATCCACATTGTAATGCATAGGTTAGAAACTCGTTTCGGATCTTTTCTGGAATTGCTGTATCTCTACCCAAAATCCACATGTAATCGAGATTGTCTCCAAATATGAGTGCATATTTATAATCTGGGGTTATTTTTACAATATTATAGCCATTGTAGAATGGACCGAAGAAAGAGACTTTCAATGCACCTTCATGAGGACCATTAACAAATTTGGCTCTTCCGATGGATTGTTTCCATTGTTCTTTTTCTTCCGAATAACCTTGGTTGTTTACCCGGATCGTTCCATTTTTATTTTTGCTGTACTCTGCTGAAACCTGACTCAGTCCTCTTTCCCAACGGAAATCGAGTCGAGCGATTTCAAACCATTTTCCAAGGTATTTATCTAAGTCAAAAGGGTCCACTACATCGGGACGCGATATCACTGGCTTTAATGCATTATATGCAACAGTTCCCAAAGCCACAGCGGCCAGCAGTAAGAGCGATTTTTTCTTGTCTATATTCATCTTTTGAATTTGTTTGTTGATAAAACAACAATTTTAATACCAATAAGGTTTAGGCATACCGAGCTATTTTCTTAATTTTGTTGACTTAAAAATTGTATTTGTGTATTCTAGAGAAGAGGTAAAACAATTAAAACAGCTGTTCTGGACCAAGTTTGGGCAATTCATGTCCCTGCATGCATCCGCTGATGGTGAAAAAGTAAATTGGGTTAACTATAAAACAGGAATTAAACAGCTGTATTTTAAAATGGATGCCGACAAGAAAGCTGCGAAAATTGCGATAACCTGGTCACATACCGATGCTGGAATCCGTGCGTTGATGGCCGAGCAATTTCTGCAGTACAAAAATCTGCTTCATGATGTTCTGGGAGAAGAATGGGAATGGGATATGGACGGTTGTGATGAATATGGCAAGCCGATTTGTCAAATCTACAAGACACTGGAAGGCCATAGTATTTTTAAGGAAACGGAGTGGGGGGAGCTGATCACGTTCTTTAAACCACGGATGATCGCACTGGACGAGTTTTGGTCTTCGGCAAAATATGCGTTCGATATTTTTAAATAATTACAATTAAATAGATACAACAATGAAAAAAATGATTAAGGGTTTGCTGGCTGTGGCTTTGTGTTTTCAACTTTCATCGGTATTTGCCTGGGGAACCATTGGGCATCGTGTCGTCGCTGAGATCGCTGAGCGTCATTTGAACAAGAAAGCAAAAAAGAATATTGGAAAAATCATTGGACAGCAAAAGTTGGCATATTGGGCAAATTGGGGTGACTTTATCAAGTCGGATCCTAATCCAGAATTTAAGAAATTAGGTAATTCTCATTTTATAAATTTAAATTCAAATTTACCTTGGGCCGAGTTTCAACTGGGACTTGAAAATTCGGCTGATGAAAATTTATACAAAACAGCAATCCGTATCGAGCAATCTTTTGCAGATAAAAATATTTCGCTGGATCAACAGCAACAGAATCTTTATTTCTTGATCCATATCTTGGGGGATGCGCATCAACCTATGCATGTCAGCCGAGCAGAAGATCAGGGTGGAAATAAGATCGAAGTGAGCTGGTTTGGAAAAAAATCGAACATTCACCGCGTTTGGGACAGCGATTTGGTGGATAATGAGAAATATAGTTATACAGAGTACGCAACAGTATTGGATATCAATGGTAAAAAGGAAAACGAACAATTGGCCGCTGGTGAATTGTCCAATTGGTTGTATGAGTCAAATCAACTTGCAGAAAAGATTTATGCTGATGTAGCCAACAATGCCAACCTGTCTTATTCCTACGTTTATCAAAATAAAGATACCATGGAGCAATGTTTACTCAAAGGTGGTCTGCGTCTGGCTAAGGTGCTGAACCGGATTTTTGGATAAGCTCATTTAAAGTACAGTATATTGAAGTCGTATCATCGTTTATGGTACGACTTTTTTTTGCCCTGGTATTTCAGTTTTGCTGTATAGGATTTATATGATTTTCTATTTACTTTTAAACAAAGCGTACTGCTTACTTGTTCCATGCTTATCATAATCTTTCTCCATGACTATTCCACAGCTGTTTAAAAAAATTGTTCCCTTTGCCCGCCCTTATCGCAAGCTGATTGTTTATACTTTACTTTTGACTGTGGTAGGGTCATTTGCTGCTCAAATCAACGCATTTATTCTACGGTATACAGTAGATACCATCAATGCAATGATGGTGGCCAAGGAGCCATTATCTAAGGGGCTATATATCGTCGGGATCATCAGTGCGGTATTGTTGCTGAAGGAAATTGTCTATGCGCTGGTGCAGTTTGGTCAAAAATTCTATGGGGAAAAACTCCGGATTTATATTGCACGAGATTTTTCTCAGTCTATTGTGAGCCGCATTTTGACTTATAAACTTGCCTTTTATACTTCTGCAGATAATGAAAGTGGAAAGTTAGCCACACGTATCGATGCTGGAATCAGCTCACTTACACGTTTGGTGCAAAACTTCTTTATTGATATTTTGCCCTTATTTGCCAATGCAATCATCGCATTGGCCTGTATGTTCTATGCTAATGTGTACGTCGGCCTAGTGGGGGTTGCAGTGATTCCATTATACCTTTACATTAGTCAGACCCAAGCCTCAAAACTGACAGGTTTTAGGCGACAAATGCGTAATTACCGTGAATCTAAAAATAATCGAATTATCAGTCTTATTGAATCAATACTCGTGATCAAATCTTTTGTACGGGAGCCTGAAGAAGCAAAACGACATGAGAAGATTCAATTTGAGATGACCGAAAATCAAATGGAAACCCGAAAGACGAGCTTCTTTTACGATAGCATAAAGAATTTTGTGGAGCAGATTGCGGTCGTTATCATTATTGTATTGACGGCCTATTTGGTGCTATCTGGACAAATTACAATTGGGGCCATTATGTTCCATATCATGCTTTTCAACAATGTCTCGGCACCGATTCGCCAATTGCACCGCATTTATGATGAGGTTAATGATGCCCTGATCTATTCGGAGTCTTTTTTTGAGATCCTGGAATCGGATGATCAGATTGAATCAAAAGGAACGTATCGGCCGGAAAAAATCCATGGTCATTTGGAATTGCGTCAGGTTTTCTTTGCGTA
>PJTS01000225.1_pt1 | contig 49740 bp, 47 predicted proteins | sample 1512251 | NCBI WGS metagenome assembly PJTS01 (sample SAMN08177686, study PRJNA422409) | Soil metagenome, whole genome shotgun sequencing project. | isolation source: Soil (2) enriched on wood chips: alkali lignin treatment | place: USA: Madison | collected 2015-01-15 | reverse complement strand
GAACACCGCCTGCGGGTAGTCGCCGAAGATCTGCTCGCAGATCGCCCGGGTGTCCTGATCCTGGAAGATCACCGCATTGCGGCGCAGGCGCAGCAGGGCGGTCCAGGGTTCGAGGATCAGGCGGTAGCGGGCCAGGCCGCCATCGCTGCCCAGCTGGGCGGCCTCGGTGCACAGGCCATGCCACTGCCGCAACGCGCCGTCGGCCTGGCGCAGCTGCAGGGTCAGCGGCTGTTCCAGCCAGGGCGCGAGGTCGAGGAAGGCGTCAGTCGCCAGGCAGTCGATCTGCAGGCGGTTGTCGCCGCAGACCGATTCGGTGCCTTCGAAGCGCTCGACCACCCACGCTTCATGCAGGCCATGAAGCGTGAGCTGGCGAGGATGTTGGCTGCTGAGTGCAATGGCGCGTGCCAGTGCATGAATGGCGTCCATTGCCATGATGAGGGGTCAGCGAAGGTCAGGCGTTCACTGTCCGGCAAGGCTGCGGGGAGGGCCTTGTTGAAACCGTTAGAAGTGTGGGCAGATACGCAGATCGCCGCGCACGAGGGTGCAGATAGCGACAATCGGCGATGCCGGATCTGGCTGGGAATCCGGCTGAACGCGACAAGCTGGCGTGGATTGACCTCGCGATCCGCCCGCCGCCGCACGTGTAGGCCGCGTCAGCGCGCCTGCCAAATCTCTCACGGGGCCTGACGCTCCGGCTCCCTAGGCTTGGGCCTTCCTTCCCCTGGGAGCTCCCATGACTGCTTCTTCCGTCCGCCTCCACATCGAAGACACCGGCGGTACCGGCCGCCCGGTCATCCTCATCCATGGCTGGCCGCTCTCGGCCGAGGCCTGGAAGGCACAGGTGCCGATCCTGCGCGACGCCGGCTATCGCGTGATCAGCTACGACCGGCGCGGTTTCGGCCGCTCGGAGAAGCCCACCGAAGGCTACGACTACGACACTCTGGCCGCTGATCTAGCAGCCCTCATCGAAGAACGTGACCTGAAGGATGTCAGCCTGGTCGGCTTTTCGATGGGCGGCGGCGAAGTCGCGCGCTACATCAACAACCACGGTGAGGACCGCCTGCACAGCGTGGTCTTCGCGTCAGCGGTGCCGCCGTACCTGCTGAAGACGGACGACAATCCGGATGGCCCGTTGCCGCAGGCAAAGGCCGACGAAATGCGCCAAGGCCTGGAAAAGGACCGCGAGGAATTCTTCGACGGCTTCACCCACGATTTCTTCAGTGCCAACGGCAAGTTGAAGGTGACCGAAGAGGAGCGCCAGGCAGCGATCGCGCTGTGCCACCAGTCCGACCAGACGGCGGCACTGGGGTGCATGAAGGCCTTCGCCACCACCGATTTCCGGGCCGACCTGAAGCGCGTGACGGTGCCGGCGCTGATCCTGCACGGTGACGCAGATGCGACCGTGCCGTTCGAAGGCTCAGGCGAGCGCACGCATGCGGCGCTGGCCGGCAGCGAGCTGGTGCTGCTGAAGGATGCGCCGCACGGCTGCAACACCAGCCATGCTGATGATTTCAATCTGGCGCTGTTGAACTTCCTGAAGAAGTGAAACGTACGGAAGCGCCGCAACCGACTTGACCAGGAGGGATGTGGCGCTCAGCATGCGGGCATTCAGACGCAAGGACGCGTTATGCCCGCAGACCCACAAGCCACGTCTTTTGTACGCGAGCCGCTGACGCCTTTTGCGCGGGAGCAGTTGTGGGAGGCTGTGCGTGCCCGCCGTGGGGTGATGGTTGGGAATCTGGTCTTCACCAGCTTCATGGGCGCGATCCTCGCGCTCCTTCCTGTTGCCGTCATGTACCTTTTGCCCATCGGGGGACCGTTTCGAATCGGCCTTGGGATATGGGCCCTTGCGGGCGCGGCGGTAACGATTGCACAGGCACGTCTGGTGCTTCGGATATTTGGCCCCTACCTGCAAGCCCTTTGGCGCGGGCAGGGGCTCCGGGCAGAGCTTCCGTCGACCTCAGTGCAGGCGTTGCACACTGCCTGGGCGGCAGAAGTGTGGTTCGCCCGCATTGGGAAGGATGGAAGTGATTACGTGGTGCAGCTGGAGCTGCCGGAGCGCTTCGGTCCCATATTCGGAACCCACGTTCAGCACCTGATGATGCTGCCGCGTGCGTCTGCGATGCAGTTCCATGTTGCGCCGTGGGGTGGTCCCCGAAAAGTCCTGTACGCGCTGCATCAGCCCGATGAGCCTGCACCCGCGGCGTACACCGCGCCAATGGCCGGGTGGCCGCTGCCGCCGACGGAGTGGAGCATGGCGGAGTTTCTTGTGGCGGTTGCCCTGATGTTGCTGGGTGCCGCGCTCGCCGCGTGTTTGGCCTTGGTTTCCGGCGCCCATCCCTATCTCGCCGTGCTGTTGCTCATTGTTGCAGGCGGTGGCGGTTTCTGGGCAGGAGGCCAAGGGCTTCATCATGGCGCCCGGCTGTGGAGGCGTCGCGGTGCGGCACCACAGATGGAGGTTCTGGAGGGCAGGGCACAGGGCGTCCTGCACTTCCGTTGGTCGCTTCCCGCTAAGGGTGGGGCATCCATCGCGTACCTCGAACGCTGGATGCTGCTGGGGAACCACTGGCACAGGCTCGTCCGCCTGCCCACGGCGGACTACGCACCGGCCGTGATGCCGCCATTGCCTGAAGTCATCGACGGTGTACGGCTCGAGTATGCGGTGTGGGGCAGAGAGCGGCGCCTGATGCGTGCGTTCGCGGCCGGGGAGGCGTGGATCGGCGGTGAGCTGATGCCAGACGCGCCTTGCTGACAACCACACCGTCGTTCACAACCGTTGGTGCGGGAGTGCGCCACACTGCCACCATGCCCACAGCACGCACGCCGCCCTGGAAGAAGCCCAACCCGAAGGGGCAGAAGAAGCAGCCGCTGTCCGACGCGCAGAAGGCGGCGGCGCGGCAGCGGGCCGAGGAGAACGGCCGGCGCTACCCGAACCTGGTGGACAACATGTGGGCCGCCAAGCTGCCACGGGGCTAGCGCGCGGGTTCGTCTTCCTCCATCGGCCAGGGTTCCCAGCCGTCTTCCCGCCAAGGCACCAACGTGCGCTGCTGCATGTGGATGTCCTCCTCGGGCAGGCCACTGGCCCTGGCCAGTTCGCGCCGCAGCACGGCGGGATCGGCGCGGATGGGCATGGCGACCTGCAGCACATCACCCTGTTGGCGCACCAGCGGAGGCAGGACATCGGCGTGGTAGCCGTTGATGTAGGGCATGGGCCCGCGTGAATAGCGCGGCAGGACGATGTACTGCGGGGTGCGCACGACCACGGGCGCCCAGCGCAGCAGCAGTTCGCCGTGCTGGTGCTGCACGATGCGCACCTCGGCCACGTTGGCGGTGTAGCCGAAGGTGTTGCGGACCATCACGTTGAAGCGCGCCGGGTTGGGCATCAGCCACGCCCACACGGCGATGATGGTGATGAACAGGGCTGCGCCCACGAACGACCACCACCGTGGCGCTTTCGCCTGAACCTTGTAGGTCAGCGATTCCGGATTCCTGCGCATGGCGCGCCAGTACCGTTTGCGCTGCCGGCGCGTGGGGCTGTGTGGCCCGAGCGGCGAGACCAGCACGCGGGGCGGCAGCTTGGCCAGCCGCGCATCGACCACCTTGATGAAGCCATACGCGGCCAGTGCGAAGGGAATGCCGCAGGTGACCAGGCAGGCAAGCAGGTATAGCGCGTAGATTTGTGAGTCGCTCATTGCGTGGTGCGTACTGCCGTCCTGTGCAGGACGTACATGATGGCCGAGATGGACGCCGGTGTCGCTTCTGCCAGCCGACAGCGCCCCACTGCTTCGTTAGGATGCCCAACCTTTGCTGGGATGCACCGCGTGGCCTTCATGACTGCCCGCCTCAGGCGCCTCTGTGGCGCTGGACTGATGCTGTTCCTGCTGCACGGCCTGGCGCTGGCGTCGCTGGGACTGGCGGTGAGCTACTTCCACCACCGCACGCAGTTGCTGCTGGAACCCTTCCCGATACCACTGCTGCCAGCGTGTGGCGGCCACGATCCGGTGGCGCGCCTGCATGCGGCGGATCTGCTGCTGGCACGCGCGGGTGCGCTGGATGACTGGCAGCCCGTGTGCTGGGTGGTAGTGAGCGCACTGCTGTCATCGCTGCTGGGTGCGCTTGCGGTGAGCGTGAACCTGCTGCGCCGGACATGGGGTGGGCGCCGGCAAGGTGCCTGGGGGCTGTTCGGCCTGCATCTGCTGGTGCTGGGCCTGGCGATGCAGTTGCTGCGGCTGTACGAACAGGTGTGGAGGGGCATGGTGACCGGCCTGCCGGCGGCATGCATGGTCGGTCCCACCGCCCTGGAAGACGATGCAACGAGCGGGGCACATCGCACCGTGCCGCAGATGCTGGCCGGTGCTGGCCTGCCGGTGCCACAGCTGCCGGATGCCCTGGCGATGGTGGTAAGCGCGCTGCTGCTGGCAGCGACGGTGGTGGGGATATGGCTGTGGTGGACGCTGCCGCTGTCGGCGGTGGAGTGATGCGGCGGATGGGCGCTGGCATTCGCCGCTGCAGTGCGTCAGGCTATGCCCATGGAAAAGGACATTTCCCTTGACCGGGCCAGCAGATTCCTGAGCCTGGTGCTGCGGCACGAACCGCAGAAGATCGGTCTGCAGCTGGATGCGCAGGGCTGGGCCGGCATTGATGACCTGTTGCAGCGGCTGGGCCGGCATGGGCTGCCGCTGGACCGTGCGAGCCTGGATCGGCTGGTGCAGGAGAACGACAAGCGACGCTTTGCCATCAGTGACGATGGCCTGCGTATCCGCGCCAGCCAAGGGCACTCGATTGCGGTGGACCTTGGGCTTGCGCCGCTCGTGCCTCCGCCGTGGCTGTACCACGGCACGGTGCCGCGCTTCTTGGATGCCATTGCCACCGAGGGGCTGCGTCCCGGAGAACGCCAGCACGTGCACCTGTCCCTGGACCGCGATACCGCCTTGCAGGTGGGCGCGCGGCGGGGTACGCCGGTGGTGCTCAGCATCGATGCAGGGCGCATGCACGCCGATGGCCATGTGTTCCACCAGTCGGCAAACGGCGTGTGGCTGACCGCGCACGTGCCGCCGAAGTACATCGCTGGATGAAGCGCCTCGCTGTTGCCCGTGGACTGGGCCCGCCGTTGTTCCTGCTGCCGGTGCTGGCCCTGTGTGCACTGGCGCTGGCCGAGGGTGGCTTGCACTTCCGTGTGCAGTACCTGCTGGAACCCGCAGCGGAGGCCTGCGCGCACCCGGACCTGGCCTCGCGCAGTGCTGTGGTGATGGCGATGGTGGAGCGGGGCCGGGCGCTGCAGCCCTGGGTGGAACTGCGCTGGATTCCCATTGCGGGTGTGCTGCTGGCCTTGCTGGCGGCCGTGCTGGCCGGCGTGTCTGCAGTGCGCCACGCAGCGGGCCGGGTGCGCAGGGTCGCCATCGCTTACGTGCTGCTGCACGCCGGTGCGCTGGGCCTGGCCGGTTGGGCGCTGTACCGCGCTGAAACCGCCTGGGCACGCATGTTGAAGCTGGCGCCGGTGGTCTGCGCGCTGGATCCAGCCAATCCGGACGTGCCCATTGCACAGGTGCCGCAGCAGGCTTTCGCGCTGTTCATGGGCAGCAGCGCTGGCCTGCTGCACAACCCCGGGCGGTTGGCGATGGTGCTGGCGGCAGTGCTGCTGGTCGCGCTGGTGATGGGGGTGTGGCTGTGGCGCGGTGAGCGCAGGTAGAGTGTCGGTTCCTGCCGGAAACCGGAAGTACTGATGCGTTCGTTGCTGCGTGCCGTGCCGTTGTTGCTGCTTTCGCTGGTGGCGCAGGCCGCTGAGGTGGATCGCCGTATCGCGGTGACCATCGACGACCTGCCGTGGGCGCGTCTGGACGAGATCGTGCCGCCTGATCTGCAGGCGCGTCATGAGGCGCTGATGGCGCAGCTGCAGCAGGCGGGCGTGCCGGTGGTGGGCTTCGTCAACGGCAACAAGCTGGAAGTGGATGGCGTGGTGCAGCCGGCGCGGGTGCAGATGCTGCGCGACTGGCGCGATGCCGGTTACGTGCTGGGCAACCACACCTGGTCGCACATGGATCTGAACGCCAAGGGCGTGGCCGCGTTCCAGCAGGATTTCCTGCGCGGTGAGGACGTACTGAAGCCGTTGCTGGCCGAGCGCGGCCAGGTGCCGCAGTGGATGCGCCATCCGTACCTGCGGGCGGGCCGCACGCCGCAGGACCGTGCGGTGATGGACACCTTCTTCGCCGAGCATGGTTACCGCATTGCACCAGTGACGGTCGACAACGGCGAATGGGTCTGGGCGTTCGCTTACGCCAACGTGATGAACGAACAGCCGGATTCACCCGAGCGAGCGGCCACCTTGGCTCGCCTGCGCAAGGGCTACGTGCCGTACATGCTGAACAAGCTGGACTACTACGAGCAGCAGTCGCAGGCGCTGCTGGGATATGCCCTGCCGCAGGTGTGGCTGATGCATGCCAACGAACTCAATGCAGCAACGTTTGCCGAACTGGTGGCTGCCACCAAGCGCCGCGGCTATCGCTTCATTTCGCTGGAAGAGGCGCTGCGCGACCCGGCCTATGCGCGTGGCACCGAGGGCTACGATGGCCGCTATGGCCCCAGCTGGCTGCACCGCTGGGCGATGGCCGAGAAGAAGCCGAAGGCGTACTACGGCAACGAGCCGGCAGTGCCGCAATGGGTGAAGACGCTGGCCAAGGTCGATTACGAATGATGGCCGGCCGCTAGCCGTCAGCGCTTGACGGCCAGCACGCCATCCAGCGCCAGCTCGGCCTTGAAGCCGGCCTTTTCCAGGCGCTTGGCGACTTCGCGCGGTACGTCGCGGCCGCTGGTCAGCTTGTTCGGCGCACCGGTGTAATGGAACAGGCGGCCACCCTTGCGGATGACGCGCGCGAGGTGGTCGTAGAACGCCTGCGAATACAGCTCGCCGGCGATGCCGAAGCGCGGCGGGTCGTGCAGGATGGCATCGACGCTGTTGCTGGCCACCTGTTCGATCTGCTGCGAGACATCCCCTTGGCCGAACTGCAGGCGGCCACCGGCGGCGGCCGACTCCGGGTCGGGCGACCATGGGTTGAGCGTGCGCAGCCACATCACGTCGGCGTTCTTTTCGAACGAGCGGATCTGGCCGACGCCGGATTCCAGCGCGCAGGCGGCAAAGTAGCCCAGGCCACCGCAGGTATCGAGGATGGATTTACCTGCCGGGGCGACCAGTTCGACCTTGCGGCGGGCATCTTCGAACGGCGACAGCTTGGAGGTCGGCAGCATCTTGATGCCATCGATCTCGAAGGTGGGCGCGCCCCACTCGGTGGGCACCAGCTTGATGAGCGAACCACTGAAGCGCGAGATCGGTGCGAAGTCCTCGCCATCCCAGTAGTACAGCGTGCGGTCCTTCAGCTTGCCCGGCCACGGGTAAGGCCGGCCGCGGAAATTGAAGCCCTCGGCGTCCAGGCCGACGGTATCCTGGCTGCGGCCCAGGTCGAGCGAGCCCTGCCAGTCGGCAGCACCCTTGTCGTGCGCGCGGCGCAGGGCGTCGGCGCTGTCGCGGGTGAGCAGGGGGCCGGTGTAATGGGTCACGGCGGGTACCGGGGCTGGGCGGGGGAGGGCATGGTACCCGACCGGCCGTGAGCCCTGCAGGGACGGGCCGGGTCTCTGTCAGGGGGCACTGCTGCAGCCAAAGCCGTGCGTGGTGCCCGAGCCGGCGAGAAAGCTGACACCGCCGGAAGGACTGCCGCCGCGAAGCGCGCAGGCGCGGCGATGCACGGCCTGGGTTGCGGGCGGCTGCCGGACGTATTCGTAGAGCATGCTGCCGTCATCCAGCAGCTGCCAGTGCACGGTGACCCGCGTGCGCTGCCCGTCGTCCGTTTCCCAGTCAATCGTACGCAGTACCAGCGTGCGGCCATCGTCGGTCTGGCGCACCTCGTCATAGGCGCCGGTGGTGGTGACCGGCACGACGGCAAGCAGCAGCGGCAACAGCATGGCGTGGCCCCAAAAGCGGCCAGCCTCAGGTCCGCAGCAGCGCAATACCATCAGGAAAGTTGCAGATCAGTCGCACTTCACCGCATACACCGGCCCTGCACCGATCAGCAGCAGGGCCATGTAGTCGCTGTCGCCTGCCTTGGCCTTCAGCGAGGCGCCCCGCTTGGTGTGGAACAGGCCGAAGCCGCCAGCGCGGCGGATCAGGGCGCTGTCGATCTGTTCGGCATCGTCGCGGAAGTAGCGGGCGATGTCGGTGCGGCTGGCCTGGGTCAGTGCGTTGGGCTCGCGTTGCCAGTGGCCGTCGCGCTCGAAGGAGACAAAGTACTGCCCGCCTTCCTTGTCGATGCGGAACTCGGCGGGTTTGCGCGTGCTGGTGGTGAAGCAGCCCTGCAGGGGATCGGAGGAGAACGGCAGCTGGGTATCGCCGGAACAGGCGCCCAGCAGCAGGAGGGTGCCGGGCAGCAGCAGGCGGAGCGCGCGCATGGGATGTCCCGACGGGGCAGGTGCAGCTAGTGTAGAGCGAGGGCAGGGCCTGCCCGTACCGATAATCGGCAAGAACCAGGGAACTGCGATGGCACAGGGCAAGGCACCGTGGTGCGGGTTGGCAAGCTGGCTGGGGCTGCTGGCCGGGTGGGGCGCGGGTTGGCTGGCGGCGCTGGCCTTTGGCGGCAGCGCACCGGCGGCTGGGCTGAGCGTGGGGGTGCTGGCCTCGGCAGTGGTCGGGTTGGGGCTGGCCGTGGCGGCGCGGGCGCGGGATGAGCGCCATGCGTGGCTGGGCATCGGCGGCGCGCTGTTGAGCGCGCTGCCGTTGAAGCTCTACCTGTTGCGGATGCTGTTCAAGCTGTAGGCGCCCGCATTTGTAGAGTCGAGCTTGCTCGACTGCTTTGGCTTCGGGCAGGAGCAGTCGAGCAAGCTCGACTCTACGATCTGGCGCACTGCGGCATCACGCCGTGCGATGGATTTCCAGCGTCACGTGCACCAGTTCTTCGTGCACGGCGAGCGCCTGGCGCAGCTGGTCGGCATCCAGATCGACATCGCTGGTGACCACGCTGGCGGCCACCGCGTACTTGCCGCGGCCCACCTGCCACACATGCAGATCGGCCAGGCGTGCCGGCCAGGGCCCCTGTTCGATCACTTCGCGTACTTCCGCGACCACCGGCGCGTCCATCTGCGCATCGAGCAGCACGCGGCCACTGTCGCGCAGCAGGCCGACGGCCCAGACCGTCACCAGCACGGCGCCAACCAGGCCCATCACCGGGTCCAGCCAGGCGGCGCCCCACAGCTTGCCGCCGAGCAGCGCAACGATGGCCAGCACCGAGGTCGCGGCGTCGGCCAGCACATGCATGTAGGCAGAGCGCAGGTTGAGGTCGTGGCCATGGGCATGACCGTGGGCGTGATCGTGGTGGTCATGGTCATGGTCATGGTCGTGACCATGCGCGTGGCCGTGATGGTGGTGGGCATGGCCCGGGCTGTCGTGCAGCCACCACGCGCACAGCAGGTTCACCCCCAGGCCGACCACGGCGATGAGGATGGCCTCGTCGTAGTGGATGGGCGCAGGCACCCACAGGCGCTGCAGCGACTGCACGGCCATCAGCGCGGCCACGCCGAGCAGGGCAATGGCGCTGGTGTAGCCGGCCAGGATCTCGATCTTCCACGTACCGAAGGCAAAGCGCGGGTCGTGCGCGTAGCGCCGTGCGCAGCGGTAGGCGAACACCGAAAGGCCGAGCGCCAGGGCGTGCGAGCTCATGTGCCAGCCATCGGCGAGCACGGCCATGGAGTTGAACCACCAGCCGCCGAAGATCTCGATGAACATCATGCTGACGGTGAGCCACATGGCACGGCGGGTATTGCGTTCGGCCAGTGGATTGCCGTCGTCGAAGCGATGGTCGTGGCGGCGGGAGGCGGCGAGGGCGTCCAGGTGCATGGGGGCATTCATGAGTGGAAGGATACCCCCATAGGGTATACGATACGGCCATGGCACATGTACACAAGAACCGGAAACAACTGCTGACCCGGGTGCGCCGCATCGGCGGCCAGGTGGCGGCGCTGGAGCAGGCACTGGACCGCCCGGAGGGCGCGGCAGGCGACTGCGCGGACGTGCTGGTGCAGGTGGCCGCCGTGCGTGGCGCGGCGCACAGCCTGCTGATGGAGCTGCTGCACGAGCACCTGCAGGAACACGTGGTGGCTGCCGAAGACCCGCAGCAGCGGGCGGCGGAAGCCGAAGTACTGGTGGAACTGCTGCGCCGCTACGGCAAATGACCCGGTAGTGCCGGCCGCTGGCCGGCACTCCGCCGGCTGCGTCGTGGCCGTTTAATGTTATATAGTAACATTTCCATCCGTAGCCCTTCGCCCCGCATGAACCCTGTTTCCCGCGCCGACCGCCGCCTGCCGGTCACCGTGCTGTCCGGCTTCCTGGGGGCCGGCAAGACCACGTTGCTCAACCAGATCCTGCGCAACCGCGATGGCCTGCGCGTGGCGGTCATCGTCAACGACATGAGCGAGGTCAACATCGATGCGCAGCTGCTGCGCGACGGTGGTGCCGAGCTGCGCCGCACCGAGGAAACGCTGGTGGAGTTCAGCAACGGCTGCATCTGCTGCACCCTGCGCGACGATCTGCTGCAGGAAGTACGACGCCTGGCCGATGCCGGGCGCTATGACTACCTGCTGATCGAATCCACGGGTATCGGCGAGCCCATGCCGGTGGCTGCCACCTTCGCCGTACGCGACGAACAGGGCTTCAGCCTGAGCGACATCGCGCGCCTGGACACGATGGTGACCGTGGTCGATGGCAGCGCGTTCCTCGCTGATTTCGGATCGACCCTGCGCCTGGCCGAGCGTGGCCAGCAGGCCGGGCCGGACGATGACCGTGGCGTGGTGGACCTGCTGTGCGAGCAGGTGGAGTTTGCCGATGTGATCGTGGTGAGCAAGGTCGACCAGGCCGATGAGGACGTGCTGCAGGACACGCTGGCGGTGCTGCGCGGGCTGAACCGCGATGCGAAGCTGCTGCTGTCCACGTTTGGCGATGTGCCGCTGCGCGAGCTGCTGGACACCGGACGCTTTGACTTCGACCGTGCACAGCAGGCACCAGGCTGGGTGAAGGTACTGCGCGGTGAGCACACGCCGGAAACCGAGGAGTACGGGATCGGCAGCTTCGTCTACCGCTCGCGCCGGCCGTTCCACCCGGGGCGTTTCGCCCGCGCACTGCAGGAGGGCATGCCCGGGGTGATCCGCAGCAAGGGCTGGTTCTGGCTGGCCAACCGCATGGACCGGGTGGGCGAGTTGAGCAGCGTGGGTGCGGCGACGCGTACGCAGGCGGCGGGCTTCTGGTACGCGGCGCGCGAGCGCGTGCGTGCCGGCAATGAGGACACCACGCCGCTGCTGCCGCCGACACCGCTGCCGTACAGCGACCTGGGCTGGGCGCGGCAGCAGGCCGACTGCTGGAGCGCGCCGCTGCCGGGGCGGGAGGAATTCCCGGATGGCGAGGCACACGCGGCGATGGCCCGCCTTTGGCACCCGCTCTGGGGCGACCGCAGGCAGGAGCTGGTGGTGATTGGCGTGCACATGGATGAGCGTGCGGTGCGCGCGGCGTTGGATGCGTGCCTGCTCAACGACAGCGAACTGCGCGCGGGGCCGTTGTTGTGGCAGCAGTTGCCGCAGGCGTTTCCGGTGTGGAAGCGCTGAGGGCAGAAGCAGCCACGCGTGGCGTGGCTCTACTGGACCGCGCCATCCACGCGTGGCGTGGCTCTACAACGCGTCGCGCCACTGCCAGCAATCGCTGCCCACCTGCAGCACCTGCGTTGGCTGCAACGCATGCAGCAGGTGGGTGTCATGGCTGACCATCACCAAACCGCCTTCCCACGCACCCAGCAGCGATTCCAGTGCCTGTAGTGCCGTCAGGTCCAGCGCGTTGCCGGGCTCGTCCAGCAGCAACAGCTGCGGCGCGGGTTGCGCGTAGAGCACGCTGGCCAGGGCACCCTTCACCCGTTCGCCGTCGCTGAGGCTGCTGGCGGGGCGCTGGATGCGGTGTGCATCCAACCCGAGCAGGGCCAGCCGTGTGCGCAGCTCGGCCGGGTCGGCGGCCGCGTTGGCCGCCTGCACGGTGTCGAGGATGCTGCGCTCGCCAGCCAGGGCCAGCAGCTGCTGGTCGAGCAGGGCCAGCGGTGCATGCCGCTGCACCTCGCCCGCACGCGCCTGCAGCTGCCCGGCCAGTACGCGCAGCAGGGTGGATTTGCCGCTGCCGTTGTCGCCCACCACGGCGATGCGCTGGCCACGGCGGATATCCAGCTGCAGCGGTGCGCTGCAACCGTGCGGCAGCACCAGATCGTGTGCCTGCAGCAGGCGCGCGCTGCCACGTTCGCCATCGCTGGCAAACAGGGCAAGTTCGGGGGCGGCCTGCACGGCTGCCGCCGCACTGCGCAGCTGCTGCGCGCTGGCCTGCAGGCGGTCGGCCTGGATCTGCTGCGCGCGGCCTTGGGTGGCCTCCGCACGCTGTTTCTGCCCGCCCAGCAGGATCGGTGCCTGGTTGGCCTGCTTGGCATCGCGGTTGCCGCGCGCTTGCCGCTGCTGCTGGCGTTCGTGCTGTTCGCGCGCGCTGCGTTGCTGCTGGCGGTGCTGCGCGCGGGCATGGTCAAGCTGCGCGGCGGCGGCATCGCGCTCGGCCGCGCGCGCGTCGGCATAGTGCTGCCAGGGCCCGCCATAGCGGTGCAGCCCGCGTGCATCCAGTTCCACGATCTGCTGCATGTTGGCCAGCAGTTCGCGGTCGTGGCTGATGACCAGCAGTCCGCCCGGCCAGCGCTGCAGCTGCTGGTACAGCTGCTGGCGGTTGCGCGCATCCAGATGATTGCTGGGCTCGTCGAGGATGAGCCAGTCGGCACCGCTGGCCCATGCGCCGGACAGGGCCACGCGCATGGCCTGGCCGCCACTGAGGCGTGCGGCTGGCTGGGTGGGCTGCAGGTCATCGGGCAGGCCGAGGGCATGCCACTGCTGCTGCAGGCGTTCGCGCAGGTCCCAGCGGTCACCGACGCAGGCGAAGTCCGCTTCGTCGATGCTGCCGGCTTCGATGCGCGCCAGCGCTGCCAGTGCATCACCGACGCCGGCCAGTTCGCCGACCGAGCCGCGCGGCGGATAACCGGGCGTGGGCAGCAGGAAGACCCGGCCGCTGCTGCGTACCTGCCCACTGTCGGGCAGAAGTTGCCCGGCCAGCAGGCGCGCGAGCACGCTCTTGCCGGTGCCATTGGCGCCGACGAGGCCGGTGGCCACCGGTTCAAAGGAAAACGACAGTTCGGAAAACAGCGATCGGCCATCGGCCAACCGATAGGACACGCGATCGAGCGCGAGGGAATGCGTGGTCATGCGACCTCCATGGGATGCCTGGTTCTCCCCTGCGCACAGGGGCGGGAAGAGTCGGGCCGTCTAGTGCAAAGACGGCGGCATCACTGGCGCATCGGTCGCGAGCCTCTTGGAGGAATGAGGGGGGATTATAGCGCTGGTGGCTGAATGGTCGCGGTGGCGATGCCCCTTCATCCACGCATGGCGTGGATCTACTGAATCGTCGTGGCGATGCCCCTTCATCCACGTATGGCGTGGATCTACCGGGCTACGGGACGGTATCCAGGCGCGCGCTGATGAAATCGATGAACACCCGCAGCTTCGGCAGCACGTGGCGGCCGGAGGGCCACAGCAGGTGGAAGGTGCCGCAGGAATGCACGTGCCCATCGAGCACGGTGACCAGGCGGCCCTCGGCGAGGGCATCGCGGACCGAGTGCACCGGCACGAAGGCCAGGCCGATATCGCGCAGGGCCAGCTCCACCCGTGCCTCGATGGTATTGGCGACCATATGCACGGGCAGGTCCTGCGCAGCCTGTTCGTCCGGCCACTGCACCGGCCACGGCTCGAGCTTGCCGCTGCTGGGGAACTTGTAGTGCAGCAGGGTGTGCTGCAGCAGGTCGGCCGGGGCCTTGGGCACGCCGCGGCGCTGCAGGTAGGACGGTGAGGCGACGATGCGCCGTGGAAACACGCCCAGGCGCCGGGCGTTCATCCGCGAATCGCTCGGTTCGCCGACACGCAGCACGGCATCGAAGCCTTCCTCGATGACATCGACCAGGCGGTCGCTGAAATCCAGGTCGAGGCGGATGTCCGGATAGGCGGCCATGAAATCGGCCAGCAACGGCAGGGTCAGGTCGCCCACCAGCGGCAGGCTGATGCGCAGCGTGCCGCTGGGTGCGGCGTGCGGCTGGGCCAGTTCGGTGCGTGCAGCATCGCGCTCGGCGAGGATGCGGCGGCAGCGCGCCAGGAACAGCTGGCCTTCTGCGGTGAGGGTGATGCTGCGCGTGCTGCGGTGGAACAGGCGTACGCCCAGTGCGTGCTCCAGCCGTGCCACGCATTTGCCGGCAGCCGAGGCGGAGATGCCCTGCAGGCGGCCGGTCTCGACGAAGCTGCGGGTGTCGGCGGCATGCACGAAGGTCTGCAGGTTGGCGAGGTTGTCGAGGACGGACATGGGCGGCGCAGCGGGAAAACCGCAGGGTAGGGCCCGTTGCAGCGTGCGGCTAGGTGGCCGTTGCAACACTGCGGTTCAACACCGCTGCGCTGGCAGCCCGCCCGTGCTGTCCGTGCAGGGCGCCGATTGCGGACCCGCCGGTCCGCGAAGCGCGGAGCGCCGCCCCGCTTTTTGCAGCGGCGCGCGCTGCCTAAGGTGGCGGCCCTCCCCCCAAGGATTGCCCCATGAATGCTCTTCCTGTCGACGCATCCGCGCCCACACTGCCCGGCGTGGACCGTGTACTGCAGCAGGCCCACCCGCAGCGCCTGGTGGGTGCGGTGGTGCTGGTGCGCCAACACGGCGTGCTGCGCCATGCCAGCGCCAGCGGCCTGGCCGACCGCGAGGCGGGTACGCCGATGCAGCGCGACCAGCTGTTCCGCCTGGCCTCGGTGAGCAAGCCGCTGCTGACCACGGTGATCCTGCACCTGGTGGCCGACGGCGTGCTCGATCTGGATGCGCCGGTGCAGCGTTGGCTGCCGACGTTCCGCCCGGCGCTGGCCGATGGCAGCTTGCCGCCGATCAGCCTGCGGCAGCTGCTGAGCCATAGCAGTGGCCTGGGTTACCGCTTCCTCGAAGCCGACGCCGCAGGGCCGTATGCGCGTGCCGGCGTCAGCGATGGCATGGACGCCAACCCGGTGAGCCTGCAGGACAACGTGCAGCGCATCGGCCAGGTACCGCTGCTGTTCGCACCGGGCAGCCAGTGGCTGTATTCGCTGGGCGTGGATGTGGCCGGTGCGGTGGCCGAAGCGGCGAGCGGGCAGACGCTGCAGCAGCTGTTTGATCGCCTGCTGGCACAGCCCCTGGGCCTGCGCGATACCGGCTTCAGCACCGCGCAGGGCGCGCGGCTGGCCACCGCCTATGCCAGTGATGTGCCGCAGCCGCATCGCCTGCAGGAGGGCGAGATCGTCGCGCCGTTCGATGGCACCGTGGGCATCGAGTACAGCCTGGCACGCGCCACCGATGCCAGCCGTTATGCCTCGGCGGGCGCTGGCCTGATCGGCAGCGCCGATGACGTGATGACCGTGCTGGAGGCCCTGCGCGATGTGCAGGCGTCTGCCGTGCTGCCGCCAGCGCTGGTGGCCGAGATGGGCCGCCCGCAGGTGGGCGGGCAGGGGCCAGCTGATCCGCCGGGCTGGGGCTTCGGCCTCGGCTTTGCGGTGCTGCGCGACCCGGCCGCATCAGGCACGCCGCAGGGCGCGGGCACGTGGCGCTGGGGCGGTGCCTACGGCCACAGCTGGTTCGTCGACCCGGCGCGTGGCCTCAGCGTGGTGGCGCTCACCAACACCCTGTACGAGGGCATGCACGGTACGTTCGTCGATGACCTGCGCGATGCGGTGTACCGCGATCTGGAGGCCGCGCGGTGAGCGGCCATGCCATCGACGCATCATCGCCTGCGGGTGAAGCCACGCGGTTGCCGTGGAACGGCCTGCTGGCCCTGGCCGGGGGCAGCTTCATCACCCTGTTGACCGAGACCCTGCCGGCGGGCGTGCTGCGGCCGATGGGGCAGAGCCTGGGCGTGAGCGATGCGGCAGTGGGCCAGTTGGTGAGCGTGTATGCACTGGGGTCGGTGCTGGCGGCGCTGCCCATGACCGCGCTGACCCAGCGGCTGCCCCGCCGGCCGCTGCTGCTGGCGGCGATTGCCGGCTTCGTTGTGGTCAACGCACTGACGGCGCTGACCAGCAACTACACGCTGCTGCTGGTGGTGCGCTTCCTGGCAGGCGTGGGTGCGGGCCTGTTGTGGTCGCTGGTGGCGGGCTATGCCGCGCGCATGGTGGTGCCGGCGCTGCAGGGGCGGGCGATTGCGGTGGCGATGGTGGGTTCGCCGCTGGCGTTGTCGCTGGGCGTGCCGGCGGGCACGCTGCTGGGCCAGCAGATCGGCTGGCGCTGGGCGTTCGGCCTGATGGCGCTGCTGGCGGTGCTGCTGCTGGGCTGGGTGCGCTGGGCGGTGCCTGCACTGCCGGCGGCCGGTGGCGGCCAGCGGGTGCCGCTGGGCACGGTGTGGCGCCTGCCCGGCGTGCGCAGCACCCTGCTGGTGATGGCGCTGTACGTACTGGCGCACAACGTGCTGTACACCTACATCGAGCCGCTGGCGATCCTGGCCAACGCGCAGCACTGGCTGGACCGCGTGCTGCTGGCCTTTGGCGTGGCCGCCGTTGCCGGCATCGGCATTGCCGGCTGGGGCGTGGATCGCCACCTGCGCGCGCTGGTGTGGGCGGCGGTGGCCGGTTTCGTGCTGGCGGTGGCGGCGCTGCTGCTGTGGCCGGACGTGCCGCAGGTGCTGCTGGTGGCGAGCGTGCTGTGGGGCGTGGCGTTTGGCGCGGTGCCGACGCTGTTCCAGACCGCCGTGGCCCGCCGTGCCGGTGCCGCGGCCGACCTGGCGCAGTCGATGCTGGTGACCGGCTGGAACCTGGCGATTGCCGCAGGCGGCGTGGCGGGTGGCGTGGTGCTGCAGTCGGTCGGCGCAGGGCAGCTGGCGTGGTTGCCGCTGCTGTTGCTGGCCGTGTGCGCGGCGTGGTTGTGGGTGAGGCCGAAGGCCTGGGTGTAACGGGGGGGGGCATGGGGTTGCCGGCCAGCGGCCGGCACTACCTAGGCTGCGTCATCCACGCATGGCGTGGATCTACTGAGCGCAGCGACCCGTGTTTGCCTTTGCTCTTTCTGTTGATTCCGTGGTGTGACGCCGCAGCAATGTGTCAGAGGACGGGGCGGTGGGGCTCGCGGGGGTGTCTGCCGCATGGATGCGGCGGACAAGCCTCCATGGATGGATTCACGGCGTCCCCCGCGAGCCCCACCGCCCCGGCCAAGCACGCGATCATTGCGCACGCCGCCCCGCCACGAGGGGCTCCGCCGTTGGCCGTCATTCTTCCGCGCCGGCCTGTTCGATCGGCACGCTGCGTGGGTTCTGCATGACCTCGCGCGCGGCGCCGTAGCGCTGCTGGCGCTGGTGGTGGAAGGCGATGAACGCATCGCGCGGCAACGGGCGCGAGAACAGCCAGCCCTGCCCGAACTGCACCTGCTGGCTGTGCAGGTAGGCCAGCTGCGGTTCGGTTTCCACGCCTTCGGCCACCACCCACAGGCCCAGTTCCCTGGCCATGTCGATGATGTGCGGGGTGACCGGGCTGGTGGCGCTCTCGGTGCCGATGGCATCGACGAACGACTTGTCGATCTTCAGCGCATCCAGCGGCAGCTGTTCCAGGTACTGCAGGCTGGAATAGCCGACGCCGAAATCGTCGATGGCGATGCTGTGGCCGGCGCGGCGCGCAGCGGCCAGCATGGTGCGTGCACGGTCGGCATCGAGGAAGCCGCGTTCGGTGGCTTCCAGCCAGATCTGCTGCGGCAGGATGCCGCTGCCGGCCATGCGCTGGGTGATCGACTTCAACGCGCGACCGCTGATGATGTCCTCGGCCGCGAGGTTGATGGCGATGTGCGCGCTGCGGTCCTGCACCAGCAGATCGCGCATGTCCGATACCACGTTCTCGATCACCAGGTCGGTGAGCGCGGTGATCAGGCCGTGCTCCTCGGCCAGCGGCACGAAGATGTCCGGCCGCACCTGGGTGCCGTCGGGGCGCTGCCAGCGCACCAGGGCTTCGGCGCCGACGCAGATGCCGGTCTCCAGCTCGATGATGGGCTGGTAGTGCAGGTACAGCTCGCGGCGGCGGATGGCGATGGCCAGCTCGCCACGCAGCGAGAGGCGGCGGCGCGACAACCAGATCACCACGCCGGTGCCGATGCCCGCCAGCAGCAGCCCCACCGGCACGAACAGCCAGGCCTGCTGGCGGAAGGTGGCCGCCAGCGCGGTGCGCGGCCCGGTGGCGATGGCCAGCCACTCGTTGTTGCGGGCAGTGGCGTACAGGGTGTCGTTGTCGAGGCCCTCGCCGGGCTCGCGCAGCAGTCGCGCCAGCAGGGCCTCGTCGATGCCGCTCTGCTTGGACAGCAGGCGGCCGTCGGGGCTGGCCAGGGCCAGGCGCACCTGCGGGTCGGCGATGACATCGACGAAACGGCGCGGGTCGACCAGGGTGTCGTAGGAGCCGTACAGGATGGACAGCACCTTGCGCTGCTCGGTGGCCTGCGGGCGCACGTCCACCTTGATGCCGGCCCCATCGCTGGTGACATGGTCCGGGGTGGGCTGGGCGACCTCCCCCTCGAACGCACCCCACGAGGTGCACCGCAGCTTGCCCGCTTCGAAATAACCCATCTGGTCGACCGAGGGCGTGGTCATCACCAGCGTCTGCAGGCGCCGCACGTGCGCGGCGCTGCACGGGGGCAGGCGCGACGCTTCGGCCGACTTCAGCACGGCCAGCGATTCCTGGTAGGAGACGTCGGCGCGACGCAGGGTGCGTTCGGCGATCTCGTGCAGGCGCCGCTGTTCCAGGCCGACGGCGCTGTTCCAGGTGGCATAGACCATCGCGGCGATCGGCACGATGGCCACCAGGATCGACAGCACGGTCGCCCCGATGATGACGCCCAGGCGGCTCATGGCAGGGTTTCCAGCGGGCGGGGCAGGGCGCTGCGCATGGCGGGCCGGTCCTTGGTCGGATGCGCTATCTGAGCATGTTGCAGCGCCGGGGGAAATGGGCAGGGCCACGAAGGGGGGCGCATCGGGATGAAAACGCTGCGATTTGACGCGTCCACCCAGCGGGACGCTGGCGCCCGGCGCCGCAGAGGGCTACCGTCGGGGACTTCACCCGCCCCTTCCCGCGCCCATGACCGAGCCCGCCACGCCCCCCGAACACCTGCGCCGCAGCCTGTCCAACCGCCACCTGCAACTGATCGCCATCGGCGGTGCCATCGGTACCGGCCTGTTCATGGGGTCGGGCAAGACCATCAGCCTGGCCGGCCCGTCCATCCTGTTCGTCTACCTCATCATCGGCGCGATGCTGTTCTTCGTGATGCGCGCGATGGGCGAGCTGCTGCTGTCCAACCTGCAGTACAAATCCTTCATCGATTTCTCCACCGATCTGCTCGGCCCCTGGGCCGGGTTCTTCTGCGGGTGGACGTACTGGTTCTGCTGGATCGTCACCGCCATCGCCGATGTCATCGCCATCGCCGCCTATGCGCAGTTCTGGTTCCCCGAACTGCAGGCATGGATACCCGCACTGTTGTGCGTGATGCTGCTGCTGGGCCTGAACCTGGTGACGGTCAAGCTGTTCGGCGAAATGGAATTCTGGTTCGCGCTGATCAAGATCGTGGCCATCTGCGCGCTGATCATCACCGGTGCCGGCCTGGTCGCGTGGGGCTTCACCTCGCCCAGCGGGCATACCGCTTCGCTGTCCAACCTGTGGAATGACGGCGGCATGTTCCCGATGGGCCTGGTCGGCTTCTTCGCCGGTTTCCAGATCGCGGTGTTCGCCTTCGTCGGCATCGAGCTGGTGGGCACCACCGCCGCCGAAACCGCTGACCCGGAGCGCAACCTGCCCAAGGCGATCAACTCGATCCCGGTGCGCATCATCATCTTCTACGTGCTGGCCCTGGTGGCGATCATGGCGGTGACGCCGTGGCGCCAGGTGGTGCCGGACAAGAGCCCGTTCGTGCAGCTGTTCGTGCTGGCGGGCATTCCCGCCGCGGCCAGCCTGATCAACTTCGTGGTGCTGACCTCGGCCACCTCGTCGGCCAACAGCGGCATCTTCTCCACCAGCCGCATGCTGTACGGCCTGGCCGAAGAGGGCCACGCCCCGCGCGGCCTGTCGCGCCTGTCGCGCGCGGCGGTGCCGGCCCGCGGCCTGCTGTTCTCGTGCCTGTGCCTGCTGGGCGGCACCCTGCTGATCTACCTGATCCCGAACCTGGTGACCGCCTTCACCCTGGTGACGACGCTGGCGACGGTGCTCTTCATCTTCGTCTGGTCGCTGATCCTGGTGGCCTACATGGTCTACCGCCGCCGCTACCCGGAACGCCATGCGGCGTCGATCTTCAAGATGCCCGGCGGCGTCGCCATGTGCTGGGCGTGCCTGGTGTTCTTCGCAGGCGTGCTGGTGCTGCTGAGCCTGCAGGCCGACACCCGCCAGGCCCTGGTGGCCAGCCCGGTGTGGTTCGTGCTGCTGGGTGTGGGGTATTGGCTGCGGAGGCGGGCGGGGTAGCGTCGACCGTTGGTCGACTATCGCGCGCAGCGCGGGGTTTTCGCGTTCTGATCGGGAGAGCAGTCGACCAACGGTCGACTCTACCGGGATTCACCCGGAATTAGCGGGCGCGGCCGGATCATCCGGCCGCCATGACCCTCCGCCTCGTCCTCATTGCGCTGTTGCTGCTGCCGGGCCTGGCCAGCGCCCGCACGGTCTACCGCTGCGTGCAGGGCAACACGGTCAGCCTGGCCACCGCGCCGGAGCCAGGCTCGCGCTGTACGCCGAAGGAGATCGACGACAACGCCATCCAGACCCCCAACCTGTGGGGCAACATGGGCGTCTTCAGCGGCGTGCTGTACGAACGCGAGCAGGACGGAGCACTGGTCTATTCCACCCGCAACCTGCCCGGTTCGCGCGTGTTCCTGAAATTCACCGTCGCCACCCCGCCCGGTGAGCCGGCCCACGAAGGCCTGGGCAGGGTCGGCAAGCCGCAGCTGGCCCAGCATGCCAAACAGTTCAAGGCGGCCGCCAAGGCTACCGGTGTCGACGACGCCTGGCTGCGCGCGATCGCCCATGCCGAGAGCAACTTCGATGCGCTGGCCGTCTCCAGCAAGGGCGCGCAGGGGGTGATGCAGCTGATGCCCGATACCGCGCTGGAGTACGGCGTGCGTGATCCGTTTTCGCCGCAGCAGTCCATCGACGGCGGCGCCCGCTACATGCGTGCGCTGCTGCGGCGCTACAACGGCGATCGCGCGCTGTCGGCGGCCGCCTACAACGCCGGCATCGGTGCGGTGACCCGCTACAAGGGCGTGCCGCCGTATGCCGAAACCCTGGCCTACGTGGACAAGGTGATGGCGCTGTACGCGCGCTACCGGGAAGCGATGGGCATCCGCAGCGAAGTGCCGGCGAAGTAGCATCCCTGCGCGTGACCTGTGGGTGTGGCGGGACTCGGGCGCAGCGTCTATCGTCGTGGCCTCTTTCAGGGCAGGGCGAACGCGAGCGATGGCACGGCGGCAATGGATGGCGGTGGGTGTGGTGGTGGTGGCAACGGCAGCTGCGCTGGCCGCGACCTGGTGGGAACGCCCCGCACAGGCACCGGACACGCCCGTTGGCCCGCAACCCACGCCGCTGGCCTGGACCGCGCAGATCGAGCCGCTGGCCGGTGATGGCCACCCCGGCGACCGCGACGGCGCCTCGGCGCAGGCGCGTTTCGCCGAACCCTATGCGCTGCTGCGCACCGCTGATGGCAGCGTGTACTTCACCGATGCCGGCGACAACAACCGCATTCGCCGCCTTCTGGCCGATGGCCGCGTTGAAACGGTGGCCGGGCAGGGCGAGGGCCTGGCCGATGGGCCGGGCCTGCAGGCCCGCTTCAATACGCCGTCGGGCATCGCCGCCGATGCGCAGGGCAACCTGTACGTGGCCGACACCGGCAACCACGCAATCCGCCGCATCGGCACCGATGGCCAGGTGACGACCGTGGCCGGTGGCACCCAGGGCTTCGCCGATGGTCCGGCCGCGCAGGCGCGCTTCGATGGTCCGATGGGCATCGCCGTGGATGCGCAGGGCCAGGTGTTCGTGGCCGATACCTGGAACGACCGCATCCGGGTGATCGGCACCGATGGCAACGTGCGTACCCTGGCCGGTGGCGATCGCCCCGGCTTCGCCGATGCGGTGGCGGGCGAGGCCCGCTTCGACACACCGGTGGCGCTGGCCTTCGATGCGCACGGTGCGCTGCTGGTGGCCGACTTCTTCAACAACGCGGTGCGCCGCGTCGGTGCCGATGGCACGGTGAGCACCGTGGTCGGCAACGATGGCGTCATCAACGGGCCGCTGTCGCTGGCCACGACCCACGATGGCGTGCTGTACGTGGGTGATTTTGCCGGGCGCTTGGTGCAGGTGACTCCGCAGGGCCACCAGGTGACGCTGATCGGCAACGACCGCCTGCCACGCCTGGCCCGGCCCAGCGGGCTGGCCGTGGAAGACGACGGCAGCCTGCTGGTGGCCGACGCCGCCGGCTATCGCCTGCACCGCGTGCGCCCGCTGGCGGTGGGCGCGCTGCCCGCGCCCGCGCTGGTGGGCCCGGCCGCGGATGCCGCATTGCCCGACACCGGCGGTCGCTGGCCGCTGGCCCCGCAGGAGGGCTGGCATGAAGTGGTCGGCACGCTGGGCGAAGTGCGCGGCACCTTCACTGGCGAGAGCCGCCACCACCTGCACGGCGGCTTCGATGTGCGCGGCGACGTCGGCCAGACCGTGCTGGCCATCGCCGACGGCAAGATCAGCAGTCCGATCGCGGCCTGGAGCCTGGGTGGCCAGGCCGAAGGGCTGGCGGTGGGGCGCTTGAACTACATCCACATGCGGGTGGGCCGCACGCCCGCCGGCCAGCCGTTCGACGCGCGCTGGCAGCCGCTGTACGGCGAGGACGGCAAGCTGGAGCGCATCCGCGTGCGCCGTGGCACGCGCATCCACGTGGGCGACCGCCTGGGCAGCATCAACAGCCAGGCGCACGTGCACCTGCAGGTGGGCACCAGCGGTTTCGAGACCAATGCGGTGGCGCTGGGCTTCACCGGTTACGCCGATCACTTCGCACCGCGCATCACCGATGTCAGCCTGCTGGATGACAACGACCAGCCGCTGGCCGCCGGCAGCGATGGCGTGGTGATGCTGGCCCGGCAGGGACGTGGTGTGCAGATCGTGGTGGAAGCGTGGGACCAGGTGGACAACAACCTGCCGCGCCGCCGCCTAGGGCCGTACCAGGTGGGCTACCAGATCCTCGACGCCGCCGGGCAGCCGCTGCAGGGCTACGAGCAGCCGCGCTGGAACATCGTGTTCAACCGCATGCCGCCGCAGAAGCAGGCGGTGAAGGTGGCCTATGCGCCGGACAGCGGCATCACCGTGCATGGCAGTGCGGTCACGCGGTTCCGTTACCTGGCCACCAACACCGTGCGCGACGGGTTGATGGAAACCGGGCGCTGGCAGCCGGCTGCCTTGCCGCCGGGCGAGTACATCATCCGTGGCAGTGCGCGCGACTACAGCGGCAATGAAGGCATCGGCAGGCGCGAGATCAGGGTGCGGCTGCTGCCATAGCCGCCGCCGGTGCGCCGCAGCGTTCGCGCTCGGCGTCCATGTCTTCCAGCGGCCGCACCTCGATGCTGCCGAAGCGCGCCCACGGGAAATCGCGGGCGATGCGCATGGCTTCGTCGCGGTCGCGTGCGCGGATGAGGTTGAAGCCGGCCAGCAGTTCGCGGGTTTCGGCGAAGGGGCCATCGAGCACGCGGCTGTGGCCATCGCGCACGCGCAGGGTCTGGGCGGTGTCGACGGGTTGCAGCTTCTGCGCGGCGAGCAGGGTGCCTTCGGCCTGCAGCTGATCGGCGTGGGCGAGGCAGTCGCGCATCAGGGCATTGAATTCATCGCTGGGCAGGGCCTGCAGCAGGGCGGGTTCGATGTAGATGAGGAGCAGGTACTGCTGCATGGCCAAGGTCCTGGCGGGGGCGGGGTTCCATGATGGCGCAGGTTTGCCTGCGGGCATGCTGCAGCGCGAAAGGCCGCCTGCGGCGGGGGATCGGCGAACGGCGGAGCCCCTCCGTGGTGGGGTTGGGTTGGTCGCCAGAAGCGGGGCTCTCCGGGCTTGGCCGGTCGGGGTGGGGGCGCGGGACACGCCGTAAACCCATCCATGGGGGCTCGTAGGCGCCATCCATGGCGCCTGCGGTCCCGCGCCCCCACCCCGACCGGCCCCTGACAGTTTCCCGCGGCCTCCACCACGGAAAATCAACAGAAAAGAGCAAAAGCGGGTCGCTTCGCTCGCAAAGCTGAACCCGCCAGCGCACTGCTTTGGCCGTTGCTTCTGCTTTTGCCTTTTTCCTTTGATCTTCCGGGGTGGGCGCGCGGGAACGTGTCCGTGGCCGGGAGGGTGGGTTGGCTGGGGGCGTGAGCCGCATGGATGCGGCGACCGAGCCTCCATGGACGGATTCACGGCGTCCCCCAGCCATCCCACCCTCCCGGCCAACCCTCAGGTCCCGGGCTTTCAGCGGCCCACCACGGAGGGGCTCCGCCGTTCGCCGATCCCCCGCCGCAGGCGCGCCTTCCGCGCAGGAAAAAAAATTCCTGCAGACCTGTCGATTCCCGTCCCCCCGGTTCGTCGTACCAGATGAAGGGCACGCAGAACGCCGCCCACGGGAGACCCGCATGAAAGTCATGGTCATCGTCAAAGCCAACACCGATTCCGAAGCCGGCCGCCTGCCCAGCGAAGCGGAACTGGCCGAAATGGGCGCCTACAACGAACAACTCGTCGCCGCCGGCATCATGCTCGCCGGCGAAGGCCTGCACGCCACCGCACGTGGCTGCCGCATTCATTTTGGCGCCGCCGCCCCGCAGGTGCAGGCCGGGCCGTTCGGGCCGCCCAGCGAGCAGATCGCCGGCTTCTGGCTGTGGAACGTGCGCTCGCTGGACGAGGCCGTCGAATGGGCCAGCCGCGCCCCGTTCGGCGCCGGCGGCACCCTCGAGCTGCGCCCGCTGATCACCGCCGAGGATTTCGGCGAAGCCTTCACTCCCGAATTACAGCAGCAGGAACAGCGTCTGCGGGAACAGCTCGCAGATTGATCGGATTGACCCGACCCTTCGCCGGGAATGCCCCGGCGCTTCCACCCAACGGAGCACCGCCATGAAACTGATTCCCTTCCTTGGCTTCAGCGGCCAGGCCCACGATGCGATGGCCTTCTATGCCAAGGCCCTCGGTGGCCAGGTCACCTCGGAAATGAAATACCGCGACATGCCGCCTTCCGACGGCTCGCCGGGCTGCAATGAAATGCCCGCCGAGACCCTCGACCATGTGGCGCACAGCCAGCTGGAGATCGACGGCGCGATCCTGATGGCGGCTGATGGCCCGGGTGGCGGCGAGGGCGGGTCGACCACGATCAATGTCGACGTCGGCAGCATCGAGGAAGCCGAGCGCGTGTTTGCCGCGCTGGCCGAGGGCGGGCAGGTGCAGATGCCGATTGCCGAAACCTTCTGGGCCCATCGCTGGGGCATGCTGATCGACCGCTACGGCAAGCCGTGGATGGTCAACTGCATGAAGCAGCCCTGATCCATTCCACCCCCCATCACCCATCACCCGCACAGGAACCGCAACGATGAGCGCACCGCAACCGCAGATGATCTTCGTCAACCTGCCCGTGCAGGACCTGCAACAGTCCAAGGACTTCTTCAGTGCGCTGGGCTACAGCTTCAACCCGGCGTACACCAACGAAGATGCCGCCTGCATGGTCATCAGCGAGAGCATCTTCGTGATGCTGCTGGTCAAGCCGTTCTTCCAGCAGTTCACCAACAAGGGCATCGCCGATGCGCATGCGCAGACCGAGGTGATCACCTGCCTGTCGGCCGACAGCCGCAAGGCGGTGGACGTGATGGTGGACAAGGCGGTGGCCGCCGGTGGCAGCGAACCGCAACCGGCGCGCGATTACGGTTTCATGTACCAGCGCGGCTTCCAGGACCTGGATGGCCACCTGTGGGAAATCGCACACATGGAGGGCGAGCCGGGCTGACGGCGCGCCTCGAGGAGGAAAACCATGGCTTACGTGGACGCTTACGTGCTGCCGTGCCCGCAGGACAAGGTGGCCGACTACCGCCGCCTTGCCCGCAAGGCCGGCACGGTCTGGAAGGATCACGGCGCGCTGCAGTACATGGAATGCGTGGCCGATGATGTCGAACCCGGCAAGTCCACCTCGTTCCCGCGCGCGGTGAAGGCCAAGCGAGGGGAAACGGTCATCGTCGCGTTCGTGGTGTTCCGCTCGCGTGCTGCACGCGACCGCATCAACGCCAAGGTGATGGCCGACCCGCGCCTGGCCAGCATCGGCCCCAAGGACATGCCGTTCGATACCAGGCGCATGTTCTGGGGCGGCTTCAAGCCGATTGTCCAGGCATGAGTGCTGGCGCTTGTGCGGGCACGGCCTGCGTGCTGTGATCGGCGCATGACCGAGCCCGCCCTGAGCCAGCGCCTGGAAACCCTCTGGCGGATGGAATCGCCGGTATTGATCGCGCGCCTTGCGCGGCTGCTCGGCGGTGATGTCGGCCGCGCCGAGGAGCTGGCACAGGACACCTGGCTGGCCGCGCTGGAGCGCTGGCCGGCACAGGGCATCCCGGACAATCCCGGAGCCTGGCTGATGACCACTGCGCGCAACCGTGCCATCGATGTGCTGCGCCAGCACCAGCGCGTGGCGCAGCAGCATGCGCAATGGGGCGATGAACTGCACCCGGCGGCGTTGCCTGCGCCCGATGATACCCAGGCCCTGGAAGACGACCTCGGCGATGACCTGCTGCGGTTGATGTTCGTGGCCTGCCACCCGGTGCTGCCGGCCGATGCGCGGGTGGCGCTGACCCTGCGCCTGCTGGGCGGGCTGACCACCACCGAAATCGCGCGCGCCTTCCTGCAGCCCGAGCCCACCATCGCCCAGCGCATCGTGCGCGCCAAGCGCACCCTGGTGCAGAAGCAGGTGCCCTATGAAGTGCCGCGCGCCGAGGCGTTGCCCGAGCGGCTGGCGTCGGTGCTGGAGGTGATCTACCTGGTCTTCAACGAAGGCTATGCGGCCAGTGCCGGCGATGACTGGATGCGCCCGGCGCTCTGCGAGGAGGCACTGCGGCTGGCCCGCATCCTGGCCCATCGGCTGCCTGCACCGCCGGTGCTGGGCCTGCTGGCACTGATGGAACTGCAGGCGTCGCGTGCCGCGGCGCGCGTCGATGCGCAGGGCCAGCCGGTATTGCTGGACGTGCAGAACCGCGCGCGCTGGGACTGGCTGCAGATTGAGCGCGGGCAGCAGGTGCTGCAGCGTGCGCTGGAGGCCGGCGGTGGCGACGACGCCTACGTGCTGCAGGCCCGTATCGCGGCCTGCCATGCCACTGCGCGCCGCGCCGACGATACCGACTGGGCGCGCATCGCCGCATTGTATGCACAGTTGCTGCAGGTGATGCCGTCGCCGGTCGTGGCCCTCAACCGGGTGGTGGCGGTGTCGCGCAGCGACGGCGCGTTTGCGGCCTGGGCGCTGCTGCAACCGTTGCTGGTCGATGCACGGTTGCAGGGCTATGCGCCCTTGCAGGTGGTGCGTGGCGACCTGCTGCAGCAGCTGGGCCGGCATGATGATGCCGCCAGCGCCTTCCACCAGGCCGCCGCGATGACCGGCAACGCCCGCGAGCGCGCGCTGCTGCTGGCGCGTGCCCAGCGGCCAGGATAGCGATCGGGGTCAGATCCCTTTCCCGGCGGGAAAGGGATCTGACCCCTTCGTGTTGGATTGCCGAGCAAGGCCGGCACGACTGCAGGTGCAGGGCGCAGCCCTGCCGAATCCCATTACACTCCGGAAGGATTTTCCTGCTGGAGAGAGCAATGAAACGAGCAGTATTGGGCGTCCTGGCCCTGTCGGTGTCGAGCGCACTGATGGCCGCCACGCCGAAATTCGACGGCGCGCGGATCTCCGCCGACGTCAAGGAGCTGGCCTCCGACGCCTACGAAGGCCGCTCGCCGGCCACCGCGGGCGAAGAGAAGACCATTGCCTACCTCAGCAAGCAGTTTGCCGCCGCCGGCCTGCAGCCGGGCGGTGACCTGAAGGACGGGCAGCGCCTGTGGACCCAGGCGGTGCCGCTGCGCAAGGGCGACATCGTCGGCACCCCGCAGCTGGCCCTGCATCAGGGCGGCAAGACCCTCACCCTCGACCAGGGCAAGCAGATCGCCGTGCGCGCGGCCATGAACGGCGCCACCGACGTCGACATCAGCAAGGCGCCGCTGGTCTTCCTCGGCTACGGCGTGAAGGCACCGGAGCGCAACTGGGATGACTTCAAGGGCGTGGACCTGAAGGGCAAGATCGCCGTCGTGCTGATCAACGACCCTGACTTCGAGACCGGCAAGGGCGACTTCGACGGCAAGGGCATGACCTGGTACGGGCGCTGGCCGTACAAGTACGAAGAGGGCGCACGCCAGGGCGCACTCGGCGTGCTGATCGTTCACGAGACCGCACCGGCCTCCTACGGCTGGGCCACCGTGGCCGGCTCCAACACCAACACCATGTTCGACGTGGTGCGCGACAACCCGGCCGAAACCCACCCGCTGCTGGAAGGCTGGATCCAGCGTGACCTGGCCGTCGAGCTGTTCCGCGCGGCCGGGCAGGATTTCGAGGCGCTGAAGAAGAAGGCGCAGCAGCGCGACTTCACCCCGGTGGCGCTGACCGGCGCCAGCCTGGATGCGAAGTACGCAGTGAAGACCGAGGTGATCACTTCGCACAACGTGGCCGCACGCCTGGAGGGCAGCAGCCACCCGGACGAGACCATCATCTACAGCGCGCACTGGGACCACATCGGCGTGGGCGAACCGGATGCACGCGGCGACCGCATCTTCAACGGCGCGCTGGACAACGCCAGCGGCACCGCCTCGCTGATCGAGCTGGCGCGGGGCTTCGCCAAGGGCCCGCGCCCGCAGCGCTCGCTGCTGTTCCTGGCGGTGACCGCCGAGGAAAAGGGCCTGCTGGGTTCGGAGTACTACGCCACCCACCCGCTGTACCCGCTGGAAACCACGGTGGCGGCGATCAACATGGATGGCATGGCACCGTTCGGTCCGTCGCGTGATTTCGGCATCTACGGCACCGCGCGCTTCGAACTGCTGGACCAGCTGAAGGACGTCGCCAAGGGCTGGGACATCCGCTACACCCCCGACCCGAAGCCGGAAGCAGGCCTGTTCTTCCGTTCCGACCACTTCTCGTTCGCCAAGCGTGGCGTGCCGGCGCTGTCCTGGTCGGCCGGCCAGGACTGGGTGAACGGTGGCGTGGCCGCTGGCAGGAAGGCCTCGGAGGATTACACCGCCAAGCGCTACCACCAGCAGGGCGACGAGTGGCAGCCGGACTGGGTGTTTGCCGGTGCCGCGCGCGACCTGGAAGTGCTCTATACGCTGGGCAACCAGCTGGCCAACGCGCGCAGCTGGCCGAACTGGAGCACCGACGAGTCGTTCCGCGCCGTGCGTGACAGCAGCGCCGACCAGCGCAAGTAAGGGATTGCGGGGCGCTGCCCCGCCACCCACCGGTAGCGCCGGGCCATGCCCGGCGTTCCCGTAACAGCTTCCATCCCCGGTTTCCGGGGCTTCGTCGCAGGCCGCTTGTTTGCCCGGTGGGCCGGCCTATGCTCGGCTCACCCCCTTCCTCCAAGGCGCCGCCGTGATCGCCAGCTTCACTCTCATTCTCCGTCACCTGTTGGCCTGGGCCGTGGCACTGCTGGTGGCCGGCATGGTCTGGAGCGGCATCTTCAGCGGCATGAACGACGGCCCCGGCTGGATCTTCGGCCTGCTGGCGATGTTCCTGATGATCAGCGCGCTGGGCAGTGCCATCACCCATGTGCGCCGGGTATGGCTGATCGCGGGGCGGCTGGACGGCAGCACCCTGTCCGGCCACCAGCGCCGCCAGATCGAGGTACCGCTGGATGCCGGCCCGGCCTTTGCCCTGGTCGAGGCCGCCGTGGCCGAACTGCCGCGGGTGGAAGACGTGGAAAGCGCCGCCGGCAGCCTGCAGGTGCGCGCCTACGTGCGCCGCGTCGATCCGTGGAATGGCCGCCAGCCGTCGCGCTGGAACCTGCCGGCGCGGCTGGCCATCAAGCGCAACAGCGTGCAGGCCACGGTCACCCCGGGGCAGGGCACCAGCACGGTCACCCTGCTGTTCGAACCCGATGCCGGCTGGTGGGCCGATCTGCTGGCGCTGGATGAGGGCAGCAACTTCGAGAACGCCGAAGCGGTCACCCGTGCGATCACCCGCCGGGTGGCCGACCAGCGCCGCGACGAGCAGGCCGCCGCCGAACAGACCCAGGTGGAAAAGGAACTGTCGGTGGCCCGCCTGAACCTGCTGCACGCGCAGGTGGAACCGCACTTCCTCTACAACACCCTGGCCAACGCGCAGGTGCTCACGCGCACCGATCCGGGCCGTGCCGAACAGATGCTCGGCCACCTCATCCAGTACCTGCGCAGTTCCCTGCCGCAGGTGGATGAATCGGTGTCCACGCTGGGCGTGGAACTGGAGCGCACCCGCGCCTACCTGGAAATCCTGCGCATCCGCATGGGGGCGCGGCTGGCGGTGGAAGTGCAGGTGCCCAACGAACTGCACGGCGTGCACATGCCCGCGATGGCCCTGCAGACGCTGGTGGAAAACGCGATCAAGCATGGCCTGGAACCCAAGCCCGGCGGCGGCACGATCTGGATCCTGGCGCGTGGTTTCGACGACCACGTGACGGTGACCGTGGCCGACGATGGCCTCGGCTTCGGCCAGGGCACCAGCGGCACCGGCATCGGCCTGAAGAACCTGCGCGAGCGCCTGCGCCTGACCTGCGGTGAGCAGGCCGGCGTGGCGATCGTCGCCAATTTCCCCAGCGGCGTGGCCGCCACCATGACCCTGCCGCAGCCGGCCAAGGAACGCAGCCATGCCGCTTGAAGCCCTGATCGCCGAAGACGAGGAACTGCTGCGGCAGTCGCTGGTGGAACAACTGGGCCGGTTGTGGCCGGAACTGAAGCTGGTGGCCGAATGCGAGGACGGCGCCAGTGCGCTGGAACAGCTGGCCGAAAAGCAGCCGGACATTGCCTTCCTGGATATCCGCATGCCCGGCATCAGTGGCATCGAAGTGGCGCGCGCGTTGTCCGAACTGAGCCCGCGCACGCAGGTGGTGTTCGTCACCGCCTACGACCAGTACGCCATCGATGCGTTCGAGCAGGGCGCGATGGATTACCTGCTGAAGCCGGTCAGCGACGAGCGCCTGCTGGCCACCCGCGAACGCATCCTTTCGCGCCTGCCCAACACCCGCCAGGACGACGCGGTGCTGGAACGCCTGCTGCAGCGCCTGGGCCCCTCACAGGGGGCGGCCGATCGCCCGCCGCTGGCCTGGATCACCGCCAGCAACGGCCGCGACACGCAGCTGATCATGCTCGAGGACGTGGTCTATTTCCGCGCCGACAACAAGTACACCACGGTGGTCACCAGTGCCGGCGAAAGCCTGCTGCGCACGCCGCTGCGCGAACTGCTGGAAGTGCTCGACCCGCAGCACTTCCGCCAGGTGCACCGTTCGACCATCGTCAACATGAAGGCGGTGGCGGCGGTCAGCCGCGATGACACCGGCCGCGGCGTGCTGCGCCTGCGCCAGCGGCCGGAGACGCTGGTGGTCAGCCAGCCGTTCATGAGCCTGTTCCGCGGCATGTAGAAAGAACAATGCCACCGTGACTGTGCACGGTGGCATTGTGGCTCCCCCCCCACTTCCCTGGATCGGTGCGCCGGTATCAGTACGCTGGCTGCAGGGTCAGATCGTGGTGGTGTTCGGTCTCGCCGACATGGTTGAGCCGGCCGACCAGTTCGGAGTGCTGCCGCATGCGCCCGATCTCGGTCATGATGCGGATGTCCTCGTGGCGCAGCTCGCGCCTGGAGGTGACGGCCTGCTTGTAGTCCAGCACTTCCGGGTAGTGCTCGGCCAGGTCCAGTGCCTCGGCCACGCACTCGACGCTGTCGGCCTTGGACGTGATGCGCGCACGACTGTTGAATGCCTTCATCCAGCGCTCGAAACCGGCCTGCTGGTCGAACATGTTGGCCATGAACCAGATCACGAACAGGATCGACACCCACGAACCGAACACCACGACCACGCGGGTGAAGGTGATGTGGTAATCGTCGCGCCAGAGGTAGTTGGCGATCAGGCCGAGGATGAGCAGGGACGCCGCCTGCCAGCCGATGATCGAGGCAATCAGCCATTGGCACTTGGCCTGGGCCAGCACCGCCACCTCATCGCGGATCTGCTGCTCGCTGAGGTTGCGCCAGTGCGCGACCTGTTTGTCGAACGGGCTGTGGTAGAGCTCGTTGTCGCGAAGCAGTAGTCCCAAACCCTTGAACAAAGCAATCATGGCTGGCTCCCTTGTGGAACGTGCGTCGATCAGCATTGGACGGTGTGGCGGATTCAGTTCTAGCACTTCCAGCGGGCCGTGCAATGGGTGAAATGCCTAGGGGCGTAAGGGTTTTGTCTGAATGGGTGAATGTTGCTGCGGCGCATCATCACGCTCGGCGCCTGCGTCAAGATGTCGCAGGGTGAAATGTGCTGCGGCCGCACATGAAACTCCGGCTGACCCGCCAGGCTCGCCGCATCCGCCGTGATCGCCCAGAATCGAGGCTGACCGCGCAGACCGCGGCCGATTCCACCACCTCCTGGACCGAAGATGCCGCCGCTGCTGCACCGCCTTTCCCGCCCCGTCACCGCGCCGATCCGGCGCTGGGTGCTTGATGCCTTCCCGCGCGGCCAGAGCGGCATCGACTACGACCACCCGCTGGGCGACCCGGGCTGGTTCGGCCCGGACAGCGTGACCTGGCGCATGCACGCCGAGCTGCCCTCGATGCTGGCCGGCGGCCTGTGCGCGTTGATGCTGCAGACCCTGCACCCGCGCGCGCTGGCCGGCGTGTACGACCACTCCAACTTCCGCCAGGACCTGGTCGGCCGCCTGCGCCGGACCACGGCCTTCGTCGCCGGCACCAGCTACGCACCTGCAGGGGAAGTGGAAAAACTGGTGGCCAAGGTGCGTCGCATCCATGCGCAGATCCGCGGCCGCACGGCGCAGGGCGAGCCCTATGCCGCCGACGATCCGCAGCTGTTGACGTGGGTCCACGTGACCGAGGCGTTCGGCTTCCTGCAGGGCTATCGCCGCTACGGGCGCGACGTGCCGGAGGCGATCGCCGACCGCTACTACGACGAGTACCGCTGCGTTGCAGAGGCCCTGGGTGCGGTGGACGTGCCGCGCAGCGAGGCGGAAGTGGCGGCCTATTTCTGCGCGCGGCAACCGGAGCTGCTGGCCGATGCGCGTTCGCGCGAAGTGCTGGCGGTGCTGTCGACGGTCAATCTGCCGGTGCCGATTCCGGGCCTGTCACGCGCGGTGTTCCTGGGGGCCGGGGCCGCGCTGCTGCCCGATTGGGCCGAGGCGATGCTGGAACGCAGCGCGGGGCAGCGCACGCAGGCGGCAGCCTCGGCCAGGCTGATGCAGGGCATGGCGCCGCTGTTCCGCCGCGCACTGCCCGATGGCCTGTCCACGCGCGCCTGTGCACGCGTGGGCGTGCCGGTGGACGTGCTGCGCGAGTGGCCCGAGATGCTCCGGTAGGTGCCAACAAGGTTGGCATCTACCAGAGCGGATTCTGCGGTAGATCCACGCCATGCGTGGATGGATCTCACCCTGCCTTCAAACCCCGCAACAACACCTCCAGCGCCGCGCCCGCCTGGCGCAACCGCGCATCACCGTCCTCGCCTTCGGCAATCCAGAACGCGGCTTCGGCAAGACTGCCGTAGATGAGCGACGCCAGCGCCTGAGCGTCCACTGCGGCAACCACGCCCTGCGCGATCAACTGTTCGATCAACCGCTGCATCGAGTTCACGCAGTGGCGCTGTGAATCCGGCGATGCACCGCCCAGCACCGCGCGCGCATCACGCAGCACGATGCGCTGGATGTCCGGTTCCAGGGCCATGTCCAGGTAGGCGCGGCAGCGCTGCACGAACCCCTCCCACGCGTCGTCGGCCGCCTCGCTGATCGCCTGCAGCCGCACGTCCGTCTCGGCGTCGAGTTCGGCGACCACCGCAGCCAGCAGGCCCTTCTTGTCGCCGAAGTGGTGGTACAGCGCGCCCCGGGTCAGTCCGGCCTGGGCGGTCAGGTCGTCCATCGAGGTGGCCGCGTAGCCGTGTTCGCTGAACACCCGGCGGGCGGTGGCCAGCAGGCTGGCACGGGTTTCTTCCATCTCGGCGCGGGTGCGGCGGACCATCGGCAGCTCCTTTACATACGGCGTGCATGATTGTTTACATACGGCGCGTATGAATGTAGCCTCTTATTCATACGCTCTGTATGTATTGTCATGGCGCCGCCGGCGCCAGGCAAGCCACTGCCCTGGAGAACCTGCTTGGCCACCCCCTATCGCGATCTGTTCGCTGCCCCTGGCACCGTCGGCCTGGCCCTGGCCGGGCTGCTGGCCCGCTTGCCCCTGCCGATGACAGGCATCGGCATCATCACTCTCATCGTGCAACTGCGCGGCAGCTATGCCCTGGCCGGTGCGGTGTCGGCCACCTTCGTGCTCACCTATGCGCTGCTGTCCCTGCAGATATCGCGCCGGGTCGACCGTCATGGGCAGGGCAGGGTGCTGCCGCTGGCCGCCGCGCTCAGCGCGCTGGGGCTGCTGTGCCTGCTGGCCAGCACCGTGCTGCACGCGCCCACCTGGACCCTGTTCGCCAGCGCCACCCTGGCCGGCTGCATGCCCAGCATTTCGGCGATGGTGCGCGCGCGCTGGAGCGCGATCCATCGGGGGCGTGCACAGCTGCAGACCGCGTACTCGCTGGAAACGGTGTTCGACGAGGTCACGTTCATCGCCGGGCCGCCGCTGTCGGTTGGCCTGTCTGTCGCCGTCTGGCCGCAGGCCGGGGTACTGGCTGCCGCCGTGTTGCTGCTGGCGGGTGTCGCCGCGCTGGTGCTGCAGCGTGGCACTGAACCCGCGCCACAGCCGCTGCAGGCCGGTCCCGCCAGGCCCATGTCACCGCTGCGGCGGCCCGGTATCGCGCTGCTGGTACTGCTGATGCTGGCCATGGGCGTGATCGTCGGTACCGTCGACATCGGCAGCGTGGCCTTCGCCGAGCAGCGTGGCCAGGCGATGGCGGCCAGCCTGGTGCTGTCCGCGTATGCCGCAGGCAGCTGCGTGGCGGGTCTCGTGTTTGGCGCGCTGAAGCTGCAGGCGCCACTGCAGCGCCTGTTGCTGCTGGGTGCGCTGGCCACTGCATGCAGCACCTTGCCGCTGCTCTGGGCCGGCAACGTACCTGCGCTGGCGATGACGGTGCTGCTGGCGGGCGTGTGCTTCGCGCCGACGATGATCGTGGCGATGTCGCTGGTCGAACAGCGCTTGCCTGCCGCGTGCCTGACCGAAGGCATGACCTGGCTGCTGGCTGGCCTGAATGTCGGCGTGGCGATGGGCGCCGCGTTGTCCGGGCAGGTGGTCGATGCCGGTGGCGTGCGCGCCGGCTTCGTCGTTGCGCTGTGCGCGGGCACTGCGGTGCTGCTGCTGGCCGTGCTTGCGCAGCGCCCCTTGCGTTGCGCCCACTCGCCGGCTGCCGCTGAAGGAACCGTGCCATGAACACCGCCACATCGTCGCTGTCCCCCGCCGTGCCGGCACACCGCTGGTGGGCCGTCGCCGCAGCCGGCCTGGCCACGTTCTCGGTGGTCACCACCGAGATGCTGCCTGTCGGCCTGTTGACCCTCATCGCCGATCACTTCGGTGCGTCCGCAGGCACCGCCGGCCTGATGATCTCGTTGCCCGCCCTGCTGGCGGCCCTGTTTGCGCCGCTGGTGGTCGTTGCCGCTGGCGGCATCGATCGCCGTCGCATCCTGTGCGCGCTGCTGGGCCTGCTGCTGGTGGCCAACCTGGCTTCGGCGCTGGCGCCGGGCATTGGCTGGCTGCTGGCCGCGCGCGTGCTGGTGGGCTTCTGCATGGGCGGCATCTGGGCCATCGCCGGCGGATTGGCGGCGCGGCTGGTGCTGCCAGCGCGCATCGGCCTGGCCACTTCCATCATCTTCGGTGGCGTGGCCGCCGCCTCGGTGCTGGGCGTGCCGCTGGGCGCGATGATCGGCGAGGCGCTGGGATGGCGTTGGGCGTTCGTGGCGATGGCGGTGTTCAGCGGCCTGGTCCTGCTGATGCATCTGCGGGTGGTGCCGGCGTTGCCGGTGGAAGGTTCGGTGCGCGCGCGCCAGTTCCTGCAGCAGCTGGGCAACCGGGGCCTGCGGATGGGGCTGCTGCTGACCCTGCTGCTGGTGGCCGCGCACTTCGTTGCCTTCACCTATGTGCGGCCGCTGCTGGTCACGTTGGCGCATGTCGATGCAGCGTGGATCGGCGGGCTGCTGTTTGCCTATGGCATGGCAGGCATCCTTGGCAATTTCATCGTTGGCCCGCTGGCGGCGCGGCGCCCACGCGGGCTGCTGCTGGCCATCGCGCTGGGGCTGCTGCTGACGCCGCTGCTGTTGCTGTGGGTGGGTGGTACGCCGGCCGGTGGCGTGGCGGTGCTGCTGCTGTGGGGCCTGGCCTATGGCGGGGTATCGGTGGGCTTGATGACGTGGATGATGAAGGCCGTACCACGGGCGGTGGAGATTGCCACCGCGCTTTATGTGGGCGTGTTCAACATCGGCATCGCGCTGGGCGCGTGGGCGGGCGGGCTGCTGGTCGATGGCCTGGGATTGCAGGCCAACCTGTGGGTCGCGGCCGGGCTGGCAGCGATGGCAACCGTGGTCGTGATGGGGCTGCGCCGGCAGTAGATCCACACCATGCGTGGATGGCACGCCGCATCCCATGAAAAAACGGGCGCCTTGCGGCGCCCGTTCGCGTTACATCACCACACCTTGACCCGCTTGTCCGGGGCCAGGTACAGCTTCTGGCCTTCCTTCACTTCAAAGGCCGGGTACCACGCATCGATGTTGCGCACGGTCAGCGCACGGTACTGGCCGGGGGCGTGCACGTCGGTCAGCAGGCCGTTGCGCAGGGCCTGTTCGCGGCTCTTGCTGCGCCATGCCTGGGCGAAGCCGAGGAAGAAACGCTGGTCGGGGGTGAAGCCTTCCAGGGTCTGGCCCGGCTTGCCCTGCAGCGACATCTGGTAAGCGTCGTAGGCGGTGCCCAGGCCGGCCACGTCGGCGATGTTCTCGCCCAGGGTCAGCTTGCCGTTGACGTGCACGCCGGGGAACGGCTCGTAGCTGCTGAACTGCGCGGCCAGTGCATCACCGGCAGCGTTGAACTGCTTGAGGTCTTCGGCCGTCCACCAGTTGTGCAGCTTGCCGGTTTCATCGAACAGCGCGCCGGCGTTGTCGAAGCCATGGCTGATCTCGTGGCCGATCACTGCGCCGATGGCGCCGTAGTTCACCGCGTCGTCGGCGGCGCCATCGAAGAACGGCGGCTGCAGAATCGCGGCCGGGAACACCAGGCGGTTTTCCAGCGGCACGTTCATCGCGTTGATGGTCTGCGGCAGCATCGCCCACTCGTTGTGGTCGACCGGCTTGCCCAGCTTGGCGACGTTGCGCGCGTACTCGAACTGCTCGGCGCGCTGCGCATTGCCCAGCGGATCGTCACGACGGATCTCCAGGCCGGTGTAGTCGCGCCACGTGTCCGGGTAGCCCATGCCCACGGTCAGGCCGGCCACCTTGGCCTTGGCGTGTGCCTTGGTCTGCGGCGACATCCAGGCCAGGGCGTCGATGCGCTTGGCGAAGGCGGCGATGATGTTCTTCGCCATTTCGTCCGCGCGTTCCTTGGTCTTTGCGTCGAAGTGCTTTTCCACGTAACGCTTGCCGATGGCTTCGCCGACGGCGTGGTTGGCATCGTCCACCGCACGCTTCCAGCGGTCGCTCTGCTGCGGGGTGCCGCTCAGTGCAGTGCCATGGAAGGCGAAGCGGGCATCGGCGAACGTCTTCGGCAGGTAGGCGGCGGCGCGGTCGAGCGCGTGGAAGGCCATGTAGTCCTTCCATGCGTCCAGCGGCTCGGTGGCCACCAGCCGGGACAGGCCGGCCACGGCCTTGGGCTGCCACACGATGAAGTCCTGCTGCTGGCCCAGCTTGGCCGCGTCCAGGAACGCCGCCCAGTCCATGCCCGGTGCCTTGGCGTTGAAGTCCGCCTGCGTCCACGGGTTGGCGCCCAGGGTCACGTTGTTGGTTTCTTCCTGGCTGGCGTGGGCCTGGGCAATCTTCGTTTCCAGCGCGAGGATGCGCTGCGCCTTGCCGGCCGGATCGGCCACGCCGGCCAGCTGCAGCACCTGCGCGATGTAGGCCTGGTACTGCTTGCGCAGTTCGGCCATGCGGCCATCGCCCAGGTAGAAATCACGGTCGGGCATGCCCAGGCCGCCCTGCACCAGGTACGGCGCGTTGCGGTCCGGCTGCAGCATGTCCACCGACACCCACAGGCCGAACAGGCGGTCGGTGTAGAAGTTGGTGGCGTTGAGCAGGTCGACGTCGGCGCGCATGTCGCCGCCCAGCGCACGTGCCAGGCCCGCCTTGTCGGTGATGCCGCTGATCGCTGCCAGCTGCGGCTGCACCGGGGCCAGGCCGCGCTTCTCGATGCCGGCCTCATCCATGAACGCGGCGTAGTAATCGCCGATCAGCTTGTCGTCGCCGCTGGCCTGCGCATTGCCGGCCGCGCCCTCGAGGATCGCGCGGGTATCGGCCTGGGTCTTTTCGGCGATGACGTTGAAGCTGCCAAAGCGCGAGCGGTCGGCCGGAATCTCGGTGTTCTTCACCCAGGTGCCGTTGGCGAAGCCGAAGAAGTCGTCGCCGGCGGCGATGCTGCGGTCCATGCCGCTGGCATCGAAGCCGAAGCTGCCCAGCATCGGCTTGGCCGGGGCAGGGGTGGCATCGGCCGGTGCGGGGGTGCCGGCGGCCGGTTCGGCCGGGCGGTCGCAGGCGGCCAGGGACAGGCTGGCGACGATGGCCAGCGCCAGGGTGGGACGGCGCAGCTTGGACATGGACTTCTCTTGCGGCGGGAAAACCCCAAGTCTAATCCCCTGCGCGCGTGCTGGACGCTCTGCCGCGGGGGCCGTGCTGTGCCCGATCTGGCTGAACACGCGCCGCCGATCTTCACGCCGTCATCGGCGTGGTGCATGCTGCAGGCTGGATACCGGCGCAGCCATGGGGAAGATGGCGTGCCGGACAGACCCAGGCGTCAAGAATGCCGATCTGCGGCCGCTCTGGTCGGGGATGTGGAGGAATCGTTCGCGCATGAAGCCAGCCGTCTGCACAGGGAACATCGACCGATGCCAGCGTTGAAGCGCGCCCTGGCCCGGCCACTGCGTGCCATCACCTGGGGCGGCATTGCCGTGGGCGTGCTGCTGGCGGTGGTGCTGGGGGTGATGCTGGCCAACGATTACCAGCGCCGGCTGGAAGCCGCGCAGCGACAGAGCCGGGCCATGGCCGTGGGCACCGAGCGGCTGCTGGCGATGGAACTGCGCAACCTGGAACGGGCCATGAGCGGTATCGCCGCCGATGCCGCCGAACTGTTCCGCCGCGTGCCGGCGCAGGCGCCCGCGCTGCTGGATGCGTCCATCGACGGTGTACTGGGCCGCCACGCCGAGCTGCACAGCATCGTCGTGCTCGATACCTACGGCCGCGCGCTGACTGCCGGCAAGGGCGACCTGCAGCTGCCGCTGTGGATCGACCCGCAGCGGCGCGGGCAGGGCAGCACGCTGTATCTCGGCCCGCCGCAGCAGGCCATCGATGGCAGCTGGGTGGTGCCGCTGGCCCTGCCGATGGCGGGCGACCGCTGGTTGCTGGCGCGCCTGCGCTGCGAGGAGCTGCAGCGCATCGTCGGCGGCCTGGACGTCGGCCCGCGCGGCCTGGTGTCGATCAGCGACGGCCAGGGCTTCATGCTCGCGCGGGTGCCCGAGCCGGCCTCCACCGTGGGCCATCGCTACGTGCTGCCCAGCCGCGATCTTGTCGGCCACCAGGCGGTGGTCGAACTGGGCAGCATCCCTGGCGTGGTGGATGGCATTGCACGGATTTCCACCATCAGCACGCTGGAACGCAGCCCGCTGGCGGTGCAGGTGGGGCTGGCCGACCAGGACGTGCTGGCGCCCTGGTGGCCCTACCTGCAGGCAGCAGTGGCCATCCTGCTGGCCTACACCGGCGTGCTGCTGGTGCTGCTGTATGCAATACGCCGCAGTACCCGCAGCCATCAGTCGATGGCCGAGGAGCTGCGTACCGGCCACGCCGAGCTGGGCCTGGCCCACCACGCCGGCCGGGTCTGCACCTGGCACGTGGATGAGGATGCGGCGCTGCTGCACTGGTCGCCGCTGGCCCGCGAGATTTTCGGCCTGCACACCGACGCCATGCCGGTGGCCGAGTTCTTCAACCGCGTGCACCACGAGGACAGCGAGCGCCTGCAGCGCGCATTCAACCAGGCGTTTGCCGGCGATGAAGTGCTGGACGAGGAATTCCGCCTGGTGCTGCCCGGTGGCCAGGTGCGCTGGGTGGCGGCGCGCGGCCAGCGGGTGGAAGTGGCCGACCGCCAGCGCCGCATGATCGGCGCGCTGACCGACCAGACCGAGCGCTACCGCGCGCGCGAACAGATGAGCCAGGCCGAGCGCCGCTTCCGCCTGTTGTTCGACCGCAACCCGGCACCGTTCTGGGTGTTCGACCCGGACACCCTGCGTTTCCTCGAGGTCAACCACGCGGCGGTGCTGCAGTACGGTTACAGCCGCGAGGAATTCCTGGCGATGAGCATCCTCGACATCCGCCCGCGCGAAGGCTGGGACGAGGTGAAGGGTGCGATCGCGCGGGCCCGCGTGGGCGAAATGCAGGATGCCACCGTGCGCATGCACCGGCGCCGCGACGGCAGCGTGTTCGAAGTGCGCACGCACCTGTCCAAGCTGGATTTCGACGGCCAGCCGGCCTGCCTGGTGCTGGCCGAGGATGTCAGCGAGCGGCTGGCCTACGAGCGCGACCTGGCCTACCGCGCGCGGCACAACCCGGATACCGGCCTGCTGACCGTGCGCGCGCTGACCGAGCAGCTGGACGCGCAGGAAGGCGCCTACACCATCGCCTACGTGCAGCTGCGCGGCCTGCAGCTGGTGGCCGATACGCTGGGCCGCGAGATCGGCGATGCGGTGCTGCAGTCGATGGCCCTGCGCCTGGGCGGGCTGGGCGCGCGCTTCGGCACGCTGGCCTTCCAGCCGGCCGAAGATTTCGTGCTGGCCATCGGCGGCGAGCACACCGCACAGCGTGCGCTGGACGACCTGCTGCAGATCGTCTCGGCGCCGATGCGCGGCAAGGATTCCCTGCACCAGTTCGAGCCGCGCATCGGCGTGGCCGTGCATGCGGTGGGCGATGGCCACAGTGCCGAACAGGTGATCGGCATGGCCGCGCAGGCCGCGCATGCCGCGCGCGCCGAAGGCAACGTGGTGGCGTGGTTCGACACCGCGGTGACCACCCGCCTGGCCGACCGCCTGCGCCTGGCCGCGCGCATCCATGCCGCCATCGACAACGAATTCCAGCTGTATTTCCAGCCGATCCGCCATGCCAGCGATGGCAGCCCGGCGGCGCTGGAGGCCCTGCTGCGCTGGCCGCAGGCCGACGGCAGCTTCATTCCGCCCAGCGAGTTCATCCAGTTGTGCGAGGACACCGGGCTGATCCTCGCGCTGGGGCGCTGGGTGATCCGCGCGGCCGCACAGGCGCAGCGGCGCCTGGTGGACGCGGGCTGGGGCGAGCTGTCGATCGCAGTGAATGTCTCGGCGGTGCAGTTCTTCAACAGCGACCTGGTGGCCGAGTTCACCCGCGCGCAGAAGGAGTTCGGCCTGGCCCGCGGCGCACTGCACGTGGAGCTGACCGAGAGCAGCCTGATGCGCAAGCCGGCGCAGGCGATGCAGACCATGCAGCGCCTGCACGAGCAGGGCATCTGCGTGTCGCTGGATGATTTCGGCACCGGCTATTCCAGCATGTCCTACCTGCAGCACCTGCCGCTGGACATCCTGAAGATCGACCGCAGCTTCGTCGCCGATGTGGAAACCAACCCGCGCAACGCCTCGATCTGCCGCGCGCTGCTGTCGCTGGGCCACAGCATGGGGCTGACCATCATCGCCGAGGGCGTGGAAACACCGGGCCAGCTGAACTGGCTGGCCGCGCACGGCTGCGACCAGGTGCAGGGCTACCTGCTGGGGCGGCCGGCGCCGCTGGAAAAGATCATCGATTCGCTGGATGAAGTTGTCGCCTGATCGGGATTCGTATCTGCCGGCCAGCGGCCGGCACTACCAGGCCGGAACATGACGGTAGTGCCGGCCGCTGGCCGGCAGACGCCACGCCTCGCTACACCCCCGCATCCACCAGGTAATCGATGAAGCTGCGCACCTTCGGCGCCAGGTGGCTGCGGCTGGTGTACACGGCGAAGATGCCGATGGCGGGCACGTCCCACTCGGGCAGCACGCGCACCAGGCGGCCATCAGCCAGCGCGTCCTCCAGCAGGAAATCCGGCTGCAGGATCACACCCATCCCGGCGATGGCCGCTTCGCGCAGCACATCGCCGTTGTTGGCCTGCAGGATGCTGTTCACCGTTACCCGCGTTTCGCCGCCGGGCCCCTGCAGCGGCCACTGGTTGCCCGAGGCCCAGTAGCTGTAGCCGAGGCAGTCGTGCTGTTCCAGGTCCTGCGGGGTGCGCGGCGTGCCACGCGCGGCCAGGTAGGACGGCGCGGCACACAGGGTGATGCGGGCCTGGCCCAGCCGCCGCGCGATCAGCGCCGGGCTCGGTTCGCGGGTGATGCGGATGGCCACGTCGTAGCCTTCTTCCACCATGTCCACCAGGCGGTCGGACAGCGCCAGGTCCAGCTCCACCTGCGGGAAGCGCTGGCGGTAGCCGGCCAGCAGCGGGCCGAGGCGGGCGATGCCCCAGCTGACCGGCGCATTGATGCGCAGCATCCCTGACGGCTCCAGCGCCTGCGCGCCGATGCTCGCTTCCAGCGCATCGAACTCGGCCAGCAGGCGCACGCACTGCGCGTAGTAGGCCGCGCCCGCGCTGGTGGGACTCACCCGCCGCGTGGTGCGGTGGAGCAGGCGGGAGGACAGGCGCTTTTCCAGCGCGGCCACCTGCCGGGTCACCCCGGCCGTGGACATGTCCAAGGCCTGGGCGGCGGCACTGAAGCCATTGCGCTCGACCACCGCCACGAACACACGCATCGCATCCAGGGTGTCCATTGTTTCGCCTTTTGAAACAAATACGGTCGGATCATCGTATTTATCGACGGTGGTGAGCGCAATAAGCTGTGCTCACTCCTTCCGAGGTGCCCGCCATGTCTGCCCCTTCCCGCTCGTTGTCACCGCTCGCTCCCTATGCCGCCACCCTGCTGCGGCTGGCGCTGGGCGGCCTGTTCCTGGCCCACGGCCTGACCAAGCTGCTGGTGTTCACCCCGGCTGGCACGGCGGCCTATTTCCAGTCGCTGGGCCTGCCCGGTGCGCTGGGCTATTTCACGATTGTTGCCGAACTCGGCCTGGCCACTGCCCTGCTGCTGGGCATCTACGCGCGCTGGATCGGCCTGCTGGGCGTGCCGCTGCTGCTGGGCACCATCGCCAGCGTGCACGGCGCCAACGGTTTCAGCTTCGCCAACAGTGGCGGAGGCTGGGAATACCCGGCGTTCTGGGCATTGGCCCTGGTCGTGCTGTTCCTGCTGGGCGATGGCCGCTGGACCCTGCGTTCGCGCTGATCGCCCCCTGAAAGAATTCCTGGAGGTTTCCATGTCCCGCCTGCCTTCGCTGTACATCTCCCATGGTTCGCCGATGACCGCCCTGCATCCGGGCCAGGTCGGCGTGCGCCTGGCCGAGCTGGCCCGCGACCTGCCGACGCCGCGCGCGATCGTCATCGCCTCGGCGCACTGGCTGGCCCGCCAGCCGCTGGTGGGCACGCATCCGCAGCCGCCCACCATCCACGATTTCGGCGGTTTCCCGCGCGAGCTGTTCGAACTGCAGTACCCGGCCCCGGGTGACCCGGCGCTGGCCGAAGAGGTGGCTGGCCGCATCGCCGCCGCGGGCCTGCCGGTGGCCATCGATCCACAGCGCGGCCTCGACCACGGTGCGTGGGTGCCACTGCGCCTGCTGCGCCCGCAGGCCGACCTCCCGGTGGTGCCGGTGTCGATCCAGCCAATGCTCGGCCCGCAGCACCAGTACGCGCTGGGCCGCGCGCTGGCGCCGCTGCGCGAGCAGGGCGTGCTGCTGATCGGTTCGGGCAGCATCACCCACAACCTGCATGACTGGCGTGATTACCAGGACGGCAAGGAAGCGCCGTACGTGCGCCCCTTCATCGAATGGGTGGAGCAGCGCCTGGCCGCCGATGACCGCGACGCGCTGTTCGACTACCGCCGCCAGGCGCCGTTCGCCGAGCGCGCGCATCCCACCGATGAACACCTGCTGCCGCTGTACTTCGCGATGGGCGCGGCGGGCGAGGGCGGCTTCGGCGCGCAGCGCATCGATGCCGGCATCGACGCCGGCATGCTGGCGATGGACATCTATCGCTTCGATGGCAGCGCCGCCGCGGTGGCCGCATGAGCGCGGTGCTGCCGATGCTGGAGCGGCCCGCGCAGGGCGCGGCCCAGGGGTTGGTGGTGCTGCTGCATGGCGTGGGCAGCAACGAGCAGTCGCTGGCCGGCCTGGCGCAGGCGCTGGACCCGCGCCTGCACGTGCTTCTGCCGCGCGCGCCGCTGGTGTTCGGGCCGCAGGCGTTCGGCTGGTTCACCGTGCGCTTCGGCGCGCAGGGGCCGGTGATCGACCCGGCCCAGGCCGAGCAGTCGCGCCTGCTGCTGGGCGAGTGGCTGGCGGCGCAGCAGCAGCGGCTGGGTGTCGGCGCGCGGCAGACCGTGCTGGCCGGCTTCAGCCAGGGCGGCATCATGAGTGCCAGCGTGGCCCTGACCCAGCCGCAGCGGGTGAAGTCGTTCGGCGTGCTGTGCGGGCGCATCCTGCCGGAGATCGCGCCGCACGTGCCGGCCGATATCGCCGCTGCCGGGCTGGACGGATTGCTGGTGCACGGCCATGCCGATGACAAGCTGCCGTATGCACTGGCCGAGTCGGCCGCGCAGCGCCTGCAGGCGCTGGGCGTGGCCCACCAGCTGCGTGGCTACCCGGTTGGCCACACGCTGTCGGCGGACATGCAGCGGGACATCACCGGCTGGATCCAGCAGCGTTTGCTGTCGCTGCCCTGACGCGCATTCACACAGCGGGCCGCAGCGACGGCCTGCTGTGTTAACTTTTTTTCCAGTCTCCGGCGCACACCGGTTTTTTCCGGCCCCACGCGCCGCTTCCTGGAAGAAGCATGCACACCATCGAAGTCGTCCTGGCGATGCTGGTAGCCGTTGTCGCCAGCGGTTACCTGGTTCGCGTCCTGCCATTCTCGTTGCCCCTGCCGCTGGTGCAGATCGCGCTTGGCGCGGTTATTGCCGGCGTGTTCAACCGCGGCCACGCACTGGAACCGGAAGTGTTCTTCCTGCTGTTCCTGCCGCCGCTGCTGTTCCTCGATGGCTGGCGCATTCCCAAGCAGGGCCTGTTCCGCGATAAAGGCGCGATCCTCGAACTGGCCTTCGGCCTGGTGGTGTTCACCGTCATCGGCGCCGGCCTGCTGATCCACTGGATGATTCCGGTGATGCCGCTGGCCGTGTGCTTCGCCCTGGCCGCCATCGTCTCGCCCACCGACCCGGTGGCGGTGGGGGCGATCGCCGCCAAGGCGCCCATTCCCAAGCGCCTGATGCACATCCTGGAAGGCGAATCGCTGCTCAACGATGCGTCCGGCCTGGTCTGCTTCCGCTTCGCCGTGGCCGCAGTGATGACCGGCAGCTTCTCGCTGGCCACCGCCTCGCTCACCTTCCTGTGGGTGGCCGTGGCCGGCCTGGCGGTGGGCGTGGCGGTCACCCTGGGCGTGTCCACGTTCCAGCGCTGGCTGTGGCGCCGCTTCGGCGAAGAGCCCGGCGCGGCGATGCTGGTCAACCTGCTGATCCCGTTCGCGGCCTACCTGCTGGCCGAAGAGATCCATGCCTCGGGCATTCTTGCTGCGGTCGCCGCCGGCATCGCGATGAGCTACGTCGAGCTGACCGGCCGCGTCTCGGGCAGCATGCGCGTGCAGCGCGCCGGGGTCTGGAACATGCTGCAGTTCAGCTTCAACGGCATCATGTTCGTTCTGCTGGGCGAGCAGTTGCCGGGCATCGTCGAGCGCGCCACCACCACCATGAACGAGACCGGCCACCAGAGCGCCTGGTGGCTGCTGGTGTACGTGCTGGTCATCAACGCCACGCTGATCGCGCTGCGGCTGCTGTGGGTGTGGCTGTCGCTGCGCTGGAACCTGCTGCGCGCCCGTCGCCGTGGCCTGGAGCGGGGCGAGGCGCCGAACTGGCGCATCGTGGTGGCAACCTCGGTGGCCGGCGTGCGCGGTGCCATCACCCTGGCCGGCGTGCTGACGCTGCCGCTGTTCCTGCCCGATGGCAGCGCCTTCCCGGCGCGTGACCTGGTGATCTTCCTGGCGGCGGCGGTCATCCTGTTCTCGCTGGTCGGCGCCAGCGTGGCGCTGCCGCAGCTGCTGAAGGGCCTGCAGCTGCCGGCCGATTCGGGCGAACGCAAGGAAGAGGACCTGGCCCGCAAGCTCTCCTCCAAGGCCGCGCTGGCCGGGGTGGAGCGCATGCGCCAGCAGCTGGTGATGAACCAGAACACCGAGAACGTGCAGCTGTACAACGATGCTGCCTCGCGGGTCAGCCTGCTGTACCAGCGCCATCTGGAAAAGGACAGCGATGGCCCCGACGTGGACCCGGAGAAGGTCAACCGGATGGAGCAGGGCTACCGCCAGCTGCGCAGTGCCGGCCTGAACGCCGAGCGCGAGGAGCTGTTCCGCCTGACCCGGCGCGGGGTGATCTCCGATGAGATCTCGCGGCGCCTGATCCGCAACCTGGACCTGCTGGAATCGCGCAAGCGCGATTGACCCTGCCCTGAAACGTAGAGTCGAGCTTGCTCGACTGCTCTTTCCCAAAGCAGTCGAGCAAGCTCGACTCTACCGATCCAACGGCGCTTATTCCGGCTTCTGGTCCAGGAAATACGCCTCGACCTTGCCGTTGACCTTCATGGTCATCGGGTTGCCGCGGCGGTCGCGGGCCTTGCCGGCCTGCACGCGGATCCAGCCTTCGCTGATCGAGTATTCCTCGACGTTGTCGCGCTCGATGTCGTTGAAACGCACGCCAACGCCGCGCTCCAGGGCCTGGGCATCATGGAAGGGGCTGGCCGGGTTGATCGCCAGGTGGTCGGGAGGGGTATCGCTCATCGCTTCATTCACAGTGACGGCCACCACGGCCGGCTTCAGCGGCACAGGATAAACCGTAGAATGCCGGTCTGCCCCAAGGAGTGCCCGCCATGCCTGACAACAGCGATTATTTCGACTTCGAAGAAGACGCCCACGATTTCGACGAAGACGACTTCGAGGCACGGGTCTGGAACCTGCTGGTTCTCATCAACCCGGGCGACGAGGAGCTGGCGCTGCAGCAGTTCAACCGCTGGCGCGAGTACCTGTCCGAGGATGGTCAGCCGCTGGAAGCGGACAGTGACTGGGTGCCGGCGCTGTTCACGGCCATCGCCTGGCAGTCCGGCTTCGAGGTGGAGCGTGACGACCTGGAATCGCTGCAGTCGGCGGTGAACGAGCTGTCGGCGCGCTTCAACCTGCAGCTGGACTGGGGCGGTGACCTGGACGACGAGGATTTCGCTGCCGACCTGGACGGCGTGCAGCTGATGTCCACCGCCTTCGACCGCCTGCGCGAGCACAACTACACGTTGTGGAGCGTGGACGCGGGCAGCGATGGCTTCACCGGCTGGATGGCCCTGACCCGCGACGACGACGCGCTGCTGGCGCTGTGTTCGCTGCTGAACGTGGAAGTGCGGCTGGGCAGCGACCCGTTCTGAGCGGTGATCCGACCCGCCGGGCATGGCCCGGCTGATCGACGATCCGACCCGTTGGGCGTGACCCGGCGGATCGATGATCCGACCCGTTGGGCGTGACCCGGCGGATCGATGATCCGACCCGTTGGGCGTGACCCGGCGGGGTAGAGTCGACTGTTAGTCGACTTTCGCGCGTAGCGCGGGGTTTTTTGCGGTCGCACGGGAGAGCAGTCGACTAACAGTCGACTCTACCCAGTCAGTGCCACGGGGCCGAGCGCACTACGGCCGGTACTGCGCCCGTGCGTTGGCGATCACGGCCTTCACCAGGTCGCGGTCGGTATGCCGGGAAATGGCGCGGGCGCCGAGTGCGATCGCCTGCGCGCGCAGGTCCGCGGTGACATCGTAGTGAGCGCCGCTGGCCTTGTTCTGGAAGGCCCGTGGCGGAATGCCGAGCTGCGCCGCCATCGCGTGCAGCTCGGCCAGGGTGTCGGCCATCAGGTGCGCCCAGCGCTGTCCGCGCCAGGGATGCACCGCGTCATCGACGTAGACCGCCACCGCCGCGGCCGGTTCAGGCCTGCGGCTTGCCGTCGGTGTCGGCAGCGTCGGCCGGAGCGGCCTCGGCGTCGGCAGCGGCTTCAACCACGTCGCCTTCAGCGGCTTCAGCGGCTTCTTCCCCTTCCTCGGCTTCCACGGTCTCGAACTCGGACACCAGCTTGTCCAGGTACTCGTCAGCGGTCTGGCCGGCTTCGGCCGCCAGGGTGTCCAGCAGCTTCTGCATCAGCTCGGAATACTCGAGGTTGACCTTGCGGCCTTCCTTTTCCTGCACGTTGGACAGGTGCTTGAGCATGGCCAGCATCGGCACCGGATTGTCGGCGTTGCCCATGGTCTGGCCGCCGATGGCCAGCAGCCACTCGCGGCCCTGCAGGCCGATGGCGGCAACGGCCTGGCCGTCTTCGTTGGTCAGCACGGCGTGGTTCTGCACCTGCTGCTGGGCATTGAGGCGCAGGAACGGACGCTTGGCCTGCTGCTTCTTGCGCTTGTCGCGCTTGGCCTTGGAGTTCTGGGACATGGGGTGGGGTCACTTGGAAAGGGAAAGACCGCCATTGTACTGGGTGCCGCGCTGCGCGCTCGCCGGGCATGGCCCGGCGCTACCAGGGTGCCGCGCTGCGCGCTCGCCGGGCATGGCCCGGCGCTACCGGATCGCAGCGCCCCGGGGTAGCGCCGGGCCGTGCCCGGCGTAGCGTCAGGGCGCTACCGCCGGTGTGGCGGCTTCGCCCTGCGCGGCCTGCACATCGGGGTCGGCCACGGCTGCCGACAGCCCCACCTGCGGGCCGGCGCCGGCCAGGGCGGCTTCTTCGGCGGCCTTGGTCATCACCACGATGCTGATGCGGCGGTTGATCGGGTTCTGCGGGTCCGTTTTGTCGAACAGCACCGAGGAGGACAGGCCGACCACACGGGTGATCTTGCTGTCCTCCATGCCGCCGTCCACCAGCGCACGGCGTGCGGCATTGGCGCGGTCGGCGCTCAGTTCCCAGTTGCCATAGCCGCGCGCGGCCGAATACGCGGTGATATCGGTATGGCCGGTGAGGCTGATGCGGTTCGGCACGTGGTTCAGGTACTCGGACAGCTCGTGCAGGATCTGCTGCGTATACGGCTTCAGCGTAGCGCTGCCGAGGTCGAACATCGGCCGGTTCTGCTTGTCCACGATCTGGATGCGCATGCCTTCCGGGGTCAGGTCCAGCAGCAGCTGGTCCTTGAACGGCTCCAGCGCCTGTCTGCGGCTGATCGCT
>PJTS01000218.1_pt1 | contig 52060 bp, 44 predicted proteins | sample 1512251 | NCBI WGS metagenome assembly PJTS01 (sample SAMN08177686, study PRJNA422409) | Soil metagenome, whole genome shotgun sequencing project. | isolation source: Soil (2) enriched on wood chips: alkali lignin treatment | place: USA: Madison | collected 2015-01-15 | reverse complement strand
GATTGGTCTTGGTGGTACGCATTCGGCTGTCTATGCTACCGAAGTAAGCGGCGAAGAATACCTCTGCTACACAACTGAGGAATCAGAAAAACTTGAAGTAATGCGGCTGGCCGAGCAGCTTGACGGTAATGTCGAACTAGCTATCAAACAGCTCGCATTGCAAAGACGTGATAAATCAAATAATTAATAATCCATTTTAAAATCGAATACAATGAAAAAACTAATGTTCTTAGTGTGTGCCATACTTTCAGTATTGGCAGCACCGCAAGCAAAAGCACAATTTGTGGTAACCGACCCTGCAAATCTTGCCTCCGGCATCGTAAACAGTGCCAATGAAATCGTACAGACCTCTTCTACGGTTTCCAATGTTATCAAAAATTTCAAGGAGGTCGAAAAGATGTATAAACAGGGGAAAGAGTACTACGATAAGCTTAAGGCCGTCAATAACCTTGTAAAAGATGCCCGCAAAGTTCAGCAAACTGTACTATTGGTAGGAGAGGTCTCCGATATGTATGTAAAGAACTTTGGAAAAATGATCAATGACCCAAATTTCAATACGCAGGAACTTACAGCCATTGGTAATGGATATTCCAAACTTCTTAACGAAAGTACAGAATTGTTAAAAGAACTAAAGCAGATCGTTACTTCTACAAGCCTCTCACTAAATGATAAAGAGCGTATGGAAATCGTAGACAGGTTATATAAAGAGGTGAAAGACTATCATAACCTTGTGCGCTATTATACCAATAAAAATATTTCCGTGTCAGTAATGCGTGCTAAAAAGAAAAATGATACACAGCGTATTTTGGATCTGTATGGTAATTCAAATGAAAAATACTGGTAGTTATGGAATTTGAAAATTTGCATCAAATCCTCAGATCACTCTATGATGAGATGATCCCGATGTCTGAAGACATGGCGGCTGTCGCGAAGGGGATTGCGGGTTTAGGGGCATTGTTTTATGTATCCTATAAGGTGTGGGGAGCACTTGCGAGGGCGGAACAGATCGATGTGTTCCCCCTTCTCCGCCCTTTCGTTATCGGTATTTGTATAATGTTTTTTCCAACTATAGTGCTTGGAACCTTAAATGCAGTTTTGAGCCCTATCGTAAAAGGAACTCATGGGATGTTGGATACCCAGGTAATTGATATGCGTAAACTTCAAGAACAAAAAGACATCCTGGAGCGCGAAGCAATGTTACGAGATCCTGAACGCTCACATTGGGTGTCGGACGAAGAACTGGATAAAAAGATTGAGGAACTTGGCTGGTCACCTTCGGACTTAATGACCATGTCCACTTTGTATTTAGATAGACAAGGTTATAAAATGCGTCAGGATATTAAAGAATGGTTTCGGGAGCTAATGGAAACACTTTTTCATGCAGCAGCTCTCGCTGTGGATACGATCAGAACATTTTTCCTTATAGTGTTGTCGATCCTCGGTCCGGTAGCCTTCGGCATCAGTGTATGGGATGGCTTTCAGTCAACCTTAACCCAGTGGTTCACCAGATACATAAGTATTTACCTCTGGCTGCCTGTTGCCGATCTGTTTAGCGCAATGCTTGCAAAAATCCAAACGCTTATGCTTCAAAGAGATATTGAATTACTCAACGATCCAAGTTTTATTCCCGATCCGCAGAACACAAGCTATATCATATTCTTTGTAATTGGGATTGTTGGATACTTTACTGTTCCCACAGTAACAGGTTGGATCATACAGGCCTCAGGAGCAGGAAACTTCACAAGGAACGTGACACAGGCCGGAAGCCGTGCCGCTAATGTGGCGGGAGCGGCAACGGGTGCATCAGCTGGAAATATCATGGGGCAACTTAAAAAACAAATCAGTAAATAATAAAAATTATGGAATTTAAAACACTCCGAAATATAGAAAACAGCTTTAAACAGATAAGGCTCTATGCTATCGTCTTCTCAAGTTTGTGTTTAGCTGTTGTTGGATTTGCGATCTGGAAATCATATGCATTTGCGGAATTACAACGTGAGAAAATTTATGTGCTCGATAAAGGAAAATCGCTGATGTTAGCACTTTCACAAGATGCTAAAATTAACCTTCCTGTGCAGGCACGTGAGCATGTGAAGAGATTTCACGAATTATTCTTTACCCTTGCACCGGATAAAAATGCAATTGAAAGCAATATGAAAAGAGCTTTTAACCTCGCAGACAAGAGTGCATTTGATTATTACAAAGATCTTTCAGAAAAGGGCTACTATAACCGGATCATATCAGGAAACGTACAGCAACGAATAGAAGTTGACAGCGTGGTTTGCAATTTTGATTCGTATCCCTATGCTGTAAGGACTTACGCAAAACAGTTTATCATACGGTCAAGCAATCTTACCCGACGAAGCCTCGTAACATCCTGTTATCTGCTCACTTCTGTTAAGTCTGATAACAATCCACAGGGGTTTAACATCGAAAAGTTTAGTGTTCTGGAAAATAAAGACATCGAAGTTGTAGAACGATAAATGACATAACATGGAAATATTATCAGATTTAAAAACATTCTCGAAGATCTTGGAAGACAAAGGATACGGCGGATTATATCGCGAAAAAGATGGCACGACAGGAACAATTTCTGAAATACTAAAAGATTATTTGTCGAACTCTACCATTAAAAAAATCACCGGTAATGACCAACTTGAAATGTTGTCATGCCTGGGATGGATAAAAAATTCAGAGGTCCGATGGGAATGCAAACTGCTTGTAAAGTGTATTGGAGCAAAATTTTTCCTTGATAAAATCATGTTTGAGAAAATAGATCAAGATGGCAAGATTGAAAACAAGTTTGAATTTAATAACGTGACGATCGTTACCGCGCTATCAATTAAAGGTGCAGTCTCGATGTTGCAGAAACGAGAAGAAAAAGTATGAAAAATTTAAGTACAAAAATAGAAAACTGGTTTGATCAAATGGACCGTAAATGGCGCCGTGTGCCAATCAGGACACAAAGAATTGTAGCAATTTTATTCTTTACGGTTTATGCTCTCCTTTCACTTTATGTTCTTGCTAAAGTTTGTTTTGACCTTGGTCGTGCAAGCAACGAAATGATCGTTGACCATATAGAAAGTCCAGAGATACAAACACAAAATTCTTCACCGAAGGACATAAAATAATAACCCCAAAAATTATGAATTATGAGTGAAAACAAAAAACAGGTTCAAATAAAGGAGGGAGCTATCTCCGATGTTGAAACCGACGACACTAAAAAAGAACTAAAGGAAAAACTGAAAAAGCCAGTCATTTTTGCTTTAATGGGAATTGCATTCTTGGGTTGCATGTTCTTAATATTCAAACCTTCATCTGAGGAAAAACAAAAAGATCAAATTGGTCTGAATGATGCTGTACCCGGTGCAAGTGAAGCCGGGTTGCAATCAGATAAGCAGAAGGCTTACGAGCAGGAGCTCATGGAACAGAAAGAACTAGAAAAGAGGCAGTCGTTAATGAGTTTGTCAGATTACTGGAATGAGGAAATAGCCCCTAAAGATGAAAGGCCTACTATGGATTCAGAAGATTCGATGAACAGCAATAGTCCCGCGAATGCTTCAATAAATAGCTACCGGAGCGCACAAAGTACTCTTGGTAATTTTTACCAGCATGACAACTCGTACGAAACCGAACAGCTGAAGAAGGAAATTGAGGAACTTCGATCACAGATTTCTGATAAAGAATCTCAACCCACAAATGCAGTTGAAAATCAGTTGGCGCTTATGGAGAAATCATACGAAATGGCAGCGAAGTATTTACCGACAGGTGCTCAGAACCATCCTGTCTCACAAGTAAAAGAACCAACAGGTAGCGCACCGAAAAAAGATTCATTTGTTTCAGTCGCCTCAAAAAGAAAGGAGAGGGTTTCCTCTTTATACAGGGAGCCCAGTGACAGTGCGTTTTTGGAAAGTGTAAATGGTGAACGTAACCGTGGATTTTATACAGCAGGTATGTCCGAGCAGATCATACAACCAAAAAATAGTATTAAGGCCATGATTCAGCAAACGCAAACTGTGACATCCGAAAGTACCGTACAGATCCGCCTTTTGGAAAATGCGGAAACAACGGACCGGACTATTCCAAAAGGTACTGTGCTAACAGCGGTCAGCAAGTTCCAGGGAAATCGTTTACAGCTGTTAATATCTTCGATAGAACACAATGGCAGTATACTGCCTGTAGAACTTGCTGTCTATGATGTTGATGGGCAATTGGGGCTGCAAGTACCGTATTCACCGGAAATTAATGCGTTAACGGAAATGGCCGGAAATATGAGCCAGCAATCTGGCACAAGCTTAATGATGACCTCGTCTGCGGGTCAGCAGATCGCAGCAGATTTAAGTCGCGGTGTTGTACAGGGCATATCGGGATATTTTTCTAAAAAGGTTGGTACTCCAAAAGTAACGGTCAAAGCGGGGCACCAGATATTCCTCGTGAGTAAAAAATAATAAACAACTTAATATCTTATCAAAATGAAAAAAGTATTTCAATATATTATCATACTACTTTGTATGATCATCACCCAACAAATTTTTGCGCAACCTACACCCATAACTTCAAAATTGGACATGGGGAAAGTTGAACCATATACAATGCAGGTAACATATAATAAAACATCGCATTTGATTTTCCCATCAGCGATCCGTTATGTTGATCTCGGTAGTGATTATCTAATTGCCGGCAAAGCGGAAGATGCAGAAAATGTTCTAAGAATAAAGGCTGCGCAAAGGGATTTTGAGGAGGAAACCAACTTTTCAGTCATTACCGAGGACGGTCGGTTTTATAACTTTAATGTAATTTATTGCACTACCCCTTCTACTCTTAACTATGATCTTCTGACGATGCAAAAAGGTGATCATAGGGAAAATACCAACGATGTACTTTTTGAAGAAATGGGAGGCAACTCATCGTCGTTGACAAGTTTACTATTGGAAACGATCTATACGGTTAACAAAAAGAACATCAGACATATTTCTGCCAAAAGTTATGGAATTAAGTTCACCCTAAAAGGGATTTTCGTTCACAACGGAAAGTTCTATTTCCATAGTGAACTGAGTAATTCAAGCAACGTACCGTTTCAGATCGACTTTGTAAATTTTAAAATAGTCGATAAAAAAATAGCAAAACGTACAGTCATTCAGGAAAAACTTCTGACTCCTTTGCGCATATATAAACCTTTGGATCAAATAGAGGGAAAAGCTCAGGGGCGAAATGTATTCCTGTTGGATCAATTTACCATTACCGATGATAAAATTCTCCTTATTGAAATCTTCGAAAAGAATGGAGGTAGAAACCAAACACTGGAGGTAGAGAATTCAGACTTGGTGAATGCAAAGGTTATTAAAGAGATGAACCTTAAAATAGACTAACAGTAATGAGAAATACAACAAAAATACTAATACTTACAATGATGCTTACAGTTGTAAGTATTGTGAAATTAAATGCGCAGCGGCTTGTACCTGGGCAAAAAGGAATTGAAGTTAGCACAGGGCTCCTCGCTGCAAAAGTGAACCAGAATTATTTTTTGAATCTTGGCCTTACCGTTCAATCAAAACATGGGAACTATTGGATTTGGGGGGCTGAATACGCAAAGCAAAATAGCTCGTATAAAACTTGGCGGCTGCCAATTGAAACCTATACAGGAGAGATCGGCTACATTTTTAATTTTCTATCAGATCCTCAAAAGGTGATCAGCTTAAATGGGGGCCTTATGGCAATTGGAGGATATGAGATGATAAACCGGGGAGATTCAACTTTACAGGACGGTGGTATTATCCTTAATAATGATAATTTTATTTACGGTGTTGGAGGCCGTTTAACGCTTGAAACATACATATCGGACAGATTTGTGATCCTGATTCAGGGAAAGGCAAAAGCTTATTGGGGAACGGATGTTAAACAGTTCCGCCCTTCTGCTGGAATCGGAGTGAGGTTTAATTTTTAAAATATTGATTATGATAAAACATAAAATAAAAGTTTTACGCTGGTTCATCCTAACATTGATTTTTAGTGTAACGTCGATGTTGATTTCTTGCGAACAGCAGGATTTGGATATAAAACGGGATTTCCCATTTGAAGTAATCGTAATGCCAATTCCAAAAGAAATTGCTAAAGGAGAAACGGTTGAAATCAGGTTACAGATAAAGAGTACGGGGAATTATGAACAAAACGATTACTCGCTAAGATATTTTCAGTTCGATGGAAAGGGGATTTTAGGTTACTTGAACAGCAAGCCTTTCAAACCTAATGATAAATACAGAATACCAGACCTCGAATTTCGATTGTATTATAGGTGTGAGTCAAATGTTTCACAGTCCTTTGATATATGGTTTTCTGACAGCTTTGGTAACGAACAAAAGGTAAGTTTTCAATTTAATAGTGTGAATTGAAAAATATGTAATAGCATCTTGTATTTTTTTTTTTGAAAGGAAGCGTTTTATTTAAACGCCTCCTTTTTGTTTATATTTGCAGGATTAACCATGACCTATGCCTATACAAAAAGTTGAATTTACCACTCCAGTATTTTTGTTTTGTGAAATTCACTCAAATTCAAAATAGGTCGACATGAATGATAAGATTATGGAAAGATATATTATACAACCGAGCCCAGATGTGAATTTTTGGGTTTGTACAGATCGGGAAAATGGTCTTGTTTGCAAGTTTGAGCAGGGAAATTACAACGAAAATCAGCAATTCACTTTATTGGAAGATAGTACTTTAAATGTTATCAAGGTAGCTTCATTGGCACTGGAAATGGGCGATTGGCTACATAATAATCATTATGAAAAGATTTTTCGCAAGTAATCTAAAAAAGCGATGAATAAACCATCATTTTTTTAAGCCGAACAATTATTAGTGTTTTACAAGGTAAAGGTGGGTTTCGTGTGATTTTTAAGGATACGGATTAATAATCTCTACATTAAAAACAAGCCCCAGTCTTAGGATTGGGGCTTGCTTTTATAATGTAATCTCCATTCTTTGTATCCGTTGTGGCGCAGTTAAAACTTATAAATATACCCCAATGAAAAAGCTAAGGCACCGTTTAATTTTGAAACAGTGGGATTTGGTTCGCTGTTGTAAACGTCGTCAACTGTATAGGCTTGGCTTAATTTCTTCACATATCCGCCCATATAAAGAACATTCAAGGTAAACATATTCTTTTCACCATATGCAATTCCGCCGCCGAAGGCAATACGGGGCTTTACTTCTTTGGTTAAGGACAATGCCGGTCCTGTAACCAATGAAAAGCCAAAATCTCTAAATTTATCCTCAAAAGGCTTCCAGCCTAAATGGATAAGTGAAACAATCCCCATTTCGCCTTTATTGTTTTTTTCATTTACTATGCGGTATTCTGTATTGTCGCTATCAATCACCGTAGCTTTTGTACTGTATACTTCATCTTTAAGGTTCGCATAGTAGAATGACATGCTCAATCCGATAAACATCTTCGATTTTTTGGGGAACTCCCACTTGGCTGAAAAAGCGTCCAGTTTTGAATCGGCAGGTATCGGTGTAAATGTGATGGTCGTCTTAACGACATCGTCCGAAATCCGTTGTTCAGCAGAAACGTATTCGTTATTGTTCTTGTTGTTAACAAAATCTATATATGTTGTTAACCAAGATGCTATTTTATCGTAGCTGATACTTGCCAGTACCGTATCTGCATCTTTTATACTGCGTTCGAAAGCAGACTGTAGATTTTCGTCGGCTTTCTTAAAATCGTCCAATTTCATTATCTCGGAATATTTCTTTTTGGATGCAAATTCAAGATAGTCCAGCTTCTGTTTGGCTATTTTTTCGGATACTGATTTTATTTCTTTCCGCAGCTCGGTCATATTTTTCAATGTTTCGCCGATTTTAAAGTCTTTATTTGCGTTGTTTAATTCATTTAGTAGCACATCAATGTTATTTACCCTGAATTTGAGGTACTCATATTGAAAGCCCATAGCGATATCTTCAATCCGTGCATTATAACCACGTAGCAGCATGTACAATTTTTCAAGTTCCTTTTTTTCACTATTGATCCGGACTTCCATTTCATCCTTAGCTTTATCGATTGCAACCTGATTTGTACCAGAGCCGAGCAGCATGTGTTCAAGCACAGATTTCGGAATACCACTTGATAACGTATTGATATCAATCTTACCCAGTAAATCGTCGATCCCGCCGAGCATCGAAAGGTCAAAGACCGGAAAGGAAGTGACATTGGTTGCAATAATGGAGTCCTTATTTAAAATAGTGACTTTGTAATTATTCAGATTGACGTTTGTTACTTTAATCTGATAGCTATTGCCCTTTCGCAATTTGTCAAATTCATCTTTGTTGCCGAACTTTTTAGTTGCAAAATCGAAAGTTAACGTGGGTACATCTGAGTTTTTATTCGAGTTTTTCAAGTCTTGCGCCGATACCGTTCCGGTAAAAGCAAGTAATAATAGGCTAAGTAGTTTTGTTTTCATAATATAAGTTTTAAAGGTTTATATTTTCAAATATTTCAATTCCTTGGAGCTAAAACTTTGTTAAAATTTATTGGGAGCATGGCCATAACCCCTTATAAATTTAATAAAAAAACAAATTTGGTTCATAAAAAACATCACGGACCTACAACAATCAATTTTCGGTTTATTTATATTCTTTTGATTTTATTTTTAATACCTGTGAGCTATATGGACTTCTTAAATTTTCAACCCTTTTTTAGTTACTACATCTTTCATTTTGAATTGCTCATTAATTTTTCTTCTGGGCAATCCTATCTCATGCTCCTGCGGATAAGGTTTACGGTGTGTCATGGATATATCTTCCTGTATCATACGATGAACATCATACTGTTTCTGCTTATCATGTGAATATCTTGGATCTGCAATGAAGGGCATTTTGGCCATTTTAATAACGGTTATGGTAGGGAAATGATAATCCACTTCAACATTGCCAAGTAACAGGTAACAACCACCACCTTGAAAAGGATATTTTTCAAGGCTATCTGGAAAATGTGCGGTATCAAAATAATCTCCATTTGCATCTATCCAAGTTCCGAAATACATGGCACCCCGCTTGGTCGGTACATGTTTTCTTGATATAAGGTATGCCAGCATCTTCACTTGCTTTTTATGATAGTTACCCAAATCCTTAGCCATAACAGAACCTCTGTATTTGGTTTGCAACAGATCAAAAGGCGAACAGGATACCGGAAAACTTAACATCTCAATTTCATCAAAGGCATCTTCGAAGGGTGATCGTGTTAACTCGGGCAATTTGTATTCTTTTGCTGGTTCCTGTAATAAAGTTAGGTTTCTGTCTTCTGGTTTAAAATTGATAAGCAAAAGCCTGGCCTGAACCAACAGTTCATTTTTCTGTTTTCCCGTAAAACGAAAAGCACCGATAAAAATTAAGATCTGAACACCTTCGATTCCAATAGGGATTCTCCGAATAAAATCCTCTAAGGATCTAAATTCTCCGTTTCTCTTGCGTTCATCCGGTATAAGTTTACCGATTTTATCTTCGAGACTTTGAAGGTGCATAAAGCCTAAATAGATATCCTTACCATATAATGTGGTTTCATGCTCACTATGGTTTACGCATGGAGTTAATATGGTTGCGCCTGACATTTTAGCCTCATGTACGTACACCTCGGTACGGTAAAAACCGCCCATGTTATTGATTACGGCAACCATAAACTCTATTGGATAATATACCTTTAGATATAAACTCTGATAGCTTTCAACTGCGTACGATGCTGAGTGGGCCTTACAAAAAGAATATCCGGCAAACGATTCAATCTGTCTGTAAACCTCTTTGCTTAATTCTTCCGAATGTCCTTTTAATTTGCAAGACTCAAAAAAATTATCCTTGACTTTTTGCAAAGCTGCAAGTGATCTGCCTTTTCCGCTCATAGCTCTACGCAGGACGTCCCCATCAGCTGCGGACAAGCCCCCGAAATGCATGGCAATTTTTATAACATCCTCCTGGTAAACCATTATGCCGTAGGTTTCACCAAGATGCTCTTCAAACACCTCATGGAAATATTCAAACTGATCAGGATAATTATGCCTGAATATGTACTCCTTCATCATACCTGACTGAGCTACCCCCGGACGGATGATGGAGGAAGCGGCAACAAGTGTTTTGTAATTGTCGCATTTTAATCTACGTAAAAGCCCGCGCATAGCCGGTGATTCAATATAAAAACAGCCAATTGTTTGTCCTCTGCTTAAAAATTCATTGCACAATGCTTCGTTCTTAGACATCGAGGTATCGCGGATGTCAACATTAATTTTTTGATTCTTCTTAATTAATTTCACAGTATCATTGATACTTCCAATTCCTCGCTGGCTTAAAATATCAAATTTTTCAAAGCCAATATCCTCCGCAATGTGCATATCAAACTGCACGATGGGAAATCCTTTTGGGGGCATTTCAAGTGCCGTATAATTGGTGATCGGTTCCTCCGAAATGATGATACCGCAAGAGTGCATGCTTCTTTGGTTAGGATACTTTTCGAGCAATTTACCGTACTTATGCACCAACTTTACGACTGAATTATCATCGTGCTTATCAATAGGAGAGGTGGTCAAAGCGTCTAATTCTTCTTTAGGCAAACCAAAAACTTTACCCACTTCTCGGAATATTGATTTATATTTAAATTCAACGTTGGTTCCACAAAAGGCAACATGGTCCTTTCCGTAACGATCAAAAATATATTGCAGAATGGTGTCGCGTTCCTGCCAACTCCAATCTATGTCGAAGTCAGGAGGGGTCTTGCGGTTAAGGTTCAGGAACCGTTCAAAGTACAGATCCAGTTCAATAGGGCAAATGTCGGTCACACCCAAACAGTACGCTATAATGCTGTTGGCACCACTACCGCGGCCAATGTGCATGAAACCGAGACTATTACTATATCTGATGATGTCCCAGGTAATCAGAAAATAACCACTGAAACCCAACTGATCAATTACTTTGAGCTCCTTCTCCACTCTTTGTCTGGCAGCAGTATTATTGTCTCCGTATCGTTTCTTTAAACCGGCATAAGCTAAACTCGTTAAGAGCTTCATATCGCCTTCTCTACTGTCTGTGTAATGCTTCTTATTTTTCGGTGTAGAAAAATCAAACTCAAAATGACAACTTTCCATCACCTTAACTGTGTTTGCGATAATCTGCGGATGATGGGAGTAAATTTTTAATATTTCATTCAAAGGCTTCATTGTTTCGTCAAGAAAGCAAAATTCATTCTCTGACAGCTTTGACAGAATGACGTTTTTATCAATCGCACGCAAAATCCGGTGCAGGTTGTGCTCTAATTTATTTGAAACGGTTACAGGCGCCAGTACTACCATTTTATCTAAATAGTCCTTCCACTCTTCACGAATCAACAGGTTTATTTCATGCGGTCGAATCCCTACATATTCATTACTTCTTAGTGTTTTTGGCGTATTTGAAAGCGGATAGATCGTAATCACATTTTCAAAGTTTGGTGCTATTTGCGGAAGGTTGGTGCCGTTACAGTTATAATCAGTAAGTAAACGGCACATTTCACCAACACCTGCTCTGTTCTTAGCCAAACCTAAATAAAATAAACGATCATCTAATCGAAATTCAACACCCACTATAGGCTTAATGCCTTCTTTTTTGCAAGCTTTCGTAAAGTCGTAAATTCCCGTTATGGTGTTGATGTCTGTTAACGCTAAAGATGTAATATTACAAACCTTGGCTTGACTAACAAGGTCATCAAGTGAGATAGTACCATAACGCAAGCTATGGTAAGAGTGACAATTCAGATACATAGTTTACCTCCCTTCCGATAAATATTTAAATCCTGATGCTCTTCCAACTTTATCGTAGCCAAAACGATTTTTGATGCGGTCCATTGCTTGATACAGCGCTACCATTTCCTGTGTATCTTCAAACAGGTTAATTTGAAGACTTCCACGGACCAGTCCCGTAAAACGAATACCAACCAATCGTATACGCATACGACGATTATAAAGTTTATCAAAGAGTTCTAACACTGTTTTAAGCAGCGTATGATCCGCCGAAGTATAAGCGACTCTGCATTGCTTTGTTTCGGTGTCAAAATTGGCATAACGTATTTTTAAAACCACTGTTGAGGTTAGCCACTGTTCGGACCGAAGCTGAAAAGCCAGTTTTTCGACCATTCCGCTAATCAAACCTTTAAGCTTAGGAATGTCGATTGTATCCTGCCCAAAAGTATGTTCGTTAGACATTGCCTTTCGTTCTGTATAAGGTTCTACTGGGTTGTTGTCAATACCGTTAGCCTTTTTCCATAAATCAACACCATTCTTGCCGATCATTTGCTGCAAAACCTCTACTGGCATTTCGGCAAGGGTATAAATTTGTCTGATCCCGATTCGTGACAATAGTTGGTATGAAGCATCGCCAACCCCTGGTATTTTTTTGATAGATAAGGGGTTTAAAAATGGGCGTACCATTTCCTGCGGGATTTCCTTTTTTCCTATCGGCTTGGCTTCTCCTGTGCCGATCTTAGCTACAGTCTTGTTCACAGATAATGCAAAACTTATAGGTAGGCCGGTATTATCGGTAATAGCTTTGCTTAATTCTTCTGTCCATTTATAAGCACCAAAGAATTTATCCATGCCGGTAATGTCTAAATAATGTTCATCAATGGAGGCTTTTTCAACTACGGGTGCTTTTTCTTCGATAATTTCTGTTACTGTGCGGGAAAGTTTTGAATACATTTCCATATCGCCCTTAATGACTTTTGCTTCCGGGCAAAGTCGAAGAGCCATCTTTATAGGCATCGCAGATCGTACTCCGTAATAACGTGCTTCATATGAACACGATGCTACAACACCGCGGTCACCCCCGCCTATTATGACGGGGATATTTTTTAATTTATCACTCTTTAACCTTTCACACGATACAAAAAACGTATCCAAGTCCATGTGTACAATTGCCCTATCCATCTTCCTTCAACTTTATTTGCTAACAAAATTAGTATGAATTATAGCAAAAGTGTTTATATTTGATGCTATAAATTATAGCAATGTCAATTTTATCAGAAAACATGCGCTATTTGCGCGGCCAGCTCAAATGTTCCCAGCTTAAGGTTGCCGAAGATCTTATGATCACCCGTGGTCGCTATGCGAAATATGAGGACGGTGCGTCGGAGCCACCATTGGAATTGTTAATGAAAATTTCAAGATATTTTCATGTTAGTATTGATTTACTTTTGTCTGTGGACCTTAGAAGGATTTCATTGAAACAAATCATGGAATTACCGGACAATAGAATTTTACTACCGATTGCAGTGGATGGCAATGGAGATAACAAAATCGAAATAATTCCTCACAAAGCGTCAATGGGCTACCTGAACGGTTATAGTGATGCCGAATACATTGAGAGTTTACAGAATATTTCTTTACCGTTTTTAGGTTCAGGTAAATATCGGGCCTTTCCAGCCGATGGTGATTCCATGCCTCCACATGCAGACGGCTCTTTTATTGTTGCGAAATATGTAGAAAAAAGAAATAATCTCAAAATAAAGAATAGCTACGTGTTTGTGACCCGTAATGCGGGTATAACTTTTAAAAGATTAACAGACATTCAAGACAAATTTATTACTGTAGCTGCCGATAATTCGTTTTATCAACCCTACAATATTAAGGATAGTGATATCCTCGAAATATGGGAATATTCTTGTAGCATCGGAACAAAGGATCTTGGTAAACTCTACACTGACACCAGCGACCAAAATATTATAAAAATGCTTCACGAAATAAAAACGGATTTAAAAGTACTTCGTTCAAAAAAATAAAGTATCTAAGCCCGCAATAGAAAGGAAACCCCACCATTTGATGGGGTTTGTTTTCAATAGTAGAAATAGGGTGTGTCACTATTTTAAGATTGTAAATAGGCTTTTTCAAAATAATCCCCTAACAATAGGGCTCGCTCACTGTGCGCATTGCAAATATAACGTTTGAACATTTCTTCCGTACTGTGTCCCGTGGCTTCCATTAGCAAAGGCGTAGGTATTTTCCCGTAAAAATTTGATGCAAAACTTCTTCGACCGATGTGACTGCTCACTGCTTCGCATTTAGGGATTAATTCTTCTGCTGCTCTGAATCCCCGACGTTTGCGCACTCTAATTTTGTTTGTAATTCCAGCAAGTCTAACCACCTCTTTTATTTGTAGATTGTATTGTTGTACAGATAGTTTCACAGGAAAAGTGTCGTGGCTTTCTATTGTTTGCAATACTGTCGGATGCAGTGGCAATAATATGTGCTTCTCTGTTTTTTTTTGTGTAAAAGCAATACATTTCTTATCTTTTATAAGCCGTAGTTTATCTGTAGAAAATTCCATAAAATCTGAAACTCGTTGTCCTGTAAAACAACTGATAATAAGCCAGTCCTTAGCTGGTTGTAACCGATCCGGTACCTCGGTTTCTTTTATTATCTGTAGTTCTTCTTCATCAAGAGTAATAAAATCCTGCTTTTGCTTTGAAAGTTTGGGTAACTCGAGTTCATAAACAAAAGTTCGGATTCCACGCTTTTCCAAAAAGTTTAAAACTGTTTTTACAAAATGAATGGTCCTGTGTATTGTAGATGGACTATATTCTTCTTTGGTACAAAATTCGCTGAATTGGTAAGCAAACTGAGCATTGACGTCTTCAAGCATTAGTTCTTTATAGCTATTCCCTTGGTAGCGTTCAATTAACCGTAAAAATACTATATAACGCTTATGGGTAGATTGGTTAATAAAATATTCTCTTGAATTGATATACCTGTCCATATGGTAAAGCAAGCTTCCTTCCTTATATTTTACATTTGATTTTTGGAGCATAAGCTTTCTTACCTGTCGGTTCAACCCGGTAAGCGAGATGTTCCCCCTCTTTTCCTTTAGATAAGCAGCAATTCCAATTTTTAAACGGTTTAAACGCTGATTAACGTGTTTATATACTTTAAGATAGATATTTTTTGGACGCTCTTTGATTTCGTCCCACATTTCTGGTGCAATTCGAATAGGAGTCGGTACCAAATATGTACTGTTTTGATCCATAATTTTCAAAGTAATAGCGGACGACGGCTTGTTATTGTTTAATATGAAGTTTAAATACATTTGTTGCTGTTTAATTTTTAGTTATTGTAAAAACAGCAAACTAGAAGTCCAAAATGGTCTACCTAAGACTTGTGAAGTCGCTGTTATTCTTGTATTACAATGGTTTCTTATCGCTGTGATTCCGCAAGGGGAGTAGATGCTATAGTAAGTAGCTTTATGTATTGTTTGTAAAATTGTATTCAATATCTGTAATTTAGTTGTGTATTTGTTAAAATTTGCCTAGTTTAGCAATATCGAAATGTAGTCTTAGGTAGACTATACTTTTACAAAAACGCCTGGATCACTACTGTGTTCGTAGGTTTACGTGTTACTTGTCCCTAGCAAGATCCTATCCGTCTTTGATACTGTACCAAAGCTCTTAATGATAATTTTGTTTAACAGGGTGCTTTTGCACTCTCCAGAAAAGCACCCTAAAAATTTAATTCTGCCTCACTCATCGAACCCAGAAACCATAAGGGTTTAAAAATAAATGTTAAAAATTTGATTAACTAAAAGTTGTTAATGTTTAACAATTGTGTAAATTTGGAGCGATTTAACAGAAATTAATTCAACATTTCAAAATTATTATACCAAAAAACAAATAATATCAATAGCATTTATGAAATAACACAATTCTAAAAACATCAGTAAAATTGCACCTTCCCAAGGTGTTGATTAGTAAAACACCATATAGTTCTCTATAAGGTGAAACAATTAAAACAATTTTTATGAAAGAAAAATTACGTAAGCTTTTTTGCGTAAAGCTGTTTCTGTGCGCAGTCACCTTCGGTCATGCTCAGGATAATAGCTATTTCGCACCCAAATTATGGCTTTCCAACCCTAAATCGGCAGCTGATACACTTGCGGATTTTGACAAGCTAAACTTTCATCGGGATCTGGGGGCGCGCAAAAGCAACCTTTGGCAGTCTTCAAAAGAAATCAACGACGCCCACCATCTTTTTTTGGTATATAAATCCAAAAAGGTAGAAAATATGGTATCTGTTATGGGGCAAAGGAGTGCCATGTTCCTTGAAGGAAAGAACCTGCTGCTCAACGATACCATAAACCTTGACGGGTACAACGAAGCCTATGGTGAGCTGCTGGACGTGCAGTTTGCAGATATGAAGGAAGGTAAATTCTGGATGAATCCTTCATTGGCCGATTCCCGTATTTTCGAACTCGTAATAGTAGACGCTAAGAAAAAGACGCGTCCTGTCAACGAGATCCGTACCTATTTAAGTCTTAAGTATGGAATAGACCTTATAGATTACAAACAGTACAGCTATGACGATAAGCAGTTGTGGGATGGAGCTCAAACGGAGTTCAACCGCCACATTTTCGGACTGGCGCGTTTTGCGTACTTCAACCTGCAACCTTCCAAAAGCATTCACAGCAAAGACCGTGACCTTATTGTATCGGTGCCCGATCATGGCGGAGAGCAGTTTAAAGAAGGTACTTATGTACTGTTCGGTAACAATGGTAAGGGATTTATCTTTGACCGCAAAACAAGAAAGAGCCAAAGGCAATGGCTCGTGCAAACAAACAGCGATAATCTGAAAGTTGACCTTTCGATTCCGGTTTCCAAACTGCCACAAAACAAAGATACTTTTTCAGAATATGAACTCGTGGTAGGAGCCAAAGGAGCCGCAGCCGCTATTTACAAAGCAAGCAGCAGCGATTCGCTTGTTGTTTTCCGTAATGTGGTATTTAACAGCCAGTCTGCCAGTTTGGTCAACCTTAAAGAATACCGCAGCGACCTCAAACTTGAAATTGACAACAGCTGTAAGGACATAGAGCTTAAGTTGGACGGACCGTCCAACATGCAGGGCTTTTATTTAGAAATTACCGATGATAAAGGGAAAAACGTATTAAGCTCCACCACGGTGAAAAAATCGTATACAGTAGCGGAGAACGGCTCGGCTTACTTTGATGTAGCACTGCATTACAATGGTAAGAACCTCTCCAAACGCATTGAATCGCTCAGCGGCAACCTGGGTGTGGCACAGCTTCAGAACCATTATACTTTAAAAGACGGTCCTGTAAACATTGTCCTTGAAAACAATGGACAGTTCACCTATAAGTGGATTAAAGAAGGTAAGGTCATCGGGACCACCGCAAGCTTCAGCACTACGGAGCAGGGACGTTACGAGGTAACCGTGTCCAATACGCAAGGCTGTTCCTTAACCAATACGTTCAGTGTGGGAGCATTTGCCGATAATGAGCAGTGGCAGGTATTTCCTAACCCGGCTACTACGGACGAAGAGGTGCAGGTGGCTTTTGAGCTCGCACAAAAAGCGGTCGTAAGCCTGTCGGTATACCAGAGCGACGGTAAGCTTGTCAAAACGATGGAGCTTGGTACATTAGACCATAAAACGGTGAGTCTGGGCAATTTTACCTCGGCAGCCGGTGTATACATGGTGGTAGCCTACATCGACCAGATCCCGCAGATGAAAAAAATCATTATTAAATAACCTTAAAAACAAGAATAGATGTCAAATAGTAAAATAAAGTCAGGACACCGGTTCCTGTCTTACCTTGCGCTTATCGGCACCTTGTTCAACTTTATTGTATACCCGGCGTATGCAATGGTGGAACATTTTCCCTATGGCGTAAGATCGCATATTTATTACCCGTTTGTACGGCCTTCGGATTCTTTAGCAGAACTGCCGGCAGAACCGGAGCATAAAAAGGAGGATACATCCTCAGCGAAGGAAACCATCCTTATAAAAACGCAGAAAAATACATCAACCGTTTCAACAGAAACAGGTTTTGAGATCTACGCAGCCGAACCTTTAGGGGTGATCGGCTACAACAATGCCAGCGGCAGCGACGACCCTTCGGATAACATTTTCCGTTTTGATGTGGATAAAAAGCTGCTTACGGGCAAACAGCTCACTTTGAGCTATGACGTGTACGGAATTGAGAATGCTTCGGGTGTAGCCCGCAGCATCAACGAGCATACAGCAACCGGAGGATATTTTGCACAAAAATCCACTGCGTGGAAAACGGTGGAGGAAGTTATCTCGATTGATCAGCTCAAACAGGGAATGAACCATATTTTGTTTACCACCTTTGAAAACCAAAAACTCGACTATAAGGTAACGAACCTTAAACTAACGGCACTCCCTGCAAAGGAAAACACCTTTGTACACCTTGCTGATGGTAGCACGCTGTACGAAAAAAACGGCAAAGCATACGTTAAGGGAACCGTACTTTTAAACCAAAGCCAGCTTAGCATCAACGGTAAAAACGTTGCGGTTCGAGCAGGTGAATTTGAAACGGTACTGGAAAATGCTTCCGATGTAAAAAGCCTTAAAATAGTACTTACACAAAATGGTCAGTCTGTTTACAGTGAAGAACTGCCGGTATTGGTGCACCACGAGGTATCGGATGCTGCCATTTATAAGGCGGCGGAAGTGCGTTACGGAATCCGTACGGCTGAAGAAGGAGCTTATCATTTTGCCCTTGATGCCGTAGATCTTAAAATTACTTCAGAGCAGTATGCCAAAGCAGATCAGATCACGGTACAGCAATTGCGCGAGATAGACCGCGCACCGCTGGGTACGAACATCGTGAATGTAACCTCTGGAAAATCGGCTTACCGTTTTTTACCCGAAGGAGCAAAGTTTAGCGAAAAGGTTCCTTTGACACTGGCTTACGATAAGAATTTGTTGCCAAAGGGTTATAACGAAAGCGACATACAAGTACTGTATTTCGATCTTCAGAAACGCAGCTGGATCGCGGTGGAAACTGACACAATCGCAGTAGATGAACAAAAGATCACGGGACTCACGGATCATTTTACCGATTATATGGCGGGGGTTATACAGGCACCGGAGTCACCGGAAACTAATTCGTTTACCCCAACAACCATTTCAGGCATTGAAGCAGCTGTTCCTACCGCCGGTGTGGTACAGATCCAACCGCCGGTAGCCAACCAGAAAGGGGACGGTACGGTCGATTTTCCAATTACACTTCCACCCGGACGAGGCGGTTTAACACCATCTCTTGCCGTTACCTATAACAACAATGGCGGCAGCGGTCCTGTAGGTTACGGCTGGGATATCCCTGTACAGTCTATTTCGGTAGACAGTCGGTTTGGAGTGCCGATCTACAGTACTTCAAAAGAAACGGAAATCTACCAGTTAAATGGCGAAGACCTTTTACTGCAAAGCGGTACTACGTTATACCAACCGCATAGACCAAGCACATACATAAACAGGGTAACTGATGCTACCTTCGTTCCAAAGGTAGAGGGTGCATTTTCTAAAATTGTCCGCAAAGGAACGGGGCCGGCAAATTATTACTGGATCGTATACGATAAGTCCGGTAAAAAATATTACTATGGTAATGTAACTAAAATGAACGCCGGAACCGCAGGTAATATTTCCAGATGGTATCTGGACAAAGTAGAGGATGTCAATGGTAACTATATTTCGTACGGTTATCAGAATTATTCTAAAAGTACGCAGGATAATCTCAACGGAGCAAAGGAATTTCAGCTCGCGGTCATTATGTATTCACGTAATAATTCATTGGAAGCTTCCTATAATAACGGAACACTCCCGTGGTATCAGGTGAATTTATCGTATAACTCAAATAAACGAAATGACAGTTTCTTCAGTTACCGTAATGGCTTTAAGGAAGCAAATGCCGTCTTATTGCAAAAAATTACGGTAACATCAATGAAACCGGTGGTTGATCCCAACGGACAACCAGACGGTCCACAGCCCTGGGTGAGTGATTTTGATACAAACTACCTTTTCAATTATGAGAACGGAAAATTTGGCAAAGTACGCCTAAAGTCCATTGTAACGCAGAACAAAAAGAATAATGCGGATGCCGCAGGCGGGGCATCTACCGATTCTTATACCCACACGTTCGATTATTATGATGATGTAGAAGATAACAATCTTTTCGCAGCAGCTAAGGAGATCAAAATCGATAAAGACTTTAGCAACGACAAACATGCGGCCTTATCTTCAACCAAAGAGAGTTACAGTTCGTGGGAAGTAAATGTCGGAGCCGGGGTATCGCCTGCATTTAATCCTCCGGTTTGGTGGCCATTCAGTTTTAGCGGGTCCATTAACTTTGCCTTTCCTTCGGATGTGTCTACCAGCAGTAAACCTTCGACGATGCTGTTGGATATAGACGGGGACGGCCTTGATGATAAGGTAATCAAGACGGAAAACGAAGGGATCAAATACCGTAAGAACCTTGGCGGACTGACCTTCAGCAAACAGCTTTATAAGGTAACAAACCTTATGGACCTTGGATGGACGGAAAATATGTCTTCCACTAAGCCTGAAATGTCCCTGAGCTTACTTTTCGGAAGTTTTACCGCATCAAAATCACAGTCAAATGCGCGCTCGCGCGCCTTCTTTACCGATGCCAATGCTGACGGTCTACTTGATTATGTAAAAGACCGCATTGTGTATTTCGGATATATTGATCCAAAAAGTGATTTACCGACTTTTACGGCTAACAGTGAACTTACTCCGAACCTTATCCGTCTGGAAGGTTCGGCTGATCCTGCAATATCCGCTCCACTTCCCGACCTTAAAATCGGAAACGACCTTATGGATGTGGTGAAAGTATGGGTAGCCCCACACCAGGGACAGGTTAATATATCGGGTACCATTACGAAAAACTTTGTGGCATCCCACAATGGAGTACGTTACTCTGTGGAGAAATCCGGTGGAGTTTCGCGGCCTCATTTCAGTTCACCGAATTTTCCGATCTTAATTAAAGATGCGCGTTTGCCGAAAGTACCTTGGAATCCTGATTTTATTAAAGTAATCGGTCCTCCGATTATAGCGAATCCAAATACAAAAGAATATATAGTCCAGCCTACGTTATTGATTCAGGATAGCCAGCTTGTTGCACCACCACAAACTATTGATGTTGAAATGGGGGACCATATTTACTTCCGCGTAAACAGCAGCCAGCTTCCCGACCAGCCTATAGAGGTGGATTGGGACCCTGTTGTTACCTATGTTGGCGGAACAGCCAATAAATACAGCGAATCCATGCTGTACGGTGACGTAGTAGCTGAACCTGTTGTTATTTCAAAGCCCGGCCAATACCGCGTAGAATGGGCACCGAATAATTTAGGTAAAACGCCGGGAGCAGAAGTAAAAATTAATGTAAAAGCGTATCGTCGTGATGCGGCAGGCAACGCTGTACCGGTCGTAGGATCCAGCGTGATTATCGCTACGCAACCTATTGCTGCAAAAGCCTCAAAATTGATCTATCCATCTGCTGCCATCCAGATTAATCCTACCGGTGTAAACCCCGACAATCCAGAAACCTGGGTTTACATAGAGGTGGAAGCTGTAACCACAGCTTCTATAACCTGGAAATCGTTTGACGAAGCATTCGTTCCTATGTTTAAAAATATGGCATCAGGTGAGACCCAATATATGGTTCCGCGTTATGAAGGTATGGAAACTAAAATAGCTTCTTATCCGCCGGTAAAGGTAGTTAATCCAACACCGATCAAGATCAAGCACAATTTTGTACTTACGGGCTGTCAGAGTCAAAACGGAGAGTGCCGCGACCAGTTTATCTACATGCTGGCACGCTACGAAAATGGCGATGTAGCTACAACCACCACAGGACGCCAGGCACATTTTCGATACCGCCTGGGTGTCGGAGGAAATGTTGTGCAGGTACGCCAATTGGAAGGAAGTAGTTTTGATAGTTCTCCTATTGTTAGTACGGTTGATTCCCAAATTGACATTCCGGCAGGAAGATCCATTTCATTGGAATATACCAGCGATAAATATGTAGTAGCCTCTATTTTGAATCACTATCAGAATAATACAGGTGATCTTATAACCGGAAATATTGCAGCCTTCGCCGCTACACCAGCAGCAGGTACATCGGGAGCCACAACCATGAATATACCAACGGGTATCCGTGCCAGTATTGGAACAAAAACAGCTTTCGAACTAGGACTGGGGCTGCTTTATCAAAACTGGGGGCAGTTTGCCTATAAGGGAGCATCTCCAGATGAAGATTTTAAACCGATTGAGCAGCCGTTTATCAGCAGGGTTGCCATTTCGGGTATTACAGACGCGGACAAACCGAGTGCTGAGGAGCAGCGGACGATGAAAGAGCTGATGAATACCCCGAAAGAAGATATTGAAAATATGTCTTTTGATTTTGAACAAGAAAAGATGATGGTGGGTGGAAATGAAGTCGAGATAAACCAAAACATGCTAGAAGCGGCCAAACATTTTACCATGCTGCGCAGTGATCGCGCTCTTGGTGGATGGAGCTCTCATGCACGCCTTTATGTAACACCCGGAAAAATGGCACCATACCTACGTGTGGACAATGGCGGAGTATTGCCTATGCTTCCAATACAACAGCCGTCTGCTGTAGGACAATACGGCGCTGTATCTATTGTGAAAGAAAACACTTCCGAATCCAAAAGCCAGGGTTACAGCCTTACTTTTTATGGAATTGGTGGAGGTCAAACGCGCAGTGAAGCCACTTCACGCCAGCTAAATGACTATATGGACGTGAACGGGGACGGTTATCCTGATATCATCGGAGACAAGATCCAGCTTACCACAAGCCGTGGAGGACTTGGTCTTCCTGCAAGCAGTGGAAGCTTCTGGAATGTCAATGTTCTTGGTTCTACATCAAGCAACGGACAAGGTAAATCCGCAGGAGGTTCTCCGGCTCATATTATGGCATGGGCGGGTGCAGACGGAAGTTTTAATAATGTTAAGGTTGGAACCAACTCTTCTTTTGTAGAAAATATAGGAGTTTCAGGAAGCGAGTTTGAAACAACTACTTTGCCTGAAAAAGTTATGGTAGATATTAACGGTGACGGATTGCCTGATATCATAAAACCAGGAAATGCCGTCGAGTTTAACAATGCGCGAGGATTTGCCGCCTCAACATGGGCGGATTACGGAGCACCTTCCCGAAGCGTGACCAAGTCCTTTGCCCTGGGAGCCAACGTTTCAGGATTCTCAAAGTTTACAGATCTGCTGCCAAGTGGTATGGTATCCAATATTATAGGCCAATCAAACCTTGACCTTGCTTTTGGATTTTCAGGATCGCGCAGTGCCACACACAGTAAAAACGATTTCATCGACTTTAACGGTGATGGACTACCAGATTATATAAACGACGGAGTTATCATGTTCAATACAGGAACAAACCATAATGGAGGTAGCTATAGTTTACCGCGCCTTGCGGAATCCTCGTCCTTTTCTTATGGAAGCACGATTAACGGGTCGATCCTTATTCCAATAATGATACCGATAGTGAGTCTTGTAATTAAAGTCGGCGGTGGTGGCGGAAAAAGCCAAGGGTCAACATTTAATGAGGAAAACGTAAGCTTGCGTGATTTCAATGGCGACGGCTATGTAGACATCGTGGAAACACCGAGTGATGATATCATAAAGGTACAGCTGTCTAAAATCGGACGTACCAACATGCTGAAAAAGATCACGAATCCAACAGGATCGACTATTGAAATGGACTACGGAACCGAGAATCCGATCACGGGTGATAACATAGGAAGTACTTATGCCATGCCGTTTAAAAAATGGGTTCTTAAATCAGTTAAAGTTTACGACGGCTATGCCGGTGATGGTGAAGACGTGCAACAGTATGCTTATGAATATGGAATGGGGTATAAAGACCGCCGTGAACGTAAATTTTTAGGATTTGGTGTAGTCAGATCACATCAACTAAATAAATCAGGACAGGTTTACCGCACGCACGAGCAAAATTTCATGCTCGTAGATGTGGATCCTAAAAAGATTTATTTACAAGGGACAACGTCAGACAGCCGTATGTGGCAATACCTGGGGAACCTTATTAAGATGGAACGTACGCTAGATGGAACGGGTCGTGAAATTGATAGAAAAGATTATGAATATAGATCCTATTCAATAGGTGGAACAAATGCTCCAACATCGTATCAAACAGATGCTGCGGGATATCAGGTTCCAACCTATACAGATCTTACACGGATTTTGACGCTGCCAACAAAAGTAACGAGTTATGTATTCCATTATAACGGGGCCCAGACCTCACCATCTTACCCACAACAGAAAGAAGAATACTTTGATCTGTACGATAAATATGGAAACTTGCTTAAATACAGGGAAAATCCGAATTTCGACAATAACATAGTTGAAATAGGCTACCACTATATTGATAACGCGTCACAATACGTAGTAAACGTTCCTGCATTGCACAAGGTTAGTTCCAGACGTTATACCACCACTAATATTGATGCAAAAGGACAAGTAACCGCTATTAACCGTTATAAGAGCGGAACGGGATCAGGTGATATGGCCACTACGAATTTAGAGTATGACGCTTTGGGGAACCTTACCAAGGTGACCATGCCGAGACCACAGATGACCACTGGAAACCGTATGACGTATACCTATACGTATGATGCACTGTTCCGACAGTATCCGATAAAGGTTGTTGATGCCTATGGTTACAGCAGCGAAACTGCTTATAACCATTTTGGTAAACCGGTAAGACAGAAAGACCTTAACGGGGTGGAATTAATATATGGTTATGATGCCGCAAGACGCAATACGTTTTACAAAGGACCATACAATACCGTCTGGACGATTAAAAACGAATATAAAATTGGAAAAGACGGGCTGTATTATGCCGTAACCAAGCACAACATCAAAGATGAGGTGGCAGCTACCGGGGAACAAATCCTTCATACTTCGTCATTTGCGGACGGGCTGGGGCGCACTATCCAGACCAAAAAGCAGCTTGATCTAAAACCTACCTGTACGGGATCTACAGGTTATCGTTTTGCTACCTCGGGACGCATCGTATATGACGAGTTCGGGCGCGTAACGCAAACCTTCCTTGGACAGGAAGAATTCGACTGTGCCGGCGTATTTGCCACAGCATTGGAAACCAAAAAGGTACTTTCGCACGTAGACCAGGAGAAAACCTCGGTTGTTTACGATATGCGTGACCGCGTGGTACAGCAGCATGTACATGGACTCAATGCCACAACCAAATACGATTACGGTTTTGAAATGGATAATACCGTTGGAAAAAACCTCTCGTTCGAGAAGGTAACCCTGCCAGAAGGCAATATTTCCTACACCTATAAAGATGAGAAAGACCGTGTTCGTGTTACCAAACAGAGCGATGGCCAGAAAGAACTTCGTACACAGTACGATTACGATATCCTGAGCCAGCTTATCAAGGTTACGGATATGGATAATAAGATCACGACCTATGAATACGACGATATGGGTCGTCAAACAAAAACGGTACATCCCGATTCAGGAACGTCTTTGTTTACATACGATCTTACCAGTAAGCTTATAACGAGCCAGAACCAGAACATGCTCTCGCAGAACGTCAACCAGAAAATTGTATACAATTACAATTATGACCGTCTCAGCAGTATTGTGTACCCGGCTTTTACAGCAAACAATCAATCAATTCCTAGCCATACGGTTAGCTACACTTATGGAGCTAATGCAGCGCCAGACTATGCAGCCGGACGTGTAACGCAGATCACGGATCTGACCGGAACCCGTAACATGAAATACGGAAAGCTCGGAGAAGTGGTAGAAGAAACCCGTACACTAACCAACGCTTCTTCAGGAAACCTGTATTTTAAGACCAACTTCCGCTATGACAGTTGGGGACGCATTATGGAAATGACCTATCCCGATGGTGAGAAGCTTACGTATACATATAACAGTGTTGGACAGCTGACACACATACGTAATACTGACGGCCAAATTTATCTTAAAGATGTGGAGTATAATTTCTTCGACCAGCCAACGCGTATTGAGTACGGAAATGATGTTGTAACGACTAACGATTACGATCTTACACAGCGTGTACGCGCTATGAAGTTAGAGCGGCCGAATCAGAGTACCTTTATGAACAATGAGTACTCGTACGATAAAAACCAGAATATTACAGGTATTGTGAACAATGTTTCACAGCACAATATTTTGCAGTTGGGAGGTGTTTATGAGAAAACCTACACGTACGACAAGTTCAACCGTTTGGCTTCGTCCCAAACACAGTGGGACGGGTATCAGGAAAAACATTACCATACCCTGAACATGGAATACAACGGGGTTCATGCCATTGCATCCAAAAAGCAAATGCATAAAGTAACTACGCCAACCTATAACGGACCGTCGGATAACACTTACGATGCCGTATATACCTATAATGCGGGAAAAAGTTCGGTGAATAAAATTGCATACACGGGGTTGCCAAATGGGGCAAGTGCAGTATCGACCTTTACGTACGATCCTAACGGCAATATGACGAATTATGCCACCAACTATGGTGCCTTTAGCAATCGCAAGATGATCTGGGATCAGCAAAACCGCCTTATGGCAGTAGTAGATGATAATACCAAGGTTAACCATTATGTCTACGACCATGCAGGGGAGCGTACCTTTAAATCGGTAGGTGCCATCACACAGGTAAACATAGGGGGTGCTGGTATCTACAGTGTACTGAATTTTAACGACTACCTGGTATATCCTTCGGGTTATATTGTAGTTGATTATGGGAAAAACCAGTACAGCAAGCATTACTATATCAACGGTAAACGTTTTGCGAGCCGCCTTGATAACGGAACAGGACAATTTACCGGTATGCGTGCTAAAGGTATGGGCAACGTGGAAGATACGCCCGATACAGCGATGCAAACAGACGGGATGGACTTTAGTTCGGCACTGGGTGTACAGAATACTACTTATGGGGTATCGCCGGGTAATTCACCTGCCAACTGTAAAAAACAGCTCGAGAACATCATTCAAAGCTATAAGGACAAGAATAATGCCGATACCACGAAATCATTTACACAGTGTATAGCAGACCTTGAAGAGATGCTTAATTCAGCTAACAGTGCACAAAAAACATACTGTGAGGCTCTGCAGCAGGCTAATGAGTATGTGTGTGTACCGAAAGCTCAGGAAGCACCGGGGAACCAGCCCGATCCTCTGAATCCGCCAAACCCGACAACCGGGGAACAGACGCAGGCCGACTGTTTAACAGAACTTAATGCGCTTATTGCCAGATACACAGCACAAATGCAAATTATTGGTTCAGGTGGCGTATTTGAATGGTATAAATGCGTGGACCAATGTATTGACAGGGTGCTACAGAACAACAGCAACGTAAGGGGCTGTTGGGAACGTTTTAAAATAGGCGGTGTTTGGTTACCAGAGTGTAATACCTATATTACCGAATGCGGTTGCGGTCCAAAACCGGAACTTACTGAGTATCGCAGCTGTCCGGCTATGGCGCTTATTTACATTGATATGAATCTGGAATCAGATTTAAGCAATGCCTGCGCTGTAAAAGCGTATGTAGAATCAAAGTTTAAATGTGTGCGCGAACCATTACCAGGAGAACCTACTCCTCCTACACCACCGGAAACAGTTGACCCTTGGACACCAGATCCTGATTCTAACACCCCGCCACCGGATGAAGAATATGATGAAAGTAAGCGTAAGCCGATCTGGTGGTACCATAGCGATCATTTAGGAAGCAGTACGTATCTAACGGATAACTTCGGAAGACCGACGCATTATTACGATAATATGCCATTTGGAGAAACAATGGTAGAACACAACCAGAGTACCTTTGGTAAAGGAAAATACGATAATGCGTATAAATTTAACGGTAAAGAACTGGACGAATCCACCCAAATGTATTATTATGGGGCACGTTATTACGACCCAAGAATTAGTATATTTGTTAGTAGAGACCCGATGGCGGAAAAAACCATGACGCCATACCAATACGTTCACAACAATCCAATCATGTTTACTGACCCGACCGGAATGATAGCTAATGCTATTGATGGTCCTGGAGATGGCTTTGGTACATTGCATGAAGCTATAAAAGATTTTGGAATGGAATATAATGGCTTCTCAATTGCCTATAACCAAGAAATTTCAACATTGTTTTATTCTTATTGTAACGATCAAGGTGAGACCGAGTTTTCTTATATCAGGCCTCTTATGGGTGCGAACGCAGGTATGGCTTATAATCCATCCCCAGCTGATTTTGCCAAAGGACTAAAGGCAAATGGACATAAGAATGCAACTTTAGAAGCTCTTGGACATAGTCATAGTGGTGCGCAGGAAAATGAAATTTTTGAAGGACGAGATATGTATAATCCGAGTTTTTACAATCCGACTGATTTAGCGTTAGCATTGAATCAAAATACAGGTGGAAATGGATTCGGAAAACCAGTGGATATGGTTATTACATCACCTAATGGAGGTGCTTATTATTTCAGCGTGTCACAGTACCCAAATATTAATCCTGATAGAGTGGATTTTCAGACAAAGTTAAATTCATTTAATGTACCTATAATAACAGGATTACCATCAGACAAAGCTTTAAGTAAAAAAGCACGGTTAGGGACAAATTCGGATTACAGTGATCCAGCGATAATGCCGATAAATTTTAATCCGGTAAACCATAAAAGATATAAAGGATACTAATTATGAAAAGAAAAATTATGATAGTGATGATTATGATAACTAATTATATCATCGCCCAAAATGTAACACGTAATTTTCCCAGTGATTACACCCAAAAGAATTTACAAATTTTAGAAAATCGAGACTGGAGTTCTACATTTTTAGGTAGCAATAATTTCTTTACTGAGTGTGATAATACAATTAAAGTACGTGAACAATTCCCAAGTACTGATACTAGAATGACGTCAATAAGAACTGAATTCGGGCTACTTTTCGGAGTAAATGACGGTGAGTGGTCTGGTGGATTTTATCATAAGGCCAAAGGGAACGCGCCAAGACTTTTGAAAGAAGGAAATATCACATTTCTTCATCGAACAATCAATGATGAGATACAGTATTTTTACTCCAAAAATGATCAATTCCTATGGAAATTGGAGCAAATTTATAAAGATACAGTGAATATGACATTTAAAACGAGAGAGATTGCGGCATTAAAAGACTATCCAGCAGCAATTGCCTACAATGAGACTAACTTATTTGTAGCCGGATTAAAAAATGTTTATGTCTACGATAACGGCACTTTTAATCCAGTGTTCAAAAACAACGAATGGCGAAATGTAGAACCAATGTCTATGTTGCTTTTGGATTCAGATCATGTTCTAATTGGACTTTATAAAGGAATAGCGAAAGTAAATTTAAAAACCAGTAAAATGGAGCTATTTGTATTGGAAAGAAAGAAAGGTCAATAGAAAGTAATTAAAATAAAAGCTCGACGATGGTCGAGCTTTTATTCCCAATCAAATAGAGAAACCTAATTATGAAAAGATCTAAATCAATTTTATTGATCACACTATTTTTAATCTCTAACATAGGTTGGTCTCAAAACAAAGAGTTAGTATATGATAAAGATTTTTCCGAACTTCCATTGGAAATTCTAGAACCAAGGTATTGGTTTTCGAACTACACTAGTGATAACTATGAAATAAAGATTCAAGGCTCCCAAATCCTTGTCGAAAAGAAAAAATACCTTAGACCTAAAAAAGTAAACGTATCATTAGTTGAAAATAAATTTGGCGGAATTCTCGGAGTTGATTCAGGTGAATAGATGGGAGGACTTTATGATATTTCAGGATATGGAGTTCCACGATTAATCGAAAAGATGAACGTACGATTTTTAAAGAAACTTGATGATAGTAAGGTGTCGTTTTTTGAGGTGAACGTTTCTAAAAGTAAATTCAAGATCTACGACCGAGACCCTGAAGTGTCTTTCAATGACGGTAACAAATTTAAGGAAGTTGCGACTATTGATGATATACCTATGTATGTTTTCGATGATGAAAATGAAAATCTTTATGTTTTTGGAGCAAAAAACCTTTATAAATTAGTTGACAAGAGCTTTAATCCAATTTTAAAGAATGGATTATGGCAAAACATTGAACCATATAATGTTGTCGGCAAATCACCCAATATCATATTGGTGGGAATTTCAGGGGGCATTGCCGAAATTAATTTACAAAATGGAGAGTTTCATGTTTTTGTCGAAAAAAAATAACATTTTCAAAGGCTCGTCATACAGACGAGCCTTACTTTTATAATTTCAAATCGAATAATGGAGAGGTTCGATTTTGATAACAATTTTAGAATAACCCTAAATCTTACTTTGAAGTTTACGGGCAAAATCTCTCATTTTCATGAGAAAAATATTTTAAATCATGAAAGCAATCTATTATTATATTTTTTACAAGATCCATAAATTATTTGATCGAGAAATTTACTACTGCATAGGAGCTTCGATTCTCGCAAAATCACTTTTAATAATTGTTGAAGTTTGGATCGTTATGATATTATTACGTAATTGTGATGTGATTAAGTCGGTCTTAATAGGTAATCGCTATTTGGACATAATCCTGATTTTATTGATTGGCGTTATTATTCTGGTTAATCTAGTTCTATTTCATGAGGAAGGAGAATGGAACTTCTATTATGAAAAATTCGATAACTTACCAGCTTGGAAAAATAAGATCGGTGGTGTTATCATTTGGTTCGCTATAGCTGCAATCCTTTATAACTATATGATCATTTTTTAAAAAATGAATAATTTAAATTAATTAAACTATTAGGAGCTGTTTTCAGCTCCTTTCCTTTTTTTAAAAGAATCCGAAAACAAAGCAGCGACCTTCTTTTGCTTCTTTTCTTTGGGCGCCATCCGGCAAGAAAAGAAGAAAGGGCTTGCCTTCAGTAGCCCACAAACACGTCGTAACCTTTTTTAAAAGATGCAATGGGAGAAACGAAAAAGGAGAGGTTCGGACAGAGTAGATTTTAAATGTGGTTACTCCGCTTTCACGCGAAATGACCTTTCCGACACTAGGAAGGAAGTGTCATTTCGCTGCCCTATGGGGTGATTAGGTCTGAGATTTACACACATCGTTTCACTTAACGTTTATCTGTATCTAAAAAATTCATCGTAACCAAGCATAATGCCACGTTCGTCCATCATCTTTTTAAACACATCAGGCACTAAATCTGGCTTAGGACTATCAGAATACACAATATAATTTAAGCTAGGTAGAATTAAACTATTGATATAACTACTCGCATTATTTTTAATGTCCCAATCGTGATTTTCTGCACTATAACCTTTTGATTCATCAATTTTATTCAACTGAGTAGGCTCACGATACGCTTTCTCTAAAGCAAACTTTATATGCCCTCTAATAATATCTCTAGATTCTCCATCTTCTTCCACACTATCTTGAAATGATAGATAAAGATCCATTAATAACATATTTATAGTATTTGAGCTAAGCAAATACCATAAATTGTTATGATCCAATTCTGCAAAAACTTCTTGATATTTCATAATATAAATATACTTAAATAAGGCAGTTTTAACCACCCTTTTGGCTTAATAAAAATTGTTATTCTCTTATATTTATTTGCGTCAACAGCTCTGATAAACTCTTTTTTCGCTCTTTTTCTTTAATATGTTAGCCATAAAAAGTCATAAGGAAATCGGATACGCTTATCCGAAAAACTGAATCGCAAGCTATTTGTAGGTTGCGCAGCGTTCTGCAAAGTGCTTGCTCCTCTTTAAAACGCGAAAAGACGTTTCCGACGAAAGGAAGGAATGGTCTTTTCGCCGCCGATTTCGGTATTTTAAGCGACTTTAATCGGTTGTGTGATACAATCTTTCAGATTATGAAAGAAACCCCGATTTTCGGTCATTCCTGTTTGTAGAAGATTCCAAAGGAGAGAACCTCCCAGTTGTGCAATGTTACTATTGATAAACAGATCTTGTTTCAACAACGATTCCGCAAGTGAGCAACTTGGTGTATCGTCTTTTTTCTCCGATTCAACTATTAAGTCACCGTACTGTTCAATAATTGATGGAAGCATATCAGTGGTTTTGAACTTCTTTGAAACGGGTTGACTGATCTTTCCAACAGTAGAGAGTATTCCCTGTCCACTATATCTTGTGTTACCTAAATCCAGCCAATATTTTGGGGTGTCCCTATGCTGAGAATACCTGCCTGATAACGCTTTTAAAATCTCATCTATTTCAAATCTTGATGATACTGTATCCGTACAAGAAACGTAAATAGATGCTCCCGCATTTTCTGGTATATTTCCCTCTATGTCACGTTCAAATTTTTGTATTTCTGCTTTCCAGTTTGTACCAGCCCAACGATTCAGACGGTTGATAATTGCCTGTGATTTGTAAAGACCTTTTTCCGCTTCAGCAAACCGCTGTCTGCCGATATTGGATGCTGTCACAATATCATCATCCCAAAGATGAACGTCTAATCCTGCGTGTTCAAGTTCCACTAAACTGTGATTGATTTCCATTAACGCTGTCATAAACTTTGAGCCAGTTCCTCCTGCACCAATCACATTAACTCTAATTGGATTGGTCGGACTTAATAGATAGTTATCCAAGAAATGTACATTTGTTTTAGGTGTTCTCATAGTAAAATGTCTTTAACTTTGTTACTTCTTTTTTTTAATACATCCGTAGGGAATGGCTTACCTGTATTGACAAGGTTTTCCCAAAGCAATACACAATTTCCCTTTACAGGATTGTGTTCAGGCATTAAGTGGGTGAAATAGCTGTTAAAAAAATAGTTTTCCCAAAGCTTCATCAATTCTTTGACTGAACCTGCTTCTGCTGCTTCGATATCAACTGTTCCCATACAGACAACCCCATTTTCATAAACATTAAAAAACGGGGCATAATAAAGTTGCGCGTTTTCTGTAGGCTTTCTGTTTGTTGAAAGCGCAAACAGGCTTAGGGTTGCCTTATCTGCCTTCCATACCAAAGGTGGGATATTTGCCATGCCCGACGTTATACCAAGCCCCTGATTAAACAAAAGTTCACGAAACTGCGCTTTTGTATGCCAGATAATTGTTGAAGATTTTGCATCGAATGCCAATAGGTTATTTGGCAAAATGCCCTCTGATTTTAGCTGTATAAAATTTGCTTCGTCTACATTGAGTGCCTCCGCTAATTGCTTCGCTTCATTAACCGAAAGCGGATGTGGATTAATAGGCGTGCCGTTGCTGTCCATTTCAAAATGTTCAACATACGCATCACCATATCCAGCAGTGGTTTGATAAAATATCAAAGCACAGGTAGGTTGATAATAGGTATTAAAGCTACTTGTAATATCCTTCATGAGTTCTAATTTTAGTAAATTGATTCCTGCCAAATTCTTATAAGATTGTCCAAGCTTCTAAAAACTGCTCGTTCAAAATCAAAATTGTTTTCCTCTATTTTCCTACCATCATATGGTATAAAAATAGTCGGTTCGTCAATCTCACCGTATTCCTGTAAATCAGAATTGACTGTTTCAATTAACGAATCAAAAAGATTTCCTTTAATTGACGCACAAAAAGAAATGTAATCATCGAGCATTATTGTTCTTTCAGAGTATTCCGTTTCCTCCCTTAAGTTTATCGGATAAAATTTGCGGTAAACTGGAACATCGGGATAATTTTGGAAGAGGTCGTAAAATTCCTTTGTCACACTAAAACTCAGCGCATCAAAGTTGTTTTTCACCTTAAAATTTTTAATGCGCCTGCCAAAATACCGCAGGTTAACAGGATCTTTAATTTTTTCCTTCATATAATCACCAATTGATTTTGCCTCGTTATTGTCCTCAATAGTTTCATCATCGGCTCCGTCATCCACTATCCAATTGTCTAATACTTGATAAGTATTATTCAGATAACAATCATTTCCCCTATAATAAGGGATATGGAGAACATGATATAAATAAGCATACACAGAAAGCAAAAGATTGCCAACTGTTGCGGTTTTTTTATTCTGCAATAGGGTGTAAAGTGGAATTACAGGAATATAGTACAAAGTCATTCCAGTGCAGTATCGTTCTTCCCTCGCAAAATAAGTGCTGTTATTAGCGTGTATCAATCTTACGTCTTTCCAATCTTCCTTATTGTTCCTTAACCCAAGTCGTAGAGCCTTTAGAGATTCTGAAATATTATATGGAAATGGGATGTTTCTAAAATCCTTTAGCTCTAGTTCAAATTTCTTTGTGATATTGGAGAGGGATTTATAAAACTCCCTCTCCATTTTTAAATTATCACAGTCCTGTACCTCTTCAATCTCATGCAATCTTTTTGGGAATTGCATTTTCAAAAAGGTATTGGCAACATTGTAGGAGGTACAGACCTTTTCCTGTCCTTGCGGATTTCCCCTGCATCCTTTGGTTTGCTCATCCATTTGGCGAAACTTCCCAACTGCCTGTGCAGTTGAAGCTGAGTTTCTTTTTTCGGCAGTTTTACCGTTTCGGGATATTGTCTTTGCATGATCCATTGTGTTTAGATTTAAAAAATTAGCCCTTAGTTCCTATGACAGTTTCAAAACGGTATTGAACCGTATCATCCTTAATAACAGGACGGGAGATTTTTGCCGTGGTCAGCATCGGGTACGTGTTAGAATAAAAATTCAGTACAGCCTGTATGCTCCATAATGGTTCCGGATCGCTCAATTTGATTTCCTGTCCTTTTTCGTTGAGTATAAATACTCTTTCCAATTGCGTTGATACTAACATAATAGTTGGTTTTTAATTATTTAATCAATATTAATCTTTAAAATCCTCGTGGTCATTCTGCTTAAATTCAGTAACAGGTTGTATAACTTCTTCCTTCTGTAAATCTTGAATTGGGGTGCTGTTTTCAACAGAAGTGTTATCGTCAAAAAAGCCAGGTGAAAATTTCCGTGTATACTTTTCCTTTTTCTGCGCAATGATTTCTTTGTATTCAGGATGTTCCGAAGCGTTAGGCAAAGCAGACCACGCCTGAGCATATTTTTTCTCACGTTCTAATTTTTCGGCTTTTTCCATTGCATCCCTGTATTTCTTCTCTTTGGGATCACTTTCTTTTTTTGATTTATCGGAGTTTCCCTTTTTCATTGCTGAATTAGCTTCTGCCGTTTCAACCTGTTTTAAGAAACTTTCCATGTTTGACAATAAGCAGTCAACCTTTTGGATTGGCTTTTTTATATGTTCAAAAAATCCGCTGTCAAGTTTTTCGGGTGTACCCGTTACTTTAAATGGAGGAATGATATTCTTCGCTTTATCGCCACATCCATCGTTTTCAACTAAAATAGATACAACTATTATATCTGCTGTTGCTTTGGCGATTGTTAGCGTTAACTTGCTTTCAATGTCCATTTTTGCTATCTGTTTAAAAAAATTAGTTTCCATAATTAAAGCGTTTTTCAATTACTAAATCTCGTATTGTTTCTTCGGGACAATTCATGTCCCGAAGCATAGCCTCATAATCAGCTATGGTCTTTTCAAATTCCTTCTGCCCCTCATCACCTGTTAAGAGGAGCGTGTCGGCTTTCTTTCCTTTCAATGCCTTAGTAATGTCACCGTGAAGTTGTTTGATATGCCTGCGCTGATCTGAGAGTTTCGGCAACTGCTGTGCAAATAATTTGTATTGGGTTAAAACATCATAGAAAATAAATGCTTTAGAAATGTCCTGTTTCCTGTAGTTCTCCACAAAACGGTTATATAACCAGTCAGCGAACTTATATTTTGCTTGTATGTCCATTGTATCTACTTTTAATTACTGTGTGCTAATTTTCAGGCGTATAAATACCATTTACATAGTAACCGTGTGACTTTTCCCAAAGCCGTATTAAACCGTCTGTAGCTATATAGAAATGCTCTGTACGGTTACAGTAAATAATAAATACGCTTTCGTCTTTATACTTTTTTTTAAGGCTTTTGGCTCTCGCCAAAATTTTTACTTCCTCTATTGTTTTTGCTTTCATAACACTTGTTTTTAGATTAAGGCAGTAACCTGCTGTTATTTAATAGTCTTTAACTGTTCTTGCAATGCTAACAGCTTCCTGTAAATATCACCCCAATACGCCTGCCTTTCCATATCGCTCTTTACTGGCGGGTCATGCTGATATTCTTTGTACCAACCTGCTTGCCGTATTGCTTTTTTAAGGTCAGTAACTTCAATCCATCTTCCGTTCTTATCTCTTATTTTCATTACTTTGATTTTAAAGGCAACCGCCATTTGAAACGGTCGCCTGTGTGTATTGCCTAATCTTCCCTAATAGGATTTGGGTCGGGCTGTATAATCTCCATATTATCCCACACATAGTTGAAAATTTCCATTATTTCTTTTTCGGAGAGTTTACGGAGTATGATAGCGTTTCTGTAGTCGTCAAATATTTCTATTTCACGGTTTGTAGAACTGCCTGTGGCAATTTTACAAGCAGTTCTTCCGCTTCTTATACATAGATGCAATGTGTTATCGCTCCAACCCTCATAACCGATAATAAGCGTTTCATCCAAAGGGACTGCACCAGACAATTCCTTGTTTATGTTAGTGTCTGCGAATGTCAACTTTGCAAGACAGTTGCAACAAGGCATTCCGAGATGTTCTGCCATCATTTTTGCAAACAATACCTGCTCAATAGCGCCTTTGGGGTTTTCTATTCCAAATAGCAGGGTTTTAATACTAAATGAGATTTTACTTTTCATGTCTTTATATCTTATTGTATGCTACCACCGTTACTGATGGTAGCATTATTAATAATTAATTGAAACTAAGTATACTGTTACCTTCTTTGGAAAAATTGGTGCATAGATTAAATGCTTCTTGTGCTTTCTTATTAGCAGTTCCCCCCATGACTATACTCTGTAATTTGGCTTCTTCATCGTTGTAATTACGTACATTCTGAAAATAACCTGTTACCGCATTGTAGGCGCCAAAGAGCGTTCCTTTGGTTGTGTCCATCTGCTGTGAATCGCTCATCATTGCATAAGCAAACGCATTGTCGACCGTGTTTTTAAAAACTGTTGAGACTTCATCTTCCGCACCTTTTTTTATTAAATCATAGGTTTCTTTATTGGGACATAGTGCTAATTGAATAAGCTTTCTAACTTCTTTGTCTGTGATTTTTATCTTAGTCCAATCGTTAAAGATGTTTCCTAATTGTAAGCTAAGAGTGTTAGACAAGCCCATTACACGGTGCGCATTTTCTAACCGCTGTTTAGCTCCAGTAGTATGCTTTATCCTCACTACGTTTGTCATGTTGCGCAAGGCTGCATTTAGAGTATTCTGACAAACAATTCTAATTGGGGTGAATGCCGCTGTTATACTTCCGCTTCCATCGTGTGTGGTCGTAAAGAAGATATATTTTTCTATCACGTCATCGCCATTTCCAACTCTGATATAGTCGGGCAATTTTGCTGTAATGAAAATTCGCTCACCGATACCCAAAGCGCCTGCTGTCTCATACAAGATTCCTTCACCACCACCTACAATAGAATCAAAAAAGCTAAATGCGTCACGGTTTTGTACGATATGGTAATCTTTTCCAACTACTCCGAATGCTTGGTTTGTATCAGTTCTATATGTTCCAAACTTATCAGGAATTACAATATCAGTAGCTTCTGATATTACACCATTTTCACCTATAGCCATTTCATTGGCTCTAATAATTGCAGGTTTTTTCCTCACCTCATAATCTAAACCTGCGTATTTAATTGCTTCTTCGCTTGTAGGATAATCTGCTACAATTTGCCCTAATCCATGCCAAGCCTTTTCTTTCACACTAAAAAAAGAATAGAGCCCTGTTGTTTCGTTTTTATTGATATTGTGTGCCATGATATTTAAATTTTAATGATTAATAAATTTTTGATTTACGGTTTAAAAGGGTAAATCATCCTCACTGTTCTCGTTTGTGTTTTGTGGAGGTTGGTTTATAGCGTTAACTTTGTTAGTTTTTGCTAATCGTTCAACATCGGAAGCACGAAAGTTTAATCCCGCTTTAGGTTCTCCCTCTTTGTTAAGCCATGTTCTTACACTTACTCTGCCAGTGAGTTTAACCAATGTACCTTTGGTCAAAATTTTAGCAACGTTGGGTATTTTCCAATAGGAGCAGTCGAAGTATTGTGTCTGCTCAATCCAATTGCTGTCTTTGTTTTTGTAGCTGTCATTCACAGCTACTGTGAAATTCACAACTTGTTTGTCCTGCGGGGTTGTGTGTACTTCCGCGTCCCGTGTCAATCGTCCGATAATGTCCATAATCGTTTTGTTTAAATGTTATACAATTCTTTATTATTTTGATTTCTTAGTGTCCTGCCTCGCTTCGCGTAGATTTTTTTCAAAAGAAAAAACGGAAAAAAAGAAAGCAGGCTGTTTGGGTGAGGTAAAGGCTTATGGAGAGCTATAAGTCCCGAAGGGTGGAGAGTGAAACGAATCCATTATGCGCTTGCAATAAGACGCCTCACCATATATTGGCTGCCTTTTTATCTGTTTCGCCTTGAAAAATTTTCAATTCTTTAATTCCTCTCTTCCGTAAAATCATATACTGGAAAGCCATTGAAAGACCCTGAATTCCACTTTAGGACAGAATAGCAACGATCATTATCCATCTTAATAGTTTTAAATAACTTTAATGTTTTGACTATGGAAGAAAGTGTAACAAAGGAAGATTTACGGCAGTTCCGATTACTGATAATCGGTGATATTCGTGAACTGCTCAAAGAAAGAAATCAACTGTCAGATGGCAGTGAAAAAGAAGAGTGGCTCAGAAGTAAAGAAATTCGCCGTATTTTAAGTATTTCAGCAGGCACATTGCAGAATTTGCGAATACAGGAAAAGGTCCGCTATCGTAAGATAATGGGGTCGTACTATTACAATCGGTTAGATTTGTTGGAACTTTTTAAGGTTGAGGAATGAGTACCGCAGAAAAATGGTTTGACCTGCTTATAGCCTTTCATAAGGACAGTAGGCTCACTATATGGCATCTTGCGCTTCTTCATGCGATCGTTCTACTTGCCTACAATCAGAATGAAGAACAAATTGTTAGAGTTAGCAGGAGTAAGTTGATGCAGGTCTCCCATATCGATACAATATCTACGTACCATAGGTATTTTAAGCAACTAGAGGAATTCGGTTATATTATTTATTATCCGTCATATCATCCGGGTTACAGAAGCACTGTGGAAATAAATTTAAAAACTATTTCATCCTTACAATCAAGTTAACTTTTGCATTTAACTGTTTTTTGTGTATTTTCTGCCAGTTTCCTCTTGGCATTTTTTATGAGAACGCCTATAAAATATATAAAAGCATTATATTCGCTATTATATAATTTATGCATAATATTATTACCTACGCAATATGAGTGAAGTAAAAGACACAAAGTCATTTTCAATTAACGATATTCTATCTTGGAAAGATAATGGTGAATTAGTTCTTTCACCGAAATATCAAAGAAATAAAGTATGGAATTTAAATGCGAAGTCATACTTGATTGATACGCTACTTAGAGGATATCCAATTCCACAAATTTTTATTAGACAGCAAATTGATATTGCAACAAGAAAGACAATACGTGAGGTAATAGATGGCCAGCAACGTATCACAGCTATTCTTGAATACTTTGATAATCAATTTAAAATTCAAAAATCTCATAATAAAGAGTTTGGAAATCTTCATTATTCAGAACTTCCAGATGAAGAAAAAGAGAATTTTTTAAACTATAACATTAGTTTCGAAATCGTCAAACTTAAGGACGATTCGAAAATTTATGAAATGTTTGCGAGACTAAATACTAATAATATTGCACTTAATAAGCAAGAATTGAGAAATGCCCAGTATTGGGGTGAATTCAAAGTTTTTATTCTTCAAAAATCATCTGATTTCAAAAATATTTTTATTGATAAAAAGATTTTTAAGGACAAGGATTTAAGCAGAATGGCTGATGTAGATTTTATGAACTCTTTGGTTATAAATGTTATTGACGGAATAGTAACTGATAGTAATTCCAAAACAGAATCAACATATAAAAAATACGATAAGGAATTTTTAAATCAAGAACATATAGAGGAAAAACTTAATAGAATATTTTTAATAATTGAGAGTATTTTTTATAATCAATTATTTAATTCAAAAATTTTCTATAGAAAAAACTATTTCTGGACCTTATTTGTTGCAATAAACCATCAGCTATATGGAACGTTAGATGAGGTTATACCTAGAAATTCGTTATTTGATAATGATTCGTTTGGAAATAATCTGAGTACGTTCATTTCAAAAATCTCATTGTTTGAATCAGAATTTTTAAGCGCTGAATATGACCCAGAAAATGCGCCTCACGACATTTTAGAGTTTGAGAAATATCACAGAACTAGGACAACTAGTAAGGATGAGAGAATAACCAGAGTTAGAATATTATGTGAATATTTAAATAAATAAGATGAGTAATCAAGATTTGATTGATGAAATACGCCGATGGAATACTTTGTTTGTTGCGTCTTCAACAGTAGATTCATCTTTATATGAACTAGCATTTTTTAAAATATTCATTAAATTCGAGAAATTTCTTTCTGATTCATTCGAGAATTATGCAATTGGCAATCTCAGCATACATGGTTATTGCCCCTCCAGAAGGTTGAATTTTGATGACTTGGAACATTTAAATAAGGTACTTAAAAAAAATGATAGAGCATTCGTTAATCATTTTGAAGTGATTAAAACTATTTCCGATTGCTTTTTTTCTGATAATCCGTTTGATATAATAAAAACCGATCCAAATTATTCGAACATTATCAAAGATATGAAAATTATAAGGGACTATATCGCCCACGAAAGTAACTCAGCAAAAAATAAATATGTTGCAGGTATCCTAAATAATAGACCTTTTATTGAGCCTCATCAACATTTGTTGAATACAAAGAGAGGTGCTAGCATTTCTTATTATACATACTACATAAATGCTATTCAAGAAATAAGCAACTTTATCATTAATACACCCATTACACCTTCTGTTTAAATTAAGCTAGCATTGTGCGAACATTTGTTCCATTATTTATTATTCATTTATAGATAAGACTGTTTTGCGAATTGTATAGGCAGTTATTTCGATTAGTTAATTTGAATTCCCCCAATCAGAAATCGTGAATGGGGGATATTTTATTTATGCTTGCAATAGAAGCTTTTTCATTTCTGCAAGTTCCTGTTCGAATTTAATTAAGCGCATTGAATCAGATTCTGAACCAAAATTTAAGTGTTGATTTTTCAACTTTTCGAAGTCATTGCACAATCTTAAAAGTATGGATAGTTGATCATTACTATTTGCAGATGAATTTTCTAATTTCTTTCGTAAATCATTCATTTCACGGCTCACAGATTCTTGTTCTGTCAACGCATATTCTTCTGTTTGTTTTACGGAAGTATGGCCCAACATTTCTCTAACTACATCAATTGGTACTCCATTATTTAGAGTAACTGTACTTCCAAATGTTCTCCTGGCCTTATGTGTAGTTAATTTATCCGTTATATCACAGAGGTCCGCTATTTCCTTCAGGTACGCATTCATTTTTTGATTTGATTTCACAGGAAGGACGGCGCCGCTTCGTATACATAGCGGATTATTCTCATATTTTTTTAGTATCTCCAGGGCTTTTGGTAGGAGAGGTATATTAATTTCTGCATTTGTTTTTTGCCTATTGTTCATTATCCAAAGTGAGCCATCAATTCCCTCCCTAATTTGCGACTTCATTAATTGTTTGACATCGATATAAGCGAGACCGGTGTAACATTGGAAGACAAAAACATCCCGAACAAGGCTCAATCTTTCATTTTTAAACTCCTTTTTTTCCAACCTTCTTAATTCTATTCGAGATAGCGGTTTCCTTTTTATCTTGTTTTTTTTAGCCTTGTATAACATAAATGGATCTTCTTTAATAATTTTTTTGGCAATAGCACGCAAGACAATTTTTTTAAAATTGGTAATATATTTCATTGCAGTGTTTTGAGAAATTTTCCTTTCGGTCTTTAGGTAGAATTCAAAATCTTTAATAAATTCAAAATTCAGTTCCCGAAAATCAATATCCGTTACATTGTACTTCCATAAAATAAACCGTTCAACATGATCCTTTGTAATTTGGAATCGCGTATGCGTTCCTAATGCATATTCATTCGTACAAACAAGCGCCAACATTTCATTATTGTGCAACCCAAACTCTTCAAGAACCTTCACGCGACCAGTACTTTTATTTTGGATGTAGTCCATCAGCTTTTGTGCTGTAATAGTTGTAGCGGTATTAAGAAGTTCTGTCCTGTAGTTATTTATTTTATTTATCAGTGAATCTAAAAAATAGTTAAGGGATTTTGCATCTTCCTTCGTACCTACAGCCCTCTCAATCTTTTGATCCCACCTAGTGTTATCCCACTTTCTACGAGTAGACATTTCCTTAGGTGTACCATCAACAGTAATTCTCAGATAAACGTATCTGAACTTTGACTCATTTTGGGGAGTTTTTAAAAAGAATGTAACTCCAAAACTTTTTTCTAACATAACTCAACGTATTAGCGTTAATAAAGGTCGAGCTAAAGAGGCTTTAAATCAAGTCGTTTCACAGTGATACATGTTGATAATCAAGTGATTAAATGTGTTTTTGTGGCAGTTTTTTTTAAAAAATAAAACTGCCACAAATATGCCACAAACATTTTGAGTGATTTTATAAATTTTGGTAGATTGGTACAAAACGTAAAAACCCTGCAACACGTAAATATTGCAGGGTTTACTTTAATTTAAACGTTTTAAGATAAGATCTCAAACATGGGTTGTGGGCGATGAGGGATTCGAACTTTCCTCCTGTATCGACCGCAAACTGGCTTTTTTCTTTTTCCAAATTTCAAAGTGCCACGAATCTGCCACACTTTTCGATTTTTGATAAGAAAAGACTTGTTTGTCTTGTCTTTTTTATTTTGTGATCCCGCTGGGATTCGAACCCAGGACCCATACATTAAAAGTGTATTGCTCTACCAGCTGAGCTACGGAATCTTACTTCTTTGTTTTTGAACTATCGTTCCTTGTTTGAAGTGATGCAAAGATAGGGTTAATCCCTATTCCTCGCAACTATTTATGTGATAAAAATGCCTTTAATGTGTTTAAACCTTCATTTTTAGCTATTTATTTTTTATCACTAAGACAAAAAATCGCGATCTTCATCGGATAATGTAGACTTAGGGGCCTGATTGTCGTCTTCTGATTGATCAAATGCCGCCGTGTTTTCCTGCTGTTTCGTCTTTTTACCACTTTTTAGGAGAAAGGCAAAGAGTACTCCCATTGCGAAAAATGTCAATAGGAGTTTCCATAATGCTACTTTGCTCTCCACAAAAAGACCAATATTGATTGTTTGCGGGTTTTTGACACAAACTAGCGTTACGATAACCGATAGAAGTATTAAAAGTATATTACGCATAATTAATAATGATAAATATATGTCATTAAGAATAGCGAATATAGTTAATTATCTATTTTCGTTGCTATCAAGCGCCTTTCTTTTTGCTTACTTCTTATCTACTTCTATTGTTGCACGGTTTAAGCGTAGTGAGTTTAAAATCACCGAAACGGAACTAAAGCTCATTGCAGCAGCAGCTATCATTGGTGATAACAGGATGCCAAAGCTCGGATATAGGAGTCCCGCAGCCAAGGGAATGCCCAAAATATTATAGATAAAAGCAAAGCCTAAATTTTCTTTAATGTTTCGGAGAAGTTTCTTACTCAGTATTTTGGCTTTAGCGATGCCTATTAGGTCTCCCTGTAGCAGGGTCAGAGACGCACTTTGTATCGCTACATCTGTTCCTGTTCCCATAGCGATGCCAATATCGGCTTGCGCAAGGGCAGGAGCATCGTTAATACCATCACCAGCCATTGCTACAATATGTCCTTGTTCCTGTAGCTTATGTATTTCCTGTAATTTATCCTTCGGTAATGCATTTGCTTTGAAATGTTTGATCCCGACCTGTCCCGCGACGGATTTTGCTGTGTGTGCATTGTCTCCAGTAAGCATAATTACATCTACATCGTGCTGAAGCAGGTAGTGAATGGCCTGTTTGGAAGAGGTTTTAATCTGATCGGAGATGCTAAAGTAGCCAAGTAAATCACTTCCTTTCGCGAGATAGGAAACGGTTTTGCCATTGGATTGGGCTGACTCGACAGCTTTTCGTATTTCGTCTGGGATGATCACCTGCATGGATTCCATCAACAATTGATTACCGAGGGCAACCAATTGGCCGTTAATATGCCCCTTGATACCTTGTCCGGCAACGTTTTCGAAATCTTCAACCTGTTGTTCTATTTTATTTCCTTCCTTTTTTGCCCGATCAATAATAGCCTGCCCGAGTGGATGGGTGCTGTTGCTGTTGAGGGCGGCGGCTAAGGATAATATTTCGTTGATACCGCTCTTAGCGGTGGGTTGAATGTCATCAACGGTGGGTTTGCCTTCAGTGATTGTTCCCGTCTTGTCTGTTAATACAACATCAACCTTGTTCATTTTTTCTAATGCACTGGCATCTTTGATCAAAATGCCATTTTTGGCTCCCTTGCCGACACCGACCATGACGGACATCGGAGTTGCCAGACCAAGCGCACAAGGACAAGCAACAATAAGCACTGCCAATGCATTGGCAAAGCCATAAGCCAACGATGGCACAGGACCCCAGATCCACCAGGCGAAGAATGTCAACAATGCGATAACGATCACAATTGGAACAAATATTTCAGATACTTTATCTGTGAGACGTTGGATTGGAGCTTTACTTCTGCTGGCATCATTGACCATCTGAATGATCTGAGCCAATAAGGTGTCTGAACCAATACGTTCTGCTTTCATGAGAAAACTTCGTTCACCGTTGATAGTTCCGGAACTGACCTTGTCACCTTCCTGCTTTTCGACAGGTAGGGGTTCGCCTGTCAGCATGGATTCATCAATGCTCGTCGTACCATTTGTAATCTGTCCATCGACAGGGATTTTATCTCCGGGTTTTACTTTCAGCGTATCACCGATCTTAATCTGATCGACCCCAATTTTTACGTCGACACCATTTTCAACCCGGGTAGCGTCAGAGGGGCTGAGTTTAATGAGCTCCTTGATTGCTGAATTGGTTTTGGAATGGGCTTTGGCTTCCATCACCTGCCCAAGGAGAACCAATGTTAGGATAACAGTAACGGACTCAAAATATAATGCGATATATCCGTGATGATTTTTTAGGTCGGCTGGAAATAACTGCGGGAAAAACAGGCCAATAATACTATATACGAACCCCGCACCAGCGCCAAGGGCAATCAAGCTAAACATATTCAGGCGCCAGGTTTTAAAAGAAATCCAACCACGTTGGAAAAAGGACCAACAGGTATAGAAGACCACCGGCAGGGATAGAAATAATTGTATCCAGCCTGACCAATCCGGTGGAATTACTTTTCCGATCGGATTACCGGGAAGCATTTCTCCCATGGATAGTATAAATATCGGAACTGTAAACAGGATGGATAGCCACAGTTTCATCCGGAGATCTCTATAGGTCCTATCATCGTCGGTATCATTTCCTCCAGCGATAGGGACAAGATCCATACCACAGATCGGGCAGCTTCCAGGATGATCCTGAACAATTTCGGGATGCATTGGACAGCTGTATTGTGTGCTTTTGGTTAATTCGGGGACTTTTTCCAAGTTCATCCCACAAACTGGACAGCGTCCCGGTTGATCGTAGGTTTTATCACCTTCGCAGTGCATAGAGCAATAGTACTTGCTTGATGCAGATAGCTTTGGTTGTTCCGTATTTGGGGTTTCTTGTACAGATTTATTCAGTTCGCCAATATGATAATTACCTAATTTAGCGAGGGTCTCCTGTAGTTGTTCCGTCGGAATTTCTATTGCAGATTCTATTGTCAGTAGCGGTGGCTCTAGCGTAACTTTAGCCTGAACTTCAGGAAGCTGATTGATAGCATTCTCAATTGTTGTTCTACACCCGTCACAGGACATGCCTGAAAGTTTATATTGGTATTGCATAGCATTTTGTTGTACAATAAATTTAAGGGTTATTGCTTGGGTAATGTTATACTTTTACACTGTTTATTTGTAATATTTCAAAGCGTATATTCCGTCCTTTCGGAAAGAAAATCAATCTGTTGGATAAACGATGATCTCGGTACCATACCTGAAATAAACAAACAAAGTGGGCTATTTGTTTAGCGTGATAATACCCAACTAATACAGGAGCGGGGACGGGGAGGATAGGGAGTGAGCTCAGCTGTATTGGGGACCAAAGTCGGCTTTTAGGAAAGCAGCATGGCTTCTGGATGCTTCATTAAGCTCTGGACAGTTAGTTTGCCTGCTAACAATGCTTTGTGAAAAGGTGCTGGAACCATTATTTTAAAGGTTTTACGCGCTGTTTTAACGAAAAAAAGTGCACCATGGCTGACCTGCTTATCGTCAATAATCAACGTATGTTGCGTAACAAGTTGGCTGCCTAGTTTTTCCTTTTCAACGAGCTGTATAAGTTGTTGCATTGTATCAATCTGTTTTGCCAAAATTACCAAATACTTATCATTTTTTAGTTTTTTTTTATTTGGCAATATTTAGAAGATATCTACTTCTGGCTGAGCTTTGTTATCTTTTTGTAGTTGATAATCGTTTTAGCAAATGAAAGTTTTCAAGGAAATGCGCAATCGATTGCGCATTTCGTCTGCTAAAGTTTAGCTGAACGGGGGTTTGACTTTGCTAAAATATGTTTTACTTTTTTAGCTTTGTGCAACAAATATCCAATAAAACACTATTATGAGTGGTATAACAACACTAGGTCAATTTATTATTGAAAAACAAGCCGATTTTCCATACGCGAAAGGCGAGCTGTCCAGACTCTTGCGTGATATCGGAATTGCAGCAAAAATTGTTAACAGAGAAGTCAATAAGGCTGGATTGGTTGATATCCTGGGGGATGCAGGTCAAACCAATATTCAGGGGGAAGGGCAGAAAAAGCTGGATGTGTATGCTGATGAGCAATTTATTAAAGCGCTCCAAAGTGGGGGCGAATGCTGTGTGGTTGCTTCTGAGGAACATGAAAATCCAGTTTACATGCAGTCTGGAGTTTCTAAAAATGCAAAATATATTGTTTGTATAGATCCACTGGATGGTTCGAGTAATATTGATGTGAATGTTTCTGTGGGTACCATTTTTTCGATTTACCGTCGGCTTTCGGATACCGGAGTATCGTGCAATAGCAATGATATTCTGCAACATGGAACTAAGCAGGTTGCAGCTGGATATGTAATTTACGGAAGTTCAACGATGTTGGTCTATACCACTGGAAAGGGTGTGAATGGGTTTACATTGGATCCTTCGATTGGTGAATTCTGCCTATCACATCCCGATATGAAGATTCCCGAAGCTGGCCATATTTATTCGATCAATGAGGGAAACTATTCTAAATTTCCGAACGGCGTTAAGCAATATATCAAATACTGCCAAATGGAAGATGCTTCTACCCAGCGCCCCTACGCGTCACGTTATATTGGCTCTATGGTTGCCGACATTCATCGTAATCTATTGAAAGGAGGGATATTTCTTTATCCAACCACCTCTGCCCACCCGAATGGTAAACTGCGATTGATGTATGAGTGTAATCCGATCGCTTTTATTATTGAACAAGCCGGAGGTAAAGCGACCAATGGATATCAACGTATTTTAGATATTGAACCAAAGACATTACACCAACGAACGGCAGCTTTTTTGGGGAACTCCGAGATGGTCGAGCTCCTCGAAGATTTCTTGGAAAAACAGCAGTAATTCATTCTGTAGTGATTCAATGACAGGTAAAATTCGTTTGCCAATTAGAATTATTTATCTTTGTGATCAGAAAATGGCTTCATTATTGCGAAGCCATTTCTTTTTCATTATTTGTTGTATGTTACGTATTTTAGTTTTTATTTCCTTCGTTTCAATTGTATTTTTTTCCTGTAAAGAGAATCCGCCGACTTATGGCGATGTGCTCGCAAAGGGTTTTGAGCAAAAATCCTATAAAGAATTTGATACGACGGCCTATCTGAAGGTATTCCATGAGGTGTACGGTAAACAGAAGTCCAAACTGCATAATCCAAGTTGGATGAAGGAGTTGTCTGACTCTACCGAGGGGATGACTTTAATCGCTGGCCATCTATTCGATGGTGGTATTGATACGCTATTGAATTATTTTGAACAAAGCGAAAAACATGGGATTCGTAGCAGTTACTTTCATACAACAGAGATCAAGGAAACTTTATTTTCTCTTCGCAAACTGAAGCCTAAGGATGTAGCGGAATCTTATCCGCTTCTGGCCAAATTGGATCTTTTAGGGACAGATGGCTTAGTGGCTTATGTAAGCAGTATAAAATATGGTGTAATCAACCCAAAACGTTTGTATGGGAGGTATTTTGTTCCTCAGAAACGTATGAACTATGCTGGCGTCGTGCATCTATTGGATAGTGTGGAGATTGGACCATTAATGGCTGGAATTCAACCAAAAAACCAGTATTACATTCAATTTCAGGATTTGTTGGAAAACGGTAACCTGGATAATGCGCAAAGAACGAAAGTATTGATGGTGCTTGAAAAATTACGTTGGATGGGGGAGTCTTTCCCCGAGAAATATGTTATTGTCAATATTCCTGAACAGCGACTACACATCATGGAAGACGGAAAAACCAGCCAATTGATGAATGTGTGTGTTGGTGAAACGGATAACCCGGCATATACCCGTAAAGGTGAAAACCATGAAACTCCGGTCATGCAGGGCATCTTGGATGCCATGCAGGTCAACCCTGTATGGAATATCCCGAGTAGTATTGTGAAAAAAGAATTATTGGCAAGTGTACGGAACAATCCCAACTATCTAGCTTCACGTAATATGGTGGCATATTATAAAGGAAAGCAGGTGGATCCCAGTACCGTAAATTGGCAATCCGATTCGGTGGAGAAATTCCGTTTTAAACAAAATCCGGGTTCAGACAATTCGTTGGGTAATGTGAAATTTTTGTTTGAAAATGCTTATTCGATCTATCTCCATGATACACCTGCCAAACAAATGTTTGGACAGACTAACCGCGCTGTGAGCCATGGTTGTGTGCGCGTTGAAAAACCCGTAGACCTGGCCGGTTACCTGGTCAATAATGAAAAGCAGGCCGAGAAGATTGCGAAAGAGATTACAACGGATTCTATCACCAAGTCGCGTTGGGTAACACTGAAACGTCAGATGCCTGTATACCTGACTTATTATACCACCTGGCTTGACGATGATGGTAGAATGGTTTCTTATCCAGATATCTATGGGTATGACCCACGTCTGAAGGAGGCGATGAAAAAATATTGGACAAATTAAAAAGAAGACCTAACCGGAAGACGGTTAGGTCTTTTTTCTAATCGTTTGGTTTGTCTTAGTATTCGGAGTTGTAGGCTAGAGCCAAACGGATAAAAGGATAATCTTTATTGACATTGTTATGGTCTTGGTAATGGCCTTCAAGTCTAAAATATCCGGAGTAAAGGTTGACCCCAAAGTTTTTCCAGATCCGCACAGATGCACTGGTGGATGCGGTATGAAGATAGTGGTGAGATTTGTTGCCACTGATTGTGACGAAATATCCACCACGGTAATCTATACCAAATTTGAAGCGATTGAGCGTACTTAGTGTTGCTGATGCCCGAACATCTGCTCCGGGGCCATAATCGTAGGTACGACTTTCGCCAAAATGAAGATAGGGATCCGGTACTGCGGCCAGTACGACTGGGCCACCGCCCAGAATGGTGGTCAACTTGGTCCGTTTACTGATGTTATAATTGGAAAAGATATTGTAATTGATACTTTGTGATCCATAATAGAACGCTTCATTACGCAAAAAGTCAAAATGAGCGGAAACGATACCACGATGTCGGCCTGTTAAATTGGATAATATTCGATTTCCATAGAGAGAAGCGTAAACATTAACTGCATTGACCATAGAGCTGTCATCTGATCCAATCTCAAGATTTAGAAAGAAGTCGTCAAATGGTTTCTTTTTATCGACATCATCGTTGTTGTAAATCAATTTAATGCGCGCGTAGATATCATTCTTTCCCCGGCTCAGGACATTATGCTCCTTGGCATCAAATCTGCGGATCCCCAACTCCACTTCGGTATGGACCAAAGAACTGTCAACCACGGCACCTTTGGTTGTATTTCCCCAACGGCCATCGAGCAGCCGATTTAAGCCATTCATCGGATTGATCAACATTGCCAAAATTTCCTTTTTATTACGTTGTCCTTTTGTAAGGCTTGGTCTGGCGAGCACATGGTGTGAAAGACGATGAGTCATCTCACCGAGAATCGTTCCACCAAAACTGGTATTGATAATATCGTTGATCGAAGGCGGCTCTGTCTCACCAGCTGTCTCCCAGATGTAACTTCCGGCAACTGTCGCGAGCGTAGACTGTAGGAAACTAAAATTGTTGGATCGGAATGAATTGAAATAGAACTGACCATGGTAAGGGTGGGCGATCTGATTTGTAGCAAAGAGATTGTCATCCCAGGTCCAAGCGGAAAACTTCAAATGACTGAAGAAATTTTTGAAGGAAATATGGGAGACAGGATCTTTCCGTATGAAATAATTGACTGAAGCAGGTATGGCCTGAATAGAAAACCATTCTATTCCAGCCCGCAGAAAGTTTTTCTTTTGATAATTTACGATACTATCGGGTAATTTGGCATTGATCCGATCGGAAATCCATTTCGTTTGTTGCATGGATACGGTGATGCTATCCGTCATTTTTTTCGGGGGGGCTATAGGAATTATGCTGTCTGTTGATGATTTTAGCTGCATGCTGTCTGTTAGCAATGAGGGATTTAAGATTGAAAATGGTACGACAGACTGACTTGTATAAGTGGTTCCGCTAGCTGTGGAATTAGCAAAGCCCAAGGTTCCAAAAAGGGTAGTAAATAGATTTATAAATAAGAATAAAATAGAGCGATATGTACCTAAATGTTGTTTCATAAGGGTTAATATACTGTTTTGCAATAAAACTTGTAATGAATAACAAATAGTTGCTAAAAGTGTTTTTAGGATTGTGATTTCTTTGTGTTTTAGCTGCGCATAGCTTGCTGATTTGCGGTACGGATTGTTACCTTTGCAGGGCTTTATTACTGTTCAACTGATTTTTGATATGAACAATACCTTTGAATTTTTTAATGTGCGATCCGTCAATTTTAAGAATGAGCTATTTGCTGGTTTAACGGTTGCCATGACCATGATACCGGAATCACTTTCATTTGCAATATTAGCGGGCTTGCCTCCTCTGACGGGGCTTTATGCGGCTTTTTTAATGGGGCTTGTGACAGCTGTTTTGGGAGGAAGACCGGGTATGGTATCTGGTGGGGCCGGTGCAACTATTGTCGTTCTGATGGCGCTTGCAGCAAGTCATGGTATCGATTATCTTTTCGCCGCTGTGGTCCTGGCAGGTCTATTGCAATTTTTGGTCGGTCTTTTTAAATGGGGTAAATTTGTTCGGCTGATTCCGCAGCCCGTTATGTATGGTTTCTTGAACGGATTGGCCATTATTATTTTCATGGCGCAGGTTGTCCAATTTAAAGTGAGCAGTGGAACAGGCACAGCATGGATGTCTGGGCCGACACTATATATTATGGGGGGACTTACATTGTTAACGATGTTGATTGTGATCGGTTTTCCGAGGCTGACAAAAGCAATTCCCGCGTCGTTAATCGCCATTTTAGTCGTTTTTGGTCTGGTTTCCCTGCTGGGTATCGAAACCAAGAAGGTCGTGGACATCGCTTCAGTCAGCGGATCACTGCCACATTTTCATCTGCCCAATGTTCCCTGGAATTGGGAGACATTGCAATTGATCTTTCCATATTCCCTAGTGATGGCTGCTGTGGGACTTGTTGAGTCTCTTTTAACCCTTAATATGGTTGATGAAATTACAGCTAGCAAGGGGGACGCAAATCGTGAGTCCATGGCGCAGGGGATTGCAAATGCGGTTAACGGATTTTTTGGTGGAATGGGGGGATGTGCCATGGTGGCCCAGACGCTGGTGAATCTGAATGCCGGTGCACGGACCCGACTATCTGCTTTTATCGGTGCCATAACAATCCTGGTGATTATCCTGGTCGGTGCTCCTTTTATTGAGCAGATCCCGATGGCG
>PJTS01000211.1_pt1 | contig 53553 bp, 55 predicted proteins | sample 1512251 | NCBI WGS metagenome assembly PJTS01 (sample SAMN08177686, study PRJNA422409) | Soil metagenome, whole genome shotgun sequencing project. | isolation source: Soil (2) enriched on wood chips: alkali lignin treatment | place: USA: Madison | collected 2015-01-15 | reverse complement strand
GGCTGGGCGTTCGGGCGCTTGCGAAGCAGTGCTTCGCAAGCAAAGCGCCCTCACCCATGTAAGCTCGGTCGCCGCATCCATGCGGCTCACGCCCCCTCAACCGGACCCACCCCGCCTTCGACAATTTCCTGCGAGCTGTTGGAACGGCAAGGGGTCGGATCCCGTTGCTGCGCAACGGGCTCTGACCCCACGTGGGAAAACGATGGCTTACTTCGCCTTCCTGCTCCGCAGCCAATACCCCACGCCCAGCAGCACGAACCACACCGGGCTGGCCACCAGCGCCTGGCGGGTGTCGGGCTGCAGGCTCAGCAGCACCAGCACACCTGCGAAGAACACCAGGCAGGCCCAGCACATCGCAATGCCGCCCGGCATCTTGAAGATCGATGCCGCATGGCGTTCCGGGTAGCGGCGGCGGTAGACCATGTAAGCCACCAGGATCAGCGACCAGACGAAGATGAACAGCACGGTGGCCAGCGTGGTCACCAGGGTGAAGGCGGTCACCAGGTTGGGAATCAGGTAGATCAGCAGCGTGCCCCCCAGCAGGCACAGGCACGAGAACAGCAGGCCGCGGGCCGGCACCGCTGCGCGCGACAGACGCGACAGACCGCGGGGCGCGTGGCCCTCCTCGGCCAGGCCGTACAGCATGCGGCTGGTGGAAAAGATGCCGCTGTTGGCCGACGAGGTGGCCGAGGTCAGCACCACGAAGTTGATCAGGCTGGCCGCGGCGGGAATGCCGGCCAGCACGAACAACTGCACGAACGGGCTCTTGTCTGGCACCACCTGGCGCCACGGCGTCACCGCCATGATCGCCACCAGCGCCAGCACGTAGAAGATGATGATGCGTACCGGGATGGAATTGATCGCCTTGGGCAGGTTGCGTTCCGGGTTCGCGGTTTCCGCAGCGGTGGTGCCCACCAGCTCGATGCCGACGAAGGCGAACACCGCAATCTGGAAACCGGCGAAGAAGCCCACCAGCCCCATCGGGAACATGCCGCCGTCATTCCACAGGTTCGACAGCGAGGCGGTGTGGCCGCTGGGCGAGGTGAACCCCCACGCCACCAGCCCGGCGCCGGTGATGATCAGCGCGCAGATCGCCACGATCTTGATCAGCGCGAACCAGAATTCCATTTCGCCGAACAGCTTCACGGTCACCAGGTTCAGTCCCAGCAACAGCAGCACGCACAACAGCGCCGGTATCCACGCAGCCAGTTCGGGGAACCAGAACTGCGCATAGGCGGCGATTGCGATCACATCGGCGATGGCCGTTACGATCCAGCAGAACCAGTAGGTCCAGCCGCAGAAGAAGCCGGCCCATGGACCCAGCAGATCGGTGGAAAAATCAATGAAGGATTTGTAGTTCAGATTGGACAGCAGCAGCTCGCCCATCGCCCGCATCACGAAGAACAGCATCGCGCCGATGATGAGGTAGACGAAGATGATGGACGGCCCGGCCAGGCTGATCGTCTTGCCCGAGCCCATGAACAGGCCGGTGCCGATGGCACCGCCGATGGCGATCAGTTGCAGGTGGCGGTTGGACAGGCTGCGGCGCAGGTGCTCGGGGGGCGTGGCGGGTTCGGTCATGGACGGGCGCTGGAAGGGGCGGGTGAAACCCCCGACGGTAGTCCTGTACGGCCCGGAGCGCCAGCCGGGGGCGGCTCGCTGCAGTCAACTGTTGTCGCAATTGCCACAATGTGACGAATTATTGCCCCGTCCCCATTCCGCACAGCCGCCCAACATGCTCAGATAGCGCATCCGCCCAAGGATCGGTCGCCATGCCCGCAGCCCTGCCCACTCGATTGGACGACCGGCCATGAGCCGCCTGCGGGTCGTCATCCTCGGCATCGTGGCAGCACTGGTGGCCGCCGTGGTGCCCATCGCCGCCATGGTCTATGCCACCTGGGACCGTGCCGTGGCGGTGGAACAGCAGCGGCTGCACGCCATCGCCGAACGCACCCTGCGGCGGGCCGATATCGCCTACGAAGAAGCACTGGCCGCGCTGAAATCGGCCGAGGCCAGCGCCATGACGCCCTGTGGCAGTGCGCACATCAAGCGCATGCAGACCCTGGTGATGACCACGCCGTCCATCGACCAGATGGGCTACTTCGAGGCCGGCAAGCTGCGCTGCACGTCCTGGGGCGCCTTCGAAGGCAGCGTGGACCAGCCCCATGCCGACCACGTCTCCAGCGACGGCGCCGGCATTGTGGTGGATATCCGCCCCGCCACGACCGGTGGCCGGCAGGTGCTGGCCATCCTGTACGGTTCCTACGATGTGCTGGTGGACCCGCGCCACTTCGTCGGTGTCATTGCCGACCCGGACGTGCGGCTGGCCCTGGCCAGCCCCGACGGGCGCCTGCTGACCCAGCAGGACGGGATCGATCGCCCGTTGCTGCTGGATCTGCTGCGCGATCCGGGCAAGGGACTGGTCCAGGACACCCTGTATGCCAGCGCGCGCAACGACGAATGGCTGGCCATCGCCACCGCGCCGCGTACCGCCCTGGCAGCCACCTTCCGCCAGCAGGCCTGGCTGTTCGTTCCGGTCGGCCTGCTGCTGGCGGCGCTGGGCGTGTGCGTGGTGGTGTGGCTGTCGCAGCGGCGCCTGTCCATGCGCGGCGAACTGGCCACCGCCATCCGCCGCCGCGAGCTGTACCTGCACTACCAGCCCATCATCGAACTGGACACCGGCATCTGCGTGGGAGCCGAGGCACTGGTGCGCTGGCAGCACCCCGACGGCACCCAGGTGCGTCCGGACATCTTCATTCCCCTGGCCGAAGAACACGGCCTGATCCAGGCGCTCACCGATGTGGTGATTGAAAACGTGGTGAAGGACATGCGTGACCTGCTGGTCTCCGACCGCAGCGCACACATCGCCATCAACCTGGCACCGGAAGACATCAGCAGCGGACGAGCGCTGAAGGTGGTCTCGGCGCGCATGGCCGGCAGCGGCATCCTGCCGCAGCAGATCTGGCTGGAAGCCACCGAGCGCGGCTTCCTGGACATCGACCGCGCCCGCACCATGATGGCCGCCGCACGGCGGGCCGGGCACAGCATCGCCATCGACGATTTCGGCGTGGGCTATTCCAGCCTGCAATACCTGGAACAGCTGCCGCTGGACGCGCTGAAGATCGACAAGTCCTTCGTCGATGCGATCGGCACCGAAAGCGCGACCACACCGGTCACCCCGCACATCATCGAAATGGCCCGCGAGCTGGGCCTGTGGGTGGTGGCCGAGGGCGTGGAAACCGAAGCACAGCTGGCCTACCTGCACAGCCAGCACGTGCAGTTCGGCCAGGGCTGGCTGTTCTCGCGCCCATTGCCACGCGATGAATTCGTGGCCTTCCACCACCGCCGCCAGCAGCAGTACGGCGCCGCGCGCGAGCACATGCAGAACCCGCGCAGCGTGCCGATCGAACGCGAGTATTCCAACACCTGACCGGCGCGCGGCAGTGGCCTATGACCAGGCGCGCGGCCGCAGCAGCAACCACACACCGCATACCAGCAGCAGGCCCAGTGGCAGCCATGCCAGCACCTGCGCCCCGGCGGCCTGCAACAGCACGCCGCCCGCTACGCCACCGGCGGCGATGGCCAGGTTCCAGCCCGTCACCAGCATCGACTGCGCAAGATCCGCTGCGGCCCCCGCGCGGCGGGCCAGTGCGGTCTGGAACAGGGCCGGTACCGCGCCGAACGCCAGCCCCCACAGGGCAGTTGCCAGCACCAGTACCCGCGCGCTTGCCGGCCACAGCAGCAGGGCCAGCACCGCCACCGCGAAGCCCAGCACGGCGCCCCAGACCAGTGCGCGCAGGTGGTGGTCAACGCCCCAGGCAGCCACCACGATGCCGGCAATGGCCGACACCCCGAACACCAGCAGCAGCCGGTCCAGCCACGCCCCGGCATGGGCCAGCAGTGCCAGCGGTTCGATGTAGGTGTACAGCACGTTGTGCGCCAGCACGTACAGCGCCATCACCAGCAGCGTGCTGCGCACGCCGGGCAGGCGCCACACCGCGCCCAGCGGCATGCGCTGCCCGCCACCCGCAGCCGGCAGCGCCGGCAACGCCCACCGCGCATAGGCCAGCAGGGCCACGGCCAGAACGCTCATCAGGGCGAACACCCAGCGCCAGCCGAACTGCTGGCCCAGCAGGGTGCCCGCTGGCACACCCAGCGACAGCGCCAGCGGTGACCCCACCATCGCCACCGCGATGGCACGGCCCTGCAGCGCCGGTACCACCAGGCGCGCCGCATAGCCGGCGACCAGCGACCACAACAGGCCCGCACACACACCGGCCAGGAAGCGCGCCACCAGGATCAACGGGTAGCTGCTGCTCAAGGCGGTCAGCGTGTTCACCAGCACGAAGCCGGCGATGACTGCCAACAGCAGCGGGCGCCGCGGCAGTCGCTGGGTCAGCGCGGTCATCGGTAGTGCGGCCAGCAGCGAGCCCAGGGCGTACACACTTACCAGCTGGCCCGCCGCGGCATCGCTCACACCCAGACTGCTGCCGATCGGCCGCAGCACACCGGCCGGCAGGGTTTCGGTCAGCAGGGTAATGAAACCGCCCCCCGCCAGGGCCAGCAGTGCCGCCCACGGAAGCCGCGTGGCGTCACCCGCGGGCAAGGCATCAGCCGCTGCATGGCCGCTCATCGGGCACCGTCCAGGTCGGCGTAGATCGCATCGCGCAGTGCGTCCACGAAGGGCCCGTGCATGCCGGCGTACAACGTGTTGGTCAGCGCCACCACGCTCAGTTCCCGCTGCGGATCGACAAACCAGCTGTGACCGTACGCGCCGCCCCAGCGCCAGGTGCCGACGGCCTGCGGCGTGGCGGCGGCCGATGGATCGAACAGTACCGCCGCACCCAGGCCGAAGCCCCACCCTGCCGGTTCGGGGGGACCGGCATGGCCGACCTGAAGGCTCACCCTCTGTGCCGCCAGTGCCGGCGACAGCAACGGCGAACGGTGCACGTCACGCAGGGCTTCCAGCAACGTCATCAGATCGTCGGCACTGCCGACCAGACCCGCACCCGCCGAAGGAAAGCGCGTCGCATCAGTGGCACGCGCCGGGCTGTAAGCAATGCCCACGGTATCGGCATACACCGGCACCGTCTCGCCTTCGCCCAGCCGATGCGGCACCGGCGCATCGTCCACATATGGCACGGCCAAGCGTTCGCCCTCGGCAGTGGCAAAGCCGGTGTCGCGCAGCCCCAGCGGTCGGGCCAGGTGCTGATCGAACAGATCCTGCAGGGACTGCCCGGTAGCCGCCTCGGCCACGGCACCGGCCACGTCCACGCCCAGCGAATACATCCACTGCGTACCGGGGGCGAACTGCAGCGGCACGTGGCCGATGCGCCGCACGTTCTCGGCCAGGCTGATCGGGCTGGCATCCATGCCATCACTCACCCCGGCCTGCGCGTAGGGCCCCTGCGCGTCGGCTTCCAGGAAGCGGTAGCCCAACCCGCTGCTGTGGCTCAGCAGCTGGCGCAGGCTGATCGCCGCCGCTTCACCGCTGGGCAGCGCCGGACAGAACGAGGGCAGCCAGCGTTGCACCGGCGTGTCCAGGTCCAGCACGCCCTGCTGCACCAGGCGCAGGAACACCACGGTCAGCAGCAGCTTGCTCACCGAGGCCAGGCGGAACAGCTGGTCGCGGCGCATCGGCGTGCCCAGCTCGCGATCGGCCAGTCCGCTGGCACTGGCGTGGCGCCACAGACCGCGGTGCCGCACCAGCACCACCGCCCCCACGATCTGGCCGGGGTGGGCCTGCTGCAGCACGCGCTGCACGGAAGGAAGCAGCGGGGCTGGCGCCAGCGCAGGTAGTGCATTCATCACGGCAATCCTTGGGAGGGAGGGCCGCCACGTTAGAGCCCGTTGTCCGCGGGAAAAAGCCAAGGCACGCTCCCGACATCGTGGACTGTGAAGTCCGCAATCGGCACCATGAGCGGACCCACACTACCGCCATGCCCCCCGGAACGCCCGCCATGTCCGTGCTCGACAACCTGGCCAACCTGCAGACCTTCATCCATGCCGCCGAAACCCGCAGCTTCGTGGAAACCGGGCGCCTGCAGGGCGTTTCCGCATCGGCCGCGGGCAAGTGCGTGGCGCGGCTGGAACACGCGCTGGGCGTGCGCCTGTTCCACCGCAGCACGCGCAGCATTACCCTCACCGCCGAGGGCCAGTTATTCCTGGCGCGCTGCCGGCGGATCCTGCACGAGCGCGATGCCGCGCGCACCGAACTGGCCCAGCAGAGTGCATCGCCCAGCGGCACCCTGCGCATCAGCCTGCCCTTGGTCGGCGACCTGACCCTGCCGCTGTTGGCCGACTTCATGGCCGCCTACCCGGATATCCGCCTGGAACTGGATTTCAGCGACCGCTTGGTGGATGTGATCGAAGAAGGCTTCGATGCCGTGCTGCGCGTGGGCGAGCCCAGCGATTCACGCATGAACGCGCGGCGCCTGGGCGTGTTCCCGCGGCGCGTGGTGGCCTCGCCAGCGTACCTGCAGCGCCACGGTGTACCACGCACGCCTGCAGACATGCTGCAGCATCGCCTGCTGCATTACCGCTTTCCCAGTACCGGCAAACTGGAAACATGGCCGGTACAGTGGCCCGACGGTGAAGTGGCGCAGGAACTGCCGGTGAACATGGTGGCCAATACCATCGAAGCCCGGGTGGCCATGGCGCTGCGCGATGGCGGCCTGGCGTTCGTGCCCGTGCACTCGGTACGCCACGCACTGGCCGATGGACGACTGGTCACCGTGCTCGACGAGCACGTGCACTCCTGCGGCATCTTCCACCTGCTGTGGCCGTCCGGCCGCCACGTGCTGCCCAAGCTGCGCGCCTTCATCGATTTCGTCAGCGCCCGCTTGGAAACCGTGCCGTAACCCTTTTTTGTAGAGTCGAGCTTGCTGGACTGCTCTTGCTTGAAGCAGTCGAGCATGGCTCGACTCTACAACCCGCGCGCCCCCGTTCAGGCACCCACGCTATAATTTCCGTTCATTCCTCCAAGAGGCTCGCGACCAATGCGCCAGTAATGCCGCCGTCTGCAAACCGGACGGCCTGACTCTTCCCGCCCCTGCGCGCAGGGGAGACATGGCATTGCTTGGAGGTCGCATGACTTCGCATTCCCTCACGCTTGATCGCGTGTCGTATCGGTTGGCCGATGGCCGTCCGTTGTTTTCCGATCTGTCCTTTTCCTTTGAACCGCTGGCCACCGGGCTGGTCGGCGGCAATGGCATGGGCAAGAGCGTGCTGGCGCGCCTGCTCGCCGGCCAGCTGCCGCCCGACAGCGGGCGGGTGCGCAGCAGTGGACAGGTGTTCCTGCTGCCCACGCCCGGCTATCCGCCACGCGGCACCGTGGGCGAGCTGGCCGGCGTAGGCGATGTGCTGGACGCACTGGCCCGTATCGAAGCGGGCAGCATCGATGAACGCGACTTCACCTGCGTGGGCGAGCGCTGGGATCTGCACGAGCGCCTGCAGCAGCAATGGCAGGCCATGGGCCTGCCCGACGATCTGCACGCAGGGCAACCTGCCGCGCGCCTCAGCGGCGGCCAGGCCATGCGCGTGGCGTTGTCCGGCGCATGGGCCAGCGGCGCCGACTGGCTGATCCTGGACGAGCCCAGCAACCATCTGGACGCGCGCCATCGCCAGCAGCTGTACGCGCAGCTGCAGCAGTGGCGCGGCGGGCTGCTGGTCATCAGCCACGACCGCGGCCTGCTGGCCCACATGCAGCAGATCGTCGAACTGGATGGGCGCGGCCTGCATCGCTATGGCGGTGCGTGGCAGGACTACGTGGATGCGCGTACCGCCGAACGCGAGGCCGCCGCCGCCCAACTGGACCACGCCCGTGCGCAGCACCGGCAGCAGCAACGCAGCGCGCGCGAGCAGCACGAACGCCAGCAGCAGCGGCAGGCGCGCGGCAACCGTGAAGCAAAGCAGGCCAACCAGGCGCCGATCCTGCTGGGTGGGCAGAAACAGCGTGCCGAAGCCACACAGGGGCGTGCGCAGCAGATCCAGGCCGATCGCCTGCAGGCCAGCGCGCAGCAGCTGCGCAATGCCGCCGCCGCCGTGCAGACGGCGCCACAGCTGGCCCTGTTCGCCCACGACGGCGAACGTGGCAGCACGCAGCTGCTGCAGGCGCGGGATCTGGTACTGCCCCATGGCTGCGCGGCGCCACTGCAGCTGGATATCCGCCGCGGCCAGCGCATTGCCGTGGTGGGCGACAACGGCAGCGGCAAGTCCACCCTGCTGCGTGTACTGGCCGGGCAACTGCAGCCGCGCAGTGGCAGCGTGCAGCGGCATGCACCACTGGCCCTGCTGGACCAGCAACTGCTGGCACTGTCGGGCGACCGCAGCATCCTCGACACGGTGCAGGCCGCCAACCCGGCTGCCGATCCTGCCGAACTGCGCACACGGCTCGCCCTGCTCGGCCTGGATGCACCGCGCATCCAGCGGCCGGCCAGCAGCCTCAGCGATGGCGAACGGGTGAAGGGTGCACTGGCCAGCGTGTTGTACGCGCATCCCGCACCGCAGCTGCTGTTGCTGGACGAGCCCGGCAACGCGCTGGACCTGGCCGCCCTGCAGGCGCTGGAATCACTGCTGGCCGCGTGGGAAGGCGGGCTGGTGATGGTCAGCCATGACACCCACCTGCTGCAGGCACTGCGGCCCACGCAGATCCTGCACGTGGGCGCCACAGGCTGGCAGTGGCGCGACGCACAGCCGGGGTCGGATCCCTTCTGCAACGCAGAAGGGCTCTGACCCCACCGACGACGCCGGCACCGCCTCCACCCACGCATGGCGTGGATGCCGTTGCTTCAACGCTTCCACACCGGAAACGCCTGCGGCAGCTGCTGCCACAGCAACGGGCCCGCCCGCAGTTCCTGGTCATTCAACAGGCAGGCATCCAAGGTGGCGCGCACCGCGCGTTCGTCCATGTGCACGCCAATCACCACCAGTTCCTGCCGGCGGTCACCCCATAGCGGGTGCCAGACCCGCGCCATGGCCGCATGGGTGGTGTCATCCTGCAATTCGGCAGCCGTAGGCAGCGGCGCCGTCCAGCAATCGGCCTGCTGCCGCGCCCAGCCCAGGTCGCTGTACGGCAGCGGCGTGGGCGGCAGCAGCGGCGTGGTGTCTTCGTCACCGGCACGCACACGTTCGCGCGCCGCATACCAGAACCCGGCCGCCTGGGTACGGGTAGCCGCCCCCACGCTGCTCAGCTCGCCCACCCAGTCCATCCGATTGGCCAGCCAGAACCAGCCCTTGCTGCGAATCACCCCCGGCATGCCCTGCTGCAGCGCGCGTGCGAAGCGGCCCGGGTGGAACGGCCGGCGCGATCGGTAGACGAAGCTGCCAATGCCGTACTCCTCGGTTTCCGGCGTGTGCTCGCCGCGCAGCTCCTTCACCCAGCCGGGTGCCTGCTGAGCACGCTCGAAGTCGAAACGACCGGTATCCAGCAGCTCGGTCAACGGCACATCACCGAAACGCGACAGCACCAGCTTGGCCTCACGGTTCAGCCCACGCAGCACCGCCAGCGTGTCCTGCAGCACGTCATCGTCGGTCTGGTCCACCTTGCTGACCACGATCACATCGGCAAACTCCACCTGCTCGCACAGCAGATCCACTACGCCGCGATCATCGTCCGGGCCGGCCTGCTGGCCGCGCTCGGCCAGGCGCAGGGTGGAACCGAAGTCGGCCAGGAAAGCGCTGCCATCCACCACGGTCACCATCGTATCCAGGCGCGCGATGTCGCCCAGGCTGAAGCCGTGTTCATCGCGCACGGCGAACGTGGCCGCCACCGGCATGGGTTCGCCAATGCCGGTGGATTCAATCAACAGGTAGTCATAGCGGCCGCTGTCGGCCAGTCGCCGCACTTCCTGCAGCAGATCGTCGCGCAGGGTGCAGCAGATGCAGCCGTTGCTGAATTCCACCAGCGTTTCTTCAGTACGGCGCAGCGCGGCCCCACCGTCGCGCACCAGCTGCGCATCGATGTTGACCTCGCTCATGTCATTCACGATCACCGCCACCCGCAGGCCCTCGCGGTTGCGCAGGATCTGGTTGAGCAGGGTGGTCTTGCCGGCGCCCAGGAAGCCGGACAGGACGGTGACCGGCAGGCGGCGGTCGGCGCGGGAAACAGGGTTCATGCGGGGCGGAGGGCTGCGGATGGAAATGTTACTTTATAACATTCCCAGATCCATCCACAGTGCCGCCTCCGGGCATGGCCCGGCGCTACTTGCCGTAGCGGCGCAGCAGTTCCACCAGCACCTCGGCTTCGGCCGCACGCTGCTGTGGGTCTTCGGCAGCCACCACGTGTTCCTGCAGGTGCTCGTGCAGCAGTTCCATCAGCAGGCCGTGGGCCGCCCCGCGCACCGCGGCCACCTGCACCAGCACGCCGGCGCAATCGCCGGGCTCTCCCTCGGGTCGATCCAGGGCCTGTTCCAACGCCGCCACCTGACCGCCGATACGGCGCACCCGGGCCAGCAACTGTTTCCGCTGTGTGTGTACATGTCCCATGCGGGAATCATATACCCTAGGGGGGTACCAATCAACTCCATTGCCCCCATGCACCTCGACGCCCTTGCGGCCGCACGCCGCCACGACCACCGCTTCGACGACGGCAATCCGCTGGCCGAACGCAACACCCGCCGCGCCCTGTGGCTGACCGTTGCCATGATGCTGGTGGAGATCGTGGGTGGTTGGTGGTTCAACTCGATGGCGGTGCTGGCCGATGGCTGGCACATGAGCTCCCACGCGCTGGCGTTGGGGCTGTCGGTGTTCGCCTACCGGTGTGCGCGCCGCTACGCGCACGACCACCGCTTTGCGTTCGGCACCTGGAAGATTGAAATCCTGGCCGGCTACACCAGCGCCATTGCCTTGCTGGGCGTGGCCGCACTGATGGGGGCGCAGTCGCTGCAGCGCCTGTGGACACCGGCGCCCATCCATTACGACCAAGCCATTGCCATCGCTGCCGTGGGGCTGGGGGTGAACCTGCTGTGCGCCTGGTGGCTGCATGACCGCCCGGGCCATGCGCACCATCACCATGGACATGGACATGGACATGGCCATGGCCACGGACATGGCCATGACCACGCGGATGCGCACCACCACGATCACGATCACGATCACGGTCATGACCACGCGCACGGGCACGATCTGAACCTGCGTTCGGCCTACATCCACGTGCTGGCCGATGCGGCGACCTCGGTGCTGGCCATCGTCGCCCTGCTGGGCGGCAAGCTGTGGGGCGCGGCATGGCTGGACCCGGTGATGGGTCTGATCGGCGCGGTGCTGGTAACCGTGTGGGCCATCGGCCTGCTGCGGGACAGTGGACGCATCCTGCTGGATGCGCAGATGGATGCACCGGTGGTGGCCGAAGTGCGCGAGGTCATCGAACAGGGGCCGTGGCAAGCGCGGCTGGCCGACCTGCACGTCTGGCAGGTGGGGCGCGGCAAATACGCGGTGGCCGCAAGCGTGGTCACCGACGATGCCACGCTCGACGCCGATATGCTGCGCGAGGCGCTGGGCGTGCACGAGGAGCTGGTGCACGTCACCCTGGAAATCCACCGCCCGGCGTAATGCACCGTAGCGTCGAGCTTGCTCGACTGCACTGCGCAGCGCCAGTCGAGCATGGCTCGACTCTACAGAAGCGCGCTGCCTTCGTAGCGTTCAGCCACGCTCGACTGGCCCATCACAGCTTCAGCATCATCCGCAGCAGATACACCGCCAGCGGCACCGCACTCAGCGCCGCACCGCTGATCCCCAGCCACGCATGGCGCTCCCCGCGCACCCGCGCGGCCACGGCGAATCCGCCGCCCACCAGCACCGACGCCAGCACGGCCGCGCCCAGCCCGGCCGACGGCGCGCTGGCGCCGAACGCCCAGGCGGCCAGCCAGCCCGCGCCCCATCCGGCCAGCACGCCCAACCCGCTTGCCAAGCCACACCACGGTGCCCTGCCCTGTGCCATCGCCGCTCCCTCGTTCTTGCCGATTATCTGCACGTGCCGCGCCCGACTGCTGTCTACACTAGCCGCACCCGCCTCGTGGGGACATCCCATGCGCATGCTCGGCCCGCTGCTGCCCGGTGCCCTGTTGCTCGCCGCGTGCAGCGGCGATACCCATCTGCCGTTCTCCAGCGACCCGCTGCTGGGCTGCTTCGCCACCAGCACGCGCCGCGCCGCCGAGTTCCGCATCGACAAGGAAGGCGGCCAGTACTTCGTCTCCTTCGAACGCAACGGCAGCTGGCAGCGTGAACCCAACGCACTGTACAAGGCCAGCCGCAGCGACATCGGCAAGTACTTCCCCGACGATGCGCAGCAGATCGACAGCGCGCTGATCCGCAGCGCCGGTGGCTTCGGCCTGTTCTACGCAAAGAACGGGGCCGCGCTCAAAGCCAAGGCCCGCGACAGCGATTACATGGCGTTGCTGCTGATCGGTGCCGGCCCGGTGTACGCGGTGAAGTGCGGTTGATCTGCAAGGTTTCTGATGGCAGGGCCGCGCAGCGCACTCCATGCTGACGCTTTGTCGGAGCGCCACCATGCTGCTCAGTCTTCTGCTCGCCGTTGCACCGCCTGCCACGCAGGGCGCCTTTGATCGGGTACACACTACTGTCGAAGGGGAAACGCTGGTGTTGCGCACGATCGATTGGCCGATCGACGGCGAACCCAGCAAGCGGGTAACCGTGCACTGGGTGCTGCAGGACGACGGCCGGATGCGCTACGACTTTGATCGCCAGCCGGACGCCACCCGTGACGCGCACCAACGCGCCTGCGCGGCCAACGGCATGGTGGCCGGCGGCGGCACGTCCTGGGTCAGCGGTGAGGCGGCCACCCATGGCTTCTCCTGTTCGTCAATCAGGACCGAGCACACCGAGCCGCCACGCTAGCGCAGCATGTGCAAGTCCCTTCCCCCCCACGCACTCACAGCCGGTCAGGTACCATGCCCTCCCCCGCCTGCCCCGGTATCCCGCCGTGCCCCATTACTCCGGTCCCCTGCTCACCCGCGACAGCGCGCTGGCGCTGCAGCGCGCGCACGACAAGGGCGCAGGCGACTGGCAGGGCTCGCTGGATCTGGACCGCACCCAGGACACGGTCGTCCTGGCCGCCGAGGGTTTCCAGTTCCGTGGCCAGCACTACCCCTGGCCGGGCAAGCTGAAGGACCGCACGCTGTATTACTGGGATGGCGAGGAATTTGCGCCCATTTCCCGCTTCAGTGGCTCGCTCATCAAGCTGGTACCCACCGAATGGGGCGCACCGACCTTCGAGATCGACGGCATCAAGATGCTGCCGACCTCCAAGCTGTCGCCCTTCGAAGATGCGCGGCGCAAGGTGGAACTGGTGGCGCCGGCCGGCAAGGCCATCCTGGATACCTGCGGTGGCTTGGGCTACTTCGCCGCCTGCGCACTGGAAGCCGGCGTCGGCCAGATCCGTTCGTTCGAAAAGAACGCCGATGTGATGTGGCTGCGCACGCTGAACCCGTGGTCGCCCGACCCGGAATCGGCCGCCGCAGGCGGGCGCCTGCAGTTCAGCCAGGGCGATGTCTCGCAGCAGATCGAACAGGTGGCCAGCAACAGCGTCGATGCCATCCTGCACGATCCACCGCGCTTTGGTATTGCCGGCGAACTGTACTCACAGGTGTTCTACGACCACCTGGCCCGCGTCATCCGCAAGGGCGGGCGCCTGTTCCACTACACCGGCGCGCCGAACAAGCTGACCAGCGGCCGCGATGTGCCGCGTGAGGTGGCCAAGCGCCTGGAAAAGGCCGGATTCAAGGCCGAGCTGGCGCTGGACGGCGTGCTGGCCGTGCGCCGCTGACGCTCACTCGTAGTCCACCCTCGCCAGCTGCTTCACCCACTGCGGCACCACCGGTTCACCGGCGTAGAAGTCCTTGGGCTTCTTCTCGGCCATCGCCCAGCGGTGCAGCCAGCTGGGACCGTAGCGGCCGTTGTAACCTTCGGCACCGCGTGCATAGGCCGGGTCCTGCAAGGCTTCCTGCAACGACACGAAGCGATAGCCCCGGCGCTGGGTGGCAGCCACCAGCTCGGCAAAGGTGGCCGCGTTGAGTTCGTTGGCATGCATCAGCCACACCTGCGGCAGCGCATAGCCCAGCAGCGCCTGTGACTGCCGTTCGTAGTAGTCCAGCTTGTTCAGCATGTACGGCACGTAGCCACGGCGCAGGCGCTGCAGCTGCGCCTCGCGTTCCGGCGAATCGGCCTGCTCGTTCATCACGTTGGCATAGGCAAACGCCCATACCCATTCTCCGTTGTCGACGGTAACCGGCGCCACCCGGTAGCCGTGCTGCTGGAAGAAAGCATCCATCTGCGCCCGCTCTTCGGCGGTGCGCCCCGCGCGCAGGTAGGGGTGGCGCATCCACTGCGGTACCTGGCCACGTTCGGCCAGCAGCGGCCGCAGCGTCTGTTCGCCGCGCAGGAAGTCCTGCTGGAACGCCGCCACACCCTTGGCGTTCAGATCCATGTGCGACCAGGTGTGGTTGCCCAGCTCGTAGCCAGCATCGCGCCAGTCGCGCAGCATCTGCACGCGCTGCGGCTGCACCTGGCCATCCACTTCCAGCTTGTTCTCGTTCACGAAGCCGACCACCGGCACGTTGGCCTGGTGCAGCTGCGCCAGCAACGCGGCGTGGCGCTGCGGCAGATCTGCCGGAACGATTTCGTCCAGCCGCGCCCACGGCAGATCGTCGATGGTGACCGCAATACGACGGTCCACCTCGGCGGCGTGGGCCACCAGCGAAAGCAGCAACAACGGTACGGCACGCAGCAATGAACGCATCCATTCATCCTTGTTCGGGCAGGAACCGCCACTCTACCTGCGCGCGCCCCGCCACAACCACAGCCCCAGCACCACGCCCACCAGCAGCACGGCGGCCAACAGCATCGCCAACTGCCCCGGGTTATACAGCAGCGCAGCACTGCGACCCAGCAACAGATCGAAGGCGAGCTGCGGCGTGTGTGCCACCGGAACCGACGGATCACTGGAATCCAGCGCGCAGACCACCGGCGCAAGCTGCTTCACGCTGGCCCACGCACGTTCCTGCCGTAACAGGGTCCAAGCCGCCAGACCCAGCGCGCCGGCCTGCAGCAGCACATAGGCGGTGGCCATGCGCCACACGTGCCCCGTAGCGCCGCGCAGCGCCGACAGCCCTGCCCACAGTGCAGACAGCAGGGCAAGCAGCACACCGGCGATCGGCAACCAGCGCAACGCCTGCCAGAGCTGCAGCGCCTGGGCGCGCTCCAGCATCGCCATCATCACTGCCGTACGCGCAGCCAGATCGGGATGGGCACAGGCGCCGGCGGCAGGCTCCAGCACGTACTGCACGCGCAGATGCAGGCCGCCCTCGGCCAGGGCCAGCGCCAGCAGTGCCATCACCGGCAGCACGAACAGCCCAGCGCCCCGCCCGGTCGTCAGCGCTGAAGGCTTCATCCGGCGATGTACTTCGGTGGCACGTGGTCGGTCAACCACACCCCGTTGGCCGAACGGTAGAAACAGTGGCCGTCGGCATGCATGCGACCGGCGTTCACGCTCAGGATGACCGGTGCGCCGCGACGCGCGCCCACCTCCCGGGCTGTCTGGCGGTCCAGCGACAGATGCACGTGCTGGCGCTCACCGGGGCGCAGGCCCTGCGTGGTGATGGCCTCCAGAAAGCGCGGCACGGTGCCGTGGTACAGCCACGCAGGCGGCTCCAACGGTTGCAGCCCCAGGTCCACGGCGATCGAATGCCCTTGGCTGGCACGAATACGCAGGCCATCCTCGCTGATCGCAAAGCGCTGCTTGTCGTTGCTCTGCACCAGCCGCTGCAGGTCGGCGCGATCCAGCGCGTGACCGTGCAGGGCTATCCGCTGCAACAGATCTGCGATGTCGGCCCAACCCTGTGTATCCAGCTGCAGACCAATCCTCTGCGGTTCGTGCCGCAGTACCAGGCTCAGGAATTTGCTGGCCTGTGTAAGTGAAACGTCCTTTTCCATGGGCATAGCGTGCCGTACCCGACAGCGCAACGCCAGCACCCGGCCTGCGCGTGCGCTACAGGGCCGACGGCGCCGGTGCCTGCCGCCACAGCCAGATGCCAACGGCCAGCGATGCCAGCAGCAGCCCGCACAACACGATCGCCATCGCATCGGGGGCGTGCGGTGGCATTGCCCGCGCCGCGCCGAACACCTGGAAGGTCCATGCCGTGGATGCCGCCAGCGACGCTTCATCGTTCATCAGCCTGTCGGACATGCAGGCCGCTGGCAGCAGTGTGATGTAAGCCTGCCAGACACGATCGAAGGCGTGCAGCATCGCGCCGCCCAGCACCAGCGCACCGGCCTGCAGCGCCAGCAGACGGCCGGCACTGCGCCGGCATGCGGCACTGCTGTGCCGCCATTGCTCCCACGCCGCTGCCAATGACCCGGCCAGTGCAAGCAGCAGCGTGGCGGCGGGCACCCAGGCCAGCGGATCCCAGTCGTCCAACGCGTTGGCGCGCGCCAGCAGGTGTTCGGCCACATGCATGCGCTCGGTGGCATCATCGCCGCCGCAGTCCGGTGACAGCGGCTCCAGCAGCAATGCAACGCGGTGGTGGAAGTACCCGACCTCCAGTCCCACTGCCAGCAGTGACACGCACTGCAGCACCAACAGCACCAAGCCTGGCCCAAAAATGCGGCCGAAGGAAGCGGTCATCGGCCACCTGCATCATGGCATTGAGGGATGCGCATCCTAGCCAAGCACACGGGCGCTGTCGGCTGGCAGATGCGACATCGGCGCTCGGGTACGCCATCATGTGCGGCCTGCGCAGGAGGGATGCCGATGCTGGGGTTGTATCTGTTCGTTCGACTGGCGGCGCCGCTGCTGCTGGGGGTGGTCGTGGCACTGCTGGCCTCGCGCTGGATGAACGCGCGCCTGGCCAGGCTGCCCGCTCAGCAGATTCCGTTGCCGGCAGAGAGCCTGCTGGACAGCCCCGCAGCACGGCGCCGCTACCGCCGCATGCGTCGGCGCAGGCCAGGCCTCACTCATCTGCCGGTACCGCCACAGGCACCGCGGCACTGGCTGCTGATCACCGTCGCCATCGTCATCGGCGTGGCGGTGGGCAGCGCCGTGCTGACACCAGAAGGCGCGCGCTTCCAGCTCATGGTGGAAAGCACCGTGGGCTATCCGTCCACCGTCATCGACATTGCGATCGACGAACAACAACAGGATGCATTGCTGCAGGCGTGGAGCCCGGTGCTGATGCAGGCGGTGCGGCCAATCAGCATGCGCTACCGGCGCAGCCGTTACGGCCCCCCCACCGACTCCCATGCGGTGATTCCAGTGCAGGTGCGCCGCCAGGGCGACCGCCTGCAGATTGCCACCGGCCAGCCCGTGCAGGCACAGCGGCTGCGCACCGCGCTCGGCACCCTTACCCCGGCGGCAGCGAAGGCTGCGGAGATCTCAGAGCGCAACGTGGCGCCGTGGCGGGAAAGCGGCTGGCGGGCCTGGGGCCCGCACGTGGCGCGGTAAGACACCTCAGCCGCGCGGCAGCTTCGCCGCCCACATGATGTCCACCAGGTTTGGATAGCGCCGGCCATTCTCCTCAGCACGCTGGCGCGCGGCCTCCTTCTGCGCCGGCGACAGCGGCTGCCTTTTCTGTCCCTTCGGGTTGGGCTTCTTCCAGGGTGGGGTGCGGGGGCTGGCCATGGCCGCAGTATGCCTGTGCCGCGCTACTTCTTCAGGAAGTTCAGCAGAGCCAGATTGAAGTCATCGCTGTGGCTGGTGTTGCAGCCGTGCGGTGCGTTCTCCAGCACCACCAGTTCACTGCCATCGATGGCCTTGTGCGTGCGCGCGCCCGAGCCCTCCAGCGGCACCGTGGCATCGCTGTCGCCGTGCAGCACCAGCGTCGGCACGCTCACCTTGTGCAGGTCCGCGCGGAAATCGGTGGTGGCGAAAGCCTGCATGCAGCCCAGCGCCGCGCGCGGGTCGGATTGGTGGCACAGGGCGATGGCCGCCTGCCGGGTCTCCTCGGTCACCATCAACTGATCGTGGGCGCTGAAGAAATCGCGGGTAAAGCCATCGAAGAACGTCTCCCGGTTGGCCTGCAGGCCCTCGCGCATCGCATCGGCCTTGTCCTGGCTGAGCGGGCCATTGGGGTTGTCATCGGTCTTCAACAGATAGGGGGGTACCGCAGCGGCAAATACCACGCTGTGCAATCGCTCCTGCCCGTGGTTGGCGATATAGCGGGCGACCTCGCCGCCGCCCATCGAAAACCCGACCAGGGTAACGTCGCGCAGGTCGCGCTCTTCGATGATCGCAGCAAGATCAGCGGCCAACGTGTCGTAGTCATAGCCATCGGACGGCTTCTCCGAACGCCCGAAGCCACGGCGGTCGTAGCTGATCACACGATAGCCGGCATCGCGCAGTACCGGCACCTGCGCTTTCCACGCTTCGGCCGACAACGGCCAGCCGTGGATGAGGATGACCGGACGACCGGTACCGCCGGTGTCCTCAACATGCAGACGGATGGAAGGGGCAGTCATGGCAACTCCCGTGGGGAAGGAGCCACCTACCCTAGGCAGGCCCACCGGTAGCGGCCGTGAGGGAATCGGCTGCGGTCATGACATCGTGTGCACGCCGCAGCCCCCGTCGGTCGGTCTGGCGCGCCCGCCGGGTCAGTCCTGCAGACGCGCCACCCGGGTCAGCATCCAGCAGCCATAGCGGCGCGCGAAGGTGTACTGCTCGCCCAGCGCATCGTTGCCCAGCCGCACCTGCTGGCCCCCGTCGGCCAGCGGCGTGATGGCCGGGGCTGTGGTCTGCGTGGCGCCCCGCACGCGACGCAGCCGGGCCGGCCCCGCTTCCCGGTGCACCTCGGTCGCCATGGGGCCATCGTCGCTGGCCGCGCCATAGGCGGAGGTCTCATACTCCAGGGGATCGGTGGTGTAGCGCATGCGCACCCGGTCATCGGCCGGATTGCTGAAATGGCGCAGGAACTGCGCGAAGTCCTGTGAAGGACAGCTGGGGTCATCGCCCTGCGCAGGCAACGACTGCGCATGAACTGACCCTGCCAGTGCGAGCATCCCCATGCCCAGCAGCCGGCACCTGAATGTGTGCACGTCCATCGTGCCGTTCTCCCCGAAGCGTCCTGGAAACCCTGCGCGCCATCCCCTGCGCTGCAGGCGCACAGGCTAGCAACAAAGCGGTTACCAACGCAGCCACCGGCGTTCTACACTGCCAGTCCAGAACCAGATGCGGCCGCATGGAGCACCCGATGAATCCCGACCATCCCGATTACCGCCTCCACCAGCAGATCCGCCAGGGCGTGGCCGCGCTGGACGAAAAGCATGGCCGTGCCTTCGATACCACCAGCGAAAACCTGACCGCCAGCCTGACCGTGAAGGCCCGCGAACAGGGCCTGGAGCGCGCCGACCACGTGGTGGTCAGCAACGCGACCGCACAGCACCCGGCCGGTCACAACATCTTCGTGGTGCAGGGTGACCTGGCCAACCCCGCCCACCTGCGCGCCATGCTGCCTACCGCCGAAGCGGCTCAGGTGCCGGCCGAGCAATCGCTGCAGAAGCTGGGCATCACGGCACAGCAGCCAAGCATGGGCCTGCAGGCCGAACAGCAGGCCCGCGAGCAGGAACAGCAGCAGAATCTGGCGCACCGCCTGGGCTGAAACCACCAGCGGTGGAGCTGCAGGGGGGGCCCGGCCGTGCGCCTACCGAAGCCTGCGCGATGAAGGTGTGGGCAGAAGCGGTTACTTGCCCGGCATGGGGTCGGCACGTACCCGCAAGCGCGCGGAATGGCTCTGCAGTTCCTCTATGGGTTCTACGGTGCGCACGTCCAGGCGATAGCGAGCGTCGTTTTCAATGGGCAAGGTAACGATGTACCAGCTGTGCTCACCCGCGGTCATGTAGCTGAGTCTTGCGTAGCGCCAGGCAGATGACCGGTGCCATTCGGGCATCGGCTCCCCCAGGTTGCGGGCCCGTCCCTGATAGCTGTCCGATGTCGGCACGGCCTGCCACGTACCCGCGGACCACCGCTGAAGGGACACTTCGAACGGAATATGGAGCGCGAACATGTCCGGTCCGCCTTCGGGATCGGAACCGTGCCTGTCAACTTCAAACTCCAGCTGATACGGCCTGCCCGGGTAGAAATTGCGCTCGCTGGTCTCGAACTCGAATCTGACCGCCTGGTCTGGTTGGGCGACGTCGATCGACTGGATCAGATCCAGCGGCTCCGGCGCGTCCGGAAGGCGCCCACTGCAGGCGTCCAGTCCAGCGGCCATTGCGATGAGCAGACCCGCGCGAAGCCAAGGGTGCAGCGGTGAATGGGCAAATTTCAACATTCATCACCCCATCCGCGGCGCGGACTGCTCCTGCACCTGCCGCTGCTGCAGTTCTTCCTGCGAGCGCGCCTGCGCGACCTGCGACAGCTCCTCGGCGCGGGCGAACGAGGTCTCCGCTGGCGTCTGCGCGGCTACGGCCGCGGGCATGCTGGCGCGCAGATGCGCCGAGTCGCCGCGTTCACCCTGCACGATGAAGAGGGTCTGTGCGGCGTCGGCCTGTGGCGTCCGTTCACTCAACAGCACGTGGTCGACCGAGTGGAAACCGTTGGCCTTGGCCAGCGCGTACAGGCTGGCGCTGGTGTTCTGGTGATCGAACGACGGTCCGTTGTCTGCACCCAGCGCCGCAACGCGCTGGTTGATCTGTGCCAGCAGCGGGTCGTTGCTGTGGCGGGCGGGATGATCGCCTGCGGGCTCCTGCATGCCGTCGGCATCACTCAGCAGGCGTTGCTGCAGGCTGCGCTTTGGCAGCGGATGGGTTGTCGTCCGGTTGAGCTTGCTGTCCGGGAAAGGCGCATCGATGCTTTCCACACCATGGATGTTGCGCAGAGGTCGATACGCATCCTTGCCTTCGCCCTTGCTATCCAAGGGAATGCGGACGTCGGGAATCAATTGACCCAAGGCGCCTCCCAGCACGTTCACGTCCAGACTCTTCTTCCGCTCGATGCCCGCGTGGTTCAAGGCATCCCAGGTAAAGTCCACGCAATTGTTGCGCACATCCTGATACCTCAGATCAAAGCCAAACCTGCGGGGCTCCGTGCCGAACGCCTGAAGCTTCTTGTACTGTTCCTCGCTGATTTCGAGTGTGCGACTGTAGTGAGGGTCTTTGTAGATGGTCGCATCATCATTCATGACCTTGCCCTGGCCTTGAATTTTTCCATGCTCAACAGGCGCGAACCCGAAGCTCTGGGATTCACCATTCGGCCCATGCAGCACATAGAACATGTGGCCCGGCGCGGATGTCTGGGTAACACCTTCGGTGACTTCCTGGCGACCGGTTTTCTTGTCGATCAACGGCGTTCCCGGAGCGGCGATCACGATCTCGACGGTATAGCGTGGCTTGTCCATAAGATGACGCCTTCAGTTCCTTCCCATCATGAAATGCGGATTACTTCCCGACGGGACGCGCCGCATGGACCCGCAGTCGCGCCGAGTAGTCCTGCAAAGCCTCGGTGACCTGTACCGTGCGCACGTCCAAGCGGTAGCGGGTGTCCATGTCCATCGGCAACGCAACGACACTCCATTGATGGCTGCCGCCGCTGCCCGAGTTCAGCGATGCATAACGCCAAGCGCTGGATGCATGCCAGTCGGGAAGTGCGGCCCCTGCATTGCGGGCCATTGCCTGGTAGCTGTCGTAGATCGCAACGTCCTGCCACGTACCCGCCGTCAATCGCTGCAGAGAAACCTCAAATGGAATGCGAGCCCCGTTCATATCTGGCTCACTGGCAGCCTCCGGCCCTCGGCGCTCAACCTCCAGTTCCAGCGCATAGGTGCGGCCGGGATGGAAATTGCGGGCATTCGTCTCAAATTCGAACCGCACGGCCTGGCCGGATTCGGCAACGTCGATGGGCTTGACCAGATCCAACGGCTCCGGCGCGTCCGGTACGCGGTTGTTGCAGGCACCCAGTACGCCCGACAGCATGAACAGCAGGCCGGCACGCAGCCAGCGATGGATACCCAGCACGATTCAGATCCTTTGGCTCCCTGCCATGGAGTGCAACCGTAGCGGGCCGTTGTGGCGCCTGCAACCGGGCAACGAAAAAGGCAGGGTCTGCGACCCTGCCTTTCCTGCGGAAAGCCGCCGGGCATGGCCCGGCGCCATCGCGTTACAGCTGGATGCGGGCGACGCTTTCTTCGCTGCCCTTTGCATCCTTCTCGCCGTTCTTGATGCTGACGTACAGCACGTTGTTCTTCGCATCCAGTGCCAGGCTGTTGGGGTGCGTGGGCACTTCGTACGTGGCCACCTTCTGGTAGCTGTTGCTGTCGAAGGCGGTCACGGTACCGGCCTCACGGTTGGTCACGTACAGGCGCTTGCGCGGTGCATCCAGCAGGATGCCCAGCGGGCCGGCATCGGTGGGAATGCTGGCCAGTTCCTTGCCGGTGTTGCGGTCCAGCACCAGCACGCGCTGGCCCGGGTGCTTGCTGGTGAAGCCTTCGCTGCTCTTGGTCATGTAGTTGCGCAGCATTTCCGAACCCTGGTCGGTCACGAACAGGCGCTTGCCGTCCGGATCCAGCGCGATGTTCATCGGCTGCTCGGCAGCGATTTTGTGCTCGGCCACCACCTTCTTCGCATCGGTGCCCACTACCACCAGATCGGCCAGCAGGTTGCTGGTGTACACGCGCTTGTTGGCAGCATCCAGCGCCAGGCCCGGCGCCTTGGCCTTGCCCAGGCCCGGGATGGTGTCGGTCAGCTTCAGCGTGGTGGTATCCACCACGAACAGCACGCTGCCTTCGCCGGAATGACCGGTGACGTACAGGCGGTTGGCCGCGCTGTCGACCACCAGCTCGCGCAGGTCGTGGGTATAGCTGGCCTTGCCATCCTTGCCCACCTTCTTTTCCATCAGCTGCACGGTGCCGATGGCCTTGTTCTGCGCGGTATCCACCACGGTCACCGAGGTGTCCACGGTGTTGCCCACGTACAGGCGGTTGTGCGCGTCATCCAGCACCACGCCGAAGGCCTTGCGCTCCAGCGGAATGCGGGTCTGCACGGCCAGCGTGGCCGGGTCCAGGCGCAGCACCTGCGACGGGCCGGCATTGTCGCCGAAGCCACCGGATGAGGCCACGAACACGGCCTTCTGGCTGGGGCTGTAGGCCAGCTCGTACAGGCCTTGGGCAACGGCCTGGCGCTGCACGGCGGTGGTGGTGCGGGCGGCGGCGGCGTTATCGGCAAACGCCGACGGTGCGCCCACGCTGAGCGAGATGGCCACGGCCAGTGCGGCCGAGCGGAAAAGCGACAAACGGGTCATGCGAGCATCCTTGAAAGGGCACGGGTGAGTGTCCTGGCTCGCTGGGCCGTACTGCGACGGCCCGCCCCGCATCTGTCTGCGCAGGGTGGGCTGGCTGGGTTAGCAGGCCAATGGTAGCAGGTGAGCCTGCAGCGTGCGCCCGCGTGCAGCCGTGCGGCGGATGCACGCCCCGCGCGAACGGCGCCCTACTGCTCCTTCAACCGCAGCGAATCGGCCACGTCGGTCTGCGCCGCCACTTCGGTGGCGATGCTGGCGCGGCGGTGACCGGGATCGTTGCGGTCGCCCTGCACGATGAAGATGCTGCCGGCGGCGGGGCTGTCCTGGGTGGCACGGCTGAGCAGCACGTGGTCCACGCGTGACAGGTTGTTCTGCTTGGCCAGCACCAGCAGGCTGGCGCTGATGCGCTGGCTGGTGGCATCGAAGGTGCGCCCGTGCGCGGCATCCAGCTCGGCTACCTTCTGGATCAACTGCGCGAACAACCGATGGTCGGGGTGCGAGGGGTCCAGCAGCGTGCCAGCCACTTCAATGGGCGTGGGCGGCGGCTCATCGCTGCGCCCTTCCCCCTGGCGATGCTGCTCGGCCTCGCGTTCGGGCATCGGGTGATGATGTTCGGCATTCAGTTCGCTGTCCGGGAACGGTGCGGCAATGCACTGGATTTCCGGCAGGTTGAACAACACGGCGAATTCGCCCAGGTCGCTGCCACCATCCAGCGGCGCGGGCAGTGGGTGCAGGCGCGCGTAGTTCAGTGCAGCCCAGACGAAATCGCTGCAGCGGTTGATGGTCGCCGGGCGGTCCACATCGAACTCGAACTCGGCCGGCTCCTCGGCGAAATCGCGCAGGCAGCCGTAATGCTCCTGGGTGATCTCCAGCGTGCGGCTGTAGTACGGGTCCACGTGCTCTTCGGCATCGTCGTGGCGCACCTGGGCGTACTGCACGCCGCTCTCGCCCGGCGGCAGGCGCGGCGGCGCGAAGCCGTAGCTGTGTGTGTCCTCACCCTCGGCGACCTGCAGATACATCTGCCCGCGCGGGGATACGCCCCCGCTCCTCAGCGGGGTGCCCGGTGCAGCCAGGAAAACGGTCACCGTGTAGCGTGTTGCCTGCTCCATGCGTGCTCAGCCTTGTTGGGTACTGCGGTTCTGGCTGGATGATGGCATAGCTGGGTTCAGGGGCAGGTGGAGAGGCCGGCGTGGCCCGGGGCGGCGTGCTGAATGTGTGAACCAGCCAGCATTCCCGCAGGCCGGGCACGGTTCTGCCGCACGCGATGCGTGACCGGCAACGCGCTTGGCTATAGTGGTCGTGGTCATGTGCAATGGAACTGCTTCATGAGGACTGCGTTACCCCGCCACTTTCTCGCCATCGCGGCGGCCGCGGTGCTCTCGATCAGCGGCTGCGTCAACGACGCCGGAATGACGGCAGACCCCAGTGTGCGCCGTACCATCAAGGGACACACCTATACCATCGAGCCCGTGGAGGCTTGGATCGGCCCGCACCGTTTCCTGTTTCCCGCCAACTACTACGATAACCAGATGGGCCCCTACTTCGATGGAAGCGTTGGGTTGACCCTGCTCTGGCCCGACCTGGGCCCCGCTCTTCCCGGAACGCGTCCAGACCGCTCCATGGAAGATTTCCAGCGCTCGGTGGTTCTCAATCTCTCCCATGTCGACCGCACGCCGATCACGGGGCTGCTGGAGCGCTACACGAGCACGGAGCAGACATCGACGCCCACTTCCGCATTGCGCAACGACCCAAGCGAGCGGCTCGATCTGCGAATTCCGCAGGCAGAGCGCTTGGGACTTGTGCCCTACGCCATCGACGAAGCGCTGATGCCCCCCTTCCTGGCGGCGCTGGAAAAGGAAACAGGGATGGCGCAACGTCGCAACCTACGCATGGAGAAGGATTGGTACATAGCGCGCAACGACGAAGGCGCACTTGCGACGTTCATCAAGTGCGACAGCGAGGCCCACTTCCCCGATGGCTTGAAGATTGCCGGAACTCGACTGATCGACACGCCGGACAGCCGTGTGGCCGGCTGCGTGCATTACTTCGTGGATGTGGACCGCAGTATCTCCATCACCGCGACGTACCCTCGCGTCATTCTGAAAGACTGGAAGAGGATCGAATCTGCCACGCGCCGCGCCATGGCACGGTTCGAAAGGCACTGAATGCAGCAGATCCCACCTGCCGCGTACCAACTACCCTGCGCCATTCATGGAGACCAACGATGCCTGGCATGTTCCAACCACGATGTTTACGTGCGCCTGTGGATGATCGCAGCATCCGGATTGTCGTCAGCCGAATGCAGGGCCCACTCCCAGACGATAGCGATCCGGCGCAGTTCGAGTTCGTCCTGTACCGTGGCGTCGAAACGTTCGGCCATCTGGGCCTGCGCGGTGGCTCCAGCACGCTGGAGCACAGGGAGGGAAGGCGCGAGTGGGTCACACTATCGATCTCTGCAGCGTTGCTACGCTGAGCCACATCCTGGCCTTCAAATAGAAACTGCAGAGCGACGAAGCTGACCTGTCTTTCCTCCGCAGGTTCTCACTTGCCGTACTGCACGCCATCAACGGAGATGAAGGCAGCCGCGACGACTCCCGCACGATCATCTTCACCTCGCCCGCGGCCCTGACCGAGATCGGGGTTTCCGCCGCCAACCGGGCCACGCTGCAAGGGCAGGCCCACGTTGCTGGATGACCCCGATGTGCCCGTCGTCGTCTGAACGCATACCTTCACCTACCCGCAGGATGGCCTGTCGGTGCGCGCGATCTACCCACGCGTACTGCTCAAGGACTGGAAGACCACGGAGGACGCCACGCGCGCTCTGCTGGCCCGCTACAAGCTGCGGTAACCGACCTCGGTTCAGCAGGAACGACACATGGATGACCTTGAACACAGCCTGCGCAGCTACGGGAGGGTAGTCTTCAGTGGCTTTCCCGGAGTTTGAACACCACTCGCCAGCCAGTGATATCAAGGAGTTAACCATGAAGGGAGAACCGCTGGCATTTGCCACTGCACTGGCGCTCTTCTGCGGAAGCGCCCATGTCCAGGCGGCCGCCGCCGATGCGGATGCAGATGCCGATGCAGAGATGGCAATCCTTGCGCGCAACTACATCAGCGAGCACCCCGGCGTTTCGATCGATGCCGCCATCACACGGCTCAACCTTCAGGGCGAGCTCAATCCAGCGTTCGAAGATCTCAGCAGCGAATTCGCGGACCGCTTGTGTGCCATTTCATTGCGGCATTCCCCCGATCAGCACATCTTCGTGGAGCTGATCGGAACGAAGCCGGTGCCCGACCGGGTGGTGAAAACCCAAAGCGGAACCGCGCGCGTCGTGTTCGAAATCGGAAACCTGCATACGGCGCAGGAATTCCACGCGATACTGGAACGAAACACCTCGCTGATCCATAGCGTGATTCCAGGCATTACGGGTGTTTCGGGCTACCCTGGTGACAACCGCGTGCTGATCCTGATCGAGGGCGATACGGCGCTGGCTGGAAGCCTGGACCCGCAAGTGAAGCTGCTGGAGCAGACCCTTGGGATGGAGGTTGCCATTGAGCCCAACCACCCAAGATCGCGCAATGCCGTGACCGCACCTGGACGCTGAGTCCGGCGCGGCCAGGCCCCGCCAGCCATCCAGCTCGTTCACCCCATGCGTATATCCCTTGCCGTTTGCGCGGCAGCATCGCGCTGCTGGCTCTCCTGCTGACTCTGCTCAGCCAATCGCGCGTCGATCTGCTGGCTTCGATTCACCTCGTCGGCAAGCGTCTGCTGCGGCTGGTTCAGATCGACCATTGCCCGATATCCGGGTGTCGTGCCCATGACAAAAATCTTCCCGTCGTGAAGCACCGTCTCACGCAACTTCTCTGGTTTCTGTATGCCGCATTCCCTTGTCGCATTGACGGCAGACAGCACCTGCTCATCACTAACAGTGGTCGCCAGCTCTGAGCGCATGCGATCAAACAACTGTTGCGAGTCCTTCGAGAGTACAACGCGCTCAGGAGAATGCTGACCTTCCACCTCGGTCAACAGCTTCTGCAAGCGCGTTGGCTTCTTCGGAAGCGGATTTTCCTCAAGCGTGTTGAGCGTGCTATTGGGGAATGGCTTGGGGATGCTCTTCAGCGCATCCAGGTTTGGCAGCACCTTCATCGTCCCATCGAAGTCCCGGTCCGGACTGTCGAGCTTTGGCCGCAGCACCGCTTGACGCAGGCCTGTCCATACGAAGTCGACACAGCTGTTCGATGCTCCGTTGTAGTACAGACCAAACTGCTTTTCGTTTTTGTTGACGCCAGCCTCGCCATACGCCTTCAACTTTTCGTACTGCTCCTCGGTGATCTCCAACCGATAGGCGTAGCGCGGGTTCTGATACGTCTTGTACTCATCCTTTACCACCTGACCGGGCCCCATGACACCGGTACTTATGGGAGAGAACCCATAGCCATGCTTGTCTTTCGAGTTGGATACCATGAAGTACGCGTGGCCAGCAGAGGAAGAATGGAGCGATCCGTCCTGGTTTGCCACCGTGGTACCCGGTGCTGCCAGATACACAGTCACGGTATAGGGGCCCTTGCCCTCTCCAGCGTTCGCCGCGCCACCCGCACTAGCTTGGGATGATGTCTGCACTTGACCCTCCATGTCTTACTTCACTTTGTAGTTGGCAACAAGAAGCTCAACGTTCAAGTGTGCGATGCGCGGATTCTCCTGCAGGTTCGTCACCTGCAGGCGGTATCGTCCAGGCGACAGACTCTCGGCTGTCGCGCTGGCCACCTCGAATTGGCGATAGGCCATGGACATGTCGTACTTCCCGACCTTCACCAAACTGTTTGAATCGGCCCCTGTCGACGAGCGCAGAGGGAAAACATCGCTGCTTGCCTGAACGAAGACCGGGTTGCCAGGCACTGTTGCTGGATTGAGCCGATGCAGGGCCACCGGGGTCTCATCGCTCCCATCCACCTTCCACAATTGCACCCGCAACGGCAGCTCTGCCTTTTCCAGGAAATCCACATCGCCGGGCTTCATGTCAGCGCGCCCCGGTGGGCCGCCCGTGCGGAAACCAATGAGGAAGGTCCGCGGCCCGGAGTCCTCTTCCCCCCGCGGCGGCAACTCGAACCGCGCTTCCACCACGGCGCCCGCGTGAACAAGATCCATCGGCTTGGCGAGCGGGAAGCCATCGCCATAGGCAGGAGGTTGCTTGCCACCGCACGCAGCCAGCAGCAGCGGCAAGGACAGCATCCATTGCTTGAACAGGTTCCTCATCCTCACCTCGGACTGTGTACATGCATCTCGAAACAGGGCGCGCGGTCTGTTTATACACCCCGTTGCAGTGGAGCGCTTGAAGGATGCTTCCGAACGTCATGGACTGAGCGCTGCGTCGCTGTTACTGGGATGCGCAGGGGCTCTCTGGGCTGGAAAGTAACGTCGGACAGACCTGAGCCGTGCCAATTGCGACTGGTGAGGAGCGTGAGCCATGCGAATCGAACCGCGCCTCCACTACGGCGCCCGCGCGAACAAGATCCATCGGCCTGGTGACCGGGAAGTCATCGCCATAGGCGGGAAGGTGCCCGCCGCCACAGCCGGCCAGCAGCAGCAAGGGCAGCACCGACTGCTTTAACAGGTTCCTCATCCTCACCTCCGATTGTGGGGATGCATCGCGAACAGGGCGCTCGGCTTGTTTATACACCCCATTGCCGTGGGACGACCGGAGGATGCTTCCGCGCGTCAGGGACCGAGTGCAGCGTCTCGGCTACGGGTACGCGAAGGGCCCTCTCGGCAGGACTACATCGCCAGATCGACCTGAGCCGTGCCCATCGCGATCAACGACAAACGTGATCGATAGCGCCCAGTGCCTGTTCGTGCAGTGGCTCAAGCACCACAGCCCGAAGCGTGGCGCAGCGCACGACGTTCGGAGTAGTTCCCTTGGCTGATTCGGCATGCATAATGGCCCAGCTGACAGGGGGACAAATGGATTCGACTGCTCTGAAGGAAGCGCACCGCCACGTTCGCGATGCGCAGCCGGACTCCGCGCGCGTGCGCCTGCACCGCGCCATAAGCTGGCTTAACCGCGCTGAACAGGAAGACCAGGATACGGATGCCCGTTTCCTTTTCCTGTGGATCGCACTTAACGCAGCCTACGCGCAGGAGTTCGGCTTCGAGAATGCCGAGCGCGAGCAACTGCGCCGTTTCTTCAACGCGTTGCTGGCACACGACACCGAAGAACGACTGCAGGACATTCTGTTCAAACAGTTCCCCGGCCCCATCCGCACGCTTGTTGCCAACCGCTTCGTGTACGCACGCTTCTGGCAGGCACTGCGTGAACATGACAGCAGCAACCGCTGGGCGGAGCGTTTTGCCACAGACCAGCGGCTGGCTCTGCAGGCCGTGGTTGAACGGCGCACCGAGGTCGTGATTTCCATCGTGCTGGACCGCCTGTATGTGTTGCGCAACCAGCTGGTGCACGGCGGGGCCACCTGGGACAGCCAGGCCAATCGCGCGCAGCTGCGCGATGGCGCCGCCATCCTCGGCCAGTTGGTGCCGGCCATCCTGCAGTTGATGTTGAAGGAAGGCGCACCCGATCTGGGCGAGGTGGCTTACCCGATGATTCCCAACTGACGGAGAGCAGACCCAGCGCCAGCCGGGGGCTGCACGCGTCTGCCAGTAAGCCTGCGCCTCGTCCGTTGAGGAAGCCGAACCCCCACCGCCCTGACATCCCCATCACCGGCTTTCACACCGCTGGAATCGCGGCCTGCGCACGATCAGTCACACCCCCAAGCAAACCCCGGCGATGGCCCACAACGCCCCGCCAAACTGATCCTGATGCAGCAACTCGCCCCCGATTTCTGGAACCTGCGCGGCACCTTCAAGGTGGCCGGTCTGCTCAACGTCGGTACGCAGCTTTCCTTGCTACGCCGCCGCAATGGCCGGTTCGTGGTACTGGACAGCTACACCCCCAGTGAGGCCCAGCGCCAGGCCCTGCTGGACCTTACTGCCGGCGGCACGCTGGTGGATGCCATCATCAATGTGCACCCGTTCCATACCCTGCACTGCGCGCCCCTGCACCAGCTGCTGCCCGCTGCACGCCTGATCGGCACGCGCCGCCACCTGCAACGGGCGCCGGGCCTGCCGTGGGATCCCCACGTGATCGAAGACGTGGCCACCCAGGCCGACTTTGCCGATGACCTGGATTTCTCCATTCCGGCGGGCCTGGATCTGGTGCCCGCCGATGACAGCGTGCACGCCAGCTCGGTGCTGGTCCGCCACCGCCGCAGCGGCATCGTGCATGTGGATGACACCCTGAACGTGCTGGCAGCGCCCGGCGTGCTGGGTAGGTGGCTGCCGCAGTCTCGGCTGAAGTTCCACCCCAGGCTGGCGCGGGCGCTGCAGGCCCGTGCCGGTGCCGCCGATGCGTTTGATCGCTGGGCCCGTGCGTTGGCCGAGCGCTGGGCCGGCACGCCTGTCGTCTGCGCCGCCCACTCCGCGGTGCGCGCGCTTCCGGCCCATGGCTGGCGCGACGAGATGCTGAAGGCCCTGCACAACGCTCAGGGCGCGCTGCACCGCCATCGCCGTCGCTACGGCTGACGCCGCTACTACCCTCGCCCTCCCTTCCCCAAGACAAGGTTGACCTGACCATGACCAACCAACCGCTCAAGACCATCAACCCGCTCACCGAACAGGTACTGGACACCTACGCCTACATGTCCGACGCCCAGGCGGCAGACACCGTAAAGGCCAGCCATGAAGCCTTCTTGCAGTGGCGCCTGCGTAGCCTGGAGGAACGCGCTGCGGTGGTGGCCGCCATTGCGCGCAAGCTGGAAGAGAAGAAGGAAGCCTTCGCCCAGCTGATGACCAACGAGGTAGGCAAGCTGATCGGTGACAGCCGCAGCGAGGTGGACCTGTGCGTGGCCATCTGCAAGTACACCGCCGAGCAGGGCCCGAAGGTGCTGGCCGATGAGGAGCGCCCCTCGGCCAATGGCGTAGGCATCGTGACCCACTCGCCCATCGGCGTGGTGTACGGCATCCAGCCGTGGAATTTCCCGGCCTACCAGGCGGTGCGTTACTCCATTGCCAGCCTGATGGCCGGCAACGGCGTGCTGCTGAAACATGCCGAAAGCTGCACCGGCAGCGGCCTGTTCCTGCGCGACCTGTACGAGGAAGCCGGGCTGCCCAAGGGGCTGTTCGGCGTGCTGCTGATCAGCCACGACCAGTCCGATGCCATCATCGACCACGAGCTGGTGCGCGCGGTAACGCTCACCGGCAGTGAAAAGGCCGGGCGCACTGTGGCCGAGAAGGCCGGCAAGGCGCTGAAGAAGACCATGCTAGAACTGGGCTCCAACGATGCCTATCTGGTGCTGGACGATGCCGACCTGGAACTGGCGGTAAAGACCTGTGTGAAGGGGCGCCTGTTCAACAACGGCCAGACCTGCGTCAATGCCAAGCGCTTCATCGTGACCGAGAAGAACTACGACGCGTTTGTTGAGGCGTACGCAAAGCAGTTCGAGCAGATCCGCATGGGCGACCCGAACGACGGCAACACCCAGCTTGGCCCAATGGTGTCCAAGGCCCAGCGTGACACCCTGCACGAACAGGTGAGCAAGAGCGTTGCCCAGGGCGCGCGGTTGGTGGTGGGCGGCGAAGTGCCGGCCAAAACCGGTTGGTTCTACCCGGCAACGGTGCTGGCCGATGTGGCACCGGGCCAGGTGGCCTACGAGGACGAGCTGTTTGGCCCCGCGGCCGCCATCATCAGGGCCAAGGACGATGATGACGCCATACGCATTGCCAACGACAGCCGCTACGGGCTGGGCGGCGGTATCTTCAGCCGCGATGTGAAGCGCGCGCGCGAGCTGGCCAGCACCTACTTCGATACCGGCATGGTCTGCATCAATGGTTTCAACGTGGCCGGCCCCACCCTGCCCTTCGGCGGAGTGAAGGCATCGGGCTACGGGCGTGAGCATGGGCCGGAGGGCTTGAAGGAATTCGTCAACATCAAGTCGATTACGCTGCCGGCGGCCCCATGAGCACGCCCCTGCACTGTGATGTGGCGGTGATCGGCGCCGGCACGGCCGGCTTGGCAGCAGAGCGGGCCGCGCGCCGTAATGGAGCTTCCACGGTGCTGATCGATCCGCACTTCAGTGGCACCACCTGCGCCAACTTCGGTTGCATGCCTTCCAAGCTGTTGCTGGCGGCTGCCAGGCAGGCCGAGCGCGTGCGCCGTTCAGACCTGTTCGGCATCCGCGTGGAGGGCATGACGATTGATGACGTGGCAGTGATGCGGCGCGTGCGCGAGGAGCGCGATCGCTTTGCAGCACTCACCCGCAAGCAGATCGATAAACTGGACCCTGCTACGCGGTTGACCGGTCGTGCGCGGTTTGCCGCGCCGACCACGCTGGAACTGGACGACGGCCGACGCATTGAGGCACGCGCCATCGTCATCGCTACCGGCTCCGCGCCTGCCTTGCCGCCGCCCTTTGAAGCACTGGGCGACCGCGTGCTGACCAACGAGAGCCTGTTCGAACTGAAGCAGCTCCCCAAGCGCCTAGCGGTGGTGGGTGCCGGCTCGCTGGGGCTGGAATTCGCCCAGGCTCTGGCCCGGCTGGGCGTGCAGGTCACGCTGCTGAGCAAGGAGACAACGCTGGCCAAGGTGCGCTGCCCGCGTGTGCACGATGCACTACTGGCGGTGCTGAAGCGCGATATGGAGGTTCACCTCGGTGTGGACGTGGCCCCCAGCGATGCGATGAAGGCGTGCGCGTGCGCTGGAGCGGCAAGGACGCAGCAGATGGCAGCGTGCAGGTGGACTACGTTGTGGCTGCACTGGGCCGCCCGCCCCGCCCAACCTGGACGACGTGGCGCTGGACAAGGCACAACTGGCGCTCGACAAGCACGGCGTGCCCTGCCACGACCGCGAGACGATGCGCTGCGGTGACAGCGCGGTGTTCCTCGCCGGCGACGCCGCCGCCGACCTGTCTCTGCTGCATGAGGCCTCGAGCGATGGCGCCATTGCTGGGCGCAACGCCGCGGCGATGCCAGCGAAGATCACGGTGAAGCGCCACGTTCCGCTGAGCATCACATTCACCGACCCGCCGGTTGCCAGCATCGGTCAATCCGAGGAAGAGGGCGCCGTGACCGGCACAGCCGATTTTGATGACCAGGGCCGCGCGCGCGTGGAGGGTGTCAACGAGGGCACCCTGACCCTGTATGCGGCGGCCCCCGAGGGCACGCTGATTGGTGCCGACTTGGTGGCGCCAGCAGGCGAGCACCTGGCGCACCTGCTGGCATGGGCCGTTGAAACCGGCTGCACCGCAAGCCGACTGCTGGAGCTGCCGTTCTACCACCCGACGATGGAGGAAGGCTTGAAGCAGGCCCTGCGCAGTATCTGCGCGGCGACGCCGATTGAGTTGCCGGCGGACCATGATGCGGGGGCGCCAGCGGGGGGATAAGCGGCGAGCAGCCGCGTGAGATTCTGCAAATGGCTTAGCCCCCTCCGCTCGCAGCCAGTATCTGAATCTCATGCTGCACGCGCTGGTCTTCCAGCTGCTGTTCCATCTGGTTGGCCACCGCACGCTGCTGCGCCTCGCGGCTGACCGCGTCAAACTGCTGCGCCGATTCTTCAACCGAGGTTTGAGCAGCCACTTCCGTGGGCATGCTCGCGCGATGGTGTGCCGGGTCTGCAGGCTCCCCTTGCACCAGGAACAACGTATGGCCTGTAGGATGCTCAGCGGTGGCATTGCTGACCAGCACGTGGTCCACCCGCTCCAGGTCGTTGTCCTTGGCCAGCACAGTCAGGCTTGCCGCCATGCGCTCGCTGATGTGGTCGAAGCTTCGGCCATGTTTTGCATCAAGCGCCTCGATGCCCTGGCGGACCTGCTGGTACAGGGCATGGTCGGGATGGTCTGGCTGAGCTGGACCAAACACAGCGCCCGCAGGATGCGGCGTGGCGACCTTGGCATCCGTCCGTGGCTCAGCCTTCGCCAGCGCCCCATCCTCGGCGGTTGCAGTGGATGGGACGGCGTCCTCGTACTGCGACGCTCTCTCGAACCGCTCAGCCACAGGCTCCACAACGTTGTCCTGCGCAGCGGGCGCTTCGGCTATGGCCGCATGCTCAACAACCGGCGCACGAATCGCCTCTGGTGGAGGCTCAGGCACGACCGGTGGCACGGCCGCATGCTTCGGCTCAGGGGTAACGTGGCTCGGGGCCCGCTGTGCCTCCTGCGCATGTGCATGTTGGGGAGCGGCACCCGGGACGGCGGCCGCGCCAGCAGATGGCTCAGGCAGCGTTCGCGCCGCAGGCGCATCAGCCACTTCCCGCCCGCGCTCCTGCGCTTCGGCCTGCTGCGGCTCAGGACGACGCGGTGGCTCGGGCTCGCGACGCAGCTCGCGCTGCTCCTCCCGCCGTGCAATTTCAGGGGTCTCGCGCTCGGCGGCAGGCGCGGGCACCGCCACGGGCGGCACGGCTGCGGCAACGGGCTCAGAGGGAACAGGCACGCGGTGCTGGACCTGCTCGCGCTGGGCTTCTGCCAGCGCTTCGTCGGCCTCCGTAGCCACCGGGGCACCGCGTTGAATCTGCTGGGCTGCCGCCAATGCGGCCTGGCCAGCATCCACCGTGGCTGCGCCTTGCCGGTTGGCTTCCTGCAGTGCCTGCTGATAGGCCTCCTGCTCGCGCGGCGATAGTGCTGAAATGCGCAGCTCGGGCGAATCAGGCACCGGGGCCTGCTGGGCGGCACGCTCGCGCACTTCGCGCCACGCCGCCTGCAGCTCCTCGGTGGTCGTCGTCGCCACCGGATGGGCAACACCATCGGCGCCCACCTGGTAGTGGGTAATCGCACGGGACTCGCCCGCATTGCCCTCAACCGCAGGCGCAAGCTGCTGCATCGTCGCACCGGTGATGCCGTGCTGGGCACGCGTGCGCGCCGTCGCCAGCTCGATGGCCTCCATCCACTGCGGGGATGGCGAGATGCCAGCAGAGGCGTAGCCATGCCGCACCTCGTTCCGGTTCATCTCGGCATTCGTAGGTGCGGGGCGTGCTTCAAGCGCAGCAACGGTACGGTCGAGGACCTCAATCGACGGCTGCTGGATCTTGCGCGTCGCCTCCAGCTCCAGCGCCATGTTGCCCTGTGCTACGCGTCCCTGATGGGACCAGGTTCCCGCTTCGTCGCGCTGGTAGAGCACGTTGTCCGAACCAAGAATGGCGTCCGGCCGGGCGCGCGCCGCCTCTACAGCATCGGGCACCAGGGGCACAAAATCGCTTGCACGCGTGGCGGCACGATTCTCCAGGTAACTTGCTGCGATCGCCGCCTTGCCATGGGCGATGTTGTCCTCGATGCGCTGCACGGCCTGCTGGTTCAGCTCTGCAGCGCGTTCGGGTGTCGCCGTCTGGGTTTCGTAGACGCCGCGATCATTTGCACCGACGACATCGGTCTTGATCTGGCGGGTCCACTGTTGGGTCTGGGCATCGCGATGCCAGTTTGGGTTGCCGAAGCCATTTCCTTCATCGCCACGCGCAGGAAGGTTGAAGGGATCCTGCGGTGCCGGCGCATCCTTCAGCGCCAGCTCCACTGCACGTACGCTGGCCTTCGCACCCAGTTCGCGCGCCTTTTCATAGCTCGCGCCGACACTGTGCTCGGTGGCAACCCCAGGGCCGGCAGCCGAGTTCTCCATCCTGGCCTGGCGCTGCCAGTTGTTGCCGTCAAATTTCCACTGCACGCCGGCATTGTCTTTCTGGTGATACACCGCGCGGTTGTCGAGCAGGTCGGCACCCTTGTCGAATGCCTTGCTCATGAACAACGCATCGGCCGCGACCACCGCTGCCGGCACGAAGCTGGACGTGCCGATCACGGAGGCGGTTGCCATGCCTCCGAGCCAGCCACCGCCACTGCGTGCAACCGCGTGGTTGAATTCGGACTGGGCGGCCGTGCCGTTGCCCTGCTGCAGGTGCTCGGATATGCGGCGTGTGGTGAGGATGGCATCCGCGCCGGAGGCGAGCAGGCCGCCGGAACGGACCAGTTGGCTGGCGGAGGCATCGCCGATGAGGAGGTCCAATGTCACAAAGCCCTGCTGCGAGCGGGCTGCGCGCACTTGATAGCCAGCTTCCTCACCAAGAACCCGCTCAACCACTAGAAGGCTTGGCTCCGAGAGAACAATGCGACCATCCCGGTGCGCATTCGCTATTGCGAGTGAAAGGCCGCTTCGTTGCAGTTCAATGTTGCCCCCGCGCGTCAACGGGATCGCAGAATGTTCGATGTGAGCTAACGTTCCGACCACCTTGGATTCGGAATGGACAATGGCGGACCAGCCTGAATCAACGCCGGTGAAGCCTTGCAGCGCTTGGATTTGACCGGCGTGGTTTTGGTAATAGGCCGGGAGGGTGCGAAAGAAATTCTGGACAGCGATGTTGGCTTGAAGAGGCGTTTTGCCAACCGGTGTGTTGGTGTACAAGTCACCATTGATCAGGCCGACTCTGACAGTATCGCGAAGCAGCTCGACTCGCTTGGTTACCCGATCGACTGCAAGTGCGTCCCCATTCAATGCATCTTGGCCATCGATGCTCTCTTCAATGCGCCTCAATCTTTCCAACATCTGCTTCTGGTACTCACCCAGTGGACCGCCACTATGTGGTGTCACGCCAAGCGAGTGTGCAAACTGTGGATGAGCCGGAAGAAATATCCGGTTCTCCTGAGCGTGGATGTTGAACTTTCCGGAATCTTGAAGATAGGACAGAATCTGGCTGTTCTTCAGCGTCTGCTGCTCGATGCTGTGATGGTCCTGAAAGACCGTGCTGTAGCCCGCCATGGATCATTCTCCTTCCTTGGAATGGACTTTCAACGATTCACGACATCGTAGAACCAGAGGCCGTTTGACTGACTGGACGAAAGAATCCCTGCTTCCTCAACGGCGGCCCGAAACACTCTGTCGCAGAACACTCCGCCGTGAAAAGCCAGACGGAAAACATGCGCGCCCTGCAGAGCTTCGGGGCGGAAAGCCAAGCGAACCTCTCCGGTCAAATCATAGAACTTCCCCGCTTCGAATTCGTCACTTAGCTCGATGTGGAGTACTGATGTTTCTTCATTCAAGGCATCCAGAGTGCGCGTCACATCGCAGAGGGAATATCCTCCGGACTGGCTGCCGTCTGAGGCCTCGTAGGTCACGTCCGCGAACGAAAACGCACCTGCGTCTACCTCCTCCATTACGCGTCGCAGACGGTCGGAGACCAACCAGTAGCCACTCATGCCGCCTTCTAGATCCTGGGGCGGAGAGCCTCGCTCAGGACGATAGACCAGCCTGGGTGTCTCCCTAAGCGCGGGGAATCCGCCCGAGCGGGGGCGCAGTATTACTCGTGGCGGTGACAGCAGGTTCGTGACGTTCTCGAAGACGACTCCATGCCCCTTGCCTCCACGCCGTGCGTCAGGCTCCAACTGAAAAAACTCCCCTGGCCTGGGCAGATCGTCGCTTGATTGCGGCATAGTTAAAGACCCTTCTTTGTATTCTTGGACGAATATTAAACAGGCTACAAGGCGACCCGCGCATGGCAGCCCTACACAGCCAGCACCAGATCCCCATTGATCAGTGCAACCTTCACGGTGTCCCGCAGCCTTAGCACCGCTTCCAGCGCACGGGCAGTTGCAGCAGGATCACCCCGCATCGCACCCTGCCCGTCGGGCGACAGCTCGATCATGGAAAGCTGCTCTACCATCCCCATCGTGTAGGACTCAAGCGGCTTGGCAGCGTACTGCGAACAGCCCAGCTTGGCCGCCAGCTCCCTGTCGAGCGGAAGATAGAGCCTGTTCTGGGGGACATTGATCTCAAATTTGCCCACTGCGTGGAGCTGCTGCAGCAGGCCACTCTGCGAAAAAATCGTGGGATCGACGATCAGTTGGAGGTCAAACGGCCTGTCGTTGTCTTCATTGGCAGCCATGGCGTTCCCTCGCTGTGGGTGTGATGCATCCGTTGCCGTATGTTCTACGCCGGTCCGCGCCTACGGGCAATCAGAACCCTGTGAATTGCCTCACAGGTTTGGAGTTCCGTCCCAGCCCATGAGACGCCTCCACGTCATCCTACTCTCCCCGAGTGTGTGAGTAGTAAGGCTCCTTGTACTCACGCAAGTCAGAGTCATAGACCTTTCCGCGCCCCGAAGATGCACCATGGACTGCGGGTGCGAATCCGTGGCTTGCAGTTCCATGGCCATCGCTGATGCTGCAGTACATGTGGCCAGCGGCTGAGGTTCCTCCCTCCCGCAGCGGTGTACCAGGTGCAGCGACGTACACCGTGACTTGATATCTCTCTTCCATGAAAGATCCTTACTTGGATTTGTGGCGATACGCGACCAGCAGTTCCGCCGGGATCGTGGCGAGGTCCGGTTTCGGGTCGAGTATCTGGAAACTCAGTCGGTACCGCCCAGGCGGCAGGTTTTCGGCCCAAGCAAGCGCCAGTTGTCTGTAGTCGCGTTGTGGATCGGCCAAGCCGGCATGTTCCAAGGGCAGGTCATCCGCATCGTCCAGCCAGACGCGAGATACCTGGCCGTTGGCTGCGACAGGCAAGGTTGTGCCGGAGCCGTCCTGATGCTCCTCGACCCGAACCAAAGGGACGGGAACGTCACCGTCATCTCCCTCGCGAATGAGCTGAACACGTGCAGGCACGCCTGCATTCTGAATCGAGGATGCGAGACCGCGCGAGACGGCACCATCAGCCCCACTTACACGGACCGCCACAAGCAAGGTGGATGTCTCGTTCCTGCCCGGCGGATCCAGATAGAACGAAACCACCAGCGGCTCGGCCATCGCCACCAGGGCCAGCGGCCTTACTATCGGGACGCGATCTTGCTGGGCGGCAGGTACAGGCTCCCCTCCAGGTGTCACGGTCTGCGCCTGGCAGGCGCTAAGCAGAAGGGCGGCCAGACATAGGCTGCCGCTCAGTAGAGGTCGTCCCTGTCGACGCATCGTCTGTCACCGCTCCTCACGGCTCCGCAGGTTGCCGGCTCAACCCATCTGCAGCGGCGCTCGCGCCTGCTGGAGGGTTGGCTCCTCCAACTGCGCCGCCAAGGCGCGCTCCTGCTGGGTCTGCGAAAGCTGCTCGACCTTGGCGAACGATTGCTCGACCGGTGTACGGGCGGCGTCTTCTACCGTCATCGATGCGCGCACATGTGCAGGGTCACTTGGATCTCCCTGTACGACGAATAACCTTTGTGCTGAGCCGTCGCCCGGCGCATTCCCCAGCAGCACGTGGTCGACACGCTCAAGCCCTGACTCTTTGGCTGTAGCCAGCAATCCAGCGGAGAGGCGCTCGCTGGTTTCGTCGGGCGTGCGCCCATGTTTTTCATCGATGCCCGCCACACCCTTGCGAATGGCATCCAGCATGAGACGATCATCTCCCTGCAGCTGCTCTTCGCTGATGATGCGCTGCATGAGCGTCCTCTCCGGCATCTTGTTGTAATGCTCGGTGTTCAGATCGCTGTCGGGGAACGGAGCGCGGATGCTGCGGATGTGCTTGATATTGCCAAGCGGCTTTAGACCGCCCTCAAATTCTGGGTCTTTCTGAGACAGCACGTTGGTTCGATGAAGACCCGCATGGTTCAAAGCACCCCAGGTGTAGTCGATACAACTGTTGTCCAGCCCATGATATGAAGTATTGAAGCCGTGTTCGCCAGGCTTCGCTCCAAACTCCCTGAGCTTTTCATATTGCTCCTTACTGATCTCCATGGTCCGCTGGTAGTAAGGCTTTTCGTACTGCTCGGCATCATTGTTGTAGACCATCCCTGGCCCGGTCGTGACACCGTGCTCAATCGGCGCGAAGCCGAAGCTGGTCTCATCCTTGCCGTGCGCCGCCTTGAAATAGACGTGGCCAGCGGCGGAGGTACCACCGGCCAACAATGGCGTTCCCGGCGCAGCCACGTAGATCGTTACGGTGTATTTATCGTCCATGACCCTCTCCTACTTCGACTTGTTTACATAGGCCACCAGCAGCTCGGCCGGCGTAGAGGACAGTCTCCCGTCGGGCGCGAGCAGCTGGATACTTAGCCGGTATCTCCCGGGCGCCTGTCCCTGGGCCCAAGCCAGTGCCACCTGTGTGTAGTGGGTGCCAGCGGGCTGCAGTCCTGCAGATTGCAGAGACTGATGATCGACGTTCTCCAACCAGCCGCCGGCGACGTGGCCCGTTGGCCCGATGGGCTCGATCCGTGTTGGACTACCTGCCACCGATACCACTCGCACCAACGGAACCATCGTGGCCTGCTGTCCGTCCAGACGCTCCAGTTTCAATTGGGCAGGCAGCCCGAGGTCGCGCACTTCGCTAGCGGCATCGAGGGACTTCAGTCCATCCTCTCCGCGAACACGAATGCCGAGGAACAAAGTGGATGACCCGCTTCTGCCAGGGGGTGGCAACGTGAATTCGACCACCATTGGGTTATCCATTGCCACCAGCGGGAACGGTCTGACCAGCGGCGCCCGGTCCAACCGGGCCGCTGCTGAATGGGCTTCCGCTTGGGGCCGGTATTCGGACTTGCAACCGCCGACGAATGCCATGCACACGGTCATGGCCAAGCAGAGAAGTGTTCTTCCTTGTGGAAGCATTGCGGCCCCTCGTTGCTGCATCAAATGGCTACCAGGGCTATGCCTGACGATCTCTTATACACCTCGGTGAAGAATGCTTCCGCGAACAGGTTCACTCCGTCTCAGTCCTTTCCATTGGAGATCGATTCTTCCTTCAGAAACCCGATGCCTCGGGGCAGTTGCCTATGCGCCATTTGCGACGGTGCATTCCCGCATGCAGGGATATCCAGGCGCCCGTCGCACCTGCCTGGTCGCCATGGAGCGAAGCACTCCCGATAATGGTCACGATCGAGCGCAAGGAACTCGCCCATGAGCAACGCACCGGTTCGCCGGCTTGCCTGCGCCGCGCTGGTGGCCGCCATCAGCGCCACCGCGTGCGCCAAGGCCCCATCCACGGAAAAGGACTCCAACGGCACCATTGCTGAGGACGCATCGAGGTCGCGCACCGTAGGCGGCCACACCTACACGACGCAGCCGGTGGAGGCCCGACTGGGCCCCCATCGTTTCATGTTCCCCGCCAACCTGTATTACGACCAGACCGGCCCGCTCCCCGATGGCGGGGTGATGCTGACCGTGTTCTGGCCTGACTTCGATGCCGCGCCACCGGGCAACCGCCCGGTACGGTCGGTGGAGGACAGCCAGCGGCAGGTGCTGATCGAGTTGAACTACCTGGATCGCGTGCCGGTCGGTGACTACCTTGGCCGACGCTCCAGCAACGATGCCACGGCCGAAGCGGGTTCACTGCGCAGCCGCAACCCCGCGCAGCGCTTGGAGTTGCGGGACGCCCAAGCCGAGCGTTGGGGCCTGACGCCCTATGCGATCAATCCCCCCCTGATGGATGCCTACGTGAAGGATTCGGAGGCTGAAGTTGGCGTGCCCTATCGACATAACCCGGCGCTGGAGCCGGACTGGTATGTAGCGCGCTCGACCGACGGAATGCTGACCACGTTCATCAGTTGTGACCCAGCCGATCGGGTGCCCGACGGGTTGTCGGTGCAAGGCAGCGCACTGGCATCTACAGGTGCTGAACGGATCGCAATGTGCCGCCACTCCATGGTGGACATGGACGACAACATCACCATTGAGATGGGCTATGCACGCGTGATGCTGCATGACTGGCAGCGTCTTGAATCAGCGGTTCGGGCGTTGCTGCGCAGTCACAAGATCACGTTGTAAATTGCATTCAAGGTTGAGCCCGGAGTGGACTGACCAGGACCCTCGGCGGGCCCCCGTCCCAGCCCGTGAGACACCGCCACGTCATCCTCCCCTCCCCCAAAGGAGGATGACCATGACCCCGATCGACGCCGAGTGGCTGGAAGACTTTGACCAGGCCCTGCTGAGCCTGTTTGCCACCAACCACCGCGAGGCGGGCATGGATGCCTACCTGCTGAGTTGCTATGCCGATCTGGAGCCGCGCGAGGCGGCGATGGCCTACGGCAACGACTACGACCTGACCCGCACCCCGTTGCTGTGGCCGATGCCGGGACTGGTGCTGCACAGCTGAGTCGCGAAAGTGTGAACCCGCAGGCAGTTCGAACCGAGGAAAGCCAACATTCTGGGCTCCTCACGCCGCAGCCCGTAGAGTGGTCTCAATGCCGCAATGGAGTTGCTGATGATCGGGACCCGCCGAGGACTATCTGCCCTTTCTCCCGCCGCCTGCTGGCTCTTGGCCGTGTCAGCATTGGCGGCCGGGTGCGCACGTCCACCGGATACGCCTGTCAGTGGAAAACGCGGCTCGGCACCAGATCATCATCAGCCCGGCATCCCGATGACCGAGCTGCAGAAGCGCATTCTCTCCTACGCAGATTCACTCAGGTCGCGGGGGGATATCAGCCCGGAAAAGTTCGGCGCTGCCATCGGCTTCACTCTGCTGCAAGACAAGAAGGTCGGTATCAGGACCTACGCCAGAGACCTTGTTACGGCAGAAGGCTACAACTATGGCGCATCGTACTTTTCGGTCGAGTCGGCGCGTGATTTCCCCCACCACGAGGTGATCTTCTATCAGCGGGGCAAGCCGCCGGTAACTGAAGCCCCGAACGGGGTGTGCTACTGGGATGCAGAAAACGCAGGTCGAGCGCTCGAAAGCCTCGGATACAGAACCGGTGGGGAAGCCCCGTTCCAGCGAGGGGGTGTGAGGCCGTACTGGCGATCCAGCAGCGACGGCAAGCAGAACATGCATACCAGCCTCTTAACGTATCGAACCGAGGAAGGGCCCAATGCCAGAATCTGTGTTTATGCGGTCAGGTTTGGAGGAGGACGCGATTGAACGGATTGGAATGCAGTACGGAAGATGCACCGGATGAGCGGATAGATTGAGCTCGCGTTCCATCAGATGCATTGCCTTGAGCACTGAGCCTCTGGAACGCCGATATGGCTTTCAGCCCGTCCCAGCTTCTGAAAAGCCACCACGCCATCCTCTGTTGCCCCCAGAAGGATGATCATGACTCCAATCGAGACCGAATAGCTGCAGGCCTTCGACCGCGAGCTGCGCTACCAGCTCCATCGACCACTCGGACGCCGACATGGATGAGCACGCGCTTACCCTCTACGCCGACCTGCCACCGCGCGAGGCGGCGATGGCCTACGGCAATGACTGACCTGGCCCGCACGCCCTAGCTGTGGCCGGTGCCGAGACTGGTCCTGCACAGTTAAGCGGTGACGCAATCGGCACACTTCCGGCATCTGCGACGCAAGTGGACTGTCGCAATCGGAACCATGCGCTGCTGCAAACCGTGAATTTGCAGGCGCGTCCGGGCGGTAACTTAACACCGGCCGAAACCGCGTCAGCACAAAGGATCTGCGCTGGGGCCTGCGTGCAACAATGCCGTAAGCGTCAACACTTGCGGCCTATCAGGGCTACGGTTTCTTGGCATCTCGCATTCGTGCGAGTACACCTTGGCATTGCCACCTGACACGGGTGGCACGGGCGTCGAAAACCCGCTTTTAGAGTCGTGTGTTTACGCTTGTCAGCCGGCGTCACCTCTGCGTGGCGCCGGCTGGCAATCCGTTCGCGTTCCATGGCGGGCGGTGCGTGGGGACCTTCGGGTCCGCCGGCTGACTCTAATCGGTTTTCGAGCCACGCATCGACCCGCCACCTCTATCGGTGGCTGCTGTCTTCCTGCACGGAGCACTGCCATGAGCGCAACGAAGGTCCCCGATCTGAACACCCAGCGCGATCCAGCCAACGCCGATCACGAGGATGCCCCCGCACCCGACGCCAACGCATTTGTCGCCACCCTGCACCGCATTGGCGCCGGCGCTGCCGCCGACGGCCAGCCGTGGCACGAACGTAACCTGAGCATCGGCCGTTGCATGCAGCTGGCCGACGCCGACTGCACCCTGAGCGCCCTGCGTGCCGTGGGCGAGATGGCCCTGGCCAACGAGCGCATACGGCAGAATGCCGCGCCCGAGCAGTGCATTGGTGATCGGCACATGGAGGGGCTGCTGATGGCCGTGGTGGTGTTGACGGCTTTGGCCAGCGAGCGGGTGCAGGGGCAGCGGTAGGCCCCGGCTCCGGCATCCCCTCGATCACACGCAAGGAGTTTTGCCATGACCGGCACGCCGGTTTGCCTGCGCCGCGCTGGTGGCCGTACTGGCTGCCAGCGGCTGCACGCGGCCGCCCTCCACGGCGTTGGATGACGACATCACCGCCACGCTCAAGGGCACCAACAGCCCCCGCACCGTGGGCGGCCGCACCTACACGGCGCAGCCGGTGGAGGCAAACCTGGGCCCGCACCGTTTCATGTTCCCGGCCAATCTTTACTACAACCAGATCGGCCAGTTTGCCGGTGGCGGCGTGATGCTGGCGGTGTTCTGGCCGGACTTCGATTCCGCGCCGCCGGGGGATCATCCGCTGCGGTCGGTGGAGGATGGGTACCGGCAGGTCTCGATTGACCTGCGGTATGTCGGTGGCGCGGGGGGCGGCGGATTACTTGGCGCAGGATCTGAGCGAGCGCGTGGCGCTGACGCCGCGCTGGGGGCTGACGCCTTATGCGGTGAATCGGTGGTGGGTGGCGCGCGATACGCGGGAGATGGCGCCGGATTGGTATGTGGTGCGGAATGGGGATGGACGGGTGAGGACGTTCATCAGCTGTGACTCTTGGGAGGACATGCCGGATGGGGTGATGATTGAGGGTGGGATGCTTGCCCGGTCTAGTGGGGACCGGGTGGCTATGTGCAGGCACTCGATGGTGGATGTGGAGGATGGCGTGGGGGTGGAGATGAGCTACGCGCGGGTGATGCTGATGGACTGGCGGCGATTGGAAGCGAGCACCCGCGAACTAAATCTTCGATACACGGCACATTAGTGAGGCGCTCGTTCAAACCAGTCTGAGTGGCCAAGGACCCTGTCTGCTGCGCATACCGCTTGCGCACCTCCGGTAGGCACAGCGCTCAAGAGTGCAAACTCTCAACTGGCCTCTAAGCCAAGCGCCTTGTAAGCCAGCGTCTTCGTAGCGACCGGTTGCAGGCCCGCTGCGACGACGCCTACCTGCCTGCCCGGGATCCCTGCACGAGACCGCTAATGCATTGGGACGCGCCCTTCCAGTGCGAGAGCATCGCGATGACACCAAACAATCCAGGAGGCACTGGTCGATAGTTTCGGCACGCTCTTCCGCTGGTATCCAGTCGCGACAAGGCCTTGGCGACGATCGATATCTAGACTGATTTCCGTGACCGTGAATGCCATTCTCGCCTCTCGCCACGGCGATCAGGCCGCTGCCCAGGAAAGCGGCAAGAGATGGAGCACTCTTCAGCAGGCGCCCAGCAGTAAGTATCGAAGTGATGACTAAGTCTCTATCGGCATGGCAAAATCCCTCTGCCAAAACGCGGCCAAAGTCCAACTGACTGGACACCATTGGCCTTATGCTACGGACCGCAGTACGCCACAGGGGAAGCAAGACAGGCATGGAATCGTACAAGGGAAAGGAATATCTTCGTAACGCCGAATCCGAGAGATGGGGCGGGCTACAGGAGCTACGCCATTTAGTGCTGCTCGGGCCGTCATACTTCCTGGCCTAGGCCTGCATAGCCTCCCGGCTTGATGCAGAGGCTTAGCTGATTTAGTGACGAACCAACTAAACGTGAAGAGCGATCTCGGCTCGACAGAGGTCATCACCGCCCTCCCTAGTCAGACGCGTCACGGCATCACTAAATTTCGTGGAGTAGCCGACACAGGACTAGCGGGTACGCGGCGCAGTCCGTCGAAGTTTCTCTCCGACGCTAGGGGAGCTTGCGGCTAAGCATCTGGATTTAAACAGTCTCGACACAGACACAGAACCTCAGCGGACGCGTTCTGGATTCCATAAAAGGATCCAGCCAACAGAATCAAGTTAGATCCCAGTCTTTCGTTTCTGTTCCGATTAGACATCCCCCACATCATTGACAGGCCGTTCAAACCATGAAATCGAAGCTCAGCTTTCCCTTGATTCTGATCGCCACGCTTACAGCCTGCGGGGGACCGAAGGAGTGCGACGATGGCGATGTTCTTAAGCAGATAAAAGAGACCACGCTCAACTTTCTTCAGTCACGAGATGCAGTGGGGTGGGGCCAGATGATGAATGCGAGCGTGGAAGCTGCACAGTCCGGCCTTGCCAAAGCGAAGGAACAGAGCGCCAGCGTTGAGGTCTCCGATGTCTTCAACTTTCGGAAGCTTGAGAATGGTACTCGCACCTGCAAAGCGAAGCTAACCATGCAAAGTTTGAATGGTGCGCGCTCGATTGTGATGAAGTACGACGTTATCAACTACGAGGATGGCCACCAAGTCGACACCGACAATGCTTACAAGAATCTGGTTGGGGGGGTCGTTGCCGACTACGTTACGCATGACCAAGCAGAATTGGATGCGGCTCGCAAGGTTAGAATGGAAGCAAGGCTGGCGTCGGTACAGGAATTTATGGCCAAGGCTCCTCAAGGCAACGTTTGTGCAGACAATTTCGATCAAGCCTCTTTCGTTCGAGACCATGTGGACCCGAATTTGGGAAGCTGGCAGTATGAATATGACGAGCCGCTTTCCGAAAAGGTGAGGGCTATCGTTTCCCAATCGAAGATCAGTGTCTTTGGGATTGAAACCCATGGGGCGGCAGAGGCTAGCGATAAGGAGAATTTGGAAAGTTCGAAGTATCTTTATCGTTGCACAGGGACTCTGGAACTTACGCTTCCTGACGGTACAGTGGATGCCAATGAACAGCTCTCAAAGCTTCACTTCTACGCATACGCCGAGAGCCAGGGCGGTCATTCGGTTAGCTACAAACATGAAGTCGAAGGTTCAAAATTCAATCTAGATGGCCCCGCTCGCAGCATCGCGCGAAAATTGAAGTACGGCTACTGAATTAATGATGCATCGCAAGATCGGACGGCATTGGCGGCCACGACACCCTTAGTTCCGCGGGATTTTTTGAATTCGCCAGCGATGGATTCAATCGCTGGCGATTTAGACTGCAATTCTCGACGGATACTTCGTTTCGCCCTAGGCCGCCTTGTGCGGCCTTCTTTCTTGTTTCTGACCCATACCGTGTGCCCGCCAGTAGTGGCGTAAGTGATCCACGAGCCGGCGAAACGGCGGCCCGATTGGGTAGCAAGCATAGAGCCGAGGGAGCACACGCCAGAAGTCGTCCGGCTTATCTCGCTACGCGACGAACGTCAGACCTCGTTCTCCCATTTCTGCACCCATTTGCCAGGCACCAGGCATCACCAGCAGACCGCGCTCCAGATCGAACGGCAGAACCCAAAGCTGCATATTAGGGCTGAAGTCGAAAGCCGGCAACGGCTGCGCGAAGCCAGCGTGCTGCGGATAGACCAGTGCCATCTGCCCCGCCCCACCCAGGTAGCGTTGCCCGTAGGCAAACATCTGGTAGAAGTCGGATTGCTTGAGCCCGTACTTCTCCCGCGCGTCGCCAGCTGTCGCGTCGAGGACTTTCCACTTTGTGTCCAGGACACGCATTTCATCGCCGCGGCGTAGCAAGAAGTCCGGGATCAGATTGAACCAGCTCGCTTCGCCATGGCGACATAGGTATTCCGACGCAGCGCCGCCAACCCGCCACTCCGTTGCGAACTGGCGAGCGAGACAAACGCCCACGTAGCGCTCAAACAGCCGCTCCATAGGGAACATCATGCTGGGGCTGCGCCAATCGCCTGCCAGCGCCAATGGACTCTGGCCAGACAGAACAAGCCCGCAAAGTGGGCGAACTTCGCGATAGTGGGCCATCAGCCGATCGCTGCCCCAGGCGCGCAGGTCACTGGCAACCTGAGTGCTTCGTGGCACGCTGGCCATACGCGTGGACAGTTCCTGCGCCAATCGCCAGGTCCCTGCATTGCGTGTACGCGCACACACGCGATCCAATGCCACCCGCAGAAGTCGGTTCTCTGGACGATCTTCGCTAAACAAATCGTGCTCGATGTTGAACACATGGGCGCGGGTGGGCGACTGACGAAGCTGGCGCGACATATCCAATCGGCCTCGCAAAAACAGCTGTTCCTCCCGAACACGGGTGTAGTCGAAGCGAAGCCCTCGCTTCAGCAATTCATCCAGCGCGGAGATGAATCGCCCCATGACCCATTCATTCAACGGCGTGTCGAACAGGGTCACATCGGCGGGACTGCCCTCTCTCGGCGGAATGTCCAGGACAGTGCACAGCATGCGCCGCAGCAGCCGTCGGGCGCCGAGCGCCTCGTCCGCATGTACAACGTGCTTCGGCAGTACCTCCAGGGTAGTGCCGTCGGGACATTCCATTACGCCTACGTACTGATCCAGACGGAGCCAGCGTGCGCCGTCGCGCTGCATGAGCGCCGCTCCGCCAGCGCGCAAGCGCTCGAACTCGACGCACAGCCAGTCGAAGGATGCCTGCGGCAGGAAGGCCGCATCCAGCCCCTCCTGCCGCGCGCCACCTTCTGAGACGCCAATGCGCGCGTATTCGCGAACAGTCAGCACGGCCATCGATCAATCTGCCTGACCGACGAGGATTCCCTTGTAGCTGGCCGCCTGCTCGAATGCCGCCTCATGGATGTACCAATTGGCCGTGTCCGGGGCGAGTTGGACGTCCGGCGCGAACAGACGGTTCAGCTGCAGCTCGCGCTGGCGCAGAAAGCGCTCGGCATGAGGCTTAGCGTCATCGTTCAGGACCCAAGCAATGCGGCGCCAGTCTTCGAAGAAGTACTCCTGCAGCAACGGCAGAATGCGTAGCCGGAACGCATCCGCAAGCGCAGGCAGGTCCTTGGCGCCCATCAAGTAGGCATGACCGATCAGATGATCCCGGCCCAGCAGAACCTCGATGCGGCTGTTTAGGGTGCTTAACAATTCGCCCACAGGGATACCTTCGACACTCCAATCGAGCAGCTCCGGCTGGGGCGGCATCTCAATGAAGCGGAAGCGCCGACGTAGCGCCACATCCATGGCAGCAAGCGAGCGGTCCGCGGTGTTCATCGTCCCGATGAGGTGCAAGTTCGCCGGCACTGCGAATTTCTGTTTGGAGTACGGCAAACAAACCGACAGCGCCTCGTCCATACCTTGACGCTTACTGGGCTCGATGAGGGTTATGAGCTCACCGAAGATGCGGGCGATGTTGCCGCGGTTGATCTCGTCGATGATGAGGACGTACGGCAAGTCGCTGTGCTGGGCATCGATGCAGAGCTCGAGGAAGACACCGTTCTCGACGCCATACTCGAGGGCACCACTTTGGCCGGCACGAGCCTTCAGGCCTTCCACGAAGTCTTCGTAGGCGAAGCTCTGATGGAAGGTGACAAAGCGGATGCGCCCTTCATCGTGCAGCGCGTCGAACCGACGCTTCAGCGTGGCACGCGCGGAAGCCCACTGCCCCTTTGTCGCGGCCAGGAGTTCCGGATCAAGGATCTCTAGTGCCTTGTCCACCACACCATAGGTCTTACCGGTACCGGGCGGGCCGAAGAGGATGGTATTGGAGGGAGCGTGAATCACGGGCATGTCGTCATCCTGTTCCACAGCTTCATCTTCTTGTTCCTCAGCCTCGGCCCCATCGCCTTGCTCATAGGCGATCGCCACCCAGAGGAAGGACTGAACATCGATCATGTCTGCGGGCGGCCAGCCGTCTTCCGATAGACGTGCTGCCAGTCGAGAGGACAGCGCACGAATGCGCTCCCACTCCTCAACAGTCATGCCGCCTTTGCGAAAGTCGAAGGTGGGATCGAGCAGACCCAGCGCACGGCGCATCTGGCCGGTCTTGATGAAGAAATAGCGAGTTGGGTCTTTGAGAGTGAGCAACAGGCTTGAGAGCGAGCGCTGGCCAGCTGGCTGCAGCGGTGTGCTTAGATTGGACGAGGCGTCATTAAAGGCATCCAGCGCAGCGTCGCCGCCTTGCCCGGAAAGCAGCGAAAGGACAGCGCTACCCAGCGCCGCGCGATCGCCTTCAGGCAAGTCGGCCAGCTGCGCAACGATTCGCCAACCGACGACGTTCTGAGGTTGCGGGTTCTCAGCGCCAACACGGACTTTCAGCAGTTTGATCAACGCAGACCAGACTTCTTCTGGCTGCTCTTTTCTGAGCGCCGGGAGCATGATCGCGTGGTAATGCTCGACCAACTGCCGCTTGTAGCTGGTTTCCCGCAGCAGGCGCTCGTCCTCGGAGAAGCCGCTGAAGCCAGGGAATCGTGCGAGGAAGCGCTCACGCAGGCGCGCGTAGCCGAGCTCAAACGTGTCTCTGCCGCCCTTTCGCGCCTCAATTCGGTACTGCCCACTTTTCTCTTGGACAATGAGCAGCGAGTCGCCGGCCGCCACGCCGAGGCGCCTAAAAGCAGGCGCAACCCTTGTACGGATTCGAGCCGAGCCCGGTCCGCTGGCGCGCAGATCGGAGGTGATCTGATAGCCATCGGGGAACGTGAAGGTCGCCTCTCGGCCTGAAGCTGCATCTGGCCGGCCGAGCATGGCTGCATCGAAGCCTGACCAATTAGGGTCCACCGAGATGTAGCCGTTGCGTATGGCGCCGTCTGTGAGCACGACTTCGTATGTGGGCAGGCCTGTCACTATGGCTGGGGTAGAGCTAGGAACGGATTGAGGGATTGCTGGTGGCCGAATCTTCCTGGCGTCTCCCTTAAGCCGCACTTGGCGTGCGGAGAAGTCATCCGAGGCAACGCTTGGCCGCCACTGCAGCAGCTCAGCCAGGCTGTCGCCGCGGCCACTCTCAATGTCGACCGCATCGAACAGGCACGTGACGGGATGTTCGCCATCCATGGCCACGAACTCGAGCTTTCCGCAGTAGACAAATGGGGCTGCGCTCGATGTGCCCCGGATCTTTGCCCTCAGCCGAGCGAACAGATAAGTGGGCGAGCCGCCGGAGATCCTGCGGATGATCGGAGAGCTCTGACTGTTCCGGTTCTGACTTTCCCAGTAGAAGTCAGTTCCGTCGAAGACATCAAGGTACTTCGCTTCGCCTTCCTTCTCGAGTGTGACGAACAGCATCACAGCGTTATCCGGCTCTAAGATGCCGTCCGCCCAGACCGTTCCATAGATTTCATTAGGTACAGGCAATCCGCCTATCTGCGCGACGTCTTGGCGAGAGTACTCGGAACCGATGCGAAACTCGGTCAGTTCGATGTTGGAATAGATGCGTCCCATGCACGATTCGTTAAGGGCAGTCCAAGCTCCATCTTAATTGAACTGTGGCATTTGCGTCATCACGTGTCAGGAACAGCGAATAGCGCTCACGGCATATCCCGAGCAACGCAGGGCATCCCCTTGCCACGAGACCAAGCGACCCCAGAACATTCAAGTAAAAATAGAATCACCCCGCCTGGACGAATGCCTTCATTAGGCCAGCATCAAGCCTGCAGCAGAAGGGAACAACAGTGCACCAGATGAGACCATATTCGCAGAGCTCACATACAAAAGTCCCGCACAGCAAATATCTTGCGCCACTTAAACTAAAATTCTTACCAATAACTTTGGCCTAGATTAACCTTATATTTAATTCAAAATTTTACCAGCCCCACCTAAGCCTATCGAACAAAGAGGCCAGCTTGCGAAAACTACTCGCGTAGCTTGAAACCGAATAATCCATTTTTGCCCTATTCGATATCAGAAAACCTCGAAGCCTTTCCAACTCAATCTTCTCAGCCGACAAAAATGGGATATAGGCCGCGGCATTCTCCGGCGTGCACGAGTCCAGTATTTCAACCATTGATGCAGACCTAAAGTTGCGCCTAAACGGAGTCGCATAACTTGTCGACCTGTACTCCTTGATCGGACGCAGGACCCACTTATCAAGATCCAACCCCGATTTATTGTAATCAGCGAGAGTCCTGATACCCGCCTCATTCAAATACTTAAAAACTGGAATGTTCTTACTGTTACGGCCAGCAACTCGAATTACCTGAGCGAGAATCTGGCCGGGGTCACACCCCGTCCCATTATCCAGCAAATCAGTTATAAGCGCATTTGCATCGATCATCGAGTAACCAACTTCCGAGAGCTCCTTGGAGATAACACCAACACCCACAAGGAACTCTATGTCCTTTGCCTTGGCCAACTCATCCATTCCAACAACGCAGAGCTTTTTCTCTGGACTACCGGACTTTACAACTTCGTACATCTGCTCCTTGCAGAGACGGAGAACGCGCGCAGGAATCTTGCGCTTAGTTGCGTCAAGTGCGCGATAGACGCTAGAAAAGTCATCAGTCGTAACCAAGACGATAGGTATCTGCACGCCATCCACAGTGAAGTAAGTGTCCGATACAGAATCAACCTCAGTACCATCGTTTCTCTTTACGAAAATAAGATTTCGACGCAGCTTTTCGACCTGCTCCTTCCCAATGCACAGGGAAATCGAACGAAGAAGCCCCTGTATGTTTTCATCCGAGAGAGAGTAGCCCAGAAAAACAACCGGATGCTCTACAAATACTGTAATCAGCTTCGCGGCGAGATAGACATTCCTGTCAGAAAAAAGATCATAATCGTCAGAAGTGAGAACCAACGAATCAATACTGTTGCAACCCCCATGAATTTTATATATCTCCCCAATCTCCTGGGGATTTGCAAATAAAAGTTCATTCTGGCCAACATAGACACGATAATCCGGGAATATTTGCTCCAAAAACATATCCCAGTTTGTAGTTATCACCCCATCGACGTTTAGGCTTGCAAGAAGTTCAACCTCATGGGCATATGGCGACTGCATAGCCACGCTTTGATCGAGAGTCTTAAGATACTCGCATATTTCTATTCTCAGCGCAGATGACTCATGATTTGCTGTAGCACCATATCTCGTTCTGCTCGCTTCATACTCTGGCAAGGACCACCAGCGCTCATGAAAGTCTCTGGCGAGTAGCTTTGCTGCTATCGGATAACTTCCATTGCCAGATGCCAGGAAATACTCAAACGGCCTATTCGCTGAGCAAAAACGTTGAAGCAGACCTTTCCAATCTTCCAGCCCCAGGTAACGCCGAGAGAAGCCAGATCCGATGAAAAGAAACGGACCCGAGTTTCGGGATTTCAGAATTTCGCCAAGCTGCTTATCAATAGGTTCCACTTCGCCTCCATCCCTGAAAAGCGAAGGCGACCTAAAGGCCGCCTTCGCGTTACGAACATTTACTTCGAGTTAATCAAACCCCAACAGGGTTAGCCTTCTCCGGATCAATCTTGTACTGCTTGATCGCCCGAGCCACATCCTTCGCCGTCATCTTCCCATCCTTGGCCAGCGCCGCAATCGCGGCATGCGCGATGTAGTACCGGTCAACTTCGAAGAAGCGACGCAGGTTCGCACGGGTATCCGAACGGCCGAAACCATCGGTACCCAGCACGGTGTACGACATCGGCACGAACGCACGGATCT
>PJTS01000210.1_pt1 | contig 53665 bp, 62 predicted proteins | sample 1512251 | NCBI WGS metagenome assembly PJTS01 (sample SAMN08177686, study PRJNA422409) | Soil metagenome, whole genome shotgun sequencing project. | isolation source: Soil (2) enriched on wood chips: alkali lignin treatment | place: USA: Madison | collected 2015-01-15 | reverse complement strand
TCCAACGAACTTCAGGAACTAGAAGCTAATTTACCGATTAGCAGAACGGTTAATGACACCAAACCTGTGACCGTTTCTTATTCGCTTATCGCCTATGCTAAAGAAACGGAAGAAGTTGCCAATGCTTTAATTAAATTTGGTCTAAAGCATAGAGATAAAATTAAAGCAAAATGACGTTTCTAAGATTTGTAGGTTGTACTGCCTAAAAGTAGCTAAGTTCTCCAACTTTCCGACTGACTTTTCAGGCTCACTACTACCTGAAATCGAAAAAGTATACTGACACAAATTTATTTTTCATTTCTTCTTGGAAGCCCTCGCGGTTGGGGTATAATCAAGGCAGATTTTTATCCAATATTCAAAATCATTAGGTTATTGAAAACCAGTGGGCTCTACATAACGATAGCCTTTTTTTTCCGAGACCTCATCTTCCAGTTCCGCGCTATAGCGGCACATTAGATTGTCATCACTGATATTGATACACATTTTCCCATTCACCAGAAAAGATAATCCGCTGAACATTTTCTTTTCCTCAACGTCGATATTTTCTTCCATTGCAAGTCTTTCGCGGACGCGGTTGACAAGTTCATTGTTATAAGCCATCACTTCAATTTGACAGTTATTTAAAATTACTTAAAAACTGCCATTGTCACGAGATTTTTCCTTATTATAATTTAAAGAATTATAATAAGATAAGGTTGTCTGCAAAAGATTGTCCGTCCAATCATGGATATCACTGATAACCGTGATTGTTTCATCCCATTTTAATTTCTAATATTGCTCATTCGGTAAGTAGAATTTAAACGCATGAATATCTCCGATCAACAAATCCTGTTTATAAATACGCATTTTAATGATGGTATCCCGGAAAATGTAGCATTCTGACGATTGAATATTGATTTAATGGAATTGACCATTGAAAATAAAGGTAAATTACTGAACAAAAATATTGCGAACTTAAAAAATAATAAAAATCTGAAATACAACCTTGAACTAGGAAGTTTTGCCGCAACAAGTGATTAGAATCGCTTCAAAGTCATGGAATCTTAGTGAGAGACCAGCATTGCGTTTCGAAACCTGCCCAAATTATTATAAGTAATAACATGATAAAAAAATGAACCATAAATATCTACTACTACTTTTTCTTACAATAAGTCAATTTGCCAACGCGCAATTTGCAAAGATCATTGATAAAGATGGTTATGTAAATGTGAGGGAACAAGCCACATTGAATAGTGCCATAGTTTCAAAAATTGCTGCTGATGAAATTGTCTATGCCTTTCCCGATGAACAATTTGGCAATTGGGTGATTGTTGATTATACAGACAATCAAGAGAAGAATATTACAGGATATGTACACAATTCAAGAATTAAGTTTGTCGGATCTTATATGCAGATCCCCAATATATCCTTTGATGACAACAGCACAACATTTAGATCAAAGGACGTCGCTGTGGAAATACGGTCTAACAAGTTTGATTACGAAAAAAACAAAAAGTACTTTTCTTCAACTACATATGAAGACTATACCGTTACGGATAAATTTAAAGGACAGAAGCTCTGGGGAACAGATGGCGACCCCCCTACAAGTCATTATACATCTATAAAAGCCACGATAAAGGGGCGGAGCGTCCAAATTCCGGAAAAGGAAATTGAGAACCTCTTTAATGTCAACAATGAATTTGCAGCATGTTATTATGATGATCGGGATGATATTCTATATATCACTTCTGTAAATAGTGATGGGGCTGGTGGATATGCGATTTTATTTACGATTGAAAAAGGTAACTATAAAGGGCGAGTGGTAACTATTCCTTTTTAGGCGTATGGATTTTCTTGATTTTTTTAATACAGGTTATTTTTTTTCGAATCTGGATAGTCAATGTTATCAAAATCCCCATCCAGCGAAATGTAGTAACTATTACTTCCTAATTTGGCAAATGCGTATATTTAAGAGTTATGTGACATTGTTATAAATCAGTTGCAAATGGAGCAAAGAGAATTTTCGAAATTAATACTTAAGTTCCTGGAAGGAAATTATCCACAGTTTACTCAGACAATAAAATTTCATGATGACGGATGTTTTGATTGTGATTTGAAAAGTGAATCCGGAATATTTTCAATTTGGATTGCAACATATAATACCGAATTAACTATTGGAATTGAAGATCCAAATGGAAAAACAGATATTCATAGTCATATTCCATGTTATGGGTTAGATGATTTAGGGGCTTGCGTTGCAGAATTATCATCATTTATTGAAAATATTAAAGCAGGCAATTTAGTTTTATATCAAGATGAGGATGGAAAATATAATTTGATAAAATCATTTGAATTTGAAAACCTTGATAACTGTAAAAAGTTTTCATGGAAGATTAATCACCCAAGCTCTTCGGAAAAGGAGGGTAGTTGATCCGATTGTAAAAGCCTCGGAATAGACTGCGCCCAAAAAGTTGAACACAATTTGGGCGCAGTCCATTTTTTTTGTCTGGGCTTTTTAATTTCCATCACATGTTACCCTTTATGCCAACATTTAATATTGTGTAATTAGATGTTCCGCAAGAATTAGTTTCTCTAGCTCTGATTCTAAAAATCTATCAGATCTTCTGGTTGGTACCTTTTGTCACATCCCGAACCCGCATATGCTATAATCAGATTGCTCTTATCATACACATCGATTTTGCAGAAATCAACACCTTCTGACCTTGTTTTTTCTAATGTATCAATGCCATTTTCGTAGATCAGTTTAAATAATTCTGTAAATTCCATCTTTAAATAGTTTAATGGTAGACTTCTAAATACACCCAAATAGGTTGGATAAAACATATATATGATCGTCCGTAATAATGATATCCTTTGGAATATTGATTTGATACTTTTTTTGACAAAACAACTACCTGTTTTTATAGGCATTTGGAGTCTGTCCTGTGCAGCGTTTAAAATATCTGCAGAATAGTGATGCGTCAGCAAACTCAAGTTCATCGCTGATTTGCTTAATGGATAGCGATGTGTTATTTAAATATTCCTTTGCTTTATTAATAATAGCAAATTCAATCCATGATTTAACAGATTTACCTGTCTTTTTCTTGATTAATGTACTTAGATGTTGTGGTGTTATATGCAGGTGGTCAGCATAAAAGGAAACATTACGTTGTATATGACCATGTTTATTTAACAAATTATAGAATGTATCCGTTATATCATTGATTCTGTTTTTTTGTAGGTTATTCTTATCCGATAGTGTGGGGTACGCCTGTGCTACGGCGGTAATTAAAGAAAAAACCAGGTATTGTATCATTTGCTCTAACAGAATTGTTTTTGGAAGCACGTAATGTTTCTGAAGCAGCTGAACTATATCTTCAATCAATAATAGATCTTTTTCACTGGGGTGAATGACAGGCATATTCAACACTTCAGTATTGTTTATGAATTCTGGTAGAATAGTAAATTTATCGATAAAATCATAGGTCATCACAAATAGGACAGCCACAAAATCCGTACTCCAGTCCATTGGTTCAATGGGCATCTCAGGCAATATGATGAGTATTTTGTTCTGATCGACAGTACAGAGTTCGTTATTGACTTTCAACACTGCCGTACCTTCTTTACAAAATAACAGGATTAGTCCTTCAAATTTCTGTGCTGATCTTAAATAGGGCTGTATTTGCAGTGGTAAAGTGTCTATAATAATCAGTCCATCCATTTTATTTGGATAGTTTACATCGTATGCGGCGTGAAGATCGGATATCTTTAATAAATCCACTATTTTTTCTTGTAAAAGTACAAAACGGCACTATTAAAGTGACGCGAATATCTAAAATTGAACATAAACACCTTAAAACCGAATATGTTTTCCTTGCCATCATCGTCTACATTTGCTAGCAAATCAATACATGCAGTAGTAACTTTCACAATGAATGACCAAAAACAAGCTTTCCAGCGGCAAAATAGGATACGTATAGCTATTTCGCTGTTTTTTTTCTCCCATGGACTGATACTTTCTTCCTGGGCTAGTCGGATACCTGTTATTAAAACTAATTTAGGTATTTCAGACGCTGAACTAGGTACGCTTTTATTGCTTATGCCCGTCGGACAGGTCAGCACAATGCCTTTATCGGCCAGGTTAATTAACCATTTTGGAAGCAAAAATGCTGTGAAATACAGCTTCTTGCTATATCCAATTATACTCGTTATCATTGGTACGGCGACAAGTTATATACAGCTTGCCATCGCGCTATATTTCTTTGGGGTAGTAGGCAATCTGTCTAATATCGCCGTGAATACCCAAGGAGTCGAGTTAGAGAATATTTTGAAAAAACCTATGATGTCCTCTTTTCATGGCACTTGGAGCATATCCGGTTTTATTGGCGCATTGATAGGTTTTCTGTTATTGAATTTGAATCAAACACCATTGATTCATTTCAGTGTGATTTTCCTCCTCGTTGTATCAATATGGATATTCAATATCAACTTCCTGCTACATGTAATACCTGTAAAAGGCGTTCGTAAAGACAGAAGGTCTATTTTCAGATACCTTGACAAAACCTTGATTAGATTAGGTTTGATAGGATTCTCGAGTATGGCAATTGAGGGAGCCATGTTTGATTGGAGCGGAGTTTATTTTCAGGATATCGTCAAGGCCCCTGAGCAACTGATCATTCTAGGCTATACTTCTTTTGTACTCATGATGGCCACAGGGCGCTTTCTTGGTGATTGGCTGATCACCAAAATGGGTAGGAAATGTTTGATTCAGGTATGCGGGATATTGATGAGTACAGGACTAATTATGTCAGTTTTCTATCCTACAGTAGTACTTTGCACAATCGCCTTTATGGTCATTGGTTTAGGTAGTTCCTGCAGTGTGCCTACTGTGTATGGTGTAGCGGGCAAGCATAAGGCCATCAGTGCTGGGAATTCATTGACGCTGATTTCAACAATAGCATTCCTTGGATTTTTAATGGGACCACCCATGATAGGCTTTATCTCCGATTTATTTGACCTCAGGTATTCTTATCTTTTGTTGTCGGTTTTCGGTATTGTTATGATTTTTATGGCTGGTAGAATGGACATATTGGATAAGGAGAAAGCACCCATAGAATGATAAGTAAACCGCAATCGCTTAGTTGCCAAATAACGTCCACGAATTTTTTACCATGTGATGTAAGAGAACATTCAATCCAAGACGATTGCTTATTAGATTAATTTCTAAATGCTGTCAAAGTTATTCCTGTTTGCCTTTTGAAGTAGCGAGCCAAATATGATGTGTCCTCGAAATAAAGTCGATCAGCAATTTGTTTGATTGACAGTTCGGTTGTCCTTAAGAGTACTTTAATTTCTAGTATAACGTGCCTGTCAATCAAATCCTTTGGCGAATCATTTAAAAAGTCTTTAGTGATCTGAGAAAGATAGTAGGGAGTAATGCTCAGTTTATTTGCATAGAATGCGACATTTCTCTGCTCGGTACTATGCTGGCTGATAAGCTCCCAAAACTTCCAACATAGCAATTCCTTTCGACTGTATTGATGTTCAACATTAATTTCTGTCAGTGAAACGCTTTCGGCTATTTTGAGAAAGAAATTTTGTAAACTATTCCGCAACATAATATGCTGATGTGTTGTGCATGTATTTTTGATGTGTTTTATTTGCGTTATCCATCCATGTAATAGGGCGACTTCCGAACAACGAGGTCTGCAAAGTGGGGATTGATGTAGAAACAAGAATAGTTGATTAGGTAAATCAAAGGCTACTTCTGCAGCCAAACTGCGATCTACAAGACAGTAGAATGCGTTGAAATCAGCGGACACCCGTTGCACCACTGTAATATAATCCTCAGCCAGGACCAATACATCATTAGTCTTTAGCAGATAATTCTTAAAATTAACGCTAACTACCGAAGTGCCTTCCAAACATACAATTAAGGAAGTATAGCCGAGCCGTAGGGGATATCCCAGACTTTGGCAAAAATTACTTTCTCCTAGTGCTAGTTCCTCTTTTCCCAAGGAAATATCCGGTGTGTAATTCATTATGGTACTTTTTATTTTTACCATAAATTTAGACTATTTATGGTAAGTAAGTATGATTTGTTTTCAAAAGTACCCATTTTGCGAAAATTTTGGCTATATCCCTATTCTATAAAGACTGTAATTTTGCCACGTACATTTAAAAATAGAATGATATGATTTTAGAGACAGAAAGATTGATTTTGCGTCCATTCAGAGATGCTGATGCAGCAGACTTATTCAAGTATGCTAAGGACGAGAGAGTAGGGCCAATTGCTGGCTGGCCTCCCCACAAGAGTGTTGAAGAAAGTAGTGAGGTAATCAAAAACATATTTTCGCAAGACGGAGTATTTGCAATCACACTTAAAGAGGACGACATTGCTATTGGGATGATTAGTTTGATTTTAGGGGAGAAAAGTAACTTTCCAATCACCGAATCGGAAGGCGAAATTTCATATTGGCTAGGTGTTCCATTTTGGGGTAAAGGCATAATGCCCGAAGCAATCGGCAAAGTGGTACGCTATGGCTTCGAAGATTTGAGATTAGTAAATATCTGGTCCGGCTATTATGAAGGAAACGCCAAGTCAAAGATCGCACAAGAAAAATGTGGTTTCCATCATCATCATGTGGAAGAAGCTAGCTTAAATGAGTTAATGAATGACATACGTACAGAACATATCAGCAGGATGACACGTGATGAATGGACAATGGCTGTCCATGGCAAGGTCTCATTCTAATCGCAAGCATCTCTATAGGGATGCTTGTAATATATTTATGTATATATATAGGGATAAATAATTGCTTGGAGGTCAAAGCACAAATAGCCACAAAACATCAAATCTTTATGAAGTTAAATAGAATAGAGCGTTGGGAAAGAAAGCTGAATAGATACCAAAAATAAAAAGGTGCTAACTACAATGGATACAAATAGAAAAGTTTATTCCGGATTGGAGGAGATGGTGCCATATTTCCTTAGTTTCAACAAGCTATATGATATCTGTCTTGATGGAGATTATATGCCATGGTATGAAATGGGGTACTGGGACAATACTTTTATACCATTTTTTATAGTTCAGGATAATACGGTAATTGCAAATGTATCTTTATCTCCTATGGTAATGATTTTACAAGGGCAGTCCCATAAAGTTCTACAGATTAGTGCAGTGATGACACATCCAGCTTTTAGAGGCCAGGGACTGTCACGTTATCTAATGAATCATGTAATGAGTCAATTCCGTGGGCAATATGAATTCATATACCTATTTGCTAATGCAGAGGTGTTAGATTTTTACCCAAAGTTTGGTTTTGTTAGGTTAGATGAAAGTAGTTTCAAACTTAAAGATTTAACAGATTTCGAACCCGTAAGTTCCGATTGGAGAAAACTTTCTATTCAAATCAGCGAAGATAAAAATCTCTTGGAGCGATTTGCTAAAGACCATAGATTTCTGTCAAATACCCTTTCGTTTGAGCCTAATCCTTGTTTAGCGACCTATCATTTTGTATTGCAGTTCGAAGATTCTTTGTATTATTCAGAAAAAAGAGACTGCTTAGTGTTGATGGAATTTGAAGAAGAAGACCTCAATATCTATGATATTTTTTCAAGTAGGCCATATAAATTAGAAGAGTTAATTCCTACTTTAGTTAAAACACATACGGAAGAGGTCAGTTTCTTTTTTGTTCCGGATACAGATTTTGGCGGAAAACTTGAGGTCGAAAAATATCCTTTCGATGATGATGCTCTTTACATATATCCTGAACACAAAAAGGATCTATTTATGGAGAACTTTGTCTTTCCAATAACTTCTCATTATTAAATATAACATTCTGAGCATTAATCATTATGAAGGCGACCATTATCGATGATCACAGCTAAGGTTGACAACAAGTAAGTATTGCCTGATCACAAAGTTTAGTTAGGAGCGTTAAATTAATTACCGTTAATTTGCACATTTATTCCTTTTAATGGACAATTTTTAGTATATTGAAAAGGGATATATTTGTAGTACATTTTATATTGAATGAATTGTAGCATCCATCTAGTATTTTCCTTTTTCTTTTTTGGCCCGCTAGGGCCGAGATAAACAGATATGTCCGTTACGCACGGATATCAACATCAGATTTTACTTCACGAATTTTTAATATTATGTATTGCGACAGACTGTCGCAGCCTATACACTAGTAGATATGAATAATATCCCAAAGACTATAAATGAAAAGCGTAGTCTAAAATTACATCAGAATAAATTACATCCTGTCTGTCAGTTGAAAGAGAAAATCCAGTGTTATTTTCACGATTTTACACCTTTCGACGATTTAAATGAAGTTGTTAGTATCAAAGGCAATTTTGATGAGTTGCTCGTGCCGCAGGATCATCCCGCACGATCTACTAATGATACATATTATGTAGATTCGGCTCATGTATTAAGAACACAAACTTCTGCACATCAGAACGAATTATTGAGAGGAGGCTATAAGCGTTTTATCGTTACAGGTGACGTCTATCGAAAAGATACGATTGATCGCACACATTATCCCGTTTTCCATCAAATGGAGGTGGTGAAGGTATTACCCAAAGGTTCAGATGCTCTTTCTGACCTCAAGAGTACGTTATCGGGGCTAATTGCATATTTGTACCCAGGCAAAGGTTATAGATTCCTGGATGATAGTTTTCCGTTCACAGAGCCTTCGGTGCAGATCGAGGTTTATCAAAATGAAGACTGGATGGAAGTCTTGGGAGCAGGCGTGATCCATCCTCAGATCCTGGAAAATTGCAATATTGAAGCCACAGGTTGGGCTTTCGGATTAGGCCTGGACCGTCTTGTACTTTCTTATTGCGATATCCCAGACATTCGCTATTTATGGACTACAGACGAACGTTTTATAAAACAATTTAACAATGGCCTTGCCCAATTCCAGGAATACTCTAAATATCCTCCTGTTTTTAAGGATATATCGTTCTGGGTCAATGGGTATACCGAAAATAAAGATGAAATTTGGTCTCAATATAATAATTTCTGCGAGATCATCCGTGAAGAAGGCCTTGATCTGGTTGAGGACGTTATTCTTCAGGATAAATTCCAAAAGGAGGGAAGGACCTCACTCAGCTATAGAATTGCCTATCGATCAGGTCAGCGTACGCTCTCCAATGAAGAAATCAATCTCATACAGGAAAAGATCAGAACAGTTCTTTCTGATAAATTTGAGATAATCTTAAGGTAATTATATCATAGGTTCTGCAAACTATTCGTCTGTAGAACCTATTGCTATAGAGCCAACATCAATCAAAGAGAATTATTGACCACAAACCGAAAGATGAGATTTTTTTGCTCCTGAAGCTATTTTAATGCAGCTTCATAGGAGTAAAATTCGGTGCAGAATTTGGCCATTAAAGAATCTGAAAAAACAAAACATATAGTTATAAAAGTATGAACATTAGAAAAGCAGTCCAGACAGATCTGCCAAAGATAAAAAACCTTTATTTCCAACTCTTTGAAGATATGGCACATCATGAACCCGATTATATGCAGACAGCACATCAGGACGAAAGTTTTTTGCAAAGAGTCATCGCCGGAGAAGATCAGTTTACAGCCTTTGTATATGGAGCAGATGATGAGGTAAAAGGAATTGCAATTACACAATTACAGGAGAGCCCACCTTACAATTGTTTCGTACCCTTGAAATGTATGTATTTAATGGACATTGTTGTTGATACGGATATGCGTGGAATAGGAATTGGTAAAGCATTGATTGATCGCGTTAAAACGTGGGCAAAGGAAAACGAAGCGGACTATGTGGAGTTAAGTGTCTTGTCTAAAAACGCTTCCGCTACGGCACTGTATCTGCACGAGGGTTTTGAGCCATACAGTTTATCTATGCGATTGAAAATTGAATAACTGATTAATCTCGGGGCTCTTAAAGTAATTTAGCGAAGAACTATGTATGCTAAAAAGAAATGAAAAACGATGACAAAAAGAAGAAATGTTGTGACACGTTTAAAATTAGATCAATAGCTTTATTTCTAAGCGACACCGCTTTCTAATATCGAAAACGTCCTGCCTATACAGTTGATTTCGGCCAGCCTTCCATAGGGCGGGGTGAAAGTCGGGCAGGTGTGACCGAAATCCATGCGCGTAATGACAGGTAAATAGGATAATCCTTCTTCATCGAGCACTTTTAGCAATTCAATCTCATATTGTTCCGTGTAAAGATTGTCGTAAGGTCTACCAAAAATAATCCCCATTATACATTCAAGAATCCAGTCATTATGGTTTTCGTAGATTGGTCAATTTAAGTTATTATCAGAAATAGGTTTTGCGGTATGGTTCCTAAAACCTAAATGTTGAAATAGTTGAAGCAGCCAAGACTTAGTCTAACAATTGCAATAGAATAACAATTGAGGAATAGCGTCATGACTACTTCACTTTGATTAATATTACATTCTATTATCCAATTTCCCCATAGTCAATAGGATAGGCTAAATTTGGACGGACATACACATAATATGGCCCTACAATAAAGTCTTCATGTTGCACCGCCTGCTCCATGCAGGACGGCTGTATCTGTATCATCTTGCCATCCAGGTGGTGGCCGTAGTCGCTATTCCTAATCTTGGATGCCTCCAGTTCATTCCTGGCAATCCGGTAGACGATATCGGCAGACCGAAGAATGGGCAATACAGCATCCAAAGCCTTCGGTATATCCAGTAAGCGCACCGATAAAAAGAATAGGTAACCATCCGGAGCGGCATCGCCACCTACGGTGAGCCAGACATCGCCCTCATGGTAGTTAATACCATGAGCGTCCAGTATCGGTTGAAAGTCCTTGAAAACGGGCTTGCCGCTGTAAGCTGCCCGCTGTGTTGTCCGGTTCACTGTCTCCGCGTTCATCGGCTTTTTGTGCTATGTTTAAGTAATCATGTTTTTATAATTACCAAGATAAAGTGAAAATCAACACGTAGCGCAGCTGCTTAGCGGGGGGATGAAAAGGCATTTACGGTGAATAGCTGATGTGTCATGCAGGGCTTTTCTTTTGCCAGCCAATAGCGAAGAATTTTATTTTTTAGTAACTTTGGGATAGTATCATTAATATATAATAAATAATGACTGGATGGGAACTTGAAAAACCGGGAGAGTTGCTGCAAACTAGCCGTAACAGGTTAAACAAAACATTGAATGAGTTTTTAAAGCAATACCCGCTGGCTACCGTAAGCGCGGACCATAACATTTTGCTTATCATACGTAAGTACCACCCTTCCCTAAATTGCAGTCCCGATAACGAAACTTATCAAACAGATGATTTCCGATATTGTATGGCGTATTATACCATAAACTCCTATACATATTTTGAACTGCCCACTTATGATTATCAATATGTCTCTATGCAATATGATGCTGCTATAGGGGATTTTACTATCAGGATATCCGCAAAAGGAATAACCCGGATCACTAATATCAAGGAACTGTCACAGCAGCTCAATAATTTTATCGAGCGTGATGAAGCAACAAAACGTACTATTTTTGAATCACTGGCCAACAAGGTGCCAATTGTCACCAAACCGTCTCCCATCACCCAAACCGAGATACAGTCCGCCGTTGTCGGCAGATTAACTAATACGGAGTATGATGATTGGTGGACGGCCATAGATGAGGTCGACATTCCCTTCTTCAACAATGAAAAAATGCCGGTTTCGTTTACGGATTTTAATCCAAATGAAGACCATTCTTTTATCGAGGAAGCGGATGAACTGTTACGTAACTTCTTGGCACAGGATAACAGCCACCGCCTTACGGTATCGGCATATGTGTACCAAAATTGCATGGATTTTTTGGACGCCATTGGTTACGATGATGCTGATGATGCGATGTGGAAGATGAAGCAGCCCGAAGAGGTGTGGCAGTTTGTAAAATGTACCGGGCTATATGTAAGCCGCGAGCCGTATGAAGATAAAGGTGTATATCTGCAACTGCTTTGCGATTGCGATTGGGAGCAGGAACATGGGCTGCAGCTGGTGTACAATAAACAGGGGAAGCTCGTTCGTGTAAGTGCGCAGGACGGACATATTATAGGCTAGAAAAGAATTATATTTAACTATGCATATTAATCATAATGACAAACATTCACCCTTTTGGAAACTGCTGCCGATGATCGGTCTTGGACCTATACGTTTTCCTGATGCCCAGATCGGAGGTAGATAACTATCAGCATGAGCTGGGTTCGATTGTCGGGTAGCGGAGTGATAATTTGGATCAGCAGCTAACCAATAGCTCTATTTAAGGAATGTAATCCACCTTCCGTTAAAGCGCTGAAAAATTACAAACTTTTTCCATCTTTAAGGTTTGGGGATTTATTGGTCATAATATTTTTATTCGATTATATTGAGAAAGTTGTTTCTTCAAATATATATATTGGATCAAATCCTTGTGGTATTAATTTTTCTTTGATAATATTTTGTGAATATTAACTATCCATTTGCTGAATATAATTATATTGGTACGGTCAAAATATTTAAAAATTGAATTATTAGCCTTTTATAACCATGAAATTTAGAGAAGCAAAAATTGAAGATATTAAACAGATCCAGATCGTTAGAAATTCTGTCAAAGAAAATACGCTTTCTGATCCAGCACTGGTAAGTGATAGAGACTGCGAAGAATTTTTATTTGAGCGGGGAAAGGGCTGGGTTTGTGAGATAGCTGACCAAATTGTAGGTTTTGCGATTGCAGATTTAAAAGAAGATAATATCTGGGCACTTTTCTTAGCACCGGAATTTGAAGGACAAGGAATAGGCCGCAAGCTCCATCAAATGATGCTTGACTGGTATTTTTCTACAGGAAAGCAATTTGTATGGCTGGGCACAGCTCCTAATTCAAGAGCAGAAGGGTTTTATCTGAAATCAGGTTGGGTGAGAAACGGAATGCACGGCAGTAAAGAGGTTAAGTTTGAAATGACAAAAAGCACTTGGGAAAATATTAGGCAGGAGGCTTAGGCAATTGGAAATGTCGGGAAGGAATATTTTGTTTGAAGTTTTGATCCTCAGATCAAGTAGTGGCTATTACAGTTGTTTTGAGCTCTGCTGTTTTTTTTAATAAAAGTCACAGTAAAAATTCCATTCTTCTGTTTTCGCATTTTTAGCAAAATACATCGTTCCGCTATCAACTATATTCAAATTTGCTTTGTCGTCGGATGCAATTTGAAATACAAATTCAAAGTCTTTGCCGAAATAAACACCTGGTTGACAAAAGCTTGGGTAGCCTCCAAGTTTGTGTCCATATTGATTTTCAGCTATATCATAATAACCTTCAATTATTCCCGAACTTTCAAGTTTTAATATTTCATTTTCCATTTCACTTGTTAAACCACCTCCATCCCACACAGGATAATCTTCTTCTATTTTTGAAGGTTTTAGGGGAAATGGTTTTAGTCCTGAATCAGGATTGTTTAATTCTTTAATTATTAATTTGTCTGATTTTTTATATTCTCGCAATAGCCATTCATTTCCGTTGGCAGTTATATCCATTGGAAGTTCTTCTGCTATAAAAACAGTAATCACCATTGTATCAGCTAAAATATCAGGTCTAATTTCAATATCTTGTAAGCAAAGTTGGAACAGAGGAAACATTAGATTTCCATTTTTGTCTTTCGGAATTTCTTCATCTTCTTTGTATAAGTAAACTTTTCCTATCCAACTTTCAGAAATAGAATTTGTTGGCCTAAAACCTCCTGTTTTAAATTCTATAGCTTTTCTTACAATCTGTTGCTTTATTTTTTCTACTTCATTCATTGTGAATCGCGTTTGATAACTTACGAACCGAGAAAATCCCCATTGTATTAATATATAAGTCAGTAGCTAATTTACATATCTATTTTGTATCTTGATACAAAATGATTAACCTAATTATATGGAAGGTTTTGAATGATTATGTTGCTTTCATCAACGACTTTAAATATCACTTCTCACCAAACTGGGAAGAATTTGAATCAAGGAGTGGGATAAATCGTTCAGGAATATCCCTTAAAGTTTTGTCTATGGAAGATAAGCGAGTTTATTTTTATCAATAATACGCACAAAATAGAATACTCCACCCACTAGTTGAAGACGCCCCCCCCTTGTCAAATTGGTATTGGTTGGTATTGTCTGGGAGATATATGGGATTTAATTCAAATTTTTATTTTCGGATATACTCGGTGTTGACTACCCAAAAGTGATAAAGAACCTCGTTTCTGAAATTCCTATTATTAAACAACAACAGGATATTTGCTTGTAATATTATTTAATTTCTGAATAATTGGTTTGATAAAAGTTTGGTCAAAATCAAGTTCAAAATCCAATGTAGTACCATAGATTCCTGGATTGTCAGTACAGCTTATATCAGCATTGATGTTACCTAGTCCATTTCCTTTCATTTTCATAAATAAATAACCTTCCAAGTCCTCAAACTTAATTTCGCTATTTAAATTTTCATATAGCGAATTCAGATCATGTTTGAAATTCTCAAAATCAAATGTTGTTAGGTCTGCATCGTACGTACCAACAAAAGCGCCAGCTTGTACTGAGATTTTAGCCCTTAACCAATTTTTATCCCAGTTGCTAGTAGCAGCAATAACTAATAATCCAATTACTGTAATTGAAATTGACTTGCCTACTGAGCGCAATTCAATCGTAAAATCATCAAGCTCATCCATTTGCGAATGTTAAATTATTTTATCTATACATTATCTTGACTCATGACTATTCCATTGTGGGATACCAATAAACATTTCATTGATAAACTGTTCTGTATACCGCTGCATCCCGCCTTCTTCCTTGTCATAGTAAGCCTTTATTTTTGAACAAATTTTAGGGTTATAGCAGAGTTTGATCCGTAGGTTTTCAATCCATTCAGCCCGGATCACGATAGTAATTAGCCTTTTGGTATCCCTGGTCAAACCAATTACGGTAATATCTTTGCACATACCGGCGAACCAATCAATAATATAGACCTTGGTGCCAGCGCTAAACTGTTTCGTGCCGATACGGGTCTGTCGTTTCCCTTCACCATAGCTAATTTCCCGTTTGATATTAGCTACTAATGTCCATAATGGAGTCGGTTTTAAATGATCCATATTGATGATGATTAATCCTATGAGTGGACTGAATTTGCTTTTACGTTACCTTTTGACATATATAAATTCAACCTTATAGTTATCTTAAACGTGATTCGATAGTCCCTTATTATTAAATTAAACCCTGCTGTTCTACATATTCTTTGAGGCTTGCCATTTGTTGCGGATTATATCTTTCTTTTAATATTTTCCTGTATTCAGCTCTAGCTTTATCTAAGAGCTTTAGCTCTGCGAAAAATGTCATTTTAGCGGCGGTGTTTAGTAAGGTTTGCTCGGAAGTTTCCAGTTCGTTGATAAGCTTTTGTTCAGTGTTTAATTTTTCCAAGAATGGTAAAATAAAGCCTGAAATATTATATTTCATTTCAGCAACTAGTTCTTCAACATCTGTTGTCGTTGTTACAGTATACCAAGTATCGGATAGCCCTCTCATAAAGCCAATTCTTTTTCTTATTAAACATTCAGGTTCGGTGGGGAATGCCGGTACATCATTGTTATTATAGTTAAAGTGAGCTAACCAATACTCGGGTGAAAATATTCCGACATTTATGGTGAAACGGATATCGTCTTTGGTGCTATAACTACTTTTTTGAATATTTATGATGTGACCGATTTTCTCAAGCGGCAGATAAAAGTTGTTGGCCTTCTTTTTAAATCCAAGTGGTTTTAAAATTTCAATAAAGCTTTCTTTTATGATGCTGTCAAATTTTTCTTGGGTTTCTGTTTTCATATATGACTGTTGGACTATATTGTACTTAATTTGTTTCAGGCTATAACTTTATTTTATACCTAAGTGCTGTATTCCCAATAATGTTCGGTCTTGTGATTGCAGAGAAAACCCTCAAATAAATCATTAGCGATAAGCTTATCCATTTTTTTATGATCTGTTGCGATGAGAAAGAAGAAGCTATCCCATTCAATGGTAAACAGAATCTCTTTATCAGCCGAATATAGGTAATAATCTTTACCGCCGATCTCATCACAGAATTCATATTCCCTTAATCGATCAAGATCTATAGTTGTGGTGTTTTCATAAAACTCGTCAGTTAGCATGATCTGGTTCCTTCCCAGGAGTTTGAACGCTTTATAGATAGCCATCTTTGAAAGCATACCAAAGGCACCTTCGGTCGGATGGTAGATACTTTCGCTATCCGTATAATTGTTAAGCTTTTCCATGAGGTCCGGTCTCGTAAAATTCCGGTTTAGCCCGCCTATAGATGTCCTTAAGGCTGTATTGAGTTCCGGATAACCTGCAAGACCAGAACCGTTCACGATATTTTTCCAAGGTGTTACTTTACCCTTCCTAAAAATTTCTTCATCGGCAGGGTATCGGTCATTGTCGTAACTATAGATTTCCCTATTCGCTTCGGGAAGTTTTTTTAACAGATCAATATCCTTCAGCGCTTCTTCATGCGATAGTAACTTGGCTTTTTTTAGATTAGCTTTATCAATTTCCTCCCTGTCAAGTTGAAAGAAGGGGAGGAATGCAATGAAAACGCTGTCATAATGATCTTCGAAATGCTTTTTTATTGCTCCTTCATAAGGATATAACTTTTCCTCGTCAAATATGTTACCCATAAAATATTGGTCAAATATGTATAGCCTTTATTTTAAATCCAATATATATAATTTCGTAGAGAACTGAAAATTCGTTAATTGCCAACCACCATATCCAGTTGGGGTTTCGTAAAGGGTTGCTATACTGCTATAAGGCCTTTCCATTGCTAATTTGTATTAATAGTTATCTTAAATCTCTAATGATATTCTTCAATTTTTCAGGATTATTCTCGAAAGCTTTTATTTGGACTATATTGTCAGCCGTAAATGAAAGGAGCGAACCGTTTGGATCACTGATCCTGTTTTCTTCCTTTACCTTTAAATTTCTATAGATTTACACCGGAGTTTTCAGTATTCCCCAGGGAATTCCCCACCAACCAAGAAGTGAGCAGGACACTATGGCTTTTCGATTTTGCTTGTCCAAACAATCCGGGCAGGCAACGATCCATCTCGTTTCGGTAATAGTCGTCACTATGATGCTTTTGATACTGTGGTAGATTGTCCCATTTAACTTGTCCCGAGTATTGTTGCAGATAGGGCAGGGACAATTCCGGAGCAGTTCCGCATAATGATAAATATCTTCAATAGAATGCTGTTCATTTTGGGCTATTAAGCAATTTAAAAGACCAGGGTCGAGGTTACGCTTCTTAATTTCATTTTCTATGATGCTAACTACTTCCGGCTGAATTCCCTGCGCATTTGTGGTAATAACCTCAATGAGCCTGCTATCCGACATTCTTTCGTAGTTTTTTTCTATTTCCCTTAGATCCATGACAATGTGATGAATGCTCTAAAATTAATTGCTATGATATTTAGGTATTAAATTGGCTTCCTAATAATTGAATTTACAAAACAGTATTCATATTGGCAAAATATAAAATCAGTCTTCACAAATTCCTTAATGGGGATTATTGATTAAATCAGCTACGGTTTCCCGTAACCAATCCTACTTTCAAACCAATACCTTAGCCTTACAGTTTGTAATAATCTTGAAAGTTAATATCTGTAAACATATTAATTCAGAATAAATAATGTATATTAGGCTTGGGTATTAACCTTGCCCGATTGAAAAGTAGCATGCCATGATAGTAACGACCACCAATTCCATCGAAGGGAGGGAGATTTCACGATGTAATGATCCAATAGCAACCAATGTAGTTATCGGCACCAGTATCTTTAGCGATATAGGGGTGAGCTATGTCGATTTCTTTGGAGGTCGCTCTACCAGCTATGAGAAGAAGATGCAGGAAATGTACAAGCAACGTGCACAGGCAATTCGTGCTGATGCTATCATTGGGCTTAGTGTGAATGCAGATAATTATGATAAAGGCACATCTAATTTTCAATTATAACTGAAACGATAAAATCTAAAGTAAATTATGATCACGAAAATTGATATTCCTAGTTTTGGCTTGTATAATAACTATATATGGGATCAGTCTATTGGACGGACAGAAACCTTTAGCAGGCTTAATATTATTTACGGGAGAAATTATTCAGGAAAAACAACTTTATCAAGAATTTTTAAGTGTATTGAGGATCAATCATTACACAAGAATTATGATACCGGATCGTTTAATATTTCTTTATCGGATGGAGAACGATTATCTTCTCAAAATTTTAATACGGATTTTATATTTAGAGTCTACAATTCCGACTTTGTGAGAGAAAATCTGAGTTGGTTGCATAACGAGGACGGCTCGATAAAGCCATTTACCATATTAGGTGCTAAAAATGTGGAATTAGAAAGGAAATTGGAAGAGATTAAACAGAAACTTGGAAATGAAGATTCAGGTCAGGGACTTCTTTATAGCCTTTCTGAAAAAGAAAGAGAACTTACTCAAACCAGTTTATCTTGCACAAAAAAGAGTGATGGTTTAGAAGACAAACTTAGATCAAGAGCCAATGACAAGATTAAAGTTACTCCACATCTTTTTCAACCAACTCAAAAAAAGAAAACATACTCTATTTCGGATATTAAAAGTGAAGTTGAAAATATAAAGGATAATCTTTCAGAGTTTCTGTTGTTAGAAAAAGAGTTGGAATCTTTGAAGTCTATTCTAGGCGACAAGCCTTTGACAAACATAGAATTTTTAAAGGAATTTCGACCTAATTTCTCTCAGTACTATGAATCTGTCGAAAAAATTGTATCTAAGAATATTAAACCAAGTGTAGCTATTACAGACTTGATAGAGGATAGCCTATTGCAGGAGTGGGTCAGACAGGGGATAGAAAAGCATAAAGGAAAAAGAGGGACATGCGCTTTCTGTGGAGCGAGCTTATCATCAGATTTGTGGGAAAAGCTAGATGAACACTTTAGCAAAGAGTCTGAGGATCTAAGAACCGAAATAGTTCGTGCGACAGGACTATTGGAATCTGCTAAAGTAAAGCTTAGAGAATTTTTAAATCTAAAGAAGGAAGAATTTTATTCAAGCCTACATGAAGAATATGATCGCGTTAATCAACTGTGGAATTCCGCAATGGAACGTTACGAATACTCGCTTGATCAACTAATATTAGGATTGAATAACAGAAAAGATGATATATTCAAAATCACTCAATTAGCGAATATCGAAGACCATTCAGAGAGTATTTTCAACACAATAAAAGAATTCAATAAACTAATAGAATCAAATAATGATAAATCCAAATCGTTAGAGTTCGACCAGGAATCAGCCAGAACTAAGTTGCGTAAATCCGATATTGCACAGTATTTAAATAACATTGAATATGGAAAACTCACGGCAGAGATAAAACAAGAGGAAGAAAAAGTTGAACGAGTTAAGAATTTCATACCACCTTTAAAAACAGAAGTTGAAGCTTTATTAGTTGAAAAAGTTAGTTTAGAGAGTCAAGCAAAGAATGAAAGTAGGGGGGCTGAATTAGTTAATGAGCATCTTTCACATTTCTTTGGGCATACTACCCTTCGTTTGACAGCATTTGATGAAGAAGAAGGAGTGAGATTCAAGATTCAGCGGGAAGGTATAGATGCTAACAATCTTAGTGAAGGAGAATGTAGCTTAATATCATTCTGTTATTTTATAGCTAAGATCCAAGATGAGTTACAGGATGAAATAAGGCGGAATAAGCTCATAATATATATTGATGATCCAATGTCTAGTCTTGATAGTAATCATATTTTCTTCACGTTCAGCCTAATTGAAGCTGTAATTGCTCGACCGAAAAAATATGCTCAATTGTTTATTTCAACTCATAATCTTGACTTCCTTAAATATTTAAGAAAACTTACAATACCAAAATACGGAACTGGTAATAGTAAGAAGGATGATATTAAACATTTACTTATTGAAAGGAAAAATAGAGAGTACACAATATTAAGATTGGCTCCGACATATTTGAAAAAATATGTAACTGAATTTAATTATTTATTTGAACAAATTTATACATGCTCAAAAGCTTCCGAAGAAACCATATCCCACGATTATCAATATAATTTTGGAAATAATATGAGAAAATTCCTAGAAGCATATCTATTTTATAAGTATCCCAGCCATAAGATTAGTAATGATCAAAGAATAAGAAATTATTTCGATAATGATACAGTTACTGTTGCATTGATAAATAGAATCACAAATGAATATTCACATTTGGAGGATAATTTTGATAGGTCACTTGCTCCCCTTGATATTTCAGAGATACGTCAAATATCTGAATTAGTTTTAAATCGAATTGAATCTAATGATCCCGATCAGTTTAATGCACTGTTAGAAAGTATTGGAGTAGAAAGGCCTAGATTAGCGGTTCGAAATAATTGAAGTATTTTTAAAAATAAAATATAATAATCATGACATTAAAAGAACTTGCAGAAAGCTTCCCCGAAATCTATAATCAGTATAGTGATCATTATTCTAGTCGGAAAATGAAATTAAAGCCCATTGATCGTCTGATTAATTTTATAGAGTCGAGATACAATATTAGCATTATAAATATTGTACAAGAAAAAAATCAGAACTTTCGACCTTGCATAAGAATAAATGGAAATGAAACAATATATGATATCTCGTTACCACTAAGCCGAAGCAAGTCTTTTTTAGTCACTAAGGCCTTGGAGGCTATAAACATGGGATTAGCGAGTTAGGAGTTGAATAGAAATTAAAAAATGAATATTAAAAACGATACATTACTTCAAGATTTTTTGAATCATCTGGAACTAGAAGGAAATAATGATATAATTTTTTCAGCGCCCTTTGGGACTGGAAAAACCTATTTCTTAAAGGAAGATTTTGTACCCAAGTGTGAAGAACAGTATAATGCGATACATCTATATCCTGTCAATTATTCTGTATCAAGTAATGAAGATATATTTGAGTTGATAAAGTACGATATACTTTTTGAATTAGTATTGAAGTATAAAGATTCTATCGAGAATATAGATGCATTAGAATTGGACAAAGGGTTAGCATTGCAGCTCTATATGCAGGACAACTTTAAGGCACTGGATTTTACTCAACAGGTTTTCAAAGCAACTACAAAGCTGGGGAAAAGTATCTCCGATATACTAGGCCTGTTAAAACTTGAAAAGAATAAATTTGACGAGTTTTATGGCGATTTGAAATCCAATGAATTTGAAACGATAAAGGCATATCTTGAGTCCTTTGAAGGAGGGAGAGGCCTAAGGGAATTTGATACTATATCAGCATTGATTAGCGAAATACTTAGGCGATTGAAATCGGAAACTAAGCAAAATGTTTTGATAATTGACGATCTCGATCGCATAGATCCTGAACATATATTTCGAATATTTAACGTACTAAGTGCTCATCGTGATTACCATACATCAAAAAATAAGTTTGGCTTTGACAAAGTGATTTTAGTTTGTGATATTGAGAACATAAAACGCATCTATGAACACCGTTATGGATTAAATGTCGATTTTCAAGGGTATATCAACAAATTCTATAGCCGTTCAATATATGAATTTGATAATCGACGCTATATAAAAGATGCATTACGAGATTACTTAGATAGTCTACAGTATCCGGATGTAGGTAATGAAGAGTATAAGAAATTTTGTTTATCAAATAACAGTGACCATTACTTTTATTCAATCGTTCATAATTTTTTGCAAATTTTTGTCCTGCAAGGTGTATTGAGTTTGAGAGCATTAAGAAATATTGATAGATTATCAATACCCAATAAAAGAATTTACATAAATAGAAGAATGTATAATGCAAGTATTTATGAGTTTGAATTATTGGTATTGATTAGCTATCTTTCTCATTTTTTTGGAAGCAGAATTAGATTTCAGGAAGCTGTTCAACGTTTAGCACTAGTGATCGAGACGGAGGATCTTTTGTCTTTAGGTATTGATGAATACAGTCATCAAGAAGCATTACAAAATTTATTGGAGATGATGATTCTTTTAGATGTAACTATTGAGAATAAAGCTAGTGGTAAGGATAAGTTCATGTTAAAATTAGGAAATAGTATAATTGAATTAGACTACAAGATCGATAATTATAGACATGGTAAAAGTGTATCAATAATTACGGATAATTTAAATAAAATTTCTATGCAATTAAACTTGCTACGTGTTTTAGATAAATCGCTAAACATTGTCGAAAAAAGAAAATTGTTTTCTTAATCAAAAGAAGGTGATCAATTCGCTAAAATCGACTAATTAATGCAAATTAATCCGCCTTTAGCAAAAAAATAAATTTATTGAATTAAACATCTATGAATAAATTAATCATTGTTGGAAATGGTTTCGACATCCATAATAAATTACCAACAAAATATACAGATTTCCTGATTTGGTATCTAACCAATTGTTTCAAAAGCTCCACAAATGACGATGGAGAGTATAGAGAATTGATTGAAATATCTCGCAGTGTAATTTATCAAGGTAACAACTGCCGGGAAGTAACCGATTATAAACAGTTAGCTTTATGGTTGATTACAGAATTTAGTTTTGAGTCGAGTGGATATAGCCCGGATTTCATTTCTAATGAGGTTATGTTTAGATTTCATTTAACATCAAAATCAGAACTATTTATAAAGTTAGTGAATCATCAACGTGAACGAAATTGGGTTGATATTGAAATGGCATATTACAAATTATTGAAAGAATGTCTTTCAGTCTTCAATACTCAGAGCCAAGAAGAAGATGCAGAAAAGAGATTAAAAAAAATAAACTCAGATTTTGAATTACTAAAGACTCATTTGTATGAGTATCTTAAGTTCGTTAGCAAAGATGCGAATGTAGATTATAATTTTGATTATTGTGCAGATGATTCAATTGATTCTAAAATTATCATAGATAAACACCACCTAAAAAACATTCCAGAAGAAGATTATGTCGATGGTAGATATATAAAACCGAAAGATGTAACCATATTAAATTTCAATTACACGGGGCTACCTTACAAATTAAACAGAAGGAGGTATAATCATATTGATATACACGGATCTGTGAGAAATCAGAATAGCCCAATAATTTTTGGTTTTGGAGATGAGATAGACTCTGATTACCTAGAAATGGAAAAAACAAATAATAATGATTTCTTAACTTATATCAAGTCATTTGGATATTTTAACAATACAAATTACAAACAACTTATTGACTTAATCGACTCGGATTCTTATGTGGTGTATATATGGGGGCATTCTTGTGGTCTTTCGGATAGAACATTGCTAAATATGATATTTGAACATGACCATTGCGCAGCAATAAAACCTTACTACTGGCAAAAAGACGCTAATACAGACAACTATCTTGAGATCACACAAAATATTTCACGTCATTTTAGAAATAAGCAAAAGATGAGAAATCGAGTTATAAATAAAGAGTTCTGTGCAGCCCTAGGTAGCCAAAGCTAAGCTCAATGAATATTTTCGAATGATTCTCTTTGCATGAGAGAAATCTAGATTTGTGGAAAATTTCCATTTTATTTGAAGATAAGCGTGATTTTAAATTTATTACTTTTGTATATATCAACAAACGTTGTTTTGAAACTGGATATTAGTTTATTACGAAAAGACAGATAAAACTTTGCCGACTGTGGCATAACGTCAAACCATTAGCAAGCCTGTGAAAGATTATTGTGAAAATCAAAAATATTAAGGAAATATAACTATGTAACGGTTTAAGGTCCCATTTTAAAATTAATGCCAGACAGAACAACGCATACAAGACAATTGGGACGAAAAAGTAATATTTGCCCTAGATGGGTATTTCGGAGTAAGAGGGTGTAAAGTAAACTGTGTCAGATAAAGAATTTTTATATTAGACACAGCAAATGGAAAAAGAGGAATTTGATTTTGAGCGCTTCAAATCGGAAGCGATGAAAGGCCTTTACCAGGGCAAGAAAATGAGCGGTACAGATGGGGTTTTTGCACCGATGCTGAAACACCTTCTGGAAAGACACTACAGGCACCGTTGGTCGTAGATGCTGCAAAAGTGGTATACATCATTGTCGGTATTTCGATGTATCAGGAGGTTAACGGGGAATTCTATCCGCTCAAGAACAACCCTTATAACGCGATGACCATTGTGGACGTAGACATTCCATAATAACCTGTCATGAACAACAGACACACTCTCAAGCTCCTCCGGAAATATGGGGCTGAGGGAACAAATGGAACGATCACGTACAACGGTGAGCATATCTGCCATACCATCGAGCTGCCTGACCGCAATAACATCAGGCGGATCAGCTGCATTCCGATCGGTCAGTACAAACTGGAGAAGGTCCGTTACCAGCGGCATGGTGAGCAGATCGGTATCCCGCATGTGTTAAACCGTGAAGGAATCTTGATCCACGCGGCTAATAATGCCAAGGACGAATTGCTCGGCTGCATCGCTCCGGTCACCAGTCTAACCGGAGAGGGGCAGGGTGTCGGAAGTGGGAAGGCCCTGGCCAAGCTGAAAGCACTGGTGTATTGCCTGTGGGATATGGGTGATGATGTGTATTTGAGTATTCGATAAGGCTTTGGAGATCTGGAATTGCCTGCTGCATTCCTTTGTGCCATCTTCTTAGCAAGCTGACGGCATAAATCAAACTCGCTACGCTCGGACAGTGATTTACGCTATCCTCATCTTGCGTCAGCGATAAGCAGTCGGAACGCAAGGCATGTTTATCGAAAGGTGTAGTGGAGGAAGGAGATTGGTAGTCGGAACGCTAGGCTTTCAATTCTATGATCTCCTTAGCTTAACGAAAAGTGTGTGTTGGAGGATGGGGAAACAATGTCACTTATTCTTTGCCCTTCAATATTTATCGAAAGGGGTATTGGTGGAGAGGCAGGATTAGCGGTCGGAATATCTTGCTTCTGATCGCTAATCCTGCCTATTTAGAGTAACAGAAATGAAAAAAATCGTTAACAAAATCGGGCAGGTGCTGCAGCTGGTGCTGGCGGCACCTGTTAAACTACCAGGTAAGGTAGGGAATGTATTAAAATACCTGGCTTTGGGGCTAGGGATCGTGGAGACAGTATTGGATCAGGAGGAGCCCCTGCCAGAGGCTCACGACATACCAGAGAAAGGCTCTAAGGAAGCATTGGAAAGGAGCAAAGCCGATGAAGCTGAATGATCTCCGTATCTCCACAATCGGTGGAACAATCTGCTCCATCTGGGCGAGTATCTCGCTTGGCGATGTACTGCAGACGGTCCTTATGGCTGCTTTGGGTACACTGGTAAGTTTTGCGACCAGTCGTTTGCTGGGGCGCTATAGTAAACGAAGACGTCCATAATGGATGGCAAGGTGCACCGTTTGGGTGCGCCTTGTTCTTTTTAAAACGATATTGGTTTTTTAGCTCGTTGGAATGGAGAAGTTTGCCATGGAGCAATGATTTCCAAACTATTTCAGATCGCTGTAGTAGATTAAGGTTTATCGACCATATTGCCGCTTTTTAATCGTCGAACAGAGATTCATTATATTTTGTTTGTGGATAGAATTCAAAATAGATGAATTAATTTGTCACACATTTTTTTATATATTTAACTAGTGAAATTTATTTGAAAAAATGGAAAATAAAATAGCAAAAGTGGACAGAAGTCATCCTGCTTTCAGGGAAAATGCAGCACCTTTTTATCAAATTATTATGGAAGGATTAAAAGGCGAAGTGGAGGGCGAACATTTTTGGGACGCAGTTGCAGAAGATTGTGTGTTTGAGTTTTTATACATTTTCCAAGGATTTCCGACAAAAATTGAAGGACGAAAAGCGTATATGGATTGGTTTGGCGGTTACGATAATCTACTTACTTCAGCCGATAATTTGCGAGTTTATAAATCTGCAAAACCCGAAAATGTAATCATTCTGGAATACGAAGTTCACGGTACAGTTCCTTCAACTCGCAAACCGTATGATAACCGCCTTTGCTCTATCATAACCATTAAGGACAGAAAAATAGTTTATTGGCGAGATTATATGGATACAATGGCAGTGATTACTGCGAATACACCGGATTAACAAAAAACGGACGAAGAACCAGGGTAGACTTTCCTCAATTCGCCACAAATAGAAACCAGAATAATTTGACTAAAAAATATGTTGATTAAAAACAAAAAAATAGCCATTGTTGGCGGTGGACCAGGTGGACTGACATTGGCTAAACTTTTGCAACTGAAAGGAGTTGATGTAAAAGTGTATGAAAGAGATATTGATAAAAATGCACGGGTGCAAGGTTCGCCACTTGACTTGCACGACAATTCAGGTTTGGCTGCTTTAGAAAAAGCCAATTTATTGGATGAGTTCAAAAAGAACTATATGCCTGGAGCCGACAAAACGACAATCACCAATGAAAAAGCAGAGATATTTTTTAGTGACCACGAAACTGTACAAACCGAAGATTTTGGACACGAACATTTTCGTCCGGAAATAGACCGTGGCACATTACGAAGAATTTTAATAGACTCTTTACAAGATGATACCATTTTGTGGAACAGTCATTTTCTTTCCATGCAAAAACAAAATGAAGGCTGGTTGCTACAATTCAAAAACGAGACTACATCCTATGCCGACATTGTAATAGCTGCTGATGGTGCAAATTCAAAAATAAGACCCTACATAACCGATATTAAATCCTTCTATTCAGGTATTACAATGCTTGAAGGGAATGTATATGAAGCCGATAAATCCCTGCCAAAAATCTCAGGAATACTTCGGGGCGGAAAAATAATGGCATTTGGAAACGAGAAAGATATTTTGATGGGGCAAAAAGCGAATAATGAAATCGGGTTTTATGCAAGTTTTAAAGCTGAGGAAAATTGGGCTGCAAAAAGCAATTTAGATTTTTCGGATAAATCACAACTGCTTGAATGGTTTAAGACCACCTATTTTGACTGGAGCGATATTTGGTATGAACTATTTGAAAATGTACAAACGCCATTTATTCCACGACCTATAAACTGTATGCCGTTAAACCAAACCTGGGAAACCATCGCAAACCTAACTTTGGTCGGCGATGCAGCACACGTAATGCCACCTTTTGCAGGCGAAGGTGTAAATATGGCAATGCTCGATGCTTTGGAATTGAGTGAATGCTTGACAACTGACAAATACAATTCAATAAAAGAAGCAATTGCTGTTTACGAAAAAACAATGCAAAAGAGAGCTTCGCTTATTGCACAGGAATCGCTTGAAAATGGAGAAAAAATGCACAGTAAAAATGCACTAACTACAATGATTAGTTTTTTTGGCGGAGATCATCACGGATAAAAGTTATTTTATCAGGTTGAAATATTCCCCGTTTCTTTTGAAATTGTCGGCAATCAAAGTGAATAAAACAAAAAAATAAAAGCAATTGAAAATCTTTTCCGCAAAATACGATAGCAAGATGCAGCGAATATCAGGAAGACATTTAGGTTTTTTTTCTATTCTGCTTGCGCTTATTTTTATACTGGGGGCCTGTGGGCATGTGACAACAAGGAAAACCGGAGATAATTCGGCAGGAATTCCCAAAAAAGACAGTGTAAAAACTGGTGCTATAGACAGGGGAGGAAACACAGCTATAAAAGATAAAGTTTCTATCAATTTCACCCAGCATAAAACTTTACTCGACCTGATCTTATTATTGCCGGACGACGCATTTTCAAGCTGGGAATGGAAACCGGAAGATCGATTAAAATGGTATAATGAAATAAAAGCCAATAATTTTTATAGTGATGCTACTACCAAGTTTTCTAAACAGAAGTATTTTGAACCGGACAGGGCAGGCTTTATGATTGTTGACGGCATTTGGTCAATCAACCTGTATCATGCCACCGATGGTTCAACCATTGTTATTACAGATGATCATGTCGGAGATGGTCATACCCTGAATTTTTATGAAGTTAGGTCTAACAAACTAAAAGAGTACAAAGAAGGGGAGTCCATGCTTTCTGGCTTCAGGGAGACTTTGAAAAAGACTGACCCGGTAGAACATTGTAGCGAGAAGTTTGATGAGTTGGAAGATCTTATTTTCGAATACGACTTTTCTAAAAATGATAAAATTGAAATCGAAAGCTCCTGGTATTTAGTGCAGGAATCTTATGGAAACTGCCTCAACGGAAACGCCATACAATACCGTTTCAATCCGCAAACCAAGAAATTCGATATCGAAAAGATCTATTGGAAGCCGAAACAAAGGGAATAAAATAATATCTTTCCGGACTGAATGAGCACCCCAATATAGACGAAGACCCTATTCGTAGGCAATTGTATCTTTTGGAGCTGCAGGAAGAAAAGAATGCCTGAAACTAGGATAGGGGCGATTTTGTGGAATTACATACCTATTTTAAAGCGTCCTCCGTTTTGGTTAAAAATTGATCAACGGCCTCCCTAATATCAATTCCAGATCTTTCCGCCAAGACAATCAGCCACCAAATGTTTTCGCCAAGTTTATGTTTCAATTCCGCTTCAGAACCGGCTTTCGGCCAACGTTGTTGTTGCGACATAACGTTTCTGCCTACTAGACCAGCATCCGTTAAATAAGCCAGCGCATCCTCCTCCACAGTCCATTCACTTCCATGGTGCAGCAATTCCAGTTCGCGATATTTTTTTCTAATTTCCATACTGCGGCGAATGATTTCATCAAAATCAGCTATACTCATATCTTTACTATTGTTTAGTCCACATTGGATTTGTTTCTAATATAGCCATAATCCATAGATATTGCTAACCTGTCAAAATCAAATTTGAGATCAGGCCCAATAAACGTTATTGACCATAGGTTTAGCGACCAGTCAGATACTGGGACGCTACTGTAAGCGAAGACGTCCATAAATAATGGCAAGGCGCACGCTGTGAACCAGTGATGATAGCTACAATTGTTGTCTATTCGTGGAATTTTAATCCATCGAATGCCTTATCGACTTTCTTATTTTCACCATAGACGATAATACCTACTAGATCCAAATCGTCTGTACTACGTTTTGCGATTTCCAAAATATTTTCCTCACCAGAACGTGTGTCAAAAAGTGGTTTTGTGTAAATACCAATGGCAAGTCCTCTGTCTTTTGAACGGAGGAATGCTCGTTGTAATTTTTCTTGTGATTCAGCCTTGTAAATAAGTACTGGATGCTTCAAAAACGGAAGAAATTTCACATTGTCTGCAGTAATAAAATCATTACCATGAGTTTCGGGAAACTGAATCGCAATACTACTTGCCAGAAATGATACCACATTTAGTTTTTGCCAAATTAATAACTCGTCTTTAATAACTATTGCTACTTTTTTATCATACATTTTTTAATCTTTTAATTGTAATTCCATTTGAATATTGCAACGTTTATAAGGAGTTGAATGTCCTACTATCTTGTTAAAACCTAACTTGTAATACAAATTAATGGCTGGTTTTAAAATAGTATTGCTTTCAAGATATATTTTTGATGCTCCCAGATCTTTGGCTGAATTTATAGCAGCCTGTCCAAGTAACCAGCCTATATTTTTGCCTTGAACTTTTGGTGAAACAGCCATTTTTGCAAGCTCAAAATCATAGTTGGGGTCATCCATTTTCATTAGTGCGCAAACGCCAAGTGGTTCGCTGTTGTATAATGCTACAAATATTTTTCCTCCCTTTGCCAAGATATAATCTTCAGGATTATCCAATGCTTTATAGTCGGCTTCTTCCATTTCAAAGTAAGTGGATATCCATTCTTCATTTAACGCTTTAAAAGCGGTTTTGTATTTAGGCTCGTAGGGTACGATTTGTACATCCTTACTTTCACGGAGTTTTTTTTGTTCCTGTACTCTTTTCAGTAAAGGTTTTTGATCAAGTAAAAATTCCCACTCAGCCAGAGCTTCCCAAAGGTTGTGCGTAGCCTCATTGATAATTTCATTGATTGCATGATCAACATCGCCAATTTGTACTTTTATTTTTTCAGAAAGCTTTATTCCCTTTTCGGTCAGTCCTGCTACATTCCTGCGTTTGTCATTGGACTTAATATTGTCTATAACTAATCCGGCTAAAGCCATTTCTTTAATGATTTTTGTAACAGACGGTTGAGAATGTCCTATTTCGTTCGCTATTTCCGTTATCGTTTTTGTTCCGTCTTCTGACAGTACAAAAAATACAGGAAACCATTTTGGTGAAAAATCTACATCGTACAGTTCATAAATCTTGGCTGCTTCTTCGGTAATCTGTGAAGCCATAAAGCGCAGCCTACTGCCTAATGCCATTTTACCAGTTTTTTCAAATATGTTCATAATAATAATTAATTATATAACCAGTTATGCAAATGTATAAAAAAATATTTACTTCAAATCTTTTTCCCTTATTAAGGTTCAATTTTATTAATCTCGAAATGCGAATAAGCTGGAGGATTGCAAAACCAATTGAAATACTTTGGCAACATTGAATATATGGGTTGTGGAGTCATGGTGAAAGTCTTTTTGAAGTGACGCTTAAATGTTGTAAGACTTCGGCACCTGAGCTGCCGGCGGCAGTTAAGGATATCGCCTGCATTCGCGGAGAAAATCCAAAGCGAATTTGAAGGTGATATCTATTACAAAAACAAAATTGTAAAAATTGCGGTTAATGATAAGCCAATGCGCCACCTGATCAATAAGATTTTGATTAATCAGATGCATGTCGACGGGGATTATCCCGCGCCAACGTACCCCGCACGCAATTAATCATTCCTCATCAATTTGTTGGAGCTTGCCACGCTTACGACCGAAAAACACTGCCTTTCGGTCTTGCGCAATAGAACAATGTAAATGTATGCGCCAAAATTTTAAAGATGGTTGCAGCAAAGTCAAAGCTTGTTAAAGTTCATCCTTCTTCTAAATTCAAGCGGTGAGACCGCTGTTTTCTTTTTGAATAAACGATTGAGTGACTGCGGCTGTTCAAAACCCAGTTGATAGGCAATCTCGGCAACGGAAAGTTCGGATCCGGACAGTAGATCTTTCGCTTTTTCAATGAGCTTATGTTGGATATGGTTCTGTGCGCTCTCACCGGTCTGTGAACGTAATAAATCACTTAAATAGTTTTTCGACATATGGAGCTGTTCGGCAAAATACCCAACCTGTGGTAAACCGTTGCGTTCGGTTTCGTCATTAAAATAGTGATCCAATAATTGTTCGAACCGACTGACCAAAGGGACATTGTGTACCTTACGTGTAATAAACTGCCGGTTATAAAACCGCTGCGAATAAACCAGCAATAGATCAATGAAACTGACAATAGCATCCTGGCTATAGCTGTCAATCGTATTTTCATACTCGCTTATGATCCCTTTCCCAATATTTCGGATCTGCTCTTTTTCCCGGTCGGACAGAAAAAGCGCTTCGTTGACTTCATAGTCAAAAAAACTGTAGCTGCCGATTTTGTTTGCCAGGTCATAGCTGCGGATAAAGTCGGGATGAAAAACTAGGGAATAGCCTACTTCGGCATGGACGGTCGTCGGATCAACGCTTATGGTCTGGCCGGGTTTAAAGAAGGTCATCAGGCCTTCCCTAAAGTCATATTGATGTGGCCCATATCGCAAGACGCATTGCGCATCTTCTTTGACAGAAATGCAGTATAAATTGAGCTGAAAGGTGGTCTCGACCGCAGGATGCGTATGTTTGTTTTTTGAAAAATCCGTGATGCTAAAAAGCGGATGCTGGGGTTTGGGGAGCTGCAATGCTTCATGATAGTCAGCGATGTTATTGATCCTGATCAATACTGATTCTTTCTTTGACATGCTATTAATACCTGTTAAATAATAAACGAATGTAAGGAAAATGCCATGCGCTTGCTGCAAGCATGGCATTTAATATTTTCTAGGGCTGCAAGGGCATCCTTACATCCCGGGAACCGGTATCCAGTCCAACCGGCAGAATAGCCTCAATGCGCTGCAACTCTTCGGCTGTCAATATGATGTCAGTCGCAGCAATATTCTGCTCCACATAGCGCACTCTTTTTGTACCCGGTATCGGCACGATTCCTTTTTGGATCAGCCAGGCAAGGGCCAGCTGTGAGGGAGTAACTTCTTTCTCTTTTCCAATTTGTTCAAGTTCCCGCACCAGATCCAGGTTTTTATAAAACTGTTCGCCCTGAAACCGGGGGATAAGCCTGCGGAAATCATCTTCGGGGATATCGTCCGGCGACTTGATCTCACCCGTGATAAATCCACGGCCCAAAGGGGAGTAGGCGACCAGACCTATACCCAGCTCATTTGTCAGGTCGTATATACCATTGGTCTCCACCTCACGTCCAAATAAGGAGATTTCATTCTGCACAGCCGTGATCGGGAAGGTCGCGTGTGCTTTTTGGATTTGCTCAGCACTGACTTCGGAAATACCCAGGTACCTGACCTTGCCCGCTGTAACCAGCTCAGCCATTGCACCCACGGTTTCCTCAATCGGCACATTGGGGTCTGGGCGGTGCATATAATAGAGGTCAATTACATCGGTATCGAGATTTTTCAGCGAGCGCTCGATAGACTTTTGGATATACTCCGGCCGACCGTTGATGCGCCAGGTCACCTGATCATTATCGTCAATCTCAAAGCCGAATTTGCTGGCTAGGATAAATTTGTCTCGTTTGCCGCGTATGGCCCTGGAGATCAGCCTTTCGTTTTCAAAAGGTCCATAGAGATCGGCCGTATCCAAAAAGTTGCCACCCAGTTCCAGTGACCGGTGGATGGTGGCAATGGATTCTTGTTCGTCTGCCTTGCCGTAGATATCGCCCGTGGAGGCAAAACTGCTCATCCCCATGCAGCCTAAGCCTATCATCGGAATCTCGAGCCCCTGCTGGCCTAATTTTCTTGTTTTCATCTGCTTCTTATTTTTGTTACCCAAAATTACGAAGGATGGCCTGCCAGCTGCTTACCCCAATTACGGAATCTTGTAACCGAATTACGGATCGTAAAAAAATTAGGTGATTAAAAAGTATTTACTAGCTACATTCTGTTATACTTATTTTTACTAAAATTATTAGTTTTATTGATTTATTTTTGCGATATTTACAAACAACAACCAATTATTGTATCTATGAACGAGCCAGTTTATATAGATCTAGTTTCAGACTATGCATTTAAGCGTATTTTTGGGTCAGAACCCAATAAGGATTTATTGATTTCGCTATTGAATGGGTTATTCCGTGGACGGAAATCTATTGTCGATTTATTGTACGAAAAGAATGAACATGTAGGAGATAGCGAGGAGATCGGTACGGTGATCTTTGACCTGATCTGTACCGCTGATAATGGAGAGAAGTTTGTGATTGAAGTACAACGTACTGCACAGATAAATCTAAAAAAACGCATGCTTTACTACAGCAGTAAGTTGATTGCCGATCAGGCTCCAAAAGGAAACCGGCGAGCGTGGAATTATGCGATAACCGAAGTATACATCGTGGTGCTCATGGATGGGTTTACTTTTTCACAGGCAGAAGAATCCAGCGCTGTTCTTCACGATATCTGTTTGTGTAACAGGAAGACAGGTCGAGTTTTTTATGAAGAGTTGGGGTTTATTTACGTTCAATTGCGTAACTTTACAAAAGTAGAGGCCGAATTAAAAGATGATTTGGATCGTTGGCTTTATGTTTTACGTAATATGTCAAAGCTGAATAAGATACCGGTCTATCTAAAGAAGACTATATTTGAAAAATTATTTAAAATAGCAGAATACGCAAAGTTGAATAAGGAGGAACGAGCAATGTATGATGTAAGTCTAAAACGTAAATGGGATGCTGAAGCGGTGCGCCAATATCAGGAGCAACAGCTTAACGAGGCTATTCAGAAAGGCCTCGAAACAGGTATTGAACAAGGTGCTGAGGCGAAAAGCTATGAGGTCGTGGAGAATTTGATTCATGAGCTTAAGCTTACCGATGATGTTATCGTGCGTGTTGCTGGGGTTTCGCTTGATTTTGTAAAGAAAGTACGAGCTGATCTAGCCAGAGACAAAAAATAATTATTCCCAATATAAACGAAGACCCTATTCGTAGGCAATTGTATCTTTTGGACCTGCAGGAAGAACGCCTGAAACTAGGATAGGGGATCGATCAAACGACTTGGAGCCAATCCAAATTGCTTTTTGAAAGCAAATGAAAAATGGGAGAGGTTTTCAAATCCTACCTCATAACAGACTTCCAAAGGCTTTTTTTTCTTTTCTGTAAGCTGATAATAGGCAAGTTCCAAACGTTTATGTGTTAACCAGCGTTGTGGAGTCATGGTGAAAGCCTTTTTGAAGTCCCGCTTAAATGTTGTCAGACTTCTGCCCGTCAGGTAACCAAATTTTTCCAGTGGAAGATTGAACATAAAATTCTTTTCCATATAATCGACAAGGTTGATTTTTCCGGGCTCCTCAAAATTAGCAAGCACTTGATCGATCTCTTGGTTCAGCGTTCGGAGAATACTGATGGCTTCGGTAATTTTAATGGAGGCAATATCTGCAGGAATGTCTTTCATGTCGAAATAGGGAATAAGTGATGCCAGGCAACTTTCCAGGAGCGGGTGATTATTGAAACAAAAAATCTTCGGTGAATTTTTGGGTTGGGGATTTATATTCTTGCCTGCATAGAAATTCGTTAATGTTTCTAATGATAAATGCATGACAACAGTTTTATGAGGTTCACCGTCTTTAGGATAATTAATAATAGTTGCCAACTGATTTCTGGGAATTAGAAAAATATCCCCTTTTCCAAATATATAGGTAGCATCAGCCTGTACAATCTTGGTTTCTCCGGAAAGAAACCAGACCAGCATATGCTGTTCAAACATAATATCTGATTTGAAAAACTTGTCTTCGTAGCTTGAAAGCTTTATATCTTCGGTAATGTATCGGGCTTGGTATTCCATGATTTTTGCTTTTTTTTGAGAGAAATCAATAATCTAAAGATAAGAAATAACAGCATTTACTTTGTTTAAAAGTTCATTGCTAAATTGGGGCAAAATGCAGATCCTGCCCCAGTTGTAAGCTGATTTACGGATTGAAGCGAATACCCGTCATCTCTTCTGTCAGTTTCCATAGTTTCTTCGCATTGGTTTCATCAAGTGAATAAGGGTGTACGCCTTTTTGGTCGGTCATATCTGATGATAGTACTGCAATGTCCCCATCCTCACAATAGACCCCTCCAATATGCTCCAATAAAGGGCTTGTAGCACACCATACTGTTGTAGCTGCTCCCTGTGGGATCGTTTTTAATGATGCCGCTACCTCAGGCAACATGTTGCCATTTACATCCACAAAACCCATTTTTTGAAATAGTTCCAGTGGAGCTTCTCTGCCCAATTCAGTCCCACCAATAGAACCTGGATGAACGGCATAGCTTCTGATATGGGAAGATTGTCCCCGCACATCCAGTTCCATTGAAAAAAGATTGACAGCGGTCTTGGATTGTCCGTACCCCTGTAACGTTTCATATGCGCTGTGAAGGAAATGAGGATCATCAAAATTAAAAGGCGCAAAATGATGACCGTGGGAAGAAACATTAATCACGCGTGCTCCATTGGCTTTTTTTAGTGACGGCCATAGTCTGGCGCTGAGCTGGAATAAGGCTAAATAGTTGGTCGCCAGCTGGGATTCTATACCCCGTGCATCTCTGCGAAGTGGTACCCACATAATACCTGCATTGTTGATCAGTAAATGTAAGGGTCTTCCTGACGCGATAAAGTTTTCCGCGAAAGCATCAATAGATGTGGGAGACATTAAATCCATTGCGACAATTTCGACATTTCTAATTCCTTCCAGATTCTTCTTTGCCTTTTCAATATCGCGCGCAGGTATGATTACTGTAGCTCCAGCTGCGGCGAGAACTTTGGTGGTTTCCAACCCAATTCCTGTGTTACCGCCAGTGACAATAGCGATTTTTCCGGTAAGATCGATGTTTTGAATGACATCATTGGCTGTTGATTTTGAATTGAAGCCCGAACCGATAGGCTGTTGTTGAACTCCCTGATAATTATTCTTTTCCATTTTGAATACGTTTAATTGTTATTACTGAGACAAAATTAGGACGGATTAACATGCGCCGTTTTGTTCAAAAGTCCTAATTAGCTTTGTTCAAAAGGGCAGGTGATTTTATAACAATACCAGTAGTTCGTTTTTCTTTGTTTTGGTTAGGATAATCCTCATTCTGGCAACGTAAGGTGTAGCTATTTGGGAGCAACTATGGTGTACCACACTTAATAGGAATTATTCTTGCCGGTAGACCAGGTCTTTGCTGATGCAATGTTCTTCCCAGGGCATTTCTATAAGCCGGCTATGCGCGTTTTGTGGAATGATACTTTTTGATGTCGGCAGGTAAAAATGGGTTTTATTTCCACTTCTTAACGTATCGCGTAAATCGGGGATCTTTTTGAGGGTGCGTTGCAAGGCCGCAAAAAATGCTTTTGAGGATTTGTCAGCTTGCTTCATGATCTGCCGCAGGTGGATGATTTCTCTCGTACGATCAGTTTCATAACCACCACTTCCTGCAATTGTATATTCGGCTACAGGCGAATCGTAGAAGAGACCGGAACTTCTGATAGCCTCCTGATCTGAAAAGGGATAGGTGGACAGAAAAAATCCATAATAATCCGATGATGAAAAGCTTTCCAAAAACGCCGACTGATTTTCCTTGTTATATTTAACATAATTCCGCTTGCCTGAACCGCGGTTTATCGTTTCAATATAGGCGTGCGCACGATGTTTTTCCATCGTTTCTCCGCAATACTGAAAAAATAGCTCTGCAGGTATGGCAATCCAAAAGTATTGACCCATTTTTTTCTTGTATTTAATTTAACTAATATAGGATATTTACTCTTCCGTATCATTATTGTAACCAATGGCCAAAGGCTTTTGACCATCCACAACATAAGCTTCGTAACAGGTAACGCCTAATTTTTTAATGCCCTGAATGTAGGCAGGCAAGTAAATATACTAAAAGAATCAGACCAAGTATGTTAAGGTTATATAACTTATTTTTTACTATCTTAATGGCACTAAAAATGATGAAAACAGATTTAAAATAATGCTTGAACAGTTCAAAAAACACCTGGATAAATTTATAAAGGTTTCCGATGATGAATTTGCCGACATTACTGGATATTTTGAGCCCCAGACGCTTAAAAAGAAAGAAAACTTATTGACCGAAGGGCAGATCTGCAAAGCAAGTTATTTTGTACTGGATGGAATTCTGCGAAAATTTTTCATCAACGAAAAGGGTGTTCAGCAGACTACTGAATTCGCGATTGAAAACTGGTGGATGACAGAGACTTTCTCTTATATAAATCAGACACCCACAGAGTTTTATATTCAGGCTGTACAGCCAACAGAAATCCTGGTCATTCGCCAGAATGCCTTCAATGATCTAATGGAAAATCACCCGGTCATGGAAAAGTATTTTCGCATGGTGTACCAGAAAGCTTATGCCGCTGCTCAGATGCGTGTCAAGATGCTTTACGAACACTCTAGGGAAGAGCTATACCGTCAATTTCTCAAGAATCAACCTGCATTTCTCCAACGTGTACCGCAATATCTCATTGCTTCCTATCTAGGCTTTACACCCGAGTATCTCAGCGAAATTCGTAAAAAAAATTTTTCTTAAACCCGTTTAAGTTTTTCCGGCGCTCCATTTTCCAATTTTGTAGTATCAAATTAAAAAATAAGAAAAATGGAAAAACGAATCAACATCAGCACAACAGAACCACAGGCATTCAAGGCAATGTTAGGATTAGAGGGTTATCTGTCAAAAATTGAAATTTCACAGACATTGAAAGAGCTTGTCAAAATCAGGGCATCACAGATCAACAACTGTGCTTACTGTATTAGCATGCACACCAAGGATGCCATCAAAAACGGTGAAAGACCAGAGCGTATCTTTTTGTTGAGTGCCTGGAGAGAGGCTACCAAATTTTTCACCGAGGAAGAGCAGACCATACTGGCAATGACGGAGGAAGTAACCCTTATACACCAAAACGGATTAAGTGAAGAAACCTACAACAAGGCATCCGAGATTTTCTCCGAAAACCAGATCGCTCAGATCATCATGCTCATCGTCACCATCAATGGCTGGAACCGCATTGCTTTGAGTACTCATCTGGAAATAGAAGATTAATACATACGTTTATAGGGAGCTGTGGAAATGGACCAGAAGTATTTCATAAGCTCCCTTATTCTGATAAATCCTATAGCAAAGGCGATGTAACGCGGCCAGCAAAAACGAGCAGTGGCCATCAGATTATAATCAACAGAGTTGACCTTCACAACAAAGGAAATTTGAACTCCACAACAAAACGACATAACAGCAATTCGACGAACTTTGTAAAAAAAATAAAGGTTATGTGGACAAAAAATAACATCCCTGATTTATCGGGGAAAATAGCAATCGTCACCGGATCAAACACCGGTATAGGGTTTGAAACAGCAAAAGCGCTGTATGAAGCAGGTGCACATGTGACCATTGCCGCAAGGGATTTCCAGAAAGGAAAAGATGCTATCCAAAAAATCCAGTCCGAAACGGCTGGGGTGGGAACATTGGACTATGGAATGCTGGACCTCGCAAACATCGGCCTGATTCGGGAATTTGCAGATCACTTTATGCAAAAGCATACAAAACTGGATATGCTCATCAACAATGCCGGAGTGATGGTTCCTCCAGCTGCTAAAACGGATGACGGCTTTGAAATGCAGTTCGGCGTAAACTTTATGGGGCATTTTGCGCTGACAGGATATTTGCTGCCGCTCGTTAAGCAGACCGCAAATGCCCGAGTAGTGACACTTTCCAGTGGGGCGGCTACTTTGGTGGACAGCATTGACTTTGACAACCTCAGACTGGAAAAGAACTATGATGAATGGCGTGAATATGCCGTAAGCAAGCTGGCAGATATCTTGTTTAGCTACGAGCTGGACCGGAGATTCAAAAATGCCCGTATATCGGCCATTTCTGTGGCGGCGCATCCCGGCGTCACGCGAACCGATTTACAGCGGAATATCCCGGGTGAAAATCTGGAAGGTATGTTTGCTGCATTTGATCAGGTGATGGAGCCCTGGCAGGGTGCCCTGCCAAGCCTATTTGCAGCAACAGATCCATCCGTTGAGGGTGGTAAATTCTACGGCCCGGACGGTCCGAAAGAATATGCGGGATATCCGGCCTTGTCCGGCCATCATACAGCAGCCATGAACGATGAAGCGCTTGCCAAAAGACTCTGGGAATATGCCGAAAACACGATACAGTTAACTTATAAATTCTAATACTTGATCTGAAATGAACAATCAAACAGTTTTAGTAACCGGCGGTACCGGATTTTTGGGCGTAAATATTATTCTTGAATTACTCAAAAAAGGATTTACCGTAAGAACAACACTGCGCACGCTCTCCCGTAAAAACGAAATTTTGGATGCCCTTACAGCAGGTGGCATCAGCACTTTTGATCAGCTGTCTTTTTATGAGGCCGATCTGCTCTCCAATAATGGTTGGGATGAAGCAGCACAAGGTTGTGATTATGTCCTTCATGTTGCTTCCCCATTTGTGGCTGAGCAGCCCAAAGACGAAAATGAGCTGATTATCCCTGCAAGAGAAGGTACGTTGAGAGCGTTGAAAGCTGCGAAAAAGGCTGGGGTTAAGCGCGTGGTGCTCACATCCTCTTTTGCTGCAATCGGTTATAGCATCGATCCCAGAAATCATGTTTTTACAGAACTTGACTGGACCGATGAAAACGCACCGGTACAGGCTTATATAAAATCAAAAACAATTGCAGAAAAAGCCGCATGGCAATTTATGGAGGATGAAGCCCCTGCTATGGAGTTAACGGTCATCAATCCCGTCGGAATTTTTGGTCCTATACTTGGCGGTATTTCCTCGGCCTCCCTGGATACTGTCGTCAAGGGAATTGTGGAGGGACACATTAAGGAAAATGCACCATTTACATTTGGTGCGGTGGATGTGCGCGATGTTGCTGATATCCATATCAAAGCCATGTTACATCCCGAAGCTGCCGGACAGCGATTTCTAGCGACATCGGAAGGGGCGATGTCTTTTTATGATGTGGCGGAACTGATCAAAAAAGAACGGCCCAAATTGGCCGGAAAAATTGCTACTATGCAGCCCACTCCAGTCGAAGAGTATACGCAGATGTCCAATAAAAAAGCCGCTGAAACACTGGGCTGGAAGCCCCGCACCAGAGAGGAAGCGATACTTGCAAGTGTGGACAGTTACAATTTCAGTAATACGCAAAATTAATCTGTAGGGATCAGTATATTTGGTAAACCATGAAAGTTAACAACATCCAATCCTGTCACCTTGGCCCGGAGATCTCTCCCGAGAACTATATACCGGAAAACTATTTTCTATACTTATTGAAGGGCGATATGAAGGCTTATGACGGCGAGAAAAACTACACAATGAAACCGGGCGACTATTGTATCGCCCGGAAAAATCATTTGGTACGTTATACGAAATACAAGGACAACGATGCGTTTGAAAAAATCATCATCACCCTGGATGAGGCATTCCTGAAGCGATTTCTTGAACGCCATGTTTATGACGTCCGGCCATCAACCATCAGTGACTCCTTTATTTTTATACCGGAAAACAAGCTCATCCAGAATTTTATAATATCACTGGAACCTTACTATACCGGTGATCTTGAGATCAGTGCGGATTTTGTTGACGTAAAGAGAGAGGAGTTATTGATTATTCTATTGAAATCGAATCCTGACCTGATTAACATATTGTTCAACTTCTCGTTACCTGATCGGATTAATTTAAAGGAATACATGAACAAAAATTTCAGGTTTAACATCAGCCTGGAAAAATTTGCATTTTTTACGGGGAGGAGCCTATCGACCTTCAAGCGGGATTTTCAACGCATATTCGGAACGACCCCGGGCATCTGGCTCAAGAAGAAAAGATTGCAGGAAGCTTATTTTCAAATCGCCGAGCAATCCAAGAAACCAAGTGATGTCTATCTCGAAGTAGGTTTTGAAGACCTGTCGCATTTTTCCTACGCGTTTAAGAAAGAATTTGGAAAGACGCCAAATGAGATAGCAAAGCCAATTTCAAATCGCATTTAATAACAATTAGCAAAAGTTCAACTAAAAATCCAGTTGACTGTGAGGTTAAACCAAAAAACCTCCCAAGGGCATTTCATCTATAATGCCGTTCTTGAAGCTGAAATAAACTTAAGGAAACCATCAGATTACATAAGGACATTAACTGACACTCTGAGCGCAAAAAACATATAGCGACTGCGCGTTTTGCAGCGGACTTTACCGACCATCCCCCCAACGATCAATATTCCCTTTTTAACGATACTTTATGCCCGTCCGATGGATAGTGAATTCAGCGGACGGTAAATAGGCATAGATTTACATCAGTAAAAACAAATCAATCATTCAAAAATTTAGTATTATGGAAATTATTCAAACCTCAGAAAACGCATTGTCACATTCAGCAGTTACAGCAATCATCAATGCCCCAATTGAAAAGGTAAATATCGCAGACTGGTTATTGAACCTGCCTGATGCAGAATACCAAAGGTGTTCAACACAGCATATCGGTGCAGCAATCTCCACAACATTTGACGGAGAACCGGTTTCGCTTAATGTCGAAACAATAGGAGATGCATTAATGGTACAGCACTACGTAGCTGTTGTCCATGAACCTGCTTACTGTCGGATGCTTTCGATTTCAGATTCAATCACTAAAGGAGGCCGTACAAAAGTACAGGTACTTTGGGAACTTAAGGCTACCAGAATTGACGATAACTCCTGTCTTTACACCAATGACATCCACGCGACTGCTACTCCAGAGATGCTGGCTTATATCAAAGAAAATGGAATAAATCTTTCCGATGCGGCAGCAGCAAGACAGGCCGCTTCGGATGCGCACAATCATGAGGAGACACCCAACTTTGCTAAAAGTATAGAAAATAAAGCCCTTACAGGAAAATACAACCAACCTTTTTAAAAATTTCTTTAAAATGGAAAATACATTATTTGACAAATTGATCGGTACCTGGACATTGGTGGAGCTGGTAGAAGTAACACTTGAAAGTGGGGACATTTCCTACCCCATGGGTGAAACACCAAAAGGTCTGATTATATATAATTCTGATGGCTATATGTCCGCGCAGATCATGAATCCAGATCGGAAGAACTTTAGCGAGGAGCATTGGACCGGAGCTACAGCAGAAGAATACATACAGGAAGGCTCTACCTATTTAGCATATTCAGGGCCTTTTGCTGCTAATCATAACGAACAGACATTAAGCCATACAATGTATATTTCTCTTTTTCCGAATTGGACAGGTCAAACACAAAATAGGAATATACATTTTGAAAATGAATATCTGATCTTAGAAAGCGGCAAACCCTTCCTGTCCGAGGGAAAAGTAGTTATCCATAAACTGAAATGGAAAAGAGCAGAAAATTTAAATCTAAAAATTGATTAAAATGAAAGCGGTTGTAATGTCAAGCTATGGTGGTCCTGAGGTACTACAGCTTAAAGAATTTGAAACTCCAAAAGCTACAGGTGATGAAGTTTTGATCGAAGTAAAAGCAGCAGGACTTAATAGATCGGATATATTTCAGCGACAGGGCAATTATCCCGCTCCCGCAGGTGTCCCGGCAGATATATTGGGTCTTGAGATAAGTGGGGTTGTCGTGGAGTGTGGGCCAGAGGTGTTGAACTTTAAGGTGGGAGATAAAGTGTGTGCATTGCTTGCAGGCGGGGGATACGCCGAATTTGTTTGTGTACGTGAAGGGCAATGCCTTGAAATACCTGCTGATCTCAGTTATGCCGAGGCTGCAAGTCTACCCGAGACCGTGTTTACCGTATGGTCAAATGTCTTTCAGAGAGGAGCTTTAAAACCTCATGAAACCCTTCTGATACACGGCGGAAACAGTGGTATTGGTATTACTGGGATTCAATTGGCACATGCGCTCGGGTCACGCGTCATCGTCACCGTCGGATCTGATGAGAAAGGTCAGAACTGTATCGATTTGGGAGCAGATTTTTATATTAATTATAAAAAGCAGGATTTTGAAAGAGAACTCCAGCAGGAGGGCGTTGACGTTATCCTGGATATGATCGGAGGTGATTATTTGCAAAAAAATGTCAATATATTAAAACCCGAGGGGAGACTTGTTCATATCAACGCCGTTTCGGGCAGCCATGTCGATCTGGATCTCTGGAAGATGATGGTAATGCGTCTCACTATAACAGGCAGTACGTTAAGAAACAGAGCATATGAGTTCAAAAAATACTTGACAGCTGAAGTTAAGAAGAATGTTTGGCCATTGCTAGAATCAAAGAAGTTCAGACCCATCATTTACCAGACATTTCCCTTTAAAGAAGCTGCACAAGCGCATAAATTACTTGAAAATGGCGCACATACCGGTAAGATCGTTCTTGTCAGATAAACATTAGAAAAATATAATTATCAAACACTTAATTTATAAATACCATGAAAGCGAATATTGGAATTACCGAAACAGATACAAATGCTGTTGCTGAACAATTGGCAAAATTATTGGCCGATGAAAATATACTTTATATCAAAACTCGAAATGCCCACTGGAATGTGACCGGAGAAAACTTCCATGCAAACCATATTTTCTTTGAAGAACAGTACAAGCAGTTGGACGGGATGATCGATAGCGTTGCAGAACGCATGCGAAAAATTGGACATTATGCTCCGGCAACGATGAAGATCTATTTGGAACTAACACACCTTACGGAATACAGTGAAAGGACAAATGATGGCTTTGGGTATATGAAAGACCTACTGGCAGATCACGAAAGTATTATCGAATTTTTACGTGGTCATATTATTCCTTTTGCCGAAGAATTCAAAGATTATGGAACCAGCGACTTCATTACGGCACTGATGGAAAGCCATGAGGAGATGGCATGGATGATCCGTTCATATTTTAGATAGGAGCTATTGATTAGCGATAAAAAAAGAAAGTAATAAGTATATTTGTCATATTAACATATATACTTATTACTATGAAAGCTCTGATTGTTGACGATAATGATATTGCAAGAACGACTTTAGCCCATTTGGCAAAGCAGGTTCCGGACCTTACCATTGTGCAGGAATTTTCAAACGCTATGGATGCCTACTATTTTATTCAGAAGAACGAGGTTGACCTGCTCTTTCTGGATATTGAAATGCCCGAAATGACAGGTATTGAACTTACCAAAAGTTTATCGGGAAAAGATACAATCATCATTTTCACTTCCTCCAAAAGGGAATATGCGATCGAGGCTTTTGAGCTTAATATCGCGGATTATATTTTAAAGCCCATTTCTCCTGTCCGTTTTTTACAAGCGGTGGAGAAAGCCCAGTCAATCCTTGATAGCAGAAAAGAGAATGTGCATGTCACCAATGATGAATTTTTGTTTGTCAGAGACGCTAACGTGACAAGGCGCCTGAAGCTTGAAGATATCTTTTACGCTGAGGCGATGGGAGATTATGTGAAATTTTATACGAGAGAAAAGATGTTTGCCATTCATGGCAAGATGAAAACCGCAGAGGAGCGTTTACCAAAAAACGACTTTATCAGAGTACATCGGTCCTACATAATATCCGTCAGTAAAATAGATACATTACAGGATGGTGGTATTATTATAAATGGCCAGTTTATTCCTGTAGCAGATGCCTATCGAAAGGCTCTTAATACAAGAATGAATGTATTTTAGTCGTAAACTGCTGTTATTTTCGTCCTGATCCATGAAGCCGCCAAAACCTTCTTAGCTTTTATATATGACAAAAAACTCTGTAATGAACAGTAAACGGTTTAGCTATTTTATAATTCTGACATTTATTGCGGGAACAGTACTTCTGATCGCCGTTCAGATTAATTCGGCCAGCAATACAAAGGCGCTGATACAGAATAATAACACACTTTTGGCTGAGCTCCGTGCGAGTAATCATCTGAGGGAGATCGATCGCGATATCCTTGGCGTGGAAAGTAGGATCAGGGCATCGATAGCAACAAATGATACGACCCATCTGGAAGGTATCGACAAAAAGATAAATGAGATCGAGAACTTTCTTGATTCTTTGTCCAAAGATAATGCAGACCCTGTGGAAGAAAAGCTGATACAGCGGCTCGGGGTACTGGCTATGGACAAAAAAATAGTCCGGGATCAGCTTCTGGCACGTTATAGTTCCTTAGGAAACATGGATGACCAGACCTCTATTGCCAATCCAAGAGCCCGAATTATTTCTAATGAAATTACAGCAATCACGGCTAAGATCTATAAAAGCAGGCAGTTGCACATGAGTGACCTCAGTAGACAGAGTGAAGCAATGGGCAGAAAAGCAAGGATCTATGATATCTCTTTGTTAATTTTATTGATTTTGAGTGGCTCCGTGGTGGGCTTTCATATCCTCCGCCAATTCCGCCGACAACGGGTGCTGATCGAGGAATTGGATGCTGCAGAAAAGAAAGCTTCTATTGCAGCTCAGACCAAGGAAAATTTTCTTGCTAATATGAGTCATGAGATAAGGACTCCGCTCAGTGGAATCCTTGGTTTTACCAATCTACTCCAAAAAAGAGCGCTGGATGAGACTTCTTCCGAATTTGTGTCATCCATTCAGCGATCCGGCGAGAATTTGATGACGATCATAAATGACATACTTGATCTTTCTAAAATAGAGGCCGGAATGATGCGCATCACTGTTGGGACATTTAGTATCAGTGGGTTGTTAAATTCTGTAGAAACCTTCTTCACTGAAAGGGCAAAAGAAAAAGGACTATCGATTTCAAGTAAGATCGACAAGTCGATTCCGGATACGCTAATGGGGGATGCGACGAGGTTAACACAGATTTTGGTAAACTTGATCGGTAATGCCATTAAATTTACCAAACAGGGCACTATCAATATCGAAATTTATAACAAAAGCATAAGTGAGGGTAAAGTTGTTGTTGGATTTATTATTGCCGATACTGGAATTGGAATTGACAAGGAAAAATTAGACGATGTGTTTGAACGTTTTAATCAGGGAGAGGATTCTATTACGCGTAATTACGGAGGAACAGGACTTGGATTGTCTATTGTAAAAAATCTGATTCTACTGCAACATGGTGATATCGAGGTTCAGAGTGAGCAGGGAAGAGGGACGACTTTTAATTTTTTTATCCCTTATGGGATAGCACAGGAGCAATTGTTAGCCGCTTCGGTGGTCGATACCGATTATTTCAAAGATTATTCAAATTTACCACTTCATATTTTAGTCGTTGATGATAATACGATGAACCAAAGTCTGATGAAGCATATGCTGGGGCAATGGAATGTTGATTTCGGAATTGTTTCCAATGGACTGGAAGCCATTGAATATCTGAAAACCAAACATTGCGACTTGGTATTGATGGATTTGCAGATGCCCCAAATGGACGGATATGCAGCGACACAACATATCCGGGAAGTATTAAAATTGGATATTCCGATCATCGCCATGACTGCGCATGCCCTAGCAGGTGAACGGGAAAAATGCCTCAGTAGGGGAATGGATGAATATATTTCTAAACCTATTAACGAGGAGGAGCTGTTCAAACTTATTTCACATTTTGGGCTAGGGATTGATGGAAAACAGCAGATCGAAGATAAAGATAGTGAAGATTTCAATTATTTAAATCTGGCTTACATGCACACAGTGAGCCGTGGAGACATAAGTTTCGAAAGAAAGGTGACCAGCCAGTTTATTGACAAAATTCCAGGCCAGCTTCAGGAGCTAAAGGCTGCTTACGCAAATCAAGATTTCTCCAGATTTAAATTAAGAGCACATGATTTTAAAACTAGCGTCGCCATTATGGGATTGCTTCCTGTTCTTGATGATAAATTGGGAACACTTGAACTTACAACCGAACAGAACACATTATCGGAAGGTGTTTTAACGGAAGTCGAGCAGATCCTTACCATCGCCGTCGAGGAAGCTCAACGTTTATTGGCAAGTTATACGGACTAAGGTATACATTAACAATAAGTAATTGAAAAGATCATCAAGTCGTGCTTGATGATCTTTTTTGTTGTTTCATAGTATGATGAAAATATGTTGAATTCAGTATTTTTCTGATAATCGGATTTTAACGATTCATTTTGCCCATTCGTCGAATGATTATTGAAATTGGCTAATTGTTCGTGTAGTTTTATGGTAGCAAAAAGAAAATACATATTCACATTTAAACCAAATAGCTATGAGCACTTTAAAACTAAAAGACGGAACAGAAATTTTTTACAAAGACCAAGGACAGGGTCCAGTATTGATGTTTCACCACGGCTGGCCATTATCTTCCGATGACTGGGATGCACAGGTGATTTTCTTCCTACAGAGAGGTTATCGCGTAGTCACTCATGATCGGAGAGGCCATGGCAGATCGAGTCAGGATATTTATGGACACACCATTGAGCAGTACGCTGCTGACGCTGCCGAGCTTGTTGAATTTCTCGACCTAAAGGATGTCATTCATATCGGTCACTCAACAGGCGGGGGTGAGGTAATTCGTTATGTGAACAAATATTCGAAAGGAAGAGCTAAAAAAGCTGTACTCATCAGTGCTGTTCCTCCGATCATGGTGCAAAACGAAAGTAACCCAGATGGTGTGCCGATTGCGGTATTCGATAATATCAGGGATCAGACTTTGAACAATAGACAACAATTTTATATCGATCTAACACTTCCTTTTTACGGTTACAACAGAGCGGGAGCCGATATTAAGGAAGGAATTCGGAGAAACTGGTGGAGACAGGGTATGATGGGGGGAATTGTTGCCCATTATGAGGGTATCAAAGCTTTTTCTGAAACAGATTTCACAGAAGATTTGAAAGCAGTTGATATTCCTGTCCTGGTGCTGCACGGTGAGGATGATCAGATTGTTCCTTATGAAAATGCCGGCGTTAAATCTGCTAAACTCTTAAAGAACGGAACGTTGATTACTTACCCGGGGTTTCCCCACGGTATGCCTACGACTGAGGCTCCTACGATCAATAAAGATATCCTAGCTTTTATTGAATCCTAAAACAGCCGTACCAAAAAGTATAAAAAAGTGAGCTCCATGGCTCACTTTTTTTGTTAACGTGTAATTAAGAATGCCCCACTCAATTTTATAAGCCGTTCAACTTAGCACATTTAGATTGTGCGAATTAGTACATGCCAGCTTATCGCTGAATACTTACATTCTAAAAAAGGTAAGTCTAGAAGCGACTCCCGATAAACGAATAATTTGACTGATCATTTGAAGGACGAATGTCTTGCTATAGCACTGTTTCAACGATCATATCTGCCTGTTCACCGAAAGTCAGTATCAACAGCGTCCTTTCTTCGGTAAATTTACACTAGTAAAAAACAGGAATATCAATCGTTAAAAAAACAATATTATGAAAACGACATCTTTAAGCTTCAAGTACGAATTAGAAAAAAAAGAACCCCGTACAAACGATGGTGGGACTACCAGAGGGGCTTCTGTAACTGACTTCCCAGCATCGATCGGAATCGCAGGTGTGTCGATGCGATTACAGCCGGGCAGTATGAGAGAGCTTCATTGGCATGCAAATGCTGCTGAATGGGCTTATGTAATTTCTGGAACTGTTCGTACGACTATCATTCATCCGGACGGTCATAGTTATACTGACAATTTTGAGCCGGGTGATGTATGGTACTTTCCTAAAGGTTATGGACATTCGATACAGGCAACAGGAAATGAAGAGTGTCATTTCATCCTGATATTTGACAACGGTAATTTTTCCGAAGACCACACATTTAGCGTAACTGACTTCGTTGCGAGTATGCCTCCAGAAATTGTAGCACAGAATTTAGGGTTGACTTTGGAAGAAGTTGCTGCACTGCCGAAAAAAGAAGCCTATTTCGCAGCTGGTATTGTCCCGGATGAATTGTCGTTTAATGCTACTGCTAGACCAGAAGAATCTGACATAGAACTTACTAATCTACATCGTTATCCGCTTCACGCACAACAGCCTAGAATCATTCCCGGGGGCGGTCTCCAGCGATTGGTTACAAGTAAGGAGTTTCCGATCAGTACGACCATGGCCGGTTCTATCCTTGAATTGCAGCCTGGGGCACTTCGGGAAATGCACTGGCATCCGAATGCCGACGAGTGGCAGTATTATATTTCGGGCCAGGCGGAGATGTCTGTTTTTCTTGCTGAGGGTACTGTAGTCACCGAACAGTTCAATGCAGGTGACGTAGGCTATGTACCCATGGGAGCTGGGCACTACATTAAAAATACAGGCGATACCCTGTGCCGTGTTCTTATCGGATTTAATAGCGGGAAATACGAGTCTATTGATCTGAGCGAATGGCTTTCAGGCAACCCTAAAGATGTCGTGGTGACAAATTTCGGGCTGAAGGATGGTGAGATTGAAAAATTTCCAACAAAAAAGATTTTTATTCAACCTAAAAAATAAAACTTATGTTGCCAGAAAAGAAAGCTTTTCTGTCCGCTGACAAAATAGGGGTACAAGAAAAATTAGCGATACTACTTGCTTTCATAGCTGGGTATATCGATGCAGTTGGGCTGATCAAATGGAAAACCTATGTTTCTTTTATGAGCGGGAATACCACGCAGCTTGGAACAGCGATAGACACAGGAACAGTAGAAGTCATCAGCTCATCGCTATGCGTAATTGGGAGCTTTGTAAGTGGTATCTACCTGGGCACATGTCTCTCGCAGTGTCAGAGACAGCGAAAATTTTCATCCAAATTCTTTATTGTGGCGGGCATTTTAATCACTTACAGTATCGTTGGTAGCTATTATCAGATACCGAACTATAGCTCGCTGGTCATTATCGGCTTTTCAATGGGGATGATGAACACGATCGTTACTTCGGTAGGAAAGCAAAATGTAAATACCGATTTTGTGACGGGGACGTTAAACAGTCTGGCAAAGAACTCGGCGATGTATACTATGAGCAATAGCAAAGAGGATAGGACTACCTATAGATCGAATACCATCCGTTTGTTGATTCTTTGGATAGGTTTTATCTTGGGCGCTTTTATCGCGCCGATGCTTCTTGATATGCTTACAAAGTGGACACTGCTTCTACCAGCGTTTTTTCTACTGGCATCTGCATTCTTATTCCCTATATCAATTATTAAAGATTAAAATTATGTTAGAAAAAAATACTGTTGCGCCTGATTTCACATTATTTGCAACACCAGACCAGAAAGTTACATTATCCGAATTTAAGGGTCGTAACGTGATCTTAGCATTCTATCCTGCTGACTGGAGTCCGGTCTGCAGTGATCAGATGGCACTGTACAATGAAATGCTCAAGTACTTTAAAAAGTATGACGCAGAACTGTTCGGAATTTCTGTGGACAGCAAATGGTGCCATCTGGCTTTTTCGCAGTCCCGTAACCTACACTTTCCGCTCCTTGCAGATTTTGAACCAAAGGGGGGAGTAGCAAAGAAATATGATGTCTATAATGAGAATGAAGGCCAGTGCAACCGCGCTCTTTTTGTAATCGATAAAGAAGGTATCATCCAATGGAGCTACAAATCACCGACGGCGGTAAATCCCGGTGCAGATGGAATATTGGACACTCTTGAAAATCTTAAAATAAAATAATTAAGTCATTAAAAATACCTGTCAGTACTACTGACCACGCCCAAGGCAATCTAAATGCCGATTTAGTTATCGTAGAATATGGTGACTACCAATGTCCCTACTGTGGAGCCGCTTATCCGGTGCTAAAGAAGCTCTTGAAAAAATTTAGCGGAGAGGTGAAATTTGTATTTAGAAACTTCCCGCTTTCAGAAATGCACGAATATGCGCTTCCAGCCGCGATCGCTGCCGAAGCTGCTTCCTTACAGGATAAGTTCTGGGAAATGCATGACGCTATTTACGAAAATCAGCAATACCTGGACGACCTGTATCTTTTTAAAATGGCAGAAGAAATAGGATTAGATATGGAAAAGTTTAAGTCCGATATACAAAAAGAGGAGCTGGCGAATAAAATCGATGCCGATTTTCAGGGCGGAGTTATCAGCGGAGTCAATGGGACACCATCCTTTTATGTTAATGGCAAGAAGTTTGACGCTGGAGCTGAAGACCTTTTCAAGCTTTTCATTAAATAAAAAGTGAGATCTATTGGTGCAATAATGTTTGCTTACAAGTTTGATAATAAATATAAAAATCAAAAAGCCGTAACTCTAGTGATCAGACCCTAAAGACCCAAGATATTCTAAAAACATAGACTTATCAAACCCGACAGCAGAGCGAGATGCCTACTTTGTGGTTTTCTAGTTCCTTCACATATCGTCACTTTTATAATGCTTTTTTCTGTATTGTATATGGTTTTCAGGAAACCGAAAAGTTAATTACATCGGATCTACAAAGTTAGAAATTAGTTTATAAGGCCGCTGGTTTAAATATCATTGGTGATACCAACTTAAAAAGTGATCCTCATAATGACTAATTTTGGAACTAAAATTCCAGTAATTGAAATATATTTTAAAACAAATGAAAACACTAGAAAATAAGACCGCATTTGTAACAGGCGGTACAAGAGGAATGGGAGAAGCAATTGTAAGACGTTTTGCTTCCGAAGGAGCCAATGTCGTATTCACCTACGCCAACTCAGCAGAAAAAGCAGAAAAGATTGTAGCGGAAATAGAAGCGCAGGGGGTAAAAGCGCTTGCCATCCATGCTGATGCCTCAGAGGCAGGACGTTTAGAAAGTGCACTGGGGCAGGCTAATGCCAAGTTCGGAAAGATTGATATCCTTGTAAATAATGCCGCTGTTGCCATTCCAGGAACAATTGACCAAGCTTCCCTTCAGGCTGAAGGCTACAATAAAATGATAGACGTGAATATCCGCGCTGTAGCTGAGGCGGTTAGAACAGTTATTAAATTTATGCCCGATGGCGGAAGAATCATCAACATAGGCTCCGTTGGTGGAAATAGAATTGGAGGCCCCGGCATGGCTGATTACGTTGCGACCAAAGCCGCGGTTTCGGCATACAGCAGAGGGCTTGCATGGGATCTTGGCCCAAGAAATATTACAGTGAATGCAATTCTGCCCGGCGCAACTGATACAGATATGATGCCCAAAGATGAGGAGATCCGTCAGGCTTATACAAATGCTATTCCGCTTAAGCGTCTTGGAAAGGTTGAGGAAATTGCTGCACTTGCAAACTTCCTTGCCGGACCTGAATCTTCCTATATTACCGGTAGCAGTATCGTAATTGACGGCGGTATCAGCGCATAAAGTATAGCTATGAAAAATTTAAATCATGAAGATCTCATTGCAATTGTCGAGATCAAAAAAGTAATGGCCCGCTACACCAGGTTTGTCGATACAAAGCAGTGGAATTCCTTTAAAGAATTATTTGACGAAAATGCCCATATGCTCTTCGAAGGAGAAAAAGGCGAGCGGCTTTTTGAGTTTAACAGTCCCCAAGAAATGGTGAATGTAACCGCACCTGTGCTGGAAGGTGCCCGCTCTGCCCATCACGTGCATAGCCCAGAAATTGAACTGTTGCCCGAACATCGTGCCACAGCGATATGGGCAATGGAAGATCTGATCAACTTTGCGCAGAGGGAAGAGATTCCCTACAAAAAGCTGCATGGTTTTGGTCATTACCATCTGGAACTACTTAAAACAGAACAAGGATGGAAGATCACCAGACTACAGCTTAAAAGAACTATATTGGATATTTTAGTTTAAACTACTATCAATTAATAAGGGAAACCGGGTTTCGGAAATGGAACTCGGTTTTTTATCATTTTAAAATGGAAAGTGTCTGCTCGATCATTTTGCGGCAGGCCTCTTCATCCATACCGGCTTTGGTGGATACGACCATTCCTGATATGGTATTGACCAGGTAATCGGTAATAGTCTCCATATCGAGATCGCTGTGCGAAGGAGAGGAGTTCTTTAGCATTTCCAGGAAATGAAAGATTGCATACCTGCTGTCATTGTAGCTTTGCTGGATGATCTGGAGGGCCTGCTCATCGTGCGGACCGAACTCAATGATGGAGTTAACAAGGAAACATCCATTGGGCATTCCGGGTTGGTAGCATCCTTTGACAGCCAGATCAAAGATCTTGCTGATACCCTCTCTAGGGTTTTTGGCACTGCGCTTGATCTGTTCAAGGGCGTCAGTGGTTAATTTTGAATACCGATGTAGAGCCCTTATTAAAAGACCGCGTTTGTCACCAAATGTTGCATACAGGCTTGAGCGGCTGATCTTAAGATGGTTGACAAGTTCTTCAGGTGAGGTTGCGTGATAACCCAGCTGCTGAAAAAGAACAATCGATCTGTCCAGTATATCTTCTTCAATAAAATTTTTTTTTCGGCCCATCGTAATAAAAACTGTAATGCATACCACTTGATAGACAAATTTAAGGTTTTATTATTTACCGTTAGCCTAGCGGTATCACAGGTGGAACCACCTGTGATTTGAATTTAAGGGCAGAAAATCAGTGAGTTGACTGCCTGATCATTGAAAATATTTTAATAATTTTAATAAAAAAATATGAAATATATTAATGTCATTCCTTTGACCGCAGAAAATACGCGGGCCCTGCAGGACACCATATATGTGATCGGAGGGAAGTGGAAATTACCTATTCTGTTTTCAATCTGCAGTGGCAATAAGCATTTTAAGGATATCCAACGCAGTATTCCGGGG